>OJHE01000040.1_pt1 | contig 118337 bp, 121 predicted proteins | sample 1595221 | NCBI WGS metagenome assembly OJHE01 (sample SAMN05416831, study PRJEB24817) | seawater metagenome | isolation source: Sea water | place: Canada:Atlantic | collected 2013-07 | reverse complement strand
CTCTCTGGTCTCGTGGGCTCGGAGATGTGTATAAGAGACAGGGGTAATAGAAATATGGATCGATTTTGCCGGAATGCTGTCAATGTCAGGTGTTGAAAAAACACCCATCTTATAAACAAACGCCGCTAGTACCGCATGCACAAGCAGCGAGATGACAACAAACAACAGTACCGATTTAGGTTTGTAAGCAAGGGAGTTCCATGAATACGTAACGCTACTCACCGTAGATTGTTAAGCTTTTTCTGTATCCATGGCGAAGCTGACTGCTTGACTAGCCGGTTTTGCTAAGCGTTTATCAATCACGTTCTTTAGTGCAATCAGTAAACCTAAACCAATGAAAGCACCCGGTGGCAAAATAGCGAGTAGGAAGCCTTCGTAGTCGCGAATGACATAAATGACCATGTCTTTAGCGGCATCTCCAAACATTAAATGAGCATTGGCAAATAAGGTGCCGGAGCCTAATACTTCACGTACGGCACCGAGAATAATTAAGGCGGCTGTGAAGCCAAGCCCCATAGCTAAGCCATCAATAGATGAAGCGACTAATGGGTTTTTCGAGGCAAATGCTTCTGCGCGACCAATAATGGAACAATTGGTGACAATCAGCGGAATAAAAATACCAAGTATTAGATATAACTCATAGAAAAACGCATTCATGACCAGTTCAATGGCCGTTACAATAGAGGCGATGATGAGGACAAACACGGGTAAGCGAATTTCATTGCCAACTTGTCGACGAATAAGAGAGACGATCGAATTAGACAGAATGAGCGTGAGTGTTGTGGCTAGGCCTAAGCCTAAGCCATTAATAACGGTGTTGCTGACTGCCAAGAGAGGGCAAAGCCCTAGCAACGCGACGAAGGCTTGATTATTCTCCCATAGGCCATTTTTTAAAATCTGTTTGTAGTTATCCATTGGTTTGTTGAGTCGTGGTTGTTAGCGCTTTTTTATTTGCTTGGTAGTATTGTAATGTTTTTAGAACGGTTTTTACGACGGCTCGCGGTGTAATGGTTGCGCCAGTAAACTGATCAAATTCGCCACCATCTTTTTTTACCTGCCATAAACGAGGGCTAGGGTTATTTAGTGATCGCCCATTAAATGAGTATATCCAATTACTTTTATTGGTATCAATAGCGTCACCTAAGCCGGGTGTCTCATGATGTGAGACGACTCGAACACCTAACAATTCACCGTTGTTGCGAATGGCGACGAGTAACTTGATAGAGCCATTGTAGCCGTCAGCGGCGGTGGGTGAGGCAATAATAGCAACGAGTTGCTTATTTTTCATAGCTTTATAGATGGTCACCTCATGCGTATTGCCGAACGCTTCGGCGTCTATAACGTGTAAGGCATCTGCCAGCAAATCGTTATCGTGTAGCGTTTCAGGCACTAATTCACGCAAATTCTTCAAAACGTATAAGCGCTCATTCTCGGCAATTTTTTCGTGTGTCACCGACTGAGTCAGCGATACTAGGCCTATACCAATAAGTGAGAAAAGCCCCAGTACCAAGCCTGATCTCATCATCATTGTTTTATTGTTAGCCATGTTATTTATGCCCGTATGCACGCGGTGGCGTGTAATAGTCGATTAATGGTACCGCCATATTAATTAAAATAACGGCGAATGCGATACCTTCTGGGTAACCGCCCCAAGTACGGATAATATAGGTTAGCAAACCGATTAATACACCATAAATAAAACGCCCTTTTGGGGTTGTTGCTGCGGTGACAGGGTCGGTTGCGATAAAAAAGGCACCCAACATTGCGCCACCACTGAGTAAGTGAAACAAAGGAGAGGGTGTAACGCTAGGTTCAAGTAAATAGAAAGCAAAACTAATAATGAATAGGCCTGTTAATAGACCAACAGGAATATGCCAGCTGATGATTTTTTTAAACATCAATACCATGCCGCCGAGAAGGTAAGCGATAGAAACCCACTGCCAGCCTTGACCGGATAAACTACCGAAGATAGATGATGAGCGTATTTCTTCAACGGTTTGATTGAGCCCGAGCTGGGTTTTCATTTCATCTAATGGCGTTGCTGCCGTTATTGCATCAATGAGCGTTTGTTTAGGTTGTTGATCAAGAACGATAGTGAATATGTCTGACAGACTAATGCCAGTTGGTAGCATCGAGTGCGGGAGCACCCAAACAGTCATGCTTTTTGGAAAAGACACCATCAGTATGGCGAAGGCGATCATGGCTGGATTAAAAGGGTTGTAGCCTAAGCCGCCATATAAATGTTTTGCGATCACGATGGCGATAAAGGCGCCGATAAAGGGAATCCACCAAGGTGCCAGCGTGGGTAGGGCAAGCGCTAATAAAATAGCCGTCACCACGGCACTTAGGTCCGATAGCGCAGGTGCGATGGCTTTTCCGCGAAGACGTAGCATACTCGCTTCGGCCATTAATGCGGTTGAAACGCAAATAATGATATTTGCTAAAACCCCATATCCAAACTGCCAAATCATGGTGATAATGCCGGGGACTAGTGCAATAAGCACCCATAGCATCATTTTCTGAACGCTATTTTGCGGGGCGATAAAAGGCGCGTTAGAGGTTAAAAAATGCACAATCTAATCTTCATTGGTTATCGAGTTCTTTTTTGTTTTTGAACGGTTAACAGCGGCGTCGATTTCTTCTTTTGCCGGTTTGCTTTTTAGAGCGGCTTTCTTTTTGCGAGACCGTTCTGCCCGTTCCGCTTTTTCACGTGCGATGCGCTCTTCTCGCGCTTCAAAGCGTTCGCGAGCAACGTTCGATTGATGTTTTTCGTGGTTTTGTACTTTCAGCGCACTTTTCGCATATCTAAAGTGCTGCACCAGCGGGATATGGCTTGGACAAACTACGTCGCAGCAACCACACTCTATGCAATCAAATAGGTTAAGTTTTACCGCCTTGTCGAGTTGGTCTGAGCGGCTAAACCAATAAAGTTGCTGGGGTAATAATGAGGCTGGGCAAGCGCTAGCGCATAAGCCGCAGCGAATACAAGGCATTGCTTGTTTTTCGGTGACCACCTCATGTTTGCTGGCAACAAGGATGCAGTTAGTTGCTTTTACGATAGGAATATTGTCGCTTGGTAGCGCAAAACCCATCATCGGACCACCCATAATTAACCGATCAGCCTGTTTAGTGTAGCCGCGGCAAACGTTAATTAATGCGCTAATAGGCGTGCCAATTCTAGCCTCAAGATTGTGAGGTTTATTGACTCCTTCTCCAGTAACGGTGATGATCCTTGAGGTAAGGGGCTTGCCTTCAATAACAGCTTGTTGAATGGCATAAACAGTACCTACGTTGATGGAGACGATGCCAATTTCAGCGGGTATTTTGCCGCTTGGAACTTCTTTTCCCGTTAAGGTTTGAATTAATTGTTTTTCGCCACCTGTTGGATAAATGGTGGGTATTTGAACGGCGTTGATTGCTGGGTTTTGGTTGTTAGTGATCGCGTTTTGAATTGAGGTGAATGTTTCAGGTATGTTGTCTTCAACCGCAAGAATGGCACGTTTGGCGCTGAGCATATGCAATAAAATTTCTACACCTTCTATGACGCGATTTGCTCGTTCTTTTAAGAGTCTGTCGTCGCATGAAATATAAGGTTCGCATTCTGCGCCATTCAAAATGACGGTGTCGATGGTAACGGGCTTACCTTGCGTATCAAGTTTGATAGCAGTAGGAAATGCAGCGCCACCTAAGCCAACAATACCGGCTTCACGAACAATATCAACTAATTGAGAAGCGCTTAACTGTCGAAAATCAGTGCAAGGCGTGTAGTCGATTTCATTATCAACCCCGTCAGTTTCTATAGTTATAGAGGGGGCAGAAAAGCCGGAAGGGTGTGGAATAAGATGATCAGCGATACTGATCACGGTACCGGAACTACCAGCGTGAATGGGCGCGCTGACCATACCTTGGGCACTCGCTATTTTTTGTCCACGCAACACGTTGTCGCCAACTTGAACTAAAGGCTTTGCAGCATTACCGATATGTTGACCTAGTGGGTAAACCAAGCATTTTGGTACGGGCGCTATCTCAATGGGTAAGTTGACCGATTCGTTTTTATGTTCGGCCAGCGAAGGGAGCCCACCATTAAATGACCATAATCTCATGAACTCACCTTTTGCTGAGAGGTGTCGGGTTTATCCCATTCCCAAAGTGCTAACGTTTTTGCTACAGGTTCCATCGTTATGCATTCGACGGGACAGGGCGGGATGCATAGTTCACAACCTGTGCATTCAGCTTCAATAACCGTATGCATGTGTTTTGGTGCGCCTAAAATGGCATCAACTGGGCAGGCTTGAATACATAATTTACAGCCGATACAGGTGTTTTCGTCGATAACAGCAACCAAGGTTTCTTTTTCAACGCCATTGTCTTCATTTAGGGGCTTAGGCTCCACACCTAATAAGTCAGCTAATGCAGCAATACCCGCTTCGCCGCCGGGTGGGCATTGATTGATATCGGCCTCGCCGTTAGCGATCGCTTGGGCATAAGGGCGACAACCGGGAAAGTTGCATTGACCGCACTGCGTTTGTGGTAATACGGCGTCAATTTGATCGACGAGAGGGTCGCCTTCTACCTTAAAGCGAATAGCGGCATACCCAAGAAGAATACCAAGTACCGCGAACATAATAATGAGTACAAAGAATGACATGATTTAGAACTTAATCAGGCCAGAAAAGCCCATGAATGCGACAGACATTAAGCCAGCGGTGACTAAAGCGATGGCGTTGCCTCTGAATGGTTCGGGTACATCAGATACGGTAATGCGTTCGCGAATTGTGGAAAACAGCACCAGTACTAAAGAAAACCCGAGGGCAGCGCCAAAACCGTATAAGCCTGACTCGATAAAGTTGTGGTCTTCTTGAACGCTTAATAATGCGACGCCCAATACAGCACAGTTAGTTGTTATGAGCGGCAGGTAAATGCCTAATACTTGATGCAGCAGCGGGCTGGTTTTATGGACGATGGCCTCGGTCATTTGCACAACAACGGCGATGACGACAATAAAAGTGATGGTGCGTAGATACTCTAAACCAAGAGGTGCGAGCAAATATTGATTGGCTAAATAACTACAGATGGAGGCTAGCGTTAATACAAACGTTGTCGCAAAACCCATACCCATAGCTGTTTCTAGCTTGTTTGAAACGCCCATAAATGGGCACAAGCCGAGAAATTTCACCAAAACAAAATTGTTAACCAGTATGGTGCTGACTAAGATGAGTAGGTATTCAGACATAGGATAAGTTACGATTTATGGCTAGTATATCCTCATTCACCCAAATCGTAGCAATGCTCATTGGATTGTTAAGCCTTATATAACTAGATAGAATGAAAAATTAATTTTATATTCACTTTAAGAATTATAAAGGCTTTTCATTAAATGCTCAACTTTTTGAGCAACAAGAGTCCTTTACTTGATACGCATACCGGGCTTTGCACCATTGTCGGGTGATAAAATCCATAGCTCATCCCCGCCTAGACCAGCTGCTAACACCATACCTTCGGATGTTCCAAATCGCATTTTTCGTGGCCTGAGGTTTGCTACCATGACGGTCAGCCTGCCCTCAAGGTCCTCAGGTGCGTAGGCTGATTTTATGCCCGCTAAGACGTGTCGTGTTTCCTCGCCAAGGCTTAATGTTAGACGTAATAATTTATCTGCTCCTTCTACGTGCTCAGCCTTTTCAATCAGTGCAACGCGTAAATCAATTTTGGCAAAATCATCAAACTCAATCGTATCGGATATTTCTTCTGCCTTTTTTATGGGCGCTTTTTGTTGCATTTTAGCAGCGGTCTTCTCTAAGTTTTCTTTTGAAGCGTCTATAACGGCCGCTATCTTATCAGGGTCAACGCGTGTCATTAATGGTTTGAATTTATTGATGCGGTGTTCAGTGAGTGGGGTAAATTGATCTGGCCAAGTAAATTCGCCTGTGTTCAAAAAGGTTTCGGCCTTGCTGACCATGTCGGGCACAACGGGTTTTAAATAACCTGCAATAACATAAAATAAATTGATGCCGATGCTACATATATTGTGTAATTCTTCATCGCTATCAGACTGTTTTGCAATAACCCAGGGCTGTTTATCGTCAATATATTGATTGGCTTTGTCTGCCAGTGATGAAATGGCGCGCATGGCTTTGCCGTATTCGCGTGTTTCATAGAGCGTGGCAATGTTGTCACTTTCATTGACAAACGATTGGAATAGCTCAGGCTCGCTACAATTTGCGGATAATTGACCATCAAAACGCTTTTTAATAAAACCGCTGCAACGGCTAGCAATATTAACGACTTTATTAACAAGGTCGGTATTGACGCGTTGACTAAAGTCTTCAAAATTAAGGTCTATGTCTTCAACGCGGTTACTTAGTTTTGCCGCAAAGTAGTAGCGTAAGTACTCTGGGTTTAGGTGGTCTAAAAATGTGCGGGCTTTAATAAATGTACCACGAGATTTGGACATTTTTTCGCCATTAACGGTTAGAAAACCATGCGAAAAAATAGCCGTTGGTGTTCTAAAGCCAGCACCCGTTAACATGGCCGGCCAAAATAGCGCGTGAAAATAAACGATGTCTTTGCCGATGAAATGGTAGAGCTCTGTGGAGCTGTCTTTTGACCAATACTCATCAAAGTCTAAGCCCTCTCTATCACATAAGTTTTTGAAACTACCCATGTAACCCACGGGGGCATCAAGCCAAACGTAAAAAAACTTACCAGGTGCATTAGGGATTTCAAAACCAAAATAAGGTGCATCACGCGAGATGTCCCAGTCTTGTAGCCCAACGTCAAACCACTCATTAAGTTTATTGGCCACTTGCTCTTGTAGGTGGCCGGAGTGAGTCCATTCTTTCAGCATGGCTTCAAATTCGCCAAGTTTAAAGAAGTAATGCTCAGAGTCTTTCTCGATGGGTTTTTCACCAGAAATAACCGAAAAGGGGTTGACTAGATCCGTGGGTGAATAAGTAGCGCTGCAGGCTTCGCAGTTGTCACCATATTGATCCTTTGCGCCACACTTAGGGCACTCGCCTTTAATGAACCGATCAGGAAGAAACATCTCTTTAACAGGGTCATACGCTTGGGTAATGACTTTGCTGTGGATGTATTTTTTCGCGTGTAGGCGGTTATAAATGAGCTCGGCAAAATCACGTGTTTCGTCAGAATGAGTTGTGTAGAAATTATCAAACCCGATATTAAAACCTTTAAAGTCAGCGTTATGTTGGGTCCACGTGTCGGCGATTAATTGCTCAGGCGTGATGCCTTCTTGCTGTGCTCTGAGCATAATTGGAGTGCCATGAGCATCATCGGCGCAAACATAGTGGCAACTGTGGCCGCGTTGTTTTTGAAAACGCACCCAGATATCGGTTTGGATGTATTCGACTAAATGGCCAATATGGATTGGGCCATTGGCGTATGGCAGTGCACTGGTGACGAGAATCTTTCTAATTTCTTTTGACATAACTATGGCTTATAAATAGGAATAGAACTAACCACAAGATAAAACAGGTAGTTACTCTTCGGATTTAACGTTAAGGGTTTGATTTATTTGGCGGTATTGTCCCACAAAACGGGCATCATGGGAGAGAGTGTTATTGACGCAAGCGAGGTGTTTAAGGAGAACCTGCGATTAGAGACAAAAAAAGCGCAATGCCGATGACACTGCGCTTTTCATTTTAGATGGTAATCTATTGCTTAAAGCTTACTTTGATACCCATAAATGCTTGGTAACGGTCGTATTCGTAAAGGGGATCATTTGAATCAAAGTCATCAAGTCTGACACCAATAAAACCAAGAGCGGGTAGACCAGTTAGCTCATTTAGGTCCTTTTCTGCACCTAGCCTGATGGTGTAGCCTTGTCTGCCAGGTAAGTCTTCATCATCTTCATCAGTTGTAAATGCGTTGTTGTATTCGTAATCTTCGTAACTAGTTTTAGCAAATAGTGTTATCTCGTTGTCCAACGTGTAGAAAGCGTTAGCCGAGTACTTGATGGTGTCAGTGTCGTAATAGCCAAAGCCATTATCAGTTCTTTCCTCGTATTTTATACCGAGATCAACGCTAAGACTTGGCGTTAGGTCATGCTGATGAGACAGTTTAATATTATGGTAGAAGTATTTAAGGTCAGAACCAGCAACTAATGCACCTGCTTTAGTTTTTTGGCGTCTATTGTCATAATCTCTTTCACCAATACCAAAAGCGAGTTTGAAGTCGCTGTCTTTATTTTGTTTAAATAGCCAAGTGTTTAGTAAGTTAGCTTGCTCGTAATCAAGATTGCTAAGCGTGGCGATGTTTTGGTCATCATAACTTTTGTTGTTGTAGCTTAGCGCCAAACTGGTTTTTACTTGATCGTGTAGCCAAACTGAACTGGATGTTGAAAGTTTCCAGTAATCGTAATCATAGCGATCTTCTATTTTTTGACCGCTGGATGTGCCGATCTTTCCTGTCGTACGACTAACATAAGTTTTATCTTTGAATCCTGTTTCGATGGTAGTGGATGAGGAAAACTTCTTACCCATAACCTTGTATTTACTCTTGTATCGCCCTTTTAGTTTTCCGGTTAATACATCAGCATTATTAAACGAGCCTTCATGAGCGCGATTTTTTAGAGCGCCACTGAGCTTAAATTTGCCAAACTTTTGATTTGCAAACACATTAGTATCTATAAACCAAGTTTCCCCGTCATCTAGGTTATCGGAAAGGCGATAAGGGTTTGAGTCATAACCGGGTGAGATTTCACCTTTTATATTAACAGCATGGGCTGCTCCGCTGATTGAGGCGGCAATAGCGCCACACAGGATAAGTTTTTTCATGATAGGTTACCTTATTATTGATTAGCTAATGAAGTTGGAGTTAATGGTGCGTTTAAGTTCTTTTGCTAGTTGGTGTTGATGGTTTAGTTTCAATACATTGTCTAATTCAGTCAATGCTTGTGCGATTTTTTTGTCCTTGAAGTAAGAGTAAGCTAGAAGGTATCTAGCGTCAACACTATCGCTTTGCTCGGTAAGAAGCGTTGTTAAATAACTCTGGGCGAGCTTATAACGAGAGCGATCGATCAGTAGTTCAGACAATTTTTTAAGCGTGGCAATGTTTGAAGGCTGTAGGGCAAGGACTTGTTCAAGTGTTTTAGTGGCATTGTCGGGTTCATTTCTGGCTATTTGCAGTTGAGCTTTGAGTTTGATTGCCCGAGCATAAGTGGGATTTTCTGCCAACAGTGTGTTAATTCCAAGTAGCGCAGCATCCGAAGCACCTGATAGCTGTAGGAGTCGGATATTAGCCAGCTGATAAGCTTTATTCGCTGCATTAATTGAAAGTGCGTGACGAATAGACTCAAGAGCGGGTTTGGCTTGAGCAAGAGACTCATATGTTAACGACAGCTCGAAGGGCAAAAACGCAATAGCATTATTATGTAGTATCAATTGCTGATAGTCGGCTACGGCCTCATTGTATTGATGGCGAGATCGCTTGATTCGTGCAATCTGAATGCGCGAACGCCAGTGATGAGTTTCACTATCTAAGAGGCGGTTAAGTATAGGCATTGAACTTTTGTAGAACCCTAATTTTCTATAGGCGAGCGCTTTCAAATAATAAAAATCATCTGATTTCAGTTGAGAGTTTTTAGCTTGCGAGAGCAACTCTTTGTAGTGCTTATTCGCGTATAGAAGCATCAGCTCAGCTTTTTTCTTGCCCTGTTTAGAGGTTTCGTGTTGAATCAAATAACGGATATGTTTTTTTGCGTTATTTCGTTTACCTAGCTCAAGAAAACTCCACGCCAACAAGCGATGACCATTTATATTGTTAGATTTGGATTGAGTGGCTTTTAGAGTATGAAAAACAGCCGTATAGTCATAATGTTGTAATTGATGTTTAGCTTTGGCTAGTTGCAATCTAGGGTCTTGCTGATTTAATGCGGTTGCTTTTTCGTAAGCATCGGCGACTTGCTTGTACGGTGCGCCAGATGTGCTTAATGTTTTGCCTAGTTGGGCCCACGTGTTGGGATTGTTGGGACGATACTCGATGGATTTTTTATAGTGATTAATAGCATCCGTATAGCGAGAAAGTTGATATTCGCTATCAGCTAAACTTCGGAGGGCTTTAGCTTTTTTGTATCCGCTGGATTTATCGGCAGCATCTAAAAAGACACGAATAGCCTCTTCATATGCCCCCGTTTTCTTTAATAATAATCCGTGATTAAATATAGCGGCGAAGGCATTTGGTTTGAAGGCTTTGTACAGTTTGTATTGCTCAATAGATGCAGCTGTTTTATCTGTTTTCGATAGGGCGTGGGCAAACGTAAATTGAACATCTTGTGTAACGCGTTGTTCGACGGTGAGTGTGGTTAGTAAATTTATGGTATTCACGAAATCCTGCTTTTTTGACAAGATATAAGCACCAGAAGAAACGATCGCCAAGTGCTCAGCAGGGCTTAACGACAAAAATGGCTCAGCATTTAATACGTCGTTAACACTCGTTAATTGATTAGATGTTAAACGCTTTATTAAGAGGGTGACAAGCGGGTGAGATGCGTCTAAACGCGGAGTAATTTCCTGTAACGTTTCTGCGGCCTCATCAGATGACGGGGTGATTTTTATGATGGGTGATTCTTTCACTGAACTCTTTAACAAGGTTTCTGTGAAGATAAGCCCCAGCATAATGAATACGGCAAAGAGTAAGTAAGGAAGCCCTGTTTGGAAAAAATACTTTTTCAACATTAAAAAGCACCTAAGACCGTATTATGAATACCTTCATCATTAACATTCTGTATTTCCAGTCCAGGTCGGCCATTAACTTCTAGTACGAGAGGTCCTTCTTTTTCATCGATGCAAATATCAACCCCCATGTAGCCTAAAGGGATTGATTGATAACATTGTTCGGCCATGTTTTTTATATCATTCCAATAAGGTAGTTGGATATTTTGCAATGATTTATTGCTGTCGGGATGGTTGTGTATAATTTGGCGACCCATTAGGCTGCGTCCAGTCCGGCCTGTTTTTAAGTCGATAGAGGTACCAATAGCGCCTTTGTGAAGGTTAGCCTTACCTTTCGATTTTAGGGTTGGAATACGTAACATTGCGCTCAATAACTTGCCATTACATACGATGATTCGAATGTCACATAGTCCCAATGGCGCAAAGGACTTTAGTGTGTGGTGCTGATGGATCATCGGTTCAATGTAGGCGGCATCTTCGTCGCCATTTTGAGAGAAGCTACCAGATAGAATTTCTTCGATGTGTTGCTTAATTGCCTTTGAAGGCCATGACTTTCCAGATGTGCTGATGAAACCATCATGTTGCTTTTTTGCGAGTAGAAGGATGCCATTACCACGAGCGCCTTTGTTTGGTTTAATAACGATATCTGCCTGCTTATCAAGTTGCTGCATGAAGGCAGCAATGTCTCCAAATTCATAGCAGCTTGCGATGGTAGCTGGGCAAGGGACGTTATTTAGTGATAAGCACTTTTTGGTTTCTAATTTATTTGTTGCGAGTTTTAAAAGCGTTTCGCTATTATGTTTGTATATGAGGTCTCTATTGCGACCATTAATGCTGAGTACTTGTTTTTTACCGTGACCCATGAGTCGACGAAATCGAATAATTTCGGAAATGCGCATACCCGACCAGCTACCGATAGATATTTGTAGGGCGAGTACGGTTAATAATAGCTCGGGGTACAGTGCAAACAACCCTTGAAGTAAAAAAGAAGTGAAAATCAGGTAACAAAGAAAAAGAGTTATCAAGGTGCCTACAGCGTTCTGGGCCAGTTCTGGCCAACTACTTTCATTTGTCATTTGATGAATACGATCTGCAGCAAAGCTGATAATAACGACTGGAAATAGTGCTAATAATCCGAACTCAAAATTTTGTGGTATCGCTATGCTCGACATGCCTATTAAGGATGCAATGGTTGTAATGGTAATAATGGAGGCTAGTCGAGGTATTTTGAGAATATTGAGTTTGCCTAAAATGACATGACTAATGAAGGCAAGAAGCAAAACGGTGGTGAATCCGATAAGACCCACCCAAAACCCTGTGTACACACTAGCGGCGGCAATTAACATAGGCATAAAGATACCAAATGTTTTAAGCCCGACTATATTTCGTAAAAAGGTAATCAATAAGGTGCAAATGGGGAACAACAAGAAGATGTAGCTAGTTTGTAAGGGAAGGCCTAGGGTTTTTAGTAGCGCTGCTGCATTAGGTATTAAGGTATCAGGTGATGAAGTATCTCGGTATAAGGCGGGAGAAATATCGCCTTTGTATGAGTTAAAGCTGTAGTCAAAGTTGATATTACTGGTGTGTTTGAACAGTTGATAGTCGCCACGATAAAGCGCGACATAATGACGTGGGAGACGCGCAAAGTGTCCGTTGGTCGGGTCAAATGGTACCCAGTAGTCCTCTATGTAAACTTCAACCCACTGATGTGAGGTTTTTTTCTTTTCGCCATTTAGGATGACGCCACCGACTAACCGAGAGGGTAAGTTATTTAATCTAGCAAGGCTGACAAATAGACGACTTTTCCCATTACAGCTTGCTGCGCCAAGGCGCAAAGCGGTGAGAGAGTCGGTGAAGCCTTTGAAGGGTAATGAATTGATCTTTTGGTGGGTATACGTGTAGATAGATTGAAGCACATCAAGCGTATTCGTTTGATTAGCGGGCTTTATTTGAGTCCATAGCGTTTGAATTTCAGGGTGGGCAATTGGAATGGCGGCCGTTTCTTTGAGGTAGGGTGTTAGCCAGCGTTCATAAAGCGTTGGTATTTCGATGTGGCTTGATAGTTCGAATTGGATATCTTTTAGTGATAATAAAGCACTATATGAGATTGTTTCGTTGCCCTCACTGCCGCTCCATTGGGTATAGCGGCCCCCTACGTTGTTTGGGTGCTCAATATCAAAGTTGGGGGAAGAGATTGTTTCATCTAGTATTTCTAGGCGATCGTCATTGTCTGGCAGGTAGGTTGACACGGTTACGTCGCCATCAGACTCAAAAGACATTGAGAGCGTATATTTATAGACACTTTCGGGTGTAAGAAAAGTATGCAGGTTTTGTTCGCTAATAATGTGGATAATTAGAAGCAGCAAAGAAATCAGCAATAAGCTGATAGGTGGGCGGAAAAACCGTCGGTATTTTTTTGCTGATAAATCTAATGGCATCGCTTAAGTTTTCTAAAAGTCCTGCTAGTAACTATGGGTTAGTTAGGATCACTCTATATTATAATGAGTGAACCTTAAAATAACCTTAAAGCCTTAAGACAATTGTAAGGCAAGAGCGGTCATTGGTTTGATGGCTGGGTCACAAAACGAGACGCTTCGCTTGTTTTTATCCTGTTGGAATAAAATAGGCCCTTGGTTGTTATTTCAAGGGCCCATCAGTAAATTGCTTGTATAACTATTTATTTGAAAATACAGCTTTTAGCAAAGTCAGAGGCTTGTTGTGCAGTCCAATCAGCTTTCGGTTTAGCCTTCATGTCGCCACACCAAGCTTCGCTACCAATTTCTGGTGTGCAAGCGGTCAGTGATAATAAAAATGCAGTCGAAAGGATTGTCAGCGTGATTTTTTTTACTAATTTCATTTGAAGGTCCTTGTTTTTTTGTTGAGGTGAGAAGTACTAAAAGTAGATATTACTAAACTAATTCAGATGGATGTTAGCAGATTCTAATGTGAATCAACTTTAGTCTCAGTCTAAAGTTAACCAAAGTAGTTGAGAAACGTATAAAATAATCCGTTTAATTGCATGGGCGTCCGGAGCTAAAGATGAGTGAGTTGTCAGTAACACAGATAGAAGAACGGCTAAAAGAGTTTGTCGACCCTTTAACGGGAAATAGTATTCTGCCTAATAAGGCGCTAAAGAATCTAACGCTGGTTAATGGCGAACTGAGGGTTGAAATCATTTTGGGTTACCCAGCTGCGGGTATTAAAGATCGATTGGAGTCGGAGATTGCGGAGCATTTATTGCAATTAGATGGTGTTGTCAGCGCCAATGTTGAGGTGAGTTGGTTAATAAAACCGCATGCCGTTCAAAAAGGCATTAAGCCGATGAATGGTGTTAAGAATATGATTGCGGTAGCCTCTGGTAAAGGGGGTGTTGGTAAATCAACAACGTCGGTTAATTTAGCCTTGGCGCTCCTCGCAGAAGGTGCGCGAGTCGGTATTCTTGATGCGGATATTTATGGCCCGAGTCAACCAACGATGCTTGGAATTAGTGGTCGTCCAGGATCGCCGGATGGTCGTACCATTCAACCAATGGAAGGCCACGGCTTACAAGTGATGTCGGTTGGTTTTTTAGTAGATGAAGATACGCCGATGATTTTGCGTGGGCCGATGGTGACGCAAGCCTTAGGTCAATTGTTGAATGATACGAATTGGGATGATCTTGACTATTTGATTATTGATATGCCACCAGGCACTGGCGATATTCACCTAACGTTAGCGCAAACTGTTCCTGTGACGGGCTCAGTCGTGGTGACAACGCCGCAAGATATTGCCTTGATTGATGCTAAGAAGGGTTTGAAAATGTTTGAAAAAGTGGATATTCCTGTTCTTGGAATTATTGAGAACATGAGCCTACATATCTGTTCAAACTGTCAGCATGAAGAAGCAATTTTTGGACAAGGTGGCGGTGAAGCCATGGCAAAAGAATATGGCGTTGAATTTTTAGGGGCGTTGCCGTTGGATATTTCAATTCGAACGAGCACCGATACGGGTACGCCAACAGTAGCAGCAGACCCAGATAGTCAGATTTCAGCAATTTATAGAAATATGGCTAGAAAATTAGCGGCTAGCTTATCCGTTAAATCGAAGGACTTTAGCGGTAAAATTCCAAATATTGTTATTAATTAATCAGGTTTAGTTATGGGTATTAAGTCAGACAGTTGGATTCGTCGCATGGCGGATGAAAAAGGGATGATCGAGCCCTTTGAAGCGCATCAGGTGCGGCATTCAGATGAAGGTCGGGTGATTTCTTATGGAACATCGAGTTATGGTTATGATATTCGTTGTTCTGATGAGTTTAAAATTTTTACGAATATTAACTCAGCGGTGGTTGACCCTAAAAACTTCGATGAAAATAGCTTCGTCGATATCAAGTCAGATGTTTGTATTATTCCACCAAATTCGTTTGCTTTAGCGAGAACGGTTGAGTACTTAAGAATTCCACGAGATGTATTGACCATCTGTTTAGGCAAGTCTACCTATGCGCGTTGCGGCATTATTGTGAATGTGACGCCGCTTGAGCCAGAGTGGGAGGGCCACGTAACGTTGGAGTTTTCCAATACGACACCGCTACCCGCAAAAATTTATGCAAACGAAGGCGTTGCTCAAATATTATTTTTAGGCGCTGATGAGATTTGTGAAACATCGTATGGCGATCGTGGCGGTAAATATCAAGGCCAAACGGGGGTTACCTTACCAAAAGCTTAATATGGTTGTACTGGGTTAGTTGTTAAATTTGACGTTTATTAGGCGCATTTCGAATGTGCCGTATGACTTTTCGCGTTGCAAGAGTATGGGCAAATTGTGCAGCTCTGGCGCACACCAATAATAAGTAATTAAGGGTTTCGTACCCTTTTGACGAGCGAGCTTAACGGTGTCATATTCGGTGCCGCCTATGTCGATCTTCTCAGCCCCTAAGCGAGAAAAGGCGTAGGTTTTTAACTTGCCACCATCAGCAATTTTATAGCGAAAAACCTGTGTAGCAGGGTTGTTTAAATCAAGCATTAGAGCCACTTGCATAAGGGCTTTATCCAGCACGCCTTTTGTCAGGGTTAACGTCCAATCCTGCCCCTGTGATGAGTTGGTTAAGGTTTGTTTTTGCCAATTAAATTGTAAGCTAATGTTTTTATTCTTATTGCCGAGTGCTTGTTGGTAGTGGTATGAGAGTGGCCTGATATGTTCTTCAGTGAGTTCAAAGAGGCTGGTTTCAAGTACATCATCATCTCGAACAAAAGCGAGTATTCCGCTCGTTTCGGTGGCAGATTTCAACTGATATTGACCGCTTTCTGAGGGGGTAACGCTTAATGCAACATGACCGATCTCAATGTCGTTATGCGTGAGTTTATAGTCAGCCATAAATAGAGGCACTGACGGTTTGACGGCAAAAGCATTTGCAGAATATAAACTAAAGAAGAAGGCTAAAAAGTAAGGGTTGAATTTTTTAAATAATAAATTCATTACTTTATTTTACATATAATCCATCACGACGGGACCGGTCATTTTTTTTCCATCCATATAAATTTCCTCATCCTTAAGCTCAATGCGACCTTCAGCTAGCCAGCTTATAGCGGTTGGGTATATAAGGTGTTCCTTTGTTTTAATACGCAGCTCCAGGCTTTCTGGGCTATCACCGGGAAGAATAGGGAGGCGCGCTTGGAGTACTACAGGGCCGCTGTCTAGCTCGGAATTTACAAAATGTACGCTACTGCCATGTAGCGGTTCGCCGGCGTCCATCACGCGCTGATGCGTGTGCATGCCTTTGTATTTTGGTAGCAATGAAGGGTGGATGTTGATTAATTTACCGTAATAATGGTTAACAAAATCATCACTGAGAATGCGCATAAACCCAGCTAGCACCACTAGGTTTGGTTGGTATTGGTCAATCAAATTTTGCAAATCATGGTCAAATGCTTCGCGGGATGAATAAGCGGTATGATCTAGAACATGGGTTGGAATGGCGGCTTCTTGGGCGCGATTCAAGCCCATGGCATCGGCTTTGTTGCTAATAACGGCGGAGATCGTGGCCGGTACGCCTGTGTCTATAATTGATTGTAGCGTGGTGCCAGAGCCTGAGAGTAATACAACGATGCGATAGTCGGAGCTCATAGGTGAGTTACTGGTAATTAACCGTAGGTTCACCATCAGCTTGGGCGATATGGCCGATGATATAGGCGGACTCTCCACTTTGTTTTAGCTGAGCGAGTGCGGCGTCTACATTTTCTTGTGCTACGCAAATGACCATACCAATACCACAGTTGAATGTTTTGAGCATTTCATCGTCGCTGATATTGCCTTCTTCTTGTAACCAATCAAACAAAGCGGGTGTTGGCCAGCTACCGAGTGTTACGTTAGCTACGGTGTTGTCAGGTAGCACGCGAGGTAGATTTTCTGTGATGCCACCGCCGGTAATGTGCGCTAGTGCGTGGATGGGTTGTAGCCTAATAAGTTCAAGCAAAGACTTAACGTAAATGCGGGTTGGTTCAAGGAGTACGTCTGCTAAGGGTTTCCCATCTAAAGTTTGGTTAAGGTCGTCTTGCAGTTCAATAACTTTTCGAATTAATGAATAACCGTTTGAATGGGCGCCAGATGAGGCGAGACCAATTAATACATCACCAACAGCAACATTTGAACCATCGATAATGTTGTCTTTTTCTGCAATACCAACACTAAAACCGGCTAAATCATAATCTCCGCCTTCATACATGCCTGGCATTTCAGCTGTTTCACCACCGACTAAGGCCGCGCCAGCAAGTTCACAGCCTTTACCTATTCCGGCTATAACATCGCTCGCAACGTCTAAATTAAGTTTCCCCGTTGCGTAATAATCTAGAAAGAACAACGGTTCTGCACCCGTCACGATGATGTCATTGACGCACATGGCGACTAAATCTATGCCAATGGTGTCGTGCTTATTCAGCATCATGGCGAGCTTAAGCTTGGTGCCAACGCCATCGGTACCGGAGACGAGTACAGGCTTGTTATAACGATCAAGAGGGAGCTCAAATAAGGAACCGAAACCGCCTAACCCAGACAGCACACCCGGCCGCTGTGTTCGCTTAGCAATGGGTTTAATTCGCTCAACGAGCTGTGTGCCAGCATCAATATCAACGCCAGCGTCTTTATAGCTTAGGCTTTTTTCTGAGTCACTCAAAATCAATTCTACTAGGTTGTAAAAAGTGAGATTATAACAGTTGAGTTAATTGTTGGCAGTAATAGGGGTAACTATATTATGCTATGGGCCATGTTAATAAAGGCTTTTTACACGTGACGATACGGTTTTTGTTTGTTTTTTTGTTTGTTTTGTTATCGCAGCCCCTGCATGCGGTGCAATTAGAGGGTTTATACAGTGCTGAGGTGTCGGTGGCTGATCAGTCGCAATCGGCGCGAAATATTGCGATTGGAACGGCGCTTAATAAAGTTGTGCAAAAAGTTTCTGGCCGACGTAGCGCGTTAAGCAATAAGGCTTTGTTAGCTGCGTTGTCGAATGTTGGTGCGTATGTTGAGCAGTTTCAATATAAAAAAAAGGATGGCAACGTAGGCTATTGGCTTATTGTGCGTTTTCAAAAGGCCGCACTGGATAGGACATTACAACAATTTGACGTGCCTATTTGGGGAGCAAATAGGCCGGATGTTTTACTGTGGTTAGCCGTGGATGATGGTAAAAATCGGTATATTGCCAATGCGGGTTCAAACGGTAAGTTGAATGATACTCTTAAGCAAGGAATAAACGATGCGGGTTTAGCGGTTACTTTACCGTTACTTGATTTGGCAGACCAAAAAGCCATAAGCTTTAATGATGTGTGGGCAGCGTTTCCCGATGAGGTAAAGAATGCCTCAAAGCGTTATGGTGTTAAGCAAATCATGGTGGGGAGGCTATTAAAAAATAGCCATGGGTGGCGATTTAACTGGATGTTAATGGAAGCTGGTGGCCAACATAATGCGGTTGAACAGTCAGCTAATGAGGGCGCTGCTTTTCAGCAGGCTTTCTCCGAAGTTGCAGAGATTTTAGCTAACATTTACGCGCCTAGAGGCAGGTTGATGTTGGATACAGCCATTAAAATGGATATCAGTGGGGTAAAAGATATAGCTCAGTTTATTCGCATTACCAGTTATTTGTCAGCACTGGATATGGTCCAAAAAGTGAGCTGGACTCAATTGAGTGGTAATAAGGTGATAATGGATTTGATGATATCAGGTGATGCGCGGGTATTGAAAGATATCATCGCGTTGAATGACGTGTTATCGGTTAATATCTCACCTAACGTTGGGGTGCCTCACCCTGTAGCTGGAAGCGAGATGGTAGTGGAAGCACCTCAACAAACGTTATATTACCGAGCAAACTAAATGACTCGAAAGGATATTCCTAATGTGATTAGCGGCATTAGAATTGTTCTTGTAGCGCCTGTTATTTATATGTTATTGCATGAAAGTTATCAGTTGGCTTTAAGTCTTTTTATTATCGCGGGGTTGTCTGATGCATTGGATGGTTTTTTAGCTAAACGCTTTGATTGGACAAGTCAATTAGGCTCTTTTCTCGATCCTTTAGCGGATAAGCTACTGTTAGTTTCTTGCTTTTCGGTTTGTGTGTTTACTGGGTTGATACCTGCTTGGCTATTTGTTCTTATTTTACTCCGTGATTTGGTCGTTGCCTTTGGCGCACTGGCCTACCATTTTATTGTTGAGAGTTTTAATGGTACGCCGCCATTTTCTAGTAAGCTAAACACCACCTTCCAAATTGTTTATTTGATGATGTTAATATCCAGTCAGGGTGTCATTGAGATACCGCCAAGCTGGATAGAGTTTGTGTTGTATGCTGTTGCAGCAACAACAACAATCAGTGGCTTAGAGTATATTTGGGTTTGGGGTTTTAAGGCCTGGGATAATCAATTAAAGAGGTAGTATGATCAAAGATAACAGTAAATATTTCCTGATTTTTATCGCTTTTATTGGTGTGCTTTATTTGTTGTCACCTATATTGATGCCGTTTTTGAGTGCGGCTTTATTGGCATATTTGGGCGACCCGTTAGCGGACTGGTTGGAGAGTCGAAAGTGGCAAAGATCATGGGCCGTCACCTTAGTTTTTTCGGTTATTTTTGTTGGCTTAACGTCTATTTTGATTATTTTAGTACCTTTAATAGAGCAACAGTTTTCTAGCCTGATAGAAAAAGTGCCTGCTATTATCAGCTGGGTAAAAGAAACGGTATTACCGTGGTTGCAAGTTCGTTTAAATAGTTATGGGCATGTAGATGTTGATAAGTTGCAGCAGACGTTACAAGAAAACATCGGTGGCGCAGGCAGTATTGTAGCCAGTGTACTAGGCTCTATTAGTTCGTCCGGAATGGCCTTTTTATCTGGGCTAGCTAACCTAGTGCTGATTCCAGTTGTTACGTTTTATTTTTTGCGTGATTGGGATGTGATGATGGCACATATTCATGATTCATTTCCACGCAGAGTAGAAGGTAGGCTGACTAGTATCATGCAAGAGGTGGATTCTGTTTTAGGCGCTTTTTTTAAAGGGCAAATCCTAGTGATGGTGAGTCTATCAGTTATTTATTATGTTGGGCTAAGCTTGGTCGGGCTGGAGTTTGCTTTATTAATTAGTCTGTTGATTGGGCTGGTTAGTTTTGTGCCTTATTTAGGGTTGATTGTGGGCGTGGTTTTAGCCTGTGGTGCATCAGCCTTTCAGCTTCATGATGCTAGCGGGATATTGCCGATTTTAATTGTATTTGCGGTCGCTCAAACGTTAGAAAGTGTTGTGTTAACACCGATATTGGTGGGTGATAGGATTGGTTTGCATCCTGTGGCGGTTATATTTGCAGTGATGGCCGGTGGGCAGTTATTTGGTTTTACAGGTGTTTTATTGGCCTTGCCCGTGGCAGCTGTTTTGTTGGTGCTACTACGACACGTAAACGATCAGTATAAAAACAGCGAGTTATATAAGCAGGCATAAAAAAAGGCACCGATTAGGTGCCTTTTTTATCATAAATGCTTAGTGACTATAGGTTTTGTGCAACAAAATCCCAGTTTACTAATGCCCAAAATTTGTCCATATAGGCAGGACGAGCATTGCGGCAATCAATGTAGTAGGCATGTTCCCATACGTCACACGTTAATAAGGGCGTTTGGCCAGATGTTAAAGGTGTGCCAGCATTGCTTGTTTGAACAATTTCAAGCTTGCCATCAGCATTTTTAACTAACCAACACCAGCCTGCGCCAAATAAATTAACAGATTTGTCGGTGAACTCAGCTTTGAAGGCATCAACAGAGCCATAAGCTTCATTGATAGCAGCCAATAAATCACCCGTTGGTTCAGTGCTGTTAGGTGTTAAGCAGTTCCAGTAAAAAGTGTGGTTCCAGATTTGTGCTGCATTGTTGAAAATAGGGCCAGAAGAATTTTTAACGATATCTTCAAGACTAGAATTTTCGAATTCTGTGCCAGGGATTAAACCGTTTAATTTAGTCACGTATGTTGCGTGATGTTTGCCGTGGTGGAACTCAAGTGTTTCTTGAGAAATATGTGGTTCTAATGCGTCAATCGCATAAGGTAATGCAGGTAATTCATGAGCCATGATAGTGTGCCTTTATAGTTAAGTTGTGCGCTAAGCGCGTTAAAAATGTGTGCCTAACAATAGTGAAATTTATGATATAAATCAATATTTTTTAATATTAACTGTAATTTTCGACGGTAAAAGCAAAAAAGGCTGGCGAACCAGCCCTTTTTCATAGATTAAGCGTTGTTATTTATCGCAAGGTGAATTGTGTAAGTGGATGTCTTGCTGTGGGTAGGGAATACTAATGCCTTCGTTATCAAAACGTAATTTTATACTTTCGAGTAGGTCAAAATGAACACCCCAATAATCAGCAGAGTTGACCCAAGGGCGCACCGCAAAGTTTACGCTGCTGTCAGCAAGTTCTAGTAAGCCTATGGTAGGAGCGGGGTCTTTTAAAATACGTGCTTCATTTTGCATTAATTCTTCTAAAACCAGCTTTGCTTTCTTAATATCATCGTCATAACCGATACCAATGACTAAATCTAAACGTCGAGTTGGTTTGGTTGAGTAGTTGACAATATTGCCGTTCATTAGGCCGCCGTTAGGAATAATAATGGTCTTATTATCGCCAGTTCGCATTACGGTGTTAAAAATATGGACTTCCTCAATAACACCTGCAACACCTGCGCCTTCAATAAAGTCACCTTGTTTGAAAGGGCGAAAAATAATCATCAGTACGCCGGCGGCAAAGTTAGCCAATGAGCCTTGAAGCGCTAAACCAATAGCTAAACCGGCAGCACCTAATATGGCAATAAAAGAGGTGGTTTGAATGCCCAGTTGGCCCAATGACGCGATGATAACGAAGGCTAGTAAAGCGGCATACAGCATATTGGTAGTGAATGAGACAAGAATCGGGTCTGAGCCAGCCTTGTTCATAGCTTTAGCCGTGCCGGACTTAATGGCTTTTGCAATCATTTTACCAATAATGAATATTGCTAAGGCGGCAATCACTTTAAGCCCGTATACAGTGAGCAATTCTTGAATTTGATTAACGGTGTTTTCGGATAGTAAGTTTTCCATTTTAGAGTCTCTTAGGGTTGGTTAAGGCGTGAATACTTTTTTTAATAAATCGGTTGTTCTAGCAGCAGGGTTTTCACGAATGAGTTTTTCTTGTTCGGCAATGCGTAAAAACATGGCATCAACGGCCTTTTGTGCAACAAAGGTATCAAGGTCTGTTGATTGTGATGTTAATAAGTTACCAAGCGAGCCAGAATTTGCCAATAATTGCTTATAGCTAGCGGTAACGCCGGCGCTATCAGTGGCTTGCTTGACGATGGGTAGAAATTTTTCAAGTAGTTGGTCTGTGCTGTGTTGTTTAAAATATTCGGTTGCGGCGTTGTCGGGGCCTTTTAGAATCTTTGCGGCATCATCAATACTCATTTCCTGGATGGTGCTTGAAAAAATGGCTGCGGCCTCAGGTGCAGCTTGTTCAGCAGCTCTGTTGAGGGTCGTCTGAAAGCTCTCAACTAGGCTACCTTGCCCCAGCATTTCTAGTGAAGAGGCGATCGGTTGTAGGCTGCTTGGAATAGGTACTTTGACATCGGCATGGTTTAAGAAACCACCATCGCTACTAAGGTTTTCAACGGCAATGGCGGTGCCTTTTTCAAGCGCTTGCTTGAGCCCGGAGATAATGTCAGATTGAGAGAGGTTCGTTGGTAATTGTGTTGCCGTTACAGTTGGAGATAAAAGCTTGCTTGTGTCTATATCTTTAATAAAGTCCAAGAAACCGGCATTAACAATGGGTGTGCTGAGTAGGGCCGAAATAAGAATGGAGCGTTTTAGTAAGCAATTCATACAGGTTCCTTAATTTTTAAAGAAGATATCATATTTAAAATAAGCTGAACATACACTTAACTGCCCGGACTTATAGCGAGCTAGATAAGGTGGCCTTCAAAAACGGGATGGTTAATTTACGCTGTGCAACAAGGCTAGCTTGATCTAGTTGGTTTAGTAAACCCCAGAGTGTATGTAAGTCTCTAGGGAAACGAGTCATCAAGTAATTGGCGGCTTCTCGGTTAAGTTCTAAGCCTAGTTTTTGAGCGCGAGCTTGTAAGGCTTGAAGGGTGCTTTCATCGCTTAGGGTGGATAGGTTAAGAGGGAGGCCACTATTAAGTCGACTCTTCAAATCGTTAAGAGTTATTTTTGAGTGTTGTGGCGATACAGTCGAGCTAACAATCAAACGACCACCGACTTGTTTGATTTGATTGAACAGATTAAACAAAGCCTCTTCCCAGTCCGCCTTTTCGTACAAGGAGTTAACATCGTCTATACAAATTAGATCAAGATTGGCTAAGCCGTCTAGAAGTTGTGGTGATGTGCTAATTAGCTCTTTTGATGGTAAATAACTGGCTGTGCCGCCTAGCTGAGTTTGATGTTGGCAAGCTGATTGTAATAAATGGGTTTTCCCCGTTCCTAGCGTGCCCCAAAGGAAAATAAAGGGCTCGTTGGGATTTTTTAGCGACTCAATGACGAGCTGGTTCTCATGGGCAATAAAATTTTCAAAATTAAAGTCTTCTTGTAACGTGAAGGGGAGTGGAAGCTGTGGATACATTAGTGCTTGCTAACGTGACGAATATATAAAGAGGCGCTAAAAAATACTGTTAAGCTGATGATGATTTCAATAATACCTAAGAGCCTTGTTGATGGGTCGGCAACGGCCTCCATTGTGCCGTGTATAAAGTACAACAAACTAAGGTAAGCGGCCCAGTTGACGGGTTTGTCTCGCCCATATAGTACGCCTCTTAGCGGTAACAGTAAGGGAACAACACAGGCTATTAGGACTAAAGCAATAGGAAAAGACTGTGGTGGTGACAACAATGTAATCCACGCAGTGATGAAGCCAATTAACGAAAGGTAGCTTAATAGTTGCAACCAATAGGCTGTTTTTTGATTGGGTAGTTTCATTAGCAGTCTAGTTTTTTAGCGAGTGTTGCCACTCTTTTTCCAAGTGCAATACACAGCTTAGATTCATGTGAGTCTAGTTTGCGGGCATTATCTGTTCCAGCTAAGTGACTGGCGCCATATGGAGTGCCGCCGGATGTGGTCTCTAACAAAGCGGGTTCAGAGTAGGGAAGGCCGGCTAATAACATGCCGTGGTGAAGTAGAGGCAACATCATCGAGGTGAGAGTCGTTTCTTGTCCACCGTGCAGGCTGCTGGTTGAGGTGAAAACGGCGGCAGGCTTACCAATGAGTGCCCCAGATAACCAAAGAGAGCTGGTGCTATCAAGAAAATACTTCAATGGAGCGGCCATATTGCCAAAACGTGTTGGGCTGCCAAGCACAAGGCCGCTACAGTTTTTAAGGTCGTCTAAGCTTGCGTACAATGCGCCGTTGTTTGGAATATCATCTTCTACGGCTTCACAAACGGTGGAAATAGCGGGTACGGTACGAATTTTCGCCTGCACGCCGCTAACCTCTTCTATCCCGCGTGCGATAAGGCTCGCCATGTCGGCGGTTGCACCGTGGCGACTGTAAAATAGGACCAGAACGTCTTTACTCATTTATAGAATATCCAAAACGCTTTCAGGCGGGCGGCCAATAGCCGCTTTACCATTAGCTAAAACGATAGGACGTTCGATTAGAATAGGGTTATTCAACATCGTCGTCAGCAATTGCTCGTCGCTGAGAGTATCGTCTTTTAGGTTTAGCTCTTTATAAATAGTTTCTCCTTTTCGCATTAAATCGCGTGGGCCAAAATCGAGTAAGCTCAAAACTGATTCTAGCTCCGCTTTGCTAGGAGGTTGCTTTAGATATTCAATAATGTCGGGTTGAATGCCTTTTTCTTCAAGTAACTGAAGTGTTTGGCGAGACTTGCTGCAACGTGGATTGTGGTAAATTTTAATGCTCAACGCGGTGTCCTTATCATTGTTTTTGAGGATTATAAATTATCTGCTAATGTGAGGTAGGCTTTTTCTGCTGCGTGTGCTGCATGATATGATGGTTGGCAGATAATTTAATAAGAATTTACGATGAAACTACCTGATTTTAGCCAAGCCTCCGTACTTGTCGTTGGTGACTTGATGTTAGATAGAAATTGGCAAGGCGATACGTCACGTATTTCGCCTGAAGCGCCTGTGCCTGTGGTGCATGTTAAAGACGTAGAAGATCGTCCTGGTGGCGCAGGTAATGTCGCGTTAAATATAGCCGCGCTCGATTCTACTGTTACTGTGCTAGGTTATACCGGTGTTGATGATGCTGCAAACGCCTTAAGGAGCCAATTAGAAGAAGCGAACGTGGTGTGCGAATTTGAACAATTACCTGACCAACCAACGATTACTAAGCTTCGCGTTTTGAGCCGACATCAACAGCTGATTCGTTTAGATTTTGAAGATAGTTTCCATGACCTCCCAGTAGAAAAACTACTACAGGACTATACGAGAGCGTTGCCATCGCACGAGGTGGTTGTTTTGTCAGATTACGGCAAAGGGACGTTGGCCTCGGTGCAGCAACTTATTGTAGAGGCAATATCGGCGGGTAAAAAAGTGCTGATCGACCCGAAAGGAACCGATTTTACAAAGTATCGTGGCGCAACACTTATCACGCCTAATTGGAGTGAGTTTCAAGCCGTGGTGGGTGAGTGTGGTAGCGAAGAGGATGTCGTTAGTCGCGGCTCAGCTTTGCTAAACGAATTAGAGTTAGAAGCACTCTTAATCACTCGTGGCGAGAAAGGTATGACCTTGCTGCAACCGGCACAAGAACCGATTCATTTGCCAACGCAGGCGCAAGAAGTGTTTGATGTGACGGGGGCTGGTGATACGGTTATTTCAACATTAGCGGCGTGCTTGGCTGCCGGATCAAGTTTTTCCGAAGCGACGGTGTTGGCTAATCAAGCGGCTGGTTTAGTGGTAGCGAAATTGGGAACAGCGACGATTACCCAGCAAGAGCTAAAAACGACCTTGCATACCCTGAATGATATGCCGCGTGGATTTTTGGGCGTTGATGAGCTTGAGGCAGCGATAACGACAGCACGAATTAACGGTGAGAAAATAGTTTTAACCAATGGTTGTTTTGATATTTTGCACCCAGGTCATGTGCGATATTTACAGCAAGCCAAAGCATTGGGTGACCGACTCATTATTTTGGTGAACGATGACGCGTCCGTGTCTCGTTTAAAAGGGCCCGAGCGCCCTATTAATAATTTAGCAACGCGCGCAGAAATGTTATCGGCGCTGGCGTGTGTAGATTGGGTGTGCGCATTTTCAGAAGATTCACCACGAGAGCATATTTGTCGAATTTCACCCGATGTATTGGTGAAAGGTGGCGATTATAAGCGAATTGAAGATATTGAAGGTTATGACTGCGTTGCAAAGGCGGGCGGTTCAACTTATGTGCTTGACTATGTGGATGGTTGTTCGACAACCAATTTAATTAAAAATATACGCGATACAAGCGATAAAAGGTAAACGAAGATGATAATTGTAACGGGTGGTGCGGGTTTTATTGGTAGTAATATTGTGCAGGGCTTAAATGCTAAAGGTCATGAAAATATTTTGGTGGTGGATGATTTAACCGACGGTACCAAGTTTAAAAATATCGTCGATGCCCGTATTGCTGATTATATGGATAAGGATGATTTCTTAGATAGCATTCTCGGTGGGGATTTCGATGATGTAGCAGTCGAGGCGATCTTTCATCAAGGGGCCTGTTCGTCTACGACAGAATGGGATGGGCAGTTCATGATGGAGAACAATTACGAGTATTCAAAAACATTGTTTCACTTCTGCCAAACGAAAAAAGTTCCTTTTATCTATGCGTCCAGTGCTTCTGTGTACGGTGGGGGCAGTGTATTTAAAGAAGATTTGGCAAACGAAGAACCATTAAATGTTTACGGCTATTCTAAGTTCTTGTTTGATCAGTATGTGCGTGCTCAGGAATTATCAAGCGATCAAGAAATGAGTAGCCAAGTTGTTGGGCTGCGCTACTTTAATGTGTATGGACCGCGCGAACAGCACAAAGGTAGTATGGCGAGTGTCGCTTTTCACTTAAATAACCAGTTGTTAGAAAAGGGTGAGATTAAGTTATTTGCAGGCTGTGATGGCTATGGTGACGGTGAGCAGCTTCGTGACTTTGTGTATGTTAGCGATGTGGTCGATGTCAATTTATGGTTCTTGGATAACCCCAATGTGTCGGGCATTTTTAACTGTGGTACAGGTAAAAGCCAGCCCTTTAATGATGTGGCAAAAGGCGTGCTCGATTATCATCAAAAAGGCAGCTTAAGTTATATTCCGTTTCCTGACCACTTGATTGGGCATTACCAAAGTTTTACCGAAGCCGATTTGACCGATCTTCGGTCTGCTGGCTGCAACCTCACGTTTAAAACGGTCGATGAAGGCGTCAAATGTTATATGGAATGGTTGAATACTAACTAGCTTTATGCGATTGGCATATTCAGCCTTGCTGTACTTGTTATCGCCTTTTTTTGTTTTGCGGTTACTGATCCGTGGGCGTAAAGCACCGGCCTACTTAAATCGTTGGGGTGAGCGTTTTGGTTGGTATGGAAAAGGGCAGCCTCAAGGTGTTATTTGGTTTCATACGGTTTCTGTGGGTGAGGCCGAAGCGGCGTTTCCATTAATCGACATGATTGTCAGCAGGTTTCCAGAAACGCCGGTTTTGGTGACGACGACGACGCCGACAGGGTCAGCGCGAGTAAAGGCATTTTTAGGCCATCGGGTTCATCACGTGTATTTACCATACGATATGCCCGGCGCAATGAGACGTTTTTACCGCTGTTTTAAACCGGCGATAGCGATTATTCTAGAAACTGAAATTTGGCCGAATATGCTTTATCAAGCAAAGCTACGCCACGTGCCTTCTATCATTGTCAATGCGCGACTTTCTGAAAAATCTGCCAAAGGGTATGCTTATTTAGGACGCTTTATGCGGCAGACACTGGCCAATATTACACACGTTTGTGCACAAACAGATGAGAGCATGAAGCGGTTTGTCCACCTAGGTTTGGATAAAGATAAAATCAGCGTGCCGGGCAACATTAAATTTGATATAGATATGCCGGCTCATTTGTTGGAGCAGGCAGACGTTATCAGGCGGGACTGGTTTCAGCAACGACCCAGCTGGATTGCCGCTAGTACGCATGAGGGGGAAGATGAAAAAGTATTGGATGCTTTTTCGACGATAAAAAAGCAGCATGCTGATACGCTATTAGTTCTTGTACCGAGGCACCCCGAACGCTTTAATGCGGTGGCAAAGCTGTGTGAAAAGAAAGGTTATACGGTAACTCGGCGTAGCGAACAGAAGTCATCGCGGGTTACTACCGATGTCTTTTTATTAGATACCTTAGGTGAGTTGAAATTATATTATGCAACGGTAGATATTGCCTTTATTGGTGGTAGTTTTGTGCCAACAGGTGGTCATAATATGCTTGAAGCGGCGGCGCAGTCGGTGCCAATTCTTTTTGGTCCATTTGTGCATAATTTTACCGAAATTAGTAACCGCTTGTTGGTTAAGCAAGCTGCGCATCAAGTCACCGATGCCGATGAGCTTGCGACTTGGGTCATTGAGTTGCTAGAACACGCTGAGAAGCGAGACAAAATGGGAGCAGCGGGGCGCAACTTTGTAGAGCAAAACAAAGGTGCTGTGGATAGCGTCGCAAAATGTATTATTGGTATGCTTGATGGGGCGCGTTAACAGCCGGTTCAAAGTGCTCGCATCCGGTGTTTTTTGTTTGGTACTAACCATGAGCATTGCGCGCTTTGCTTATACGCCGATGATCCCGATAATGTTTGAGCAAGTAGGCTTGACCAAGGTGCTTGCGGGTTGGCTGGCGACAATAAACTATATCGGTTATATGCTAGGTGCGTTAACGGCGACCTTGGTGGGTAGCTTGGTTGTTAAAGATCGAATTTACCGAGCAGGTTTGCTACTGGCGGTTATGACAACTTTCATGATGGGCTTATCTGATAATCCTTGGGTTTGGGCTTTTTCACGGTTTATCGCTGGGTTTAGTACGGCAGCGGGCCTGTTGATTGGTGCAGGTCTAATGTTAAATTGGCTGATTAGACATCAGCACCGAAGTGAAATGGGTATCCACTTTGCGGGCATTGGGCTAGGTATCGTGTTAGTAGCCATGCTGCTAGAGTGGTCAACTCAATTGGCTTGGTCCGAACAATGGCTGTTTCTCGGTTGTATAGGTGTGGTGTTTGCTGTTCCAGCCTGGCGTTGGTTGCCAGTACCTGATACTAAAGGCGTTACCGAAACAGGACAGCGGCTAGATGATAAGCCACCAAGCAAGCTCTTCTTGAGACTAATGCTGGTTGTGTATTTTTGCGCTGGATTTGGCTTCGTTATCAGTGCGACTTATATTGTGGCGATAGTGGAAAATCAACCCGCATTGAAAGGGCAGGGGGGGATAGCCTTTCTTATCTTGGGTCTAAGTGCTGCTCCCGCGTGTATTGCTTGGGATCTAATATCTAGAAAAACGGGCGTTCTTAATGCCTTACTGTTGGCGTACTTAATTCATGCGGTGGGAATAGTGCTTCCTGCCATCAATGATACGTTGTTATTCGCTTTGCTGAGCGCGAGTTTATATGGTTTCACCTTTGTGGGTATTGTCAGCATTGTGTTAACAATGGCGGGTAGGTTTTATCCGACGAAGCCCGCAAAATTAATGGGTATGTTGACGATGAGTTATGGCGTCCCGCAGATTGTAGCGCCGACTATTGCAGGTTACCTTGCCGGTTCGACAGGTGATTATAACGCCTCTTTGTTTATGGCCAGTGGGTTTGTTTTAGCAGGCTTTTGTGTGATTTTAGCCATCAAAAAATGGGCCGCTGGGGATATTTTTTTGTTGGAGCAACCCGTAAAAAAGCCCTAGCTAAAGGGCTTTTTTACTTGTTTATAATAAGCGCATCAATAGTTTTTGCGACTAGTGTTGTAGCCATTGGTTGACTATATCCAAGTCAGCCTTAGACAACGATCCAGTCGTATGCTTAAGGTTTAAAATACTTAGAATGTAGCTCTTTTTCGCTTCAATTAACTGAAGTTTTGCTCTAGATAAATTACTCTGCGCGTCCAAAACATCGACGATCGTGCGGGTTCCAACCTCTAAGCCGACTTCATTAGCGTCTAGTGAGCTTTTATTTGAAACAATGGCCTGTTCGAGAGCCTGAATGCGTTTTAAATTTGTTGTGACTCCCCTAAATGCATCACGAGTTTGCCTTAATGTTGTGCGCTGTAATGATTGTAGCGCATCTATTGACTGCCGATGGCTAAAGGCTGCTTGTCGCGTAAGAGAGCTTGTTTTTCCACCAGAAAATAGTGGCATATTTAATTCTAAACCCAGCCTATCGGATTCATTTCTGAAACCAGTACCAAAGCTCCCCCCGCCTGTTTCGCTGTATTGATGTGAGGCGATTATATCCACGGTGGGGTAATGGCCTGAACGCTGAATATTAACTTCTTTTTTTGCAATGCCTACGTCATGCCTTGCCATTTCAAGCGCAAGATTGTTCTTGGAAGCGGATGTTTCCCATGTATTAATATCGTTAGGTTTAGGTGCTGACAATGGGAAAGAAGGGGCGAGTGGTGTGAGAACTAATTCATCCTTTTGAATGATTTCCCGCAACGCCTCTTGTGCTGAATAAAGCTCATCTTGCGCAGCAATTTGAGTGGCAATTGATAAATCATACTGAGCTTGAGCGTTATGTACATCGGTAATGGCGATAAGGCCCACGTCAAAACGAACGGTGGCTTGCTCAAGCTGGCGTGTAAATGCGTTAACATCATCGTTCGCGAGCTTTAAATTCACGTCTGCTTGAAGGGAGTTTAAGTAGCGCTCGGTGAGGCGTAAGATGAGTGCCTGTTCAGCAAAGCGGTATTCTATCTCAGCTTTAGATACGCGTTTATTGGCTTGTTTGTAGCGAGTAAAACTGGCCCAATTAAACAGAGGTTGGCGTAAAGAAACAGAAAAACTTTCATCGCGAAATTGACTGGTGCTTTTACCACCACCAGAAAAGCTACTTTCACTTTCTTGTCGAACATCATTTGTGATAGCAGACGCATTAACGCTGGGCAGTAAGTCTGCGAGCGCTTGCGGTTTGGCTTCTTTTGCCGCGAGCAACTGATTATAGGCGGCATGAATATCGGCATCGTGTTCAAGCGCTAATGAGTATGCTGTGACAAGGTCTATCGGCTGTGCATAATTGAGCGAAGAATAAAGGCAAAGAATGAGACTAGGTAGTAATTTTTTTAAGGAATTCATGGTGAATTAGTAAATAATTATATTCATTAATACTTTAGCATGCCGCTTACGATTTAGTGCAGATTAACTAACTGCATTATGTGTTTTTAGGGTAAACGTAACAGGGCCATCATTGCATAAAGACACTTGCATATCAGCCCCAAACTCACCAGACGATATATTTCCGTATTGTTGCTGGGCATAGTGGATCGCAAATTCAAACAAAGGCTTAGATACTGAAGGGGCTGCCGCAGGAGTGAAGCTCGGACGGGTTCCTTTTTTGGTGTTCGCGGCTAAGGTGAATTGTGGAATAAGTAATAAACCGCCGTTTATATCTTTAACGCTTAAGTTCATTTTGTCATCGGCATCGGCAAATATTCGATAGCTTAGAATTCGATCAACGAGCTGTTTGACTTCTGTTTCACTGTCGCCCTTTTCAATGGCGAGTAAGGCCACGATACCTTGTTTTATTTCACCAATAATAGAGCCATCGACGAGAACATTAGCATGGGTGACACGCTGAATAACCGTTAACATGCTGAGGTGCCGGATACGTGTTGAAATAATGCCAGATAGCTCTCGCTGATAACAGATAAGGAGAAGGCGGCATTGGCGGGGCTGGGGTTTGGTGTTACGTAGACGGGTTTGTTGTTGATCCTCCATGCTTGCAAGCCCCATTCAATAGGGTGTTTTTTTTCAAGGCTATATTGAAGGTATTTTTGACAGGTTAATTTCCCGTGAAACCAAATGATACGAGGCTGATGGTCGCTAATAAGTTGGTATAAACGTGAGCTAGCGTCGCGGTAATCAGTCGCATTTAAATCTTTGCAACCGGCGGTGGGTCGTTTAACCAGATCGGTAAGGCCAATGCGATACTTAGTGTGTAAACGGTGACAGCTTTGGAGGCTAGGTTTGAACTCTTCGTCAAAGAACCCACAGGCATTGAGTGCCTTCCAGAAACGATTTCTAGGGTTGGCGAAGTAGAACCCAGCTTTTACAGATGGGATAGAGGGGTTTAAACCGATAGATAAAATAGCTAAACGGTCGCTTAATATGTCTGGAAGGGTATCCAATTTACTAATACGTTGGCATAGACCCATCAACATCGGCCGCCCAAGCATTAACGCCGCCAATAAGATTAGTTATGTTGTTAAAGCCATTTTGTAATAGAAATTGGGCGACTTGTTGGCTTCTTACACCGTGATGGCAAATAGTGATAATGGCGGCATCTTTTGGAAGCTGATCTAAACGATTAGGTATGCTTCGCATGGGCATCAGGTGGCTGTTTGGAATTTGACAAATTTCAAACTCGTGAGGCTCTCTCACATCGAGTAGAAAGAGAGCGTTATCGGCTTGTTCCAAGTGTGAATTGAGTTCAGTAGCGGTAATTGTTTTCATATAGAAAGAGGCTTTGTTATTCGAAATTGATTATAGCAGTTTGTGATAAGATGCCGCCTATTCAGTAATTAATTAAGTGCATCAAGAGAGGTCAGTATGAGTGCAATTCCAGAAGAGTTTCAGAAAAAAACCGAAGCAATGCAAGCCGCTGCAATTGAGCCCTTGCCGAACTCAGAAAAAATTTACATTAAGGGATCGCGTGATGACATAAATGTACCCATGCGGAAGATTGCGTTGGCGGATACCCCATCAAGCTTTGGTGTAGAAAAAAACCCAGATGTGTATGTGTATGACTGTTCGGGTGTGTATACCGACCCGACAGCCGACATTGACCTACGCAAAGGCTTACCTGATGTTCGAACAACATGGATTGAAGACAGAAACGACACTGAACTATTGCAAGGCCCTAGTTCTAAATTTGGCCAATTAAGGCAGGGTGATCCAGAATTAGCGAGTCTTCGTTTTGAACATATCCGTGCACCACGTAAGGCAAAGGCGGGTGCTAACGTAAGCCAAATGCATTATGCAAAACAAGGCATTATCACGCCAGAGATGGAATATATCGCTATTCGCGAAAACATGAAGCGATCAGAAATAAATGCCGAACAACACCCCGGCGAATCATTTGGTGCAAGTATTCCAACAGAAATAACAGCAGAATTTGTTCGTGATGAAATTGCTCGAGGTAGAGCGATTATCCCCGCCAACATTAATCACCCAGAAGTGGAGCCGATGATTATTGGCCGTAACTTCTTAGTGAAAATTAACGGCAATTTAGGAAATTCAGCAGTTACTTCCTCAATAGAAGAAGAAGTAGACAAAATGGTGTGGGGTATCCGCTGGGGTGCCGACACCATTATGGACTTATCTACCGGTAAGAATATTCACGAAACACGCGAATGGATTTTACGTAATTCGCCCGTGCCCATTGGAACTGTGCCTATTTACCAAGCGCTGGAAAAAGTAAACGGTAAGGCAGAAAACCTCACGTGGGAAATTTTCCGTGATACGTTAATAGAACAAGCAGAACAAGGCGTGGATTACTTCACCATTCATGCAGGCGTATTATTGCGATACGTGCCAATGACAGCGAAACGGACAACTGGCATCGTGTCACGCGGGGGTTCTATCATGGCGAAATGGTGTTTAGCGCACCATAAAGAAAACTTCCTCTATACGCACTTCGAAGATATCTGCGAAATTATGAAAGCATACGATGTATCGTTTTCATTAGGTGATGGTTTACGCCCTGGTTCAATTGCTGATGCAAACGATGAAGCACAGTTTGGCGAATTAGAAACACTTGGCGAACTAACAAAAATCGCGTGGAAACACGATGTGCAAACGATGATAGAAGGTCCCGGTCACGTGCCCATGCAAATGATAAAAGAAAACATGGACAAGCAGCTGGAATGTTGTGATGAAGCGCCGTTCTACACACTTGGCCCACTCACCACAGATATTGCACCGGGTTACGACCACATTACCTCTGGCATTGGTGCCGCAATGATTGGTTGGTTTGGTTGCGCGATGCTGTGCTACGTAACACCAAAAGAGCACCTTGGCTTGCCCAATAAAGAAGACGTACGTGTCGGCATTATCACTTACAAAATTGCAGCGCATGCGGCAGATTTAGCCAAAGGCCACCCCGGTGCGCAAATACGCGATAACGCCCTATCAAAAGCGCGTTTCGAATTCCGTTGGGAAGACCAGTTTAACCTAGGCCTAGACCCAGACAGAGCACGCGAATACCACGACGAAACCCTTCCAAAAGATTCCGCAAAAGTCGCGCATTTTTGCTCCATGTGTGGGCCACATTTTTGTTCCATGAAAATAAGCCAAGATGTACGCGAATACGCGGCAGAAAAAGGCATCAATGCCACCGATGCATTAGTTGAAGGGATGGCGGATAAGGCGGATGAGTTTAAGGCTAAAGGTGCGCAGTTGTATAAGAAGGTTTAATAAGAAAAACAAATAGGCCAAAATGGGCTTGATTTAAGCTTAGTGCGGCATAGCTTATATTTTAACTCCTCGTTGCCGTATGGGTGGCTATGCTTTTTTTGCCTAAAAGGAACGAACCAAAGAAAAAGTCACCTAAACCGTGTGAGTTTCTATCTTTTTGAGCGTGCGCTAAGCTGGGTGCGCTCTATTCAAAGTGTATAAGTTTTATTGAAGTGATAGGGCAGCTTCAATTCAGCTTTAAAGCGACACGTATACGATTCCAAAGAATATAAAATACAATAAAGGGGAATGTAAAATAGCAGATTAAAGCCAAGCGGCTTTGATTTAGCTCTCCCTTTATAGTCACTGAAATACTAGTTTTTTTTAAAATAAAACGAGAGGTTAGTCAGTTTGATTTTTTTTCGATACTAAATTGCCGTTATGATAAAAAACATAATAATATTTACACTGTTACTTAGCCTTTCTGGCGGAGCTTATTATTCAATCGACGTTATAGATAAATTAAAAGGAACAATAACGGCCTTAACTATTAAGCATAAAAAACAATTGGTTAAAACGAAAGTCAAAGAGCGAGGGAAGAGGCTTTTGGCCGCTATTCCAGTGGTTGGCTTGGTCGCCATAGGGTGGTTTGAAAAGAAAGAATACGACGAATGGAAAGAGGAAAATCCTGGTGGAACGATTGAACAATACACAAGCGAAATTACCGATGCATCTAAAGATGTGGCGAATGAAGTGACGGCTGAATATTGTGATGATATGGGTGAGTATTGCGATTATATAAAAGACAAAATAAGCGAACCAAAAGTAAATTAATAAATAGAGCATTTGGTTCGTGCTAACAACCATTAAATTTAAAAGATCGAAAATATGAAACTAGTTCTTAACTGTTGTGCTTTCTTACTGGTCTTAAGTGGCACACTGACCCATGCCGCAGAAGTGGTGTTGAGCAACGGCGATGTATTAAACGGGGAAGTTCTCCACAATGAAGGTGGAGAGATCACTCTTAAGCACTCAGTATTAGGAACAATTGTATTAGTGGGTGCGGCTATAAAACCGATGAAGTTAGAAGAGCCAAAACTTATGGATGCAGGTGTATTCAACACAGGTTGGCTGCAAAGTTGGAAAAGGCTTGTTGAAGTAGGCGTGAATGGCAGTGAAGGCAATACGCGCAATATGCATGTTCATACGGGCACACAGTTAAAGTATGAAAATGACTATAAACGTTGGAATATAGAAGCGGCTTATAACAGTACAGAGGACTCTGGCGAAACATCTAGAAGTGACTTTTTTGCAAAGTTTTCAAGGGATTACTTAACGCCCGGTGATTCACGCTTTTACTTTACCGAAGGACGCTATGATTGGGACGAGTTTGAAGACTGGGATTACCGAATAAGTCTCGGCGGTGGTTTGGGTGAACAGCTTGTTAAGAAAGACAATTGGCGAGTGTTGGGGCGGTTGGGCTTAGGGTTTAGTAAAGAATTTGGTGGCGAAGATGCAGAATGGGTTCCAGAAGGGGTAATCGGCATTGAGAGTGATTGGAAAATTGCAGAAAGAAATATGTTGGTTTTTAAAAATACTTTATACCCAAGCTTTAGAGACGTTGGCGAATTTCGTAATACTTCTGAATTAAGTTGGATAATTGGGCTAGACGACTTAAATGGTATAGACCTTAAATTGGGTTTGCTGAATGAGTTTGATTCAAATGCTTCAGGGGACTCCCGTAACAATGATTTTAAATATAACCTTTCTTTAGTATTTGGCCTTTAATTTGTTTGACTTGGAGTTTGGGTGGTTGGCATCTTAGCGGTCATTCATACTGCTACCATCAAAAAATTGATATCTAAAGTTTTATAAGTATTCATTTCAAAGCTACTTTCAAGGTTAAATAATTAAAGAGAAAAAAGAGTCTCGAGGCCGCTTTATTCACGACCTGAAGCAATGAATAAAACATTACAAATGTTGGTTAAGGTTTTGTAGCCAGTGTTTAATACTCTCTTCTGAAACTATCTAGCCCTTCTGTAATAAGGGGAGGGGAGTTTTTTGTTATATAACGTATTGTTAGAGAGGGGCGCCGATGGTCGGCTTCGCTGTGATAGTTAGGTTGCCAAGCAGAGTTGCGGGTGATGTATTGGTGAGGCAGTAAAGGTTTGTTATGAATTTTTTTAGAGCGGCAAGATTTAATGAACCACTTCCCTGCACTGGCCGGTTTTATATTTAATAGACCGTGAAATTCGACACCGCCGTGAGCATCCTTAATTTTCATAATTTTACAATTACGTAATGTAGCTGGTTCGGTAAAGGGAATGTGAATCTTTTTGGAGAGTAATGAGTGGGCTGTCTTTTCAAGTTCACTCAAGGTTGTGTTAGGTGATAAACGAGATAAAAAAATATTCATGGTGACGACTCCTTCGCGCACAAGTAAATAATTATAAATGACCAAGAATCCGTTGGTTTTTTCATCTTACGCCCACGGTTTTGTAAAAACAAGAGGGACATTTTTTGTGTTTGATGGTAGGTATTGAGCACGAAATACGTATCAAGATGATGGTTAAATGATAAGGTCATTTAGCTCCAATTAATTAAGTTATCATCACGCTATGTTTGATATCAATCCAATGTACAAGTCACTTTTAGTGGGTGCTGTGCTAGCTATATTGTGGGCACTTGAAGCTATCTACCCCATGTTCCATTTCAAGAAGGGGCGTGTAAAGCATGATGCGTCGAATATTACGCTGGGTGTTTTAAATGCAATGTTAGTGGGTTTTATTTTCGCAGGCTTAATCGTGAGCGTCACGGAGTGGGCGGCTAAGGAACAATTTGGCTTGCTTAACATATGGGCGCTAAATCCTTACGTTGAGTTGTTAATAGGTTTGTTGATGTTCGATTGTTGGCAATATTGCTGGCATCGACTGAATCATAAAGTGGGCTTTTTTTGGCGCTTTCATGCGGTTCATCATTCTGATGCAGCGATGGATGCCAGCACGGCGGTTCGTTTTCATACGGTTGAAATAATCTACTCTGCCAGTATTCGCTTATTAGTGTTGCCGCTGCTTGGTTTTAGCGTAAGCCAGCTCGTTGTGTATGAGCTTATCGTATTACCCATTATTTTATTTCATCACAGTAATATTGCGATACCAGCTATGTTGGATAAGTGCCTGAGGGTTTTTATTGTGACGCCGCGGATGCATTGGGTGCACCATTCTGATATTAAAGAGGAAACAGATTCAAATTACTCGAGTTTGCTATCAGTTTGGGATCGCTTGTTTGCTAGTTTTCGCTTGAGGGAAGACCCTCAAAATATTCGTTTAGGTTTGGGTGACGAATTTGATCAGCTAGCGAGGGGTAGCTTATTGGGCATCTTGAAGCAGCCCTTCAATAAAAAACTATATGCGACATCGTCGCAAAAAGACAAGGCTTCTATTTCTTAATATAACAAGAGCTGGTATTTGTTGTATTGTTGGTTTTATATTCGGCGACTAATGGTCGCAAGCCACGGTTGTTGCTCAATCGGTTTGTCGCTGGGGCGATAATAATGTTGCAGTAATTCAAACCCTGCAAGCTCTAAACAATTTTTAGTGGGCTCTAACTCTAAATAATTACCATAACGCTGCCCTTGCCAGCCATCGCCATTACCACGAGGGTTTGAGGTAAAAAGGATGCCATTGGTGCGCAGGCAGGCGTGTAGTTTGAGGAGTACATTGATATATTCACTACGGGGTACGTGAAATAAGGAGGCATTAGCAAAAACGCCATCAAACTGATTGTCTGGTAAGCGCATGTCGACAAATGTTTGGTTCAGCGTAGGGCAGTGACTGTAATCTGAAGCCATTTTACAAAAAGCTGCTGAACCATCTAGCCCAACAGGGCGGTGACCCAACGATTTAAAATGATACAGGTCGCGGCCTGGGCCGCAGCCTAAGTCAAGAATATCTAAGCTAGGTTGTTGGGGGAGAGCATCAAGAAAGGCCTGGGTATTTTGTGAAACATCGTGATCTTTAGTGCCAGCCCAAAATGAATGAGCATTTGCATCGTAATGCTCAATGGTGAGTCTTTCTTTTTTCTTAATATCGTCCATCATCACCTTATATTAGGTGTAATTTTTTGAACATTCAATCAACTGAACCTATTAACTGGATAAGCGTTAAAATAATCACATGGATATTACACATATATTAGATGGTTTAAATGACGCTCAGCGTGATGCGGTGAGTGGTGCGGAAAAGTCGGCGTTAATACTAGCAGGCGCTGGTAGTGGAAAAACGCGCGTACTGGTTCATCGTGTTGCTTGGTTAATGCAAGTGGAGGGTGTTTCACCCTACGGTATTTTGGCGGTTACGTTTACCAATAAAGCCGCTGGGGAAATGCGTGAACGGGTGCAGTCCATGTTGAAGGCACCTGTTGGTGGAATGTGGATTGGTACGTTCCATGGTATTGCTCACCGTTTATTAAGAATGCACGTGCAGGAGCTGGGCTTGCCGGACGCGTTTCAGGTGTTGGATTCAGATGATCAATTCCGCATGATTAAGCGTTTGCTTAAATCAATGAACGTGGATGATTCACGTTGGCCGCCTCGTCAGGTGCAGTGGTTTATTAATGCTCAAAAAGATGAAGGGCGTCGAGCGGGGCACATTGCACCGTCTAGTGATCATTTCGAGCAAAAAATGCTGGAAATTTATACAGAATATGAGCGCGCCTGTCAGCGTTCTGGGCTGGTTGATTTTGCTGAATTATTACTCAGGGCGCATGAGTTATTACGCGACAATTATGAGGTGCGGGCGCATTATCAGCAACGTTTTAAACATGTTTTGGTGGATGAGTTTCAAGATACCAATACCATTCAATATGCGTGGTTGCGGTTACTAACGCAAGAATCAGATAATTTATATGTGGTGGGCGATGATGATCAATCCATCTATGGCTGGCGTGGTGCGAAAATAGAAAACATTCATCGTTTTCAGCAAGATTATCCTAAACACAAAATTGTTCGCTTAGAGCAAAATTATCGCTCAACCAGTACGATTCTTAACGCGGCCAACGCGTTGATTGTTAATAACGATGGTCGAATGGGTAAAGAGCTTTGGACGGATGGTGAGGAAGGCGAAAAAATTTCGCTGTACGCAGGCTATAACGATCAAGACGAAGCGCGTTTCGTGGTGGATAGAATTAAAGATTGGGTCAGTAACGGCCATACTCGTGCTGAGTCGGCTATTTTGTATCGCTCCAATGCACAGTCACGTTTATTTGAAGAATATTTAATGGCGGCAGGTATTCCCTACCGGGTGTATGGCGGGCATCGCTTCTTTGAACGGTTAGAGATTAAAAATGCCTTAGCCTACATGCAGCTAGCTACGCACCATGAAAATGATGCAGCCTTTGAGCGCATCGTCAATACGCCGACGCGTGGCTTAGGAACGCGTACGTTAGACATTATTCGTGAACGGGCGCGCGCGCAAGATATTAGTCTGTGGCAAGCGGCAAATTATTTGTGCGAAGGAATTGAGCTCAGTGGCCGCGCTTTGAATGCGCTAACAGGCTTTTTAGCGCTGATTCGTCAGTTAGTGAATGATATGCAATCGATGACATTACATGAACAAGTGGAGCAAGTGATTAGTCGGTCTGGGTTAATAGAGCACCATAAAAAAGAGAAAGGTGAAAAGGGTGAGGCACGAGTAGAAAATTTAGAAGAACTCAGTAACGCGGCAAGGCAGTTTTCATACGAAGCGGATGCTGATGAGAACTTGAGTGAATTAGATTCATTTCTAGCGCATGCGGCGTTAGAGGCAGGTGATGCGCAAGGCGATAAATTTGAAGATTGTGTGCAATTAATGACCTTACATTCGGCAAAAGGTTTGGAGTTCCCGTTGGTCTTTTTAACAGGAATGGAGGAAGGTTTGTTTCCCAGCCAACGTTCGGTTGATGATGTGGGCAAGTTAGAAGAAGAGCGTCGCTTAGCCTATGTGGGTATCACCCGAGCGATGGAGCAGTTATATTTAACCTACGCCGAGTCGCGCCGCTTACATGGCCAAGAAACCTACCCGATGCCATCACGCTTTATAAGGGAAATTCCGGCTGACTTAATGCAAGAGGTTCGTTTAGGTGCGCGCGTATCTAGGCCAGTAGCACCTAGTTATAAGGCCACCGCGCAAGAACAGTCAGAAGGCGGTTATAAAATGGGTCAGCGTGTGATGCACGCAAAATTTGGCGAAGGCGTCGTGCTGAATCACGAAGGCAGTGGCGCCCAGGCAAGGCTGCAAGTCAATTTTTCAACGGCGGGTAGTAAATGGCTTATGTTGGCGTATGCTAGGCTTGAGAAACTGTAACGGAGGGATGCAAAAATGATTAAAACGTGGATGGCATTGGTTTTGTTAATAGTCGCTTTTATGCCAACCTTGTTGTTGGCAGGAAACGCACCGAGCTCATTGCTGTTCAGTCAGCCGCAACAGGTTACCGACAATGTTTGGTCAGCCATTGGCGCCACGGCACCGCCGACGTATGACAACTCAGGGCATAACAATAATTTGAGTTTTATCATCACCAGTGAAGGGGTTTTACTGGTAAATGCGAGTGATAATTACTTATTGGCGCAATCCATGCACAAAGCCATTAAGTTAATTACCGATCAGCCCGTAAAATATGTAGTGCTTGAGAATGGCCAAGGCCATGCGGCTCTTGGCTCTAATTATTGGAAAGAGCAAGGTGTTTCAGTCATTGCGCATATTGAAACTAAACAAGAGCTTGAAATGCACGGTCATGAGAGCCTTGATAGAATGAAAAAAGGCCGAAAGGATAAGTCAGCAGGCACCGCGTTAACACTGCCGGATGAAACATTCGAAGACAAAAAAATAATACAAATGGGCGGTGAGCGGATTGAGTTGTTACATTTAGGCCCGTCACATAGTCCTGGCGATATTATTGTTTGGTTGCCGAATCAAAAGCTAGTCATTGCTGGCGATATGGCTTTTCATAAACGCCTTTTGCCGGTGATGGAAGATACCGACACATCGGCTTGGCTGGAAACATGGGATCAATTTGCGGCGTTAGGCGCACAGATCGTTATTCCTGGCCATGGTGGGCCAACAACTATGCAGGAAGTGACTAAATACACCCGTGATTATTTAGTGTACATGCGGCAACAAATTAGTCAGCTGTTGGAAGAAGATGGGACCTTGCATGATGCCACTAAAATAGACCAATCCGCCTATGAGCATCTAGATGTTTTTGATGAGTTGACGCTTAGAAACGCGAGTACTATGTTTCGGCAAATGGAGTTTGAGTAGCTTTCCTGATGCAGATCAAAATAGTTTGATAGAGGGGTGAACTCTCCAACTACTCATTGAGTAAAGAGGCTTCTTTAACTGTCCAAGTTAATACTATTAAGGAGGAATTATGCTTACTTACGAAGACTGTGTTGATTTGAGTGGTTTAACGGATGAGGAAATAGATGCCATCGCAGAACACGAACACGTTCCTAGAATTGTGGCGTTAGAATTAGGGCATTATTTGCTCGAAACTGAGGCCGGGATCCCTGCGATTAAAAAGATTATTTTAGATGATATTAGTGATGCGGAAGCGTGTGGGAACCTTGTTCAAACCGCTAAGCTTAAATTGGTGCTTCAGCATTTTGTAAACACGCACCCCTGCCACCAGGTAGAGAATTAAGCGAGAGGTTTATTCGGGCGAAATGCAATTTGATGAACTAAGTCATTGGCTAAGGTACTAAAAAGACATAGGGTATTGTCGTCTAATCGCCTTAATCCCTTCGTTCACGTCATCGGATAGGGTTAAGTTGATAGAGTTGATGTTGCTTTTTAATTGCTGCATATTGGTTGCACCAATTAAATTAGAGGTGACAAAGGGTTGTTGGTTAACAAAAGCCAGTGCCATTTGGCAAACATCTAAATCATGTGCTTTAGCTAATGCAATATAGGCTTTAATGGTGGCATCGGTTTGTGCGGATGCGCGGTGTTCGGCGCGTGAATCAATAGCTAAACGTGTACCTTCTGGCATAGCCCCATCAAGGTATTTTCCACTAATTAGACCGCGGGTTAGGGGCGACCAAGCGAGTAAGCCACAGTCTTCATGTAGGCTAATTTCACTCAGGTCTGGTTCAAAATGTCGTGCCATTAATGAGTATTCGTTTTGAATGGACGCCATACGCGGTAAGTTGTGTTTTTCAGCAAGCTCTAACCACTTGGATGTTCCCCAGGCAGTTTCGTTTGATAGGCCCACATGACGAATCTTTCCTGCTTTAATAAGCTCATCTAGCGTCTCAAGAACGTCCATGAAATTATCTTCAACCGCTTGCTTGTCAAAGTTTGGTGCGTAGTCCCAAATTTGTCCAAAATGATATGAGCCACGGTTAGGCCAGTGCAATTGATACAGGTCGATATAGTCAGTTTGTAAGCGTTTCAAACTCCCTTCAACCGCAAGGAGAATGTTTTTTCGATCGATGTAATTGCTGCCTTCTCTTACCCAAGGCATTCCCGGTCCCGCAATTTTTGAGGCAAGAATAACCTTTTCTCGATTTTTACGAGAGGCGAACCAATTGCCGATAATGGTTTCAGTTTTACCGTAGGTATCGGCTGAAGGTGGAACCGCGTACATCTCAGCAGTATCAAAAAAGTTAATGCCTTGCTTGAGGGCATAATCCATTTGCTCGAAGCCTTCGTCTTGGGTATTTTGGCGGCCCCATGTCATGGTGCCAAGGCCAATTAAGCTAACATCAAGATCTGTTTTACCCAGTTGTCTGTATTGCATCGTTGATCCTTGTTTTTTTATCGTTGATTCATCTTATCAACCCACGCCATGCCAATCGCAGAGAGGACGAAAGTGATGTGGAGAATAACAAACCACATGAGTTTGTCATTATCAATGTGTTCAGCATTCATAAACTTTTGCAGTAGATGAATGGACGAAATAGCGACGATAGAGGCAGCCACTTTTTGCTTCAATGAGCCAGAATCTAGTTTGCCCAACCAAGACAGTTTCTCTTCTCCTTCTGCGATATCAATTCGTGAAACGAAATTTTCATAGCCGCTGAGCATCACCATAATGATTAAGCCACCGACCAACGACATATCGACCAGCGAGAGAATCACGAGAACCATATCAGACTCGGTTGTGGATAAAATAATTGGAAAGAAATGCAGCGCTTCTTGAAAAAATTTGATGGATAACAAAATGAGCGCAAGGCTTAATCCAAGGTACAAGGGTGCGAGTAGCCACCTTGAGGCATACAGTAACTTTTCTAAGTGTTGTTCGATGGACGGCATAATGTTAATTAAGATAATTTTGAAAAAGTTAGTATACATGGCTTAAGTCTACTTTTTAATACTTCTCTCAATAGCGCATAGTCGGTAGTATAAGGGGCTATTAAAATAATAAATTTAGTTAGCAGGGGATTAAATGCCGGAATCTAAAAGCGTCTCTATTTTGCACTTTTCCGATGTGCTATGCGTATGGGCTTATTTAACACAAATTCGAATAGATACATTGAAAGCCAAGTTTGCTGAGCGCATTAATCTTCATTATCATTTTATCCAGGTTTTTGGTTCTGTAGAGTCAAAAATGGAGCAAAATTGGGCTCATCGAGGAGGCATAACGGCGTATGGGAAGCTGGTTTGTGATGAAGCCTCTAAGTTTGATCATATAGACGTGCATAAAGATATTTGGGTTAAAAATACGCCGACGAGTTCTGCATCCTGCCACCTATTTCTTAAAGCCATTCAACTAGTCGAGGCGAAAGGAGGAATACCTAAAGTGGAGGGTGAGGGATCTATTATTGAGGCGACTGTTTGGGCGATGAGAGAAGATTTCTTTAAAAATCTCATTGATGTTTCAACGCTCTCCGCACAAATAGATTTAGCGGAAAGATTAGGCTTACCGATCGATAAAATTCAAGCAGAAATAGCTAGTGGTGCGGCATTTGCCGCATTAGATAGAGACGTACAGCTAAAAGAAAAATACCGTGTTATGGGTAGCCCGACCCTTGTGTTTAACGAAGGCCGTCAAATCATTTATGGCAATGTAGGCTATCGAGTTATTGAGGCTAATGTTTTAGAGCTACTGAGTAAACCAAAAGCAGCCGCTAGCTGGTGCTAAATAGTCAATGGAGAATATAAAAATGAAACGTCGTGATGTATTGAAAACATTCGGTTCAGGGGTAGTGGCGGCCACGTCACTAGCAATGGGCGGCAAGGCTTTCGCAGCTAAACCAGAGTTTAAATGGAAAATGGTCACGACTTGGCCTAAAAACTTTCCAGTGTTAGGTACCAATGCTAATTATTTGGCGAAAACAATTGAGGAGATGACTGCGGGGCGTATTCGTATCAAGGTTTATGGTGCGAATGAACTCGTGCCTGCTTTCGAAGCTTTTGACGCGGTCTCTCGCGGAACGGCGCAAATGGGTCACGGTGCGGCGTATTATTGGAAGGGTAAGAACGAAACAACGCAATTCTTTTCTGCTATCCCCTTTGGTATGACGGCGCAGGAAGTTAATGGTTGGTTGTACTACGGTGGTGGTTTAGCGCTGTGGGAAGAATTGTATGACCAATTCAACCTAATACCTATGGCTACCGGCAATACAGGTGTTCAAATGGCGGGTTGGTTTCGTAAAGAAATTAACTCAGTTGATGACCTCAATGGTTTAAAAATGCGTATTCCAGGTTTAGGTGGCGAGGTACTAAGCCGTGCAGGTGGAACACCTGTCAGTATGCCCGGTGGTGAGATTTTTACATCCTTACAGTCGGGCGCTATCGATGCAACCGAATGGATTGGGCCTTATAACGACCTAGCATTTGGTTTGTATAAAGCAGCAAAGAACTATTATTACCCTGGTTGGCACGAACCCGGTTCAACGCTAGAAACGTTTATTAATAAAGATGCCTTTGCCTCTTTACCGAAAGACCTGCAAGCGATTGTAAAGCACGCCTGTAAAGACGCGAATATGGATATGATTTCGGAATTTACCGCTAAAAATAATACCGCGTTAAATACATTGGTGAATAAGCATCAGGTTAATGTTAAACCGCTACCGGATGACGTGCTGAAAAAACTCCACGCCTTATCAAATGCAGTCGTGCAGGAAATCGTAGATAGAGATGCCTTTTCGCAAAAAGTGTATGCGTCTTATAGTGGGTTTCAGCAACAAGCGATGAAATGGTCAGATATATCAGAATATGCGTTTATGCGCGCAAGGGCGTTGCCGACTTAACGAGTAGTTTTATTGGCGCTATAGATGGGGGTAATTTTTCATCCTTGATGGGCTTGCGTACCGCTTGATTTAAACATCCTTTTTAGTCGACGAGACATAAGGTCTATTTTTGACCTAAATGTTATATTTCAATTTCAAACTGAATAGGTTGGTTTTTTAGTTGTCATTAACAAAGCCCTTTGTATAGCCTGACATATTGCAGGGATAGGTATTCAAAGGGCTTTGTTAAAGAGGAAGTATTAAGCCTTTTTTAGGTGGTAATTATTAAAATTCGGTTGACTCATTTCTTTTGCATAACGCTGTGGGGACCATGGCCATAATAAAGGCACGCCTTTGTCATCTAAATACCAACTTTGGCAACCGGTCGTCCAAATAGTACCAGGTAACGCTTTGTGGACAGTTTCGTAAAAACTATCCACGGCTTCTTGTTTAGGTTCGATATAGTCAAAACCGCCTTCCATATATTTTTGTATGCACTGCATAATATATGTGCTTTGTGTTTCAGCAATGGCAATAAGGGAATAATTGCCAATAGGGCTATTGGGGCCATTCAGCATAAAAAAGTTAGGGAAATTAGGGATGGTAATGGCGCGAAAAGCACGCGGGCCGTTTTCCCACGCATTAGCTAAGCTGGTGTTGTTTGAACCCTGCATGGTCATCGGGCGCATAAAAGCAAAGCCATCAAAGCCAGTGGCTTGGACAATAATATCCAATTCATGCAGCACGCCATCTTTGGTACGAATACCGTTAGCTTCAATTTTATCTATGCCTTCTGTTACTAAAGAACAGTGGGGTTTTTGAATAGCGGGATAAAAGGAGGTAGACATAACCAGGCGCTTACAACCGGGTTCATAGTTGGGTGTTAACTTGGCGCGTAATGCAGCATCCTTTACATGGTTTAAATTCCATTGGCAGGCCTTATTCAGTATGGATCGGTTCCAGCCCGGTTTAATGGTCGCAACGCCCACGGTTCTTTCTTGCATAAATTTATAAATGCGGTACAGGCCTTTACCAAGAGCAGGAAAACGTTTAACGGCTTTGATCCATAGTTTGGAGTAAGCCTTATCAGGGATTGGGAAAACCCACTGAGGGGTACGTTGGAATAGTGTAAGTTCTTTTGCTACGTTTGAGAGAGGTTCAATCATCTGAGTCCCTGTGGAACCGCCCCCTATAATGCCTATTTTCTTGCCTTTTAATTCGATGTCATGATTCCAACGTGCTGTATGAAAGGTGTCGCCTTTAAAATTTTCTATACCTTCAAACTTAGGTTGATTTATTTTATGTAAAACACCAGTGGCCGCTACAATAAAATCAGCTGTATCGCTCTTACCACTGGCGGTTTCAATATGCCACTGGCCATCTTTATGTTGAGTGTTGATGATTTCTTCATTAAACGTGGTGTGGCTAGCCAACTGATACTTATCAAATACACGTTCAAAATAGGCTTGAACTTCAGAGCCCGGGGGGAAGCGTCGAGTCCAGTTTGGGTTGGGTTCAAAACTATAGGTATAAAAGTAAGAGGGAATGTCGCAGGCAATGCCAGGGTATGTGTTTTCACGCCAAGTGCCGCCAATGGTGTGGCGCTTTTCATAAATGCTAAAGTTAGTTAAACCCGCTTTTAATAGGTTAATGCCCATTAAAATACCAGACATGCCAGCACCCATGATAATGATGCGAGGTTCTTTAGCACCTCCCTTTTTTAGTGCGTTAATTGTTTCCGATATATTTGACATTTTCGCCTCTTAGCTATTGCTCTAATTGATTATTAGTTTTTTTTAAAAAATTCTAACACTCATTATTAAATACTTCTTAAGGTAAAGATATCAAACATTAGTAAAAAGATATATTCTTAGGAAATTATGTTGAAACTCACATGAGTAGAACTCTCTGTCTGTTGTGACAGAAGATAGGGTGCTCAGAATAAAAAAATAGATAACAAAGGGGATGTAATGGCCAGTGTGCGAAGTCAATTATTAGCAACTTTTCTGCGAATGACCGTTAAAAAGAAGTTTGCAAGAAGCGGTGATTTGCTAAAAGAACGTGCATCGATGGATAAGATGTCTGCGATGAGTGTTAAGGGTAAGCCTGGCCGATTAGAGGTGATAGGTGGTCTGGCTGGAGAGTGGCATGAGGCTCAATTAGGCAGCAAAGAAACAGTCGTTTTATACCTACATGGTGGTGGTTATGTGCTTGGGTCGCCAACCAGTCACGGTGGTTTGGCGGGGCTGATGGCGAATTTAGCTCAGGCGCGAGTGTTTGTCTTAGATTACCGTTTAGCACCAGAAACGCCATTCCCAGGCGCATTGGATGACGCAATATCTGCGTATAAAGCCTTGCTTGAAAATGCTGAAAAACCAGAAAAAATTGTTATTGCAGGTGACTCAGCAGGTGGAGGTTTAGCCGTGGCACTGATGGTTGCTTTAAAGGAAGAAGGTATACCGTTACCTGCCGCAGGTGTTTGTTTGTCGCCTTGGGCTGATTTAAGTTTTTCAGGTGATTCAATGCAAACAAATGCTAAGGCAGATTCTATTTTGTGTAAGGAATCGTTGGCCTGGCTTGGTAAGCAGTATTTAGCAGACTTAACAGCTAATGACTCACGAGTTTCGCCCATTTTTGCTGATCTTACTGGGTTGCCACCGTTATTAATTCAGGTAGGTAGTAATGAAGTATTGCTAGACGATGCTGTGCGTCTAAATAAAATAGCAAAAAAAGCCGGTGTTGATAGCACACTTGAAGTGTGGGATGGGCAGGTCCATGTATGGCAATTAATGTCCAAATTGATTCCTGAAGCACGACAAGCACTTCAACGGATAGGCACATTTATTAAAACTCATACTTAAGTTGGTTAATGAGTTAAGAATGACACTTACTTTCAAATAACATGGAACAAAAATTTGTTGGTACTGGGTTATCAAAAAAGGTAGTGCCTGAGTCTGAAAGCGAACTGATTAGTACTAGAGGCTATAGACCTAATGTTTAGCCTGTGTGGCAACGCTGAACTAGCTGCCAAGATCGACGTTCCAAGGCCTATCGAGCTGATTACTCAATCGGCTTTATAAGGTCCCCTGCGGAAGTTGTTTCTGACGACGGGGGTGTCATTGTTTTCTTTTTTCTTGGCGCCAATCTACGGGCTTTCCACAATGAGGGCATTCATTATTGAGAGCGATTTTTATTTCCTTTTCAAGGTCGGTCACGACACTCTCTATTTTCTTTTCTGCCTGTTTAGTACGGCCACTATTAAGGATTGAGTCAGCTTCATCCCTGCTTAAACCAAGGTTTTCTTGTGAGTCTTTAAGTTCTTTTTCTTCGACTGGGCTAATAATGCCATCGCTTAATACATTGTCTACCAATTTTTCATAATGGGCGCGACGCTGCCTCAGAGCTTCACTGAAGCCTGATGCCAAAAGACCTGCTGGGAGTGCAACAATGCCAATACTGATGATGCCGATGATTGAGGCTAGTATTTTTCCGATGACGGTAATGGGTATGACGTCACCGTAACCAATACTGGTCATGGTGATAACAGACCACCACATAGAGGCGGGAATGCTGTTAAATGTCTCAGGTTGAGCTTCATGTTCGGCAAGATATATGAGGCTGGACGCCATAATAATCATAATAAATAAGATGAAAAGCGCTGCTCCAATTGATTTGGCTTCGTCTGCTAATACTTGTAATAGTAATGACATGGATGAGGAATAACGCGTTAACTTGAAGACCCGAAGCAGTCTTAGAACCCTCATGAAACGTAGGTCAACAGGTAGAAACATTCCTAAATAGAATGGTAATATTACAATAAGCTCGATCAAGGCCATCGGTGTGAGCATATAGCGTAACCGCCCCCAGAAAGGGTGCGTGTAGTCTTTGTCAGAACTTTCTACAGCACTCCAAGCACGGGCAAAGTATTCGATGCTAAAGATACAGACGGAAAAAATTCAAAACGGTCAAAGAAAAGTTGATATTTATTTTGCAGTGACGGAAGTGTTTCTAGGATGACAGAAAGAACATTCAGTGAGATAAGAGATATTAATAGGATGTCGATAATTCGACTTAGACGGTCACCTTTTTCGCCAATTTCAAGGACGTTAAATGCCCGCTTTCTTATATTTTGTATTCGAGTCATTATTGAGCCAATTATTGAGGAGGAGTGAGTTTTCCCTGTTAATAGTCGAAGTCAAGCCACCTTTAACTGCCTTGCTGGTATTCCATTGGTTGCTGTATGTGTACGTTTATTATTGTAAGACCGTTTATATTTTAACTTCTTGGTGCTCTTCTGAGCGTTTATTTTTTTGTTCGCCCAAGCATGAAGTAAAAGCATAAGTTTATAGAGTAGTTAAGTCGTATCCCCCGTGTTTTCTGTGGCAGTAATGATTCTCACAAGCTCCATTTTGAAGTCTTCGGTTAGGGGCATGCCAAATTTTATAAGTAGTGCTCCCCAGTCTCTGTTATTTTTCACGCCTGCGGTTTTATAAAAGTCCTCAGGTAGGTAGCCTCTTTTATATTGCAAATAGGTATTTTCAAGATTAGATCGTAACGCAGTTAAGAGTAGGTAAGCGCGGATTTTTTCTTCTGGCGAGAGGTCTGCGGGGCCAATTTCTTCGGAGGACTTCAATTTTGTTACGAGCTCTACATTTTCTTGGACAGAGGACATGAGCACGGCTAAATTGGTTACTGAATCAGCTCTATTCTGCAATATCTGGCTCCGCGCTATGTCTTCTTGTCGTTCCAGTGCCTTTGCGTTTTGTCTTATTTGAACTGATAAGTACGCTAAAGTGGCCACGATAGCTACCGCACCTATAATCTCGCAAATGGCTATTACAATGCCCCAGTCCATATTAACCTTCCTTAAATGCTTAATGTTTGCGTAAAAGAAATCAAACGACTAGCCAGTTTGATTTTCGTTGCTTCCCTTAAAGTTAATGTAGCACAGTTTTCGGTAAAGCTCTCTTAGAGCCGTAAGGGTGTTAATTAAAGAAGGGCCTAAGGTCTTCGGTTTTCTCAAACAGTTGCCATATATAGTCTTTAGTTCCATTTTCTCGATGAGGGTGCAAATCTGCTAGAGCGGGATCGTTACAGTAACTGTCAAAGGCTTCTTTTGACGCCCATTCAACCAATATAAATACCTGGCGAGGGGAGAGGTCTCCTGCAACAGATTCATGGTGTTTACCTAGCGCTATAACTCGGCCATGATGGCTTTTGACTTCTTTGACGGAGCGTTTGGCGTACGCAAGGTATTCTTCTTTACTGACTATATTAAATAGATTGAGTGCGTAGACAGATGTTGACAAGGCGTTTCTCCTGTTGAGTTATTATTCTGCACAAGGCTTAAGTATGTTGGTATTGGTCGTCAAGATCAAATCACTCAGTAATAAAGTTTGTTCCTTAAGTACTCGTTCTTGCCTTAAATGCTAATGTGGAACCCCTCAACTCATTTAAAGGTTAATACCAGTAACGCTATTTCAGCTAAAATAGTACTTAGTCTTGGTCGTAAGTAATACGTTGAAGAGTGCTGGTGTCTATGTGCTCAAAATCTTTGCCGTAAATATGAAGAGAGGTTACTTCGCGATAGCTTAATTCATCATGTTTAACGGTCATTTGCATATGAAAAGCATTTGTTTTTGCTTTTTCTAGCATAAATGGAGATTGAACAATGCCATAACTATCGCTACCTGCCGTTGCCTTTACATCAAAAATGCTTTCGTCGTTAGTTTGCTTAAACGTGCCTCCAGCGAGTAGGCAAACACCTCTGGGAATCGTTAATGAGTGCATGATGACTTGGCTGCTAGGCTCGTAAATCCAATGGCCAATTTGATCGTGAAAAATATGGCCGTTGTCGGCTCTACGAACGACATGGTGGTATTTTACCGCAACCAGTTTTTGCTCTTCTGCATTGTCAGCAGCACCCGCAACCGTAAAGGTGATGACATTGGTAAAGGGGCTTTCATCTGGGTTTGCATCTGCGTCGGGAGCAATGTCTAAGCCTACATTGCCAGACCACTTTCCAATCAGTTGGGCCAATGGGCCGTAATCTACGTTATCTATAACAGTATCCATGTTCATGCTCCTTATAAAATGTGCTAACTCACTATATAACTTACAAAATAGTTTTTCTATTGGTTTAGATAGGATGCTACTTAAATGGTAATGATGCTGGGTTATTTTAAATAATCAGCGTCCTCAGTCTTGTTATGTTAAAAGGGGCGTCCGTTGCGAATGGTTTATCTGAGGAGGATGAATTGGACAAGAAGGCAGAAGAATTAAATTCTAACAAGGCTTATCGACAATTGTACGATACGTTAGGTAAAGAAAGAATCCAGGTAGTGGTCAATAGCTTCTATGACCTTGTTAAGGAGCATCCAACTCTTGGTGGTTACTTTTCTGAGGTTAAAGATTGGGATGAGCTTAAGGCTAGAATCGGCCATTTTTGGTGGATTGACTTAGGTGGCGAACGTTACCGTGAAGATATTTATAACCCTCATTTCGTGCATCGTCATTTAAAAATTCCGCCGATACTGATCGATGATTGGATACAGTTATTTTCCACAAACTTGCATGAACACTTAACTAAAGAGACGGCAGGTGTTTGGCTAGCGCGTGCCACTAAAATGGCAGAGTGGATACGTACTGATTTGCAGCAGCACAGCTAGTAATAAGGGCCTTTCTTAGCGATATAGCCAATTTTTCAATACCCGTGTTATGGCTGGCATCACAAGATAAGTCATCAGTAATACTTGTCCAATGACCATCACCGCAAGCTTCAAGATAAAAGGCAATAGGTTTAGCCACTGCCCAAAGATAAGGTTGATGGACACTAATAAAGAAAAAACAACTACAATTAATATCAGTGCCATTTTATGACGGTTGGGAGTAGCGGATGCGGGTATTTCAGGTAGGGTGAACCAAAATTCAAGCCCTGAGACTTTTTTGATTTCGGCATCGCCTTCAGTCAGCTTTTTTTCGCTTAACTCATCGAGAAACTGTTGCCTTTCGGCCGAGTCTTCCCATGCCTTTTGTCTTGCATAGCTATTAAAGCCAACAATTAACACATATTCGCCGCTGGTTTTTGATGAAGGCTTTAGGATATGTACGCCTTGGTGGCCAGGGAAGTGTGTGGCGACTTCTGAAATGCGGTGCAACCAATCCTCATATTGCGCTTCGGCACCAGGACGTATTTTACGGGCAATCGAAACGGTAACGGGGGTGTCGATATTATCGGCCATAGTTACGATATGCGCTGCCAAATACTTAGTTGACTAAAGCTGTGCTGAAACTTCCGTTTAGTATCACGGATAACGAAAGGGACATCCGTAGGCTCGTTAATCAATTTGAAATGTACGCCTAAATGATCCTTTAAGCCTTCTAAGGTGGAATACGGTTCACCATCTTTACGGATGCCGCCTAGCCAGTTTTCTTTAGGGGTGAACTCTTCCAGCCAAGTGTACGGTGAAGCAATGGCTAATACGCCGCCAACGTTAATTCTATGGCGAATATCATCGAGGAAAACAGCGGGTGTGCGTAATCGATCAATGAGGTTAATAGCTAACACTAGGTCGTAATTCGTGAACTGGGGTTTTAGATTAGTAGCATCGCCTTGAAAAAACTCAATATTTTCTTGGTTTTTGCTTAGGCCAATCTGCTCAAGTGTTTGTTCGTGGTAGGACACGATCTCGCCTTCTTCAATCAATTCGTAATGAATGTTGCCTTTTTGCTGCATTTGATGGGCGATACGAATAAAACGTGCAGAGAAGTCAATGCCTGTTACGGTGTCAAAGTGTTGTGCTAGTTCAAAAGAAGCGCGACCAACAGCGCAGCCTAAATCGAGTGCGCGAGCGGTCGGTTTAGCGTCGAGTTTTTCCATGCATAGCCGAACACAATGAGCAGAGAGATCTTCCACATCAAAATAACTAGGGCCGTAGTGAAAGTGACAATATTGTGAGACAGCGGTATCGGTTTCGTACATAGCGGTTGGTTTTTCCATAGGTTGATTTGATTCTACATAGCGGAAACCCGCGTGTTGATAAAAATGACGTCTAAAGGCATAGCGCGCGTGTTTGGTGGCTTCGTTTCCAGTGGAAATCCAACAGCCGCCTTTAATTAAGTTGTGTTGTGTGTCGAAGGTGGGTGTTGAGAAGTCATCATATAAAGGGTGGACTTCAAAGCCATCGAAACCGCTGATGGGTGTTTCTGTCCATTGCCAAGCATTGCCGATTAAATCGTGAAATTCGCCAAAGGCAAAGTGATCAACAGGGCAGGCAGATGCCCAGTGTTCAAGATTAATATTACCCGGTGCTTGCTCCCATTCGGGTTGATCTGGAATATCATGCAATTCATGTAAGTGCTGCCATTGCTCTTCGGTGGGTAAGCGAATAGTGGTTCCTTTTTTATCGCTTAGCCAGTTACAAAAAGCTTTAGCCTCTAAGTAATTCACTTCTGCTGGCCAATTCCAAGGCATTTCTTGTTCTTCTAATAAGGTACGAAGAAGGTAGCGATCGTCCTTTTGTATCCAAAAAAGCGGGTGCTCGGGTTTTTTATATTGCACCCAGTTCCAGCCCTCTTCGGTCCAAAATCTTTTTTGATGATAGCCATTGTCTTTTATGAAGCTGAGAAACTCACCATTTGAGACAAGGTACTTACTGGCGGAAAACTCTTGAATGTCGGCAACTTTCTCGCCGTATTCGTTATCCCAGCCGTAGGTTTTGTGGTTTTTATCTTTGCCCAGTTTAATACGGCCACTTTCCACATCGAGTAACTGATTAGTAGGTGACTCTCCAACGTGAGGGCAAACAGTCCAAGTACTATGCGGTTGCAAGTACTCAAGGGGCATTTGACGAATGATAGCTGAGGAGGTTTCAATATGAATGCGTTGATGTTCAATACCCATGAGGATAGGCCAAAAAGGGCTTTCCCAAGTGATGGGTAGGTCGAGCGGTAGCGTGCTTATGAGTGAGTCAATAAGCGTCAGCACGGTTTGCCGGTATTCACGGACCTCAGCAATACTGGGCCAGTCATAATTCGATTCATTTAAATCATCCCAGGACATTTCATCAACACCAACAGCGAAGATGGATTCAAAACGTGGGTTAACGCGTTGATGAATGAGAGAGGCGAGCGTTAATTTGTTAATGAAAAAAGTAGCGGTATGACCGTAATAAAAAACCAGTGGGTGGCGAAGTGATTCAGGTCTTAGATAGAAGGCTTCATCAGATGTCAGCGCTTCGTATAGTTGCTCTTCCAATTGGAAGGTTTTATGCAAGTAATCGCGAATTTCTTCTCGCTTTTGTGCAACAGTGCCTGTATTCAGCACAATAGTTTTAGTTATTTTTACGTTATTACTGACTTCTGCTACAGATGACATTTTAACCCTCGTTGGTTACATTCCATTTAGTCTATTACTGACCCTTAAAAAAGCAATGTTATTACACATAAGATTTGTTTATAGGTGATTAAAGTCAATTGTTGTAAATGATGTTGGGAAGCCAAGTAGCTAAATCAGGCCAAACAGCTAATAAAGCTAATAGGAACAGTTGAATTAAAATAAACGGTATAACACCCCGGTAGATTTGACTGGTTTTAATTGATGCAGGTGCAACACCCCGTAAATAAAATAAGGCAAAACCAAACGGTGGCGTGAGGAATGATGTTTGTAAGTTTAAGGCTATCATGATGCCTAGCCAAACAGGGTTGATATCCATGGCCAATAAAATAGGGGCAACAATAGGAACGACAACAAAGGTGATTTCGATAAAGTCTAAAACGAAACCTAAAAGAAACATCACTAGCATGACCACTAATACAGCACCAAACGCACCGCCAGGTAGGTTCGATAAGAATTCTTCTATGAGCTCATCGCCACCAAAGCCTCTAAAGACCAGTGAAAATAACGAGGCGCCAATGAGTATAAAAAACACCATGCTGGTCACTTGAGTGGTGTTTTGAGCAACATCTTTTAACTGCTTAATGCTGAGCTGTTTTTTTAAGTAAGCTAAAAAAGTAGCACCCATCGCGCCGACTGCGGCAGCTTCAGTTGGGGTGGCAGCGCCAGCAATGATAGACCCTAATACGGCCATGATTAAAATAAGCGGTGGGAAAAGACCTTTTACTAACTCTATAAACAGTGAAGTACTCAGTTTTTCAGCTGGTATTGCAGGGCAAACCGATGGTTTAACTAAGGCGAGGCCTGCTAGATAGACTAAATACAAGATAACCAGAATAATACCCGGAATTAAAGCGCCGGCAAATAAGTCACCAACTGACACGGTTTCTGGTGAAAAGATGCCCATATCTAATTGAGCTTGTTGATAGGCCGATGAGATCACATCGCCTAATAGGACTAAGACGATAGAGGGGGGGATGATTTGGCCGAGTGTACCAGAGGCGCAGATGGTGCCACACGCCAAGGCAGAGTCGTAATGGCGTTTTAACATTGTTGGCAAGGACAATAAGCCCATTGTGACTACCGTTGCGCCGACGATGCCGGTACTAGCCGCCATTAGCATGCCGACCAAAACAACCGAGAAGCCCAAACCACCGGGCAGACTGCCGAAAAGTTTGGACATGTTTTCCAATAAGCTCTCAGCGACGTTGGACTTTTCCAGCATCACCCCCATGAAGACAAACAAGGGTACGGCAACCAAGGTGTCATTTTCTATAATGCCAAATAATCGATTGGGTAAGGCTTCTAAAAAAGCGGCATCAAAGATACCGAAATAATCGCCAGCAAAGGCAAATACTAGAGCGGTTCCCGCTAAACTAATAGCAACAGGGTAGCCCATCAATAAAACGATAAACACCGCGCCGAACATCCATAAAGCAATACTACCGTCCATTAGTGTTTCTCACTTAGTTGGCAAATCGACTTCATTGCCTCAGACAAGCCCTGCAAAAAGAGTAAAGCAGCCATGAGAGGAATTAACGATTTAAGTAGAAAAATGCCATTAATTCCGCCTGCCTCTCTAGAGCCCTCATAGTATGCCCATGAGGTGGATACATAATCCCAGCTGATATACATGATGAACGCACAAACAGGGAGTAATAAGAAGAGAGAACCTAATAGATTAACGATAGCGCGACCTTTTGGTTTTAAGCGCTGATACAAAATATCGACGCGAACGTGACCGTTTATTTTTAGCGTATGCGCGATAGCCAGCATAAAGACGAAGCCGTGCATGTAGGTAATGGATTCTTGAGCGGCAATGGAGCCAATATTAAAACCATAACGCAACACAACAATACAAAACATCGTGATCACCATTAAAGCAACCAACCAAGACACTACATTAGAAATAGTCTCGTTAATAGAGTCTATACAACAGATCAGTTTATTGAGCATATGGTTTGAATTTCATAATGAAGGCGATATGTTACAACGAGTTGTTGACCGAATACAGGCTTACGCATTAGTTTACTTATGGGGGTTGCCATCACAGTGTATAGAGGTATCAGTGGTTGTGGAGAAGCAATTATTCCAAACGATAATTGTCTGGGAAGTCTCGACGGGCGCTTAAAATACGCTTCATTACATCGGGGTCTTTTAGGTGCGTCATTTCGCCTTCTTTTGGGAAATGTACATCGCGTAATCTTGATAACCAAAAACGAAAGGCTGCGGCGCGTATTACGATGGGCCAATGCGTTATTTCCATTTCGGTTAATGGCCGAATGGCCTGATAAGCCGATATGAAAGCGTCGAACCGTTTTTGGTCTAATAGCCCGTTGGGAGTGACGCACCAGTCATTTACCGCAACGGCTATGTCGTAAGTAAAGTAGTCGTTACAGGCGTAATAAAAATCAATAATGCCAGATAGTTTATTGCCAGAAAATAAGGCGTTATCTCTAAATAAGTCGGCGTGGATAACGCTTTTTGGTAGATTTAACTGCTTGTAAGGAGCTTGAAACGTTAGCTCATCTTGAATAAGTTCTGCTGAGCTTTCGTTAACCAAAGGCAGTAGTAATTCAGCGGCTTGCTGCCTCCAATTTGCACCCCGGCTATTGTCGCGATGAATATCGAGTTTTAAGCTGGCTAGGTGAAAATTCGCCATTGCTTCGCCGATAACGGCGCACTGTGTTGTGTTTGGCGTTTCAATATCTCCCCCGGCTAGCTTTTCAACCAAGGCTGCGGGTTTGCCATTTAGCGTAGAAAGATAGGAACCATCGTTGTTACAAATGGGTTGGGCGCTAGGTACTCCATTGGCAGAAACAAAGGCCATGATAGTTAAAAAGTAAGGTAACTCTTCAGCTTTCAATTCTTCAAACAGAGTTAATACATAGTCGCCACGGGTGGTGCTAACGAAATAATTAGTATTTTCAATGCCCGAACTGATACCTTGAAAATCAACGAGCTCGCCTACAGAATAATGCGTTAAGTGAGTTATTAGTTGAGCGCGCTCAACGACGGTATAAACAGACATAATTGGAAAAAGGGTGAGTGTTTACCAACTAAATAATAACCATTGAGGAATGTCCATGCCTTTTTCTAACTCGGAACGACGTGTTTCCAAATTGCCATCACCATCGGTATCCACCATGTAATAAGCCGGCCCGCTTTCAGGAGTGATTTTTACCATGTAGACACTACCGTTTACACTATACTCGGTGATAGTTTTTTTCTTTTTACGCGTAATGGTGATGTCAGGTGACATATTTTCACCACTAACAATTTGCGCAGGTAATTCGGGTGGTTCAGGAACAATAGCCGGCGTAATATCTTCCGCCATAGTATTCGATGAGTGCATAAAGAGTAATACTAGAATAATGGGTAAGATATGGCGCATGGTTTTTCCTTTGGACTAAAGTATGGGTAACGTGTTAATTATGCCACTATCTTCTATGGTTTGCATAATTAGGCAGGTGGTTATAGTTCTAATAACACCTCTTCTTCTTCGGCGGAAGGCTCGAAACCACGTTGTTCGTAAAAATCAAAGATAGCGGCTAAAACCTCGTCAGGTGTTTCGCAAATTTGAAAAAGGTGCATGTCGTCCTTTTTGATAGTTCCGGCTTCAACCAACGTGTTTGAAAACCAATCGATTAATCCACTCCAAAAATCTTTGTTAACTAGGATAATGGGGATTCTCCGTGATTTTCCTGTTTGAATTAAGGTAAGAATTTCGGCTAGTTCATCTAATGTTCCAAAGCCGCCTGGCAAAACAACGTAAGCAGTTGCATATTTAACGAACATGACTTTGCGTGCAAAAAAATGCCTGAAGTTTAAGCTAATATCTTGATACGGGTTCGCCTGTTGCTCGCGCGGCAGTTGAATATTTAAGCCAATACTAGCTGAAGAGCCGTTGAAAGCGCCTTTATTGGCTGCTTCCATAATACCGGGGCCACCACCGCTGATGACTGAAAAGCCGGCGTTGGATAGGGCAAGCGAAATAGCTTCAGCGCGTAGATAATCTGGGTGATCTTCTTTGAGTCTGGCAGAGCCGTATACGCTGACGGCAGGTCTTATATGTGATAGTTGTTCAAAACCATCGACGAATTCAGCAATAATTTGGAATACTTTCCATGCTTCGCGTTTTTGATCACTCATTAGCAGCCCCTGTTTTTTTGCATAACATGATGATGGATGTAAATAGTATAAAGCTAAACTAAACGACCTAGATCGTTTGTGTGTAACTTATGCCCCTTGGGTATAATCGGCAATATAAAAATTATTGGATACTTTTCATGACAGAAAAAACGTTGGTGCTCGTTGACGGCTCTTCTTACTTATTTCGTGCATATCACGCATTGCCATTGCTGACGAACTCAAAAGGCGAATATACCAATGCTATTTTGGGGGTGACCAATATGTTAAAAAAGTTGGTCGATACGTATCCAGATGCTTATTTTGGAGTGATATTCGATGCGCCAGGGAAGACGTTTCGTAATGATATGTATCCTGAGTACAAAGCAAACAGGGCGTCGATGCCTGAGGAACTCCGAGAACAAATAAAGCCGTTACATGAATTGATAAAGGCGATGGGGTTGCCATTGGTTATGGAGTCGGGCGTTGAGGCAGATGATGTTATTGGCACATTAGCCAAGCAAGCGGAAGCGGCTGGGCTTAACGTTATTATTTCCACAGGCGATAAAGATATTGCTCAATTAGTGACGGCTAAAATCTCTTTGATCAACACGATGAATAATCAATTTTTGGATCAAGCAGGGGTGAAAGAAAAGTTTGGCGTATCACCAGAAAGAATTATTGATTATTTGGCGCTGATGGGGGATACCTCAGACAATATTCCGGGTGTACCAAAAGTTGGGCCGAAAACCGCGGCGAAGTGGTTGAATCAATATGGCTCGTTGGATGAGTTGATCTCTCGTGCTGGGGAAGTGAAAGGAAAAGTAGGTGAAAGCCTTCGTGAACACCTAGGTGCCATTCCGCTGTCAAAAGAGTTGGTGACGATTAAATGTGATGTGTCGTTAAATGAAGCGCCAACTGATTTGGTCAGAACTGAAGCGGATCGGGGCAAGTTGCATACGATGGTGAGTCACTTTGAATTTAATTCGTGGTTAAAGCAGCTAGGTGGCGGGGCGGGTACTAAGGTTGCCGCCAGCCAAGAGGTGGATGATAAGCCTTTGCCAGCTAGGGTCGAATTAACAGTCGATACTGTTCTTGATGAAGCCACTTTTAACGCATGGTTAGAGAAGCTAACAAATGCAGAACTGTTTGCTTTTGACACGGAGACAACCGATTTAGATTACACCAAAGCGTTGATTGTGGGGGTTTCCTTTGCAGTTGAGGCCGGTCACGCAGCGTATGTGCCTTTAGCGCATACATATCCGGGAACACCAGAACAGCTGTCTCGACAATGGGTATTGGACCAATTAAAGCCACTATTAGAATCAGAAGATGTGGCTAAAGTTGGTCAAAATCTTAAATATGACGCAAATGTGCTGGCAAATCACGATATCTTCTTGAAGGGTATTAAGCACGATACGATGCTGCAGTCTTACGTTTTAAATAGTACGGCCACGCGGCACAACATGGATGCATTGGCTGAGAAATACTTAGGGCAAGAAACTATCCATTACGAAGATGTGGCGGGTAAAGGCGCCAAGCAGATATGTTTTGATCAAGTGTCGGTTGAAGTGGCAGCGCCCTACGCAGCAGAGGATGCGGATATTACGTTACGTTTACATCAACAGCTTTTTTCTAAACTAGAAAAAATAGACGCATTGAAAAAGGTTTATCAAACGATAGAAATGCCTCTCGTTCCTGTGTTGGCACGAATGGAACAAATAGGCGTGTTGGTCGATGAGCAAATGTTGACTCAGCAAAGTGGTGAGCTAGCAGCGAAAATTAAAATACTTGAAACGCAAGCTCATGATGTGGCGGGTCAGCCATTTAATTTGGGTTCACCAAAGCAAATACAAGAGATTTTGTACGATAAACTAGGCTTGCCCGTTTTAAAGAAAACGCCGAAAGGGCAGCCGTCAACGGCGGAAAATGTATTGCAGGATTTGGCGCTTGACTTTCCATTGCCTAGATTGATTCTTGAACACCGTAGTCTTAGTAAACTACGCTCGACGTATACGGATAAATTACCGAAACAAATTAATCCAGTAACTGGTCGTGTACACACCTCATACCATCAAGCGGTAGCAGCGACGGGTCGTTTGTCATCATCTGATCCAAACTTGCAGAACATTCCAGTGCGAAGCGAAGAAGGTCGTCGAATTCGCCAAGCGTTTATCGCTGAGCCTGGCTTTACTGTGTTGGCAGCCGACTACTCGCAAATTGAGTTGCGAATTATGGCGCATTTGTCGCAAGATGCTGGGCTTTTGCAAGCCTTTAAAGAGGGTTTAGATGTGCATAAAGCGACGGCAGCAGAAGTGTTTGGTGTGCCATTAGATCAAGTGGAAAGCCATCAGCGCCGTTCTGCTAAAGCGATTAATTTTGGATTGATTTACGGGATGTCAGCATTTGGCTTGGCGAAGCAATTGGATATTGATCGCGGTGCGGCGCAAGGCTATATCAATTTATATTTCGACAGGTACCCCGGTGTAAAACGCTATATGGATGAGACTCGCGAGTTGGCGCGTGAGCAAGGTTATATTGAAACCTTATTTGGTAGACGCTTATATTTACCTGATATTAATGCCAAAAATGGGCAACGTAGGCAATATGCGGAACGGACGGCCATTAATGCGCCGATGCAAGGTACAGCGGCAGATATCATTAAGTTAGCGATGTTGTTGGTTGATGACTGGTTACAAGTAGATAAGCCACCGGTACGAATGGTGATGCAAGTACACGATGAATTGGTGTTCGAGGTTGATACGGCTTATTTGGATCAAGCGACGGCTATTATCCAGCAAAAAATGAGTGGCGCGGCGATGTTGGATGTTCCGCTGATTGTTGATGTAGGAACGGGGAAAAATTGGGATGAAGCACATTAGCCGTCAGTCGGTGGGCTGAAAATAAAAACACCTTTGCCGATTAATGAAGCTATTTCTAGAGGGTGATATTTTATCTCTAAGTTATCCAGCGGGTGTGATATAGCGATTTAGGTGTAAGAAAGGCAGCTTTAATGTGGATGTTGCGAAAAAAAGATAAAAAAATGAACTTTATGAGAAAGATATGCTCTATTGAATGTATCTATGTAGATATGCTTGCTCACATCCCCCTCCCCTTGAGCAAGTTTCCGGTTAGCTATAACTGGAACGACTAGGCCCTAGGTTCAACTTTTGACGCTAGGGCTTTTTTTTGCCTGTTATTTCAGCTGTATTAAGGTGACTGTCTAACCAAGTGTGCAGTTGCTCAATGCCTTCCTTTTTTAACGAAGAAAATAGCTCTACTTGAATATTAGCGGCTGAGTCTTTCAATAACTTCTGAACGGCGAATAACGTATTTTTGGCAGTGTTTCGGTTAAGTTTGTCTGATTTTGTTAGTGCAATAAAGACATCTAAGTTTAAGTGAGCGGCATAGTCGATCATTTGCATATCATGCTCGCCCAACGAGCGACGAATATCAACGAGTAACACGAGCCCATTAAGAGCCTTCCTTTTCTCTAAATATCGCTCAAGTTCGGCTTGCCATTTTTTTTGAATGCTCGGAGGGACTTTAGCGTAGCCGTAGCCTGGTAGATCGACCAAGCAGCGATGATCGTCAAGCTTGAAATAAACCAGTTGTTGGGTTCGTCCGGGTGTTTTACTGGTTCTAGCAAGGCTTTTTTGGTTGGTGATTGTATTAATGGCGCTAGATTTTCCTGCGTTTGATCTGCCGGCAAAAGCAACTTCGTATTCAATGTCAGTGGGCGTGGTCTTTAAGTTCGGAGCATTGAGTAGGTATTCGGCACGGTGATAAAGAGGGTTCATGTTTCAAGCCAGATAATAGAGTTTGAGTATTGTACCGGAGCAGGCAGATTCAGTGTGTATAACAACAAATGACTTAGAAAAATACTAAACTTCAAGTGAATTTATTGTAAAATCAAAAACTAAATCAGCATTAAGCGAAATATATTGGAGAGATAGGCATGAGTAAGGTCTTACTAGCAGTAATAGTTTTGATGGTAGCAGTTTCGGGTCAATCATGGGCGGGCGATGCGGCGGCGGGTAAAGTAAAATCTGCGCAATGTATGGCATGTCATGGCGCGGAAGGCATTAGCCCAATAGGGATTTATCCTAATTTAGCAGGCCAAAAAGAACAGTACTTGGTAAAGCAAATCAACAATTTTCGTTCAGGGGTACGTAAAGACCCAACAATGCAAGCAATGATTGCTGCGTTATCTGAAGCTGACGTAGCAAACCTAGCTGCGTATTATGCGAGTATTAAATAAACTTAAGTTAGATTTGGAATAATGATGAAATTAAATGTATTAGTGATTTGTTTTTTTATGGCGATAGTATCTGTGAATGCTTTTGCTGTAGGTGATGTTGATGCAGGTCGGGCAAAGGCAGCGACCTGTGTTGCTTGCCATGGCCAAAACGGTAATAGTGCAAATCCAGTATGGCCAAAATTGGCAGGGCAACATGCTTTTTATATTGAAAAAGAGTTACGCGATTTTCAAAACAAAAAACGTATTGATGCAACGATGGCTCCAATGGTAGCTGGCTTGAATGATGTTGATATTGAAAACTTAGCGGCGTTCTTTGCTAGCGTCCCTTCAACGGTTGAAGCGGCCAGTGCGGACAAAATTAAATTAGGTGAAAAAATATATCGAGCTGGAAAGGTTGATAATGGCTTACCTGCTTGTATCGCTTGTCATGGCCCTAATGGGGCGGGTAGTGCACCTGCGCGCTTCCCTCGTATTGGCGGTCAGCATGCAGCATACTTATCTAAAACAATGAAAGATTTTAAAGCTGAAACGCGTAATAATGATCACCAAGCAATGATGCGTGATATTGCGGGTCGTATGAACAATAAAGAAATTGAAGCAGTTTCCTCATATATTTCTGGTTTACATTAAATATAAGTTTTTTTGCAAAAAAAGGGCAACAGTGTTGCCCTTTTTTTCTTTTAGGTTAATGTCGCCTCTACAGTGTTTCATTAAACTTTGTTATGAATAATCAGCCCAGCACACCTATAGCGCCTCCAGCACCTAGAACCTCAGCCTTATGGCTAAAGTTTCTAGGATCGATGAATTTGGCGATAACATTATTAGTGGCGCTTTCTGTCGCCGCTATTATCGGTACCGTTTTACAGCAAAATCAACCGTATACCGATTACATCATAAAGTTTGGCCCTTTTTGGTTTGATGTATTTAATCAGATTGGTTTATATGATGTTTATTCATCAAGTTGGTTTTTATTCATTCTGTTTTTTTTGGTTCTTTCGACCAGCACATGTATTTATAGAAATGCACCGAATATGCTGCGTGAGATGCGTGAATATCGACAGAATATTCAACTTAAAACTCTGGAGAATTATTTAAATACACATAGTTGGGTATTGCTCCAATCTGTAGAGGATATTCAACATGTGGTACAAAAAATCTTGCCACATAATGGCTATAGCGCACGGTTAAAAGAGGGTGATGGCTATGTGTTGATTTCAGGTATGAAAGGTGGCGCTAGCCGATTGGGTTATATTTTGACTCACGTGGCGATTGTATTGATTTGTATCGGCGGCTTAATAGATGGCAATGCCATTTTGAAGGCGAGAGAAATGCTAGGGCAAGTTGTGCCAGAAACAAGAAATATAGCGGCTAGTGACGTGCCTCAAATAAGTCGTTTAGGATTTAATAATCAATCTTTTAGAGGCAGTGTTTCTATACCAGAAGGCCGCCAAACTGATGTCTTATTTCTTAATTATAAAGACGGCTATTTAGTACAGGAGCTGCCATTTTCGGTGGAAGTTAAGGATTTTAGAATAGAACACTATGAGAGCGGCCAACCGAAGTCCTTTGAGAGTGATTTGGTGGTATACGATGAGCGGTTAAGTGTGCCAATAGAAGAAACTATTTCTGTTAATCACCCGTTAATCTATGACGGGTATTCTATTTACCAAGCTAGTTTTTCTGATGGGGGCTCAGAGCTCGATATGTTGGCTTGGCCATTGGCGGGCGCTAATAAATTGCCACAAAAGGTAAAGACTAAGGTCGGTGATGAATTTCAGATGAATGTATTGAATGAGCCATGGGTTCTTGAGGCTTCTAATTTTCGTTTATTTAATATTAATCCATCAGACAATCCTGAGAAAAAGTTTGAAAATGCAGGGCCAAGCGTTCAGTTTAAAATGCGCAATAAAATGGGCGAAGCGAAAGAGTTTTTAAATTATATGGTGCCGGTGGAGAGAGACGGTGCATATTATTATTTAAGCGGTGTTCGCGGATCACCTGCAGAAGAGTTTAGATATTTGTATGTTCCGGTGGATGATAAGGGTGGTATTGATCGGTTTATGGCGTACTTACATGCATTAGGTGATGAAGAATTGCTACAACGAATAGCGACAGAGCAGAACTTTATTGGCGCTACGTTGCCTACTAAGAACACTGCGCAACTAAATGAAGCAATGATTAGGTTGGTGGGGTTATTTGTTAAGAATGGTATGGATGGTGTGATTGAGCAAGTAGAAAAAAACGCGCCAGCAGAGAAGCTTGATGAGGTGTCAAAGCTATACGTAAGGGTGCTTCAGCAAATGCTAGGGGCTGTCTATGTAGATGTTTTAATAAAAGAAGGTGTCGACGTCAGCTTAGGTGTTGATGAAACAAAGGCAGAGTTTTTTGATGCCGCTTCGGCAGCGATAGGTGCGATGGGACGTTATGGCTCACCAGTCTATTTTCAGTTATCAAGCTTTGTTCATCATCAAGCAAGTGGTCTGCAAATTGCTAAAGCACCTGGGAAAAACTTGGTTTACCCAGGTTGCGCAATGTTGATTTTGGGCGTGTTTTTAATGTTTTACGCCCCTCAACAACGCTTATGGGCTTGGTTAGAGCAAGCAGATGAGGGCGTTAAATTTGTTTTAGCAGGGCACGCGATTAGAAATAAATTAGATTTTTCAAAGCAATTTAAACAAATACAGGCACAGTTTGAACGTGTCTTAAACGGTTAAGGTAGCAATATGAATAGTACACATGCAGCGTTGCAACATGAATTAGATCAGCAGTCTTTTTGGAAGGGGTTAAGTCTTTTTGATTGGGTTTGGGCAATTATTGTCTTGCTGGGTACAGGTTATGCTTACGCCAGTTATTCCTCGTTAATGGATGGGTATGAAAAAGGAATTTTAGTTTCTACAGGCGTTAGCTTGGTTGTTCTAGGCTGGAACTGGAAAGGAATTCGAGTACTGTCATTGGCTGTGTTTTTGCTGAGTATTTTTGGCGTTAGTCGATACGTCAATGGGCTGGCCGATGCTGAAGTAGATTTCTTCTTGAGATTTTTAGTTTCAAGTCAGTCAGCGATTATGTGGATGAGTGCGCTATATGTATTGGCAACAGTGACATACTTTATTGCGTTCTTCGCCCGTTCAGAGTATTCGGGGAAAGTAGCTAGCGCGATGACGTGGTCTGCAACAACGATGGGATTAGTTGGGTTAATGGTACGGTGGCGTGAGTCCTATCTCATTGGGTTAGATGTCGGGCATATCCCTGTTAGTAACTTATATGAAGTGTTTATACTGTTTTCAATTATCACTGCCTTGCTGTATTTATTTTACGAGCGCCGCTATCAAACACGCATGTTGGGCGGGTTTGTCTTATTGGTGATAAGTGCAGCTGTTGCCTTTTTGCTTTGGTATGCATTTGATAGAGATGCGGCAGATATTCAACCGTTAGTTCCTGCTTTACAAAGTTATTGGATGAAGATTCATGTGCCAGCTAATTTTGTTGGCTACGGTGCGTTTGCGTTGGCAGCGATGGTGGCTATGGCTTATTTGGTGCGTGCAAACGCTGAGCAGAAACAATCAAACGGTATCGCAATGACGTTACCGACGTTAGATATTCTCGATGACCTGATGTACAAATCAATTGCGTTGGGTTTTGCTTTTTTTACCTTAGCAACGATTCTCGGCGCGCTATGGGCGGCTGAGGCATGGGGTGGATACTGGTCTTGGGACCCGAAAGAAACTTGGGCGCTAATTGTGTGGTTAAACTATGCTGCTTGGTTACACATGAGGCTAACCAAAGGCTGGCGAGGAAAACCAATGGCAATATGGGCAATTGTTGGTCTTTTTATTACCTTGTTCGCCTTTTTAGGCGTGAATATGTTCTTATCTGGTTTGCATTCATACGGCGAGTTATAAAGCGGCTTAATTTTAGGAGATAAAAATGCGTAAATTATTGGTGTGGGTTACTTTTTTCATGGTGTTATTGAGCGGCGTTGCTTTTGCCAAAGAAACAGCTGGTTTTGAGGAAGGGGTTGATTATCAGCTAATAAAGCCAGCTCAACCGACGGATGATCCAGACCGTATCGAGGTCGTGGAAATATTTTGGTACGGTTGTCCGCATTGTTATCATTTTGAACCCACATTGGGGCCTTGGGTAGCTAGTGTGCCTAAAGATGTGAATTTTTATCGCTTGCCAGCCGTTTTTAATGAGCTATGGGAAGTGCATGCTAGAGCCTACTTTACGGCTGATATTTTAGATGTTCTAGATGAATCTCATGCTGCTTTATTTCATGCGATGCACGCGGAGCATAAAACAATTAATACGGTAGAAAAGTTAGCTGTTTTCTATGCACAGTATGGTATTGATCAAAACTTATTTAAGAAAACCTATCGTTCGTTTGTCGTGAACACCAAGGTCGCTAGGGCGAAAGACATAGTGCAGCGCTATGGTGTGACGGGTGTGCCGGCGATGGTTGTAGGCGGTAAGTACCTTATAACGGGCGCTATGGCAAAGAGTTATGAAAATATGTTAAAAATTATCAATTTCTTGGTGGAAAAAGAAAGAAAGTCTAAGTAGAGGTGATAATCAAACATCATATATTTAGCGGCAGTTCTCGTTGATAAATGTGTTAAGTTCCTCGCGTTTTTTGGTTTTATCGTCAGGACTCAACCTAGAATAGTTTCCATCAGCATCTTTGTATAAACGATTGCCACCATAGTCTAGTTCGGCAAGGTTCTTTTTACTGGTTTCGCACCGCTCTTGAAGGCGCCTCTTCTCGTTGGCTTGTTGCTGTATTTTGTCATTAGCGGCTTTGCGGTCAGCATTAGATTTAGCTATCTCGTTTGCGCTGTCTTGAATGGATGTGGGGTCCTTTTCACTATCAATAATTCCGCTGGATTTGACGAAAACCTTCTTGACGTCGATGTTTTTATCGCGGGGAGGTCGCTGGCCATAATGGGTGTTACCTTGTTCATTAACCCACTTATAAATTGCGGCGTAGGATGAATGGGCGAAAAATAAGCAAAAACAAATAATCAAAGCGCGATACATACTTAAATCCTTATAGTTTATGTATGGTGAATATCTTTTAGTGCCAGTATATAGTAGTTATTGATTAATGAAAGAGCTTGACCCAGTGCGCAAAAATTAGTATTTTGTCGAGTTCGATTGCGCGTTGTAATCAGGTCGGTTTTAGATCGAATCAATTCATTTGAATTTTGGAGAGTTGTTGTGGAGTTAAGTGGCGGTGAGATCGTCATCCAGTCCTTGAAAGATGAGGGTGTGGAATACGTGTTTGGGTACCCTGGTGGGTGCGTATTACATATATATGATGCTATTTTTAAGCAGGACGATGTCAAGCATGTGCTTGTGCGCCATGAACAAGGTGCCACGCATGCGGCAGATGGTTACGCGCGATCATCTGGCAAGCCAGGCGTAGTATTAGTGACATCTGGTCCGGGGGCTACAAATGCGGTGACTGGCATTGCGACAGCTTATATGGATTCTATTCCAATGGTTGTTATAACAGGACAAGTGCCACGTCCTGTTATTGGGACAGATGCATTTCAAGAAGTGGATACGGTTGGTATTACTCGTCCTTGTGTGAAGCATAATTTTTTGGTGAAAGATGTTGCGGATATTGCGGAAACGATGAAAAAAGCGTTTTATTTAGCAACATCCGGTCGTCCAGGCCCAGTGGTGGTTGATATTCCAAAAGATATTACTGATCCTAATGTTAAGGTTCCGTATCAATATCCGGAAGAAGTGATTATGCGCTCATATAAGCCAACGGTTAGCGGTAATATTGGTCAGACACGAAAAGCAATAAAGCTCATCAAAGAAGCTAAACGCCCTGTTATATATAGTGGCGGTGGTGTTATTTTGGGTGAAGCGAGTGATGAGTTAAGGCAGCTCTGCCATACATTGAATTTCCCTGTGACTCAAACATTGATGGGCCTAGGTGCATTCCCTGGTACGGATCCTCAGTTTATCGGTATGTTGGGTATGCACGGCACCTATGAAGCAAATATGTCGATGCACGACAGTGACTTAATAATTGCCATTGGTGCACGGTTTGATGACCGTGTGACGGGTAAAATCGCAGAGTTTTGCCCACATGCAAAAATCATTCATATTGATGTAGATCCAGCCTCTATCTCGAAAACAATCACGGTTGATGTGCCCATTGTTGGACAAGTTAAGCCTATCTTATTGGACATGCTTGCACAATTGAAGAGTTTGGGTGAAACGTTTGATCGTGCGCGTATAGGTGCTTGGTGGAACCAAATAGATGAATGGCGTGGTGTTGATTGTTTGGCGTATGAAAAAAATACGGATACGATCAAACCGCAATTTGTTATAGAGCAACTATATAACGTAACTAAGGGTGAAGCCTTTGTGACATCAGATGTGGGTCAGCATCAAATGTTTGCCGCACAATACTATCCATTTGATAAACCACGTCGGTGGATAAACTCCGGTGGGTTAGGAACAATGGGTTTTGGTCTACCAGCGGCCATGGGTGTTAAGTTTGCACACCCTGAAGCTGACGTTGCTTGTGTAACAGGTGAAGGCAGTATTCAAATGTGCCTGCAAGAATTGTCCACAATGTTGCAGTATGATACGCCCGTAAAAGTGATTAATTTAAATAATGGCTATTTAGGTATGGTGCGTCAATGGCAGGAATTCACCTATAAAAGTCGTTATTCACACTCGTATCTTGAGGCATTGCCTGACTTTAAAAAGTTAGCAGAAGCATATGGCCATATCGGTATGCAAATCACCAAAAAAGAAGATGTTGAGCCTGCGTTAAGAGAAGCATTTTCGATGAAAGACCGTACCGTTTTTATGGATTTCTTGACCGATACCAAAGAAAATGTGTACCCGATGATTGAAGCGGGTAAAGCGCATAACGATATGGTGATGGCGCCCAGTTCAAAATATAAAAGGATACTGGCATGAGTCGTCAGCATATTATTTCAGTCTTGTTGGAAAATGAAGCGGGTGCCTTGTCACGTGTTTCGGGCTTGTTTTCCGCTAGAGCGTATAACATCGAGTCGTTAACAGTAGCGCCAACTCAAGACCCTACTTTGTCGCGTTTAACATTGGTGACTGTGGGGAATGATGAAACAGTTGAACAGATTAAGAAGCAGCTGAACAAATTAATTGATGTGGTTAAGTTAATTGATTTATCAGAATCTTTTTCACTAGAGCGAGAGCTTGCTTTACTGAAAGTTAAAAAGACTGATGTAATGGTGCAAAAAATTGAAAATTTAAGCGCAGAATCTTTAGCGCGTGTTACCGATGATACTGATGATTATTTAATCATTGAATTGACGGGGGAAAAGGTTTGGTTGGATGATTTCTTATCTTCAGTCGAAGATGAAGTACTAGAAGTCGTTCGGACAGGTGTAATTGGTCTTTCTCGTGGCGAAAGATCACTGACGGTGTAAGTGGTGTCTTGCATCGGCAAGGCAGTTGAATTTTAATAAAACTAAGGAAAAACATGAATATTTACTACGATAAAGACGCAGATCTTTCAATCATTAAAGGTATGACGGTTGCCATTATTGGCTATGGTTCGCAAGGCCATGCTCACGCAAATAACTTGAAAGACTCTGGTGTTAATGTTGTTGTAGGCTTAAGAGCTAGCTCTTCATCAGTGGCTAAAGCGCAAGAAGCAGGCCTAGCAGTTAAAGAAGTTCCTGAGGCAGTTGCTAGTGCGGATATGGTAATGATTTTAACGCCAGACGAATTTCAATCTGAGCTATATAAAACTGAAATTGAGCCAAACTTAAAGCAAGGCGCAACGTTAGCGTTTGCTCACGGTTTTGCTATTCACTATAACCAAGTCGTTCCACGTGGCGACTTAGATGTTGTGATGATTGCGCCTAAAGCACCTGGCCATACGGTACGTAATGAATTTAAAAATGGCGGCGGTATTCCTGATTTAATTGCTATTTTTCAAGATGCATCAGGTAAAGCTAAAAATGTAGCGCTTTCATATGCGTCAGCAATTGGCGGTGGTCGTACAGGTATTATCGAAACAACCTTTAAAGACGAAACAGAAACGGATTTATTCGGTGAGCAAGCCGTCCTATGTGGCGGTGCTGTTGAATTGGTAAAAATGGGTTTCGAAACATTAGTAGAAGGCGGTTATGCACCAGAAATGGCGTATTTCGAATGTTTGCATGAACTTAAGTTGATTGTTGACTTAATGTACGAAGGCGGCATTGCTAATATGAACTACTCAATTTCAAATAACGCTGAATACGGTGAGTACGTAACAGGTAAAAAAGTGATTAATGATGAATCTCGTGAAGCGATGCGTGAAGCACTTAGAAATATTCAAAATGGTGAATATGCAAAACAGTTCATTATTGAAGGTGCAACTAATTACCCATCAATGACAGCGAATCGCAGAAATAATGCAGCTCACGAAATTGAGCAAGTAGGTGGTAAATTGCGTGAAATGATGCCTTGGATTACGGCAAATGCACTAGTGGATAAAACTAAAAACTAGTCTTTTTTTCACTATAATAAAGAAGCGGCCGTTTTGACGGCCGTTTTTTTTGCCATAAAGTAGCGGTTGCTGAGCTATACTAAAAGTATTATTAGGGGAGTTAGTTGTAGATGAAAGAAACAAAAAAACAGCCGTCAAAAGGGCTTTATTTATTGCCAAACCTGTTTACAACAAGTGCTTTATTCGCTGGTTTTTATGCCATTACGGGTGCGATTAATGAGCATTTTGAAATATCGGTTATCGCTATTTTTATTGCGATGGTGCTGGATGGCCTTGATGGTCGAGTGGCACGAATGACAAATACACAAAGCGAATTTGGTGCGCAGTACGATAGTTTGGCAGATCTCGTTTCATTTGGCGTTGCTCCTGCTGCGTTGGCTTATTCTTGGGGGCTATCATCGTTCGGCAAATTTGGTTGGATTGTTGCTTTTGTTTATGCAACGTGTGGGGCGCTGCGTTTGGCACGCTTTAATGTGCAGCACAGTACAGCCGATAAACGGTATTTTCAAGGCTTAGCCAGCCCAGCTGCTGCTGCACTGGTAGCGGGTTATATCTGGTTAATGGAAGATTATCAGCTCTCCGGTACTGTAGAAACCATTGGTCTTTCATTGGTGACCTTATGTGCTGGCTTATTAATGGTGAGTAATATTCGATATCACAGTTTTAAGGAGCTTAACTTTACAGGTAAAGTTCCCTTTGTTGTTGCGGTGATAGTGATGCTGGTCTTAGCGCTAATTTACGCGGCTCCCCCGTTGGTATTGTTTATTGTTTGTTTGGCGTATGCGCTCTCAGGTATTGCACTAACGATGAGCTTGTTAAGGCGCAGGCGGCGAGAAAAGAAGGTCGAAACACCTGAATGACAATATCAGCTAGGCAGTTAGAGTACTTGGATACTATGGGTGTTCAAGTTTGGCAGGAAAGAGGGAGGCATGAGACACAGGCGCCCGATGTCGATAATGAAAATTTAGGCCTTGAAGCTGAGAGTCTTGCAGAGCTTCATACGTTAGCAACAGACTGTCAACGTTGTGATGCGTCAACAACGCGAAAGCAAGTCGTGTTTGGTGATGGTCCGGTGCAAGCGGATTGGCTAATAGTGGGTGATTTTCCATCAGAAGAAGACGACTTTCAAGGTCGGCCGTTCACAAGTAATGCGGCTCGTTTATTATCAGAAATGTTGTTAGCTATTGGTATTAAAGAATCGGACAGCTATTTAACAAATAGTGTTAAGTGTTATGCAGTGAGTGCCGACTCAGGCCAAGCAGCGTTATCATCATGTAGACCTTATTTGCTCCGCCAAATTGAGTTAGTGAACCCGGCGGTGATTTTAGTATTAGGTGAGCAGGCAGCTCAAAGCTTGCTTAAGTCAGATGGTACGTTCGCGACCCTTATAGGCAAAGCACAGCGGGTGGATGATATTTCTCCGCTGATTGTAGTCACTCATCATCCTCGTTATTTGTTAGAGTCCCCCTTGGCTAAAGCACAGGCATGGGATGCTATGCAGTTAGCGAGCAACATCGTTAATAATCGTCATGTGGGGTAGATTACAAAGCTTATTAGGGATTGTTAAGAAAAAACCACTGTATATTCGCTCGTTAAAAGAACAGGATATTGCCGCAGTGATGTCGATAGAGCGGCAAATGTACAACTACCCGTGGAGTGAGGGTATTTTCAGAGACTGTCTTAATGTGGGGTATTCAAACTGGGCATTTATTAAAGATGATCAATTTATAGGTTACGCGATTTTATCTGTAGCGGTGGGCGAAGCGCATATCTTAAACATTTGTTTAGATCCTTTATATAAAGGCCAAGGGCTTGGGCAACAGTTTCTAGTAGAGTTAATAGGCGTGGCGAAGAAAAAAAATGCTGACAGTATTTTTTTAGAGGTTCGTCCTTCCAATACAGCGGCGGTTAAACTGTATAAAAAAGCCGGATTTAAACAAATCGGCCAACGCAAAAATTATTACCCAGCCGCCGATGGTAAAGAAGATGCTATCGTTCTCTCATTGGATTTAACAGTAAATCCTGCTTAAAAACCGCTTTAAGAATTATTAGCTCACAATCGCTTGCCGTATAATGCCCAGACATTATTGTGAGTATTCAATGAGCATGTCTAACGAATTCAAAAAACGGCGAACGTTCGCCATCATCTCCCACCCCGATGCGGGTAAAACGACACTGACCGAAAAATTGTTGCTGTTTGGGGGCGCGATTCAGGTCGCAGGTTCCGTTAAAGGGCGCAAAGCATCACGTCATGCAACGTCAGATTGGATGGAAATGGAGCAAGAGCGAGGTATTTCGATTACCACCTCTGTGATGCAATTCGAGCATAATGAAAAGCTGCTGAATCTACTGGATACACCAGGGCACGAAGACTTTTCTGAAGATACCTATCGAACGCTTACCGCGGTTGACTCGGCATTAATGGTGATAGATTGCGCTAAAGGTGTGGAAGCACGAACGATTAAATTAATGGAAGTGTGTCGTTTACGCGATACACCCATTATTACCTTTATCAATAAGTTGGATCGAGAAGGGCGTGAGCCTTTAGAGTTGATTGATGAGGTTGAGTCGGTGCTAAAGATTGAATGCGCGCCAATGACTTGGCCAATCGGTATGGGTAAGCGTTTCAAAGGGGTTTATCACCTTTATAATGATGAGGTGCACGTCTTTAGCCCGACACACGGCGGCAAAATTGCTACCGGCGAAATATTTAAAGGCTTAGATGATCCAAAATTAAAAGAGCTAGTGGGTAACGAGGTTGATGACTTTTTTGAAGAGCTGGAACTGGTACGCGAAGCCAGCACACCCTTCGATATAGAGGCTTATTTATCGGGCAAACAAACCCCCGTTTTTTTTGGTTCTGCGGTTAATAACTTTGGTGTTGGGGAGTTGCTGGATGCTTTTGCAGAGTACGCACCTGCACCTCAGTCTCGACACGCAGTTGAGCGTGAAGTGATGCCAGAAGAGGAAAAATTCACTGGCTTTGTTTTTAAAGTTCAAGCAAATATGGATCCCGCACATCGTGACCGTATTGCGTTTATGCGCATTTGTTCAGGTGAATATTCGCAAGGTATGAAAATGAGCCATGTGCGTATTGGTAAAAATATTCAAATAGGTAATGCGATTACCTTTCAGGCCGATAGTCGAAAAAATGTAGAACAGGCTTTTGCGGGTGATATTATCGGGCTGCATAATCATGGGACTATCCAAGTTGGTGATACGTTTACGCAAGGTGAGAAGTTGAAATTTGGTGGTATTCCTTATTTCGCGCCGGAACTATTTCGCCGCGCAGTTTTAAAAGATCCACTGCGTATGAAAGCGCTTCAAAAAGGGCTCACACAATTGACTGAAGAAGGCGCAACACAGCTGTTTAAACCACTCAGAAATAATGATTTGATACTGGGTGCGGTGGGGGTGCTTCAGTTTGAAGTGACCGCACAACGTCTAAAAAGCGAATATAACGTAGAGTGCGTGTATGACAATGCACCGATAACGGCGGCACGTTGGGTGAGTTGCGACGATCCGAAAAAATTTGAAGAGTTTAAAAAGAAGGCGCACGATAGCTTGGCTGAAGATGGCGGTGGTTATCTGGTATATTTAGCGAAGACGAGAGTAAATTTATCTTTAACACAAGAGCGTTGGCCAGATATTACCTTTAGCGCGACACGTGAACTGTAAATATAAATAGCAGGAGTAAGTGATGACTGAAAAAAATTATACAATAGATGCATTGGAGCTTGGCCCAATGGAAAATTTTATCTATCTGATACAAGACCATGCGACTAAACGAGCAGCAATCGTTGACCCTGCTTGGGATGTACCGAAGGCGATTGAGTTAGTCAATCAACGTGGATATAAAATCACGGATATTTTATTAACGCATAGTCACCCTGATCATATCAACGGCATTTCAGATGTGTTGAATGTATTTGATGCAGAGCTTCACCTGCTTAAAGAAGAAGCAGAATTTTGGGGTGAGCACGAAGGGTCACCCACTTTGCATCACGGTGGTGATGAAGTCATGTTGGGTAAAACGCCGATTAAAATGCTGCATACACCTGGGCATACACCGGGTTCAACCTGCTACCACGTAGACGACCAGTTATTAACAGGGGATACGATGTTTGTATTTGGCTGTGGACGGTGTGATTTTACCGGTGGTGACCCAGAAGTGATGTTCAAAACACTGAATAAAATCCGTACCGATTTGCCTAGTTCAACCACTATTTTGCCTGGGCATAATTATGCAGTGAAGAAAACATCCACGCTAGAAGAGCAGATTAAGGGTAACCCTTTTTTACATCACCATAATGTACAAGATTTTGTGCAATACAGAATGAATACGCCGAAACGTAAAAGCCCTTATGAGGCAGAACCAGAGTCAAGTTGCGGGCACGATCACTGAGCCTAAAAGATGGCGTATGAGTTTAAAGACGATGATGTGATTTGCAGTTGTACAGGCATCACAAAACAAAAGCTCTTAAGCGTTATTAAGGCTGAAGGTATAGACACACTCGAACAAGTAAGAGAAAAAACGCGAGTTAACGTCGCTTGCGGCATGTGTGTTTATATTGTTGAAAAGCTACTCACTGAAGGCTGAGTATTTTCCTCTAAGCCGTTTTGTCGGTTAGTAAAAAAACGTGTTCAAGCATGCGCGTTACGCCTCTATCTTTGAAGCGTTTTGATGCATCTAGAATATCCTCAGACTGCAAACATTGAATATCATATCGTGAAGAGAAATACTGATGTACTTCGTCGGGCGGTACTGAAAAGGGAGGGCCCTTCATTTCATGTTGCGGATAGTCAACAGTGATCAGTAGTCGCTGCGCTTTATTGGGCAATATTTCATCTAATTTTTTGACATAACTCGAGCGCATCTCCGGTGGAAAGGCAATCAGCGATGCGCGGTCGTAAACGAGATGGTGGCCCGTTAAATCAGCAGCTGTTAGTTGGAATAAGTCACCGCATAGTAGGGTTAAATTTGCATAGCGATACTCAATGAATCGCTCATGCTGAATAATCGAGGGTGTGAGCTTGTTTTCACTGAAAAAATCATCAATGGCCTTTTTGCTCAACTCAATACCAATAACGTGCTCTACTTGTTCTGCCAACCAGATAAGGTCTTTGCTTTTTCCGCATAGGGGAACAAAAACAGACGTCTTTGATTTCTTTTTGAGCGCACCAAAGTACTTTATAAGATACGGGTTAACTTCATTTAAGTGAAAACCAATTTCACTTTTTGCCCAACGTTCATGCCAAAAGTTAGTCTCCATAATGTCAGTCTATTGATGGGTGGCTGCTTTTAGGTGTGCAATAACTTGATCTAGGGGGATATCTTGATTGTCGCTATCTGTTCTGGCGCGATACTCAACCATGCCGTTATCTAAGCCTCTATCACCCAGTACGATACGATGAGGAATGCCGATTAGCTCCATGTCAGAAAACATAAAGCCGGGGCGTACCTTTCTGTCATCAAATAATACGTCAAAGCCAGCATCTTTTAGCTCTATGTATAGTTTTTCAGCGGCTGTTTTAAGGCGTTCAGATTTATGCATATTCATCGGTAACAACGCTATTTGGAAAGGGGCTAATGCAGGCGGCCAAATAATGCCTTTATCATCATGGTTTTGTTCAATAGCGGCAGCAATAACGCGTGTAATACCAATGCCATAACAGCCCATAGTCATGATTTGGTTTTTACCATTTTCGTTCAGCACAGAGGCGTTCATCGCTTCGCTGTATTTAGTGCCTAGTTGAAAAATATGCCCGACTTCAATACCGCGTGCAATGGTGAGAGTGCCTTTCCCATCAGGGCTGGCGTCACCTTCAACCACTTGGCGAATATCTTCAATGCGAGTTGGTTCTGCTAAATCGCGGCCCCAATTTACGCCCGTGTAGTGCATGTCATTTTCGTTAGCACCGCAAATAAAATTCGCCATCTTGGCCGCGCTACGGTCAACAATCATTGGTACGCCTAAATTTATCGGGCCGATATAGCCCGCATCACAGCCAGCTGCTTGTGAAATATCAGCATCACTAGCCATGGTTAGGGGTGATGCCACGCCGTCTAATTTTTCGGCTTTAATGTCGTTCAGTGAGTGGTGGCCACATAATAAAAGAGCCACAACGGTATCGTCGTCCCCTTTAACGAGTAAGGTTTTTAAACATTGCGCGGTAGTCACGTTTAAGAAGTTGCTGATTTCTTCAATGCTGCGTTGGTTTGGAGTGGCTACCTTTTCTAACGTTTGGTTAGCATCGGCGCGCTGTTCAGTTGGCGCGAGTGCTTCTGCTTTTTCAACATTCGCGGCGTATTGGCTTTCGGTGGAAAAGGCAATAGCGTCCTCACCAGAATCAGCCAGTACGTGAAATTCATGTGAAGCATTACCACCAATAGAACCGGTGTCAGCCAGTACGGGGCGGAAGTTAAGGCCCAAGCGGGTGAAGATGTTGTTGTAGGCTTGAAACATGCGGTCGTATGTTTCTTGTAGTGATTCGTCGCTTAAGTGAAACGAATAGGCATCCTTCATAATAAATTCGCGTGAGCGCATAATGCCAAAACGTGGGCGAATTTCGTCGCGAAATTTAGTTTGTATTTGGTAGTAATTAATCGGTAACTGTTTGTAGCTCTTGATTTCATTCCGCGCTAATTCAGTGATGATTTCTTCATGCGTTGGGCCTAAGCAAAATTCGCGGCCATGCCTGTCATGTAAACGAGCTAATTCAGGGCCATATTGTTCCCAACGGCCAGATTCTTGCCATAGTTCAGAGGGCTGCACGACGGGCATTAACACTTCCAGCGCGCCTGCATCGTTCATTTCTTCGCGAACGATTTGTTGAGCTTTTTGCAGCACACGTACGCCTAGGGGTAGCCAATTGTATAAACCAGCCGCTAACTTGCGAACAAGTCCAGCGCGAATCGTTAACTGATGGCTAATGATTTCGGCATCTGAAGGGGTTTCTTTAACAGTGTTAAGTGGGAATTGACTAGTACGCATAATTGGTTTCTTGGGTTAATGAAGTTCAGGTGAAGCGCGACATTTTACGCTGAAAAATGCTGACTACCTAGTAGACGATGGAAAAGATATCCTTAGGCGGCTTGCTGCCAACGTTTCAGCTTTCTATCCAGTGTGCGGCGAGAAATCCCCAAATTGTTCGCGGCTTGAGATTTATTGCCATTACTCTCATCGATAACCTTAAGGATGTGTGCCTTCTCGAGTGATTTTAGGCATCGTGTGCTTGTAGCTGGCGAATGGTTTTTATTTATCGGTAGCTTCTCATGTAACGGGGTGCCTAAGAGTAACGAGCGTTCAATATGGTTGCGCAGCTCGCGAATATTGCCGGGCCAGTCATGCGCTTTTAATGCATTGATTGATTCGGTTGATATGCTAGGTTTTGATAGCTCGTGTTCCTCACAAAGTTGGGAGACAAAGGTTGTGGTGAGTGCCTCAATATCATCTGGGCGTTCACGAAGGGGAGGGGCGGTAAAGGGGACGACACTTAAGCGATAATATAAGTCTGCTCTGAATAAACCTTGTTTAACGAGGTCTTTTAGGCGTTGGTTAGTCGCAGCGACGATACGGACGGAGGTGTTATATTCTTTGTCTGAACCAACAGGACGAATCGTTTTTTCTTCTAAAAGATGCAAAAGTTTTGGTTGGGAGTCTAGTGGAAGCTCACCAATTTCATCTAAAAAAAGGGTGCCGTTTTGCGCTGTGGCGACTAGTCCCTTTCGTGCGTCCTTTGCACCTGTAAAAGCGCCTTTTGCGTGGCCAAATAATTCAGTTTCTAGTAGATGTTGACTAAAGGTTGCACAGTTAATGGATACAAAGGGACCTTTACGTTGGCTGAGATCATGAATTTTTCTAGCTAATAAGCTTTTGCCGGTACCTGTTTCGCCGTCTAATAAAATTGGTGTGTTTTTAAGGGCGACACGCTGAATATCATCCAATAGTTTGACGATAATGGGGTTATTGCCAAAAAATGAGTGGCGGTCGCGAATAGCTTTGCGAAGCTGAGGGTTTTTTGGAGTGTTCATGAAAAATAGTGATGAGACATTCTGTCAAAAGACTTTGTATCTTGAGACAAAATGTCACATAAGTCTAGTGCATCTTTGATACGTGATTAAGTAGGATTCAGAAAATTTTTTATTAATCAGTTAGTTGAAGAAATAGCAAACCCGTTGGCATTGGTTTTGCTTTGTGCCAACAGGTATTTTGGGAATCAATAATAAGGAAAAACGAATGAAATTTAATAAGTTAGCGTTAGCAATGGCCGTTTGTGCCGGATTATCATCACCAGCACACGCCGGTTCGGAGCTTAAAACGCTGCTCATGTTGCTGCATGAAAATGGCACGATATCAGATGCGCAATATCAACGTGTATTAGCCGAAGCGCACGCTTCAGAACAAAAAACGGTAGCGCAGGCAGCCGAGATTCAAGAAAAGCTTGATAAGGCAACAAGCGTTGAAGTGAATGTTGATAAAGGTGGCTTGGCTGTTAAATCACGTGATGGCGATTTCACTACAAAAATCGGCGGTCGAATGCAGTTAGATTCAGCTTGGTATGGCGAAGATGATTCGGCAACAGGTAGTACGTTGGGCGATGGTACGAAGGTACGCCGTGCAAGGCTTTATATTAAAGGCACGGTAAATAAAGATTGGTTCTATAAGTTTGAATATGATTTTGCCGGAACAGGGGATACAAGAAAAGGCATTACCGATATTTGGGTGGGTTATAACGGGTTTGATTTTGCAGGCCTAAGTGTTAAGGCTGGGCACTTTAGAGATCCTTTTATGCTGCAAGATCAAGTGAGTGATAATAATACGCAATTTACCGAAAGAGCGTCTATTGATGCCTTTACGGCAGGCAGACATATTGGCGTAATGGGCAGCATTAACCGTCAGCACTGGACAACAGCACTTGGTGTGTTTGGTGATAAAGCGAGTACCAATGGTGGCTCAGATGATGAAGGTTGGGGATTAGGGGGGCGTGCTACTTGGATGCCAGTGAATGAAAAGGGCTCGTTAGTTCATTTAGGGTTGGCGGCAAATTACCGTAGTAGCCGTGGTGGTGAGGTTCAATTCAAACAGCAGCCGGAAACCAACATATCAGGCGTGAATTTTGTGGATACGGGCAAACTAATGGATGTTGATAGCTACCTATCATTAGGGGCTGAATTAGCGGTTGTTCAAGATAGGTTTTCTGGCCAAATGGAATATATCCGTACTCAGTTAGACCGCGAGACGACAAGCGACCCTACATTTGATGGTTGGTACGCACAAACAGGTTGGTTCCTAACGGATGATACGCGCCCGTATACTCACAAAGGTGCAAAATTTAAAGCCGTTAAACCGAATAGCCCGTTTGGTAACGGTGGTATGGGTGCGTGGGAACTAGCGCTTCGCTATAGCACGATTGATTTAGTGGATTCTGGCATAGACGGTGGTGAGATGGACAATATGACACTGGGTCTAAATTGGTTTCCAGTAGCAGGTTTACGTTTTTCTGCCAACTACATCAAAGTATTAGAAGTGGACGGTGGAGCGCACGAAAATGAAGAAGCCGACATTATGCAGCTTCGCGGTCAATGGGCATTCTAGGCAATGAAATGCGGCTTTTATTAGCCGTCTTAAGTGTTATGAATAAAATTAATGACTTAAGTAAGAGGGGATGTTAGATGAGAATAATTAAAGCAGTGTTATTTGTAGGTTTAAGTACATTAGCTATGGTGGCACCGGCCAGCTTAGCATCGGATGTGCTTAGAATGTCAACCACCACCAGTACAGAAAACTCAGGGTTATTGGCGGTGTTAAACCCTGCGTTTGAAGCGCAGTACGGTATCAAGCTTGAAGCGATTGCGGTCGGTACAGGTAAAGCATTGAGAATGGGTGCACAAGGTGATGTTGATGTGGTGTTTGTTCATGCGCCAGGCGCAGAATTGAAATATGTTAAGTCTGGTGATTTTATTGATCGTAAAGCTGTGATGCATAATGACTTTGTGCTGATAGGGCCGGCCAATGACCCAGCAAGATTAGCCACGGCGGGGACCGTCGAAGAAGCATTGCAAAGAATTGCCGATGTAGAGGCGGCTTTTATTTCTAGGGGTGATGACTCAGGCACGCATAAGAAAGAAAGGCTTTTATGGCAAAAAGGGGGTGTTACACCTGTCGGAGATTGGTATGTAGACGTGGGCCAAGGCATGGGTGCCGTGCTAAATATAGCGAATGAAAAGCAAGCATATGCATTAACAGACCGAGGTACTCAAATTGCTTTTGCTGATAAAGTGTCGTTGAAGGTATTGTTTGAAGGAGATGATGCTTTATTTAACCCCTACCATGTGATGGCTGTTAACCCTGAAAAGCATAAAGGCGTTAAGTACGACCTAGCAATGAAGTATATTAAATTCGTAACGAGCAAAGAAGGTCAAGACATCATCGCGAGCTTTCGCAAAGGTGGTCAGCAGTTGTTTTACCCTGACGCTCAGTAATTAACGCTAGCTTAAGCTTGATAAGCGCCCTCTATCAAATAGAGGGTGTTTTTTATGCTGATTATTTAGCGCGCGACCAAAAAGAGGCGAGCAGTGAGCCCGTCAAATTATGCCACAAGGAAAATAGAGCGCCTGGTAAGGCGGCAACTGGTGCGAAGTATTTAACAGCCAAGGCCACAGCCAAACCAGAGTTTTGCATACCAACTTCAATCGACAGGGTTTTGCATGTGCGTTGATCCATACCAAACGCACGAGGCAACCAATACCCCACGACTAAGCCAAGAGCATTATGCATGGCAACAGCGGCAATCAATAAGGCTCCAACAGAGCCTAAACGAGATTGATTGAGTGCGACAATAATGGCAATAATTAACACGATGGCAAAGACAGAAATCAACGGAAATACCTGCCTAGTTGAGTGTAAAAAACGGCCAAAAACTTGATTAACAATAACCCCTGCAGCGACGGGTAAAATAATAATCTTTACGATATCCATGAGCATTTTCATTGCCGGTACATCAACGTGCTTTCCAAGATAGAGCAGGCTTAATGTAGGGGTGGCAATGACCGCCAATAAGGTCGAGAAAGTAGTGATGGTGATAGACAAGGCTACGTTACCTTTAGCTAAATAGCAGATAACATTAGAGGCAGTGCCGCCGGGGCTTGCACCGACGAGAACCATACCACTCGCTAACGCTAGTGGTAACTGTAACCAAGTGGATATGCCCCAAGCAAAAAATGGCATACATATAAATTGCAGCAATAAACCGAGAACGATAGGCTTGGGCGATTTGAGAATACGCAAAAAATCGCTGGCTTTCAGACTGATGCCCATGCCAAACATCACCAGGCCGAGCAAGAAAAAGAGGCTAGGTTTTAGCGGTATAAATAGGCCAGGCAGTGCATAAGCGACGAGGGACAATAATATCGCCCAAACGGGGAAAAGTTTAGTGGCGGTGTTAATCAAAATAAGTCCTTTTTATGCCGACTGGCTATTGATAGCTTTGCTTAGGAAGTCTTTAAGGTAATGTCCCGTGTGAGAATCACTACATTGAGCAACGGCTTCAGGCGTGCCTTCAGCGATAACTTGACCGCCACCATCGCCACCTTCGGGACCCATATCAATGACCCAATCAGCCGTTTTTATAACATCGAGATTATGCTCAATAACAACGAGCGTATTTCCGTGGTCACGCAGCGTATGTAAAACGGTGAGTAACTGCTGAATATCGGCAAAGTGTAAGCCGGTGGTGGGTTCATCAAGGATATATAAGGTTTTGCCTGTGTCGCGTTTCGATAATTCACGAGATAGCTTCACGCGCTGAGCCTCTCCACCGGATAAGGTGACGGCATTTTGTCCTAAGGTGATATAGCCAAGCCCCACGTCCATTAGAGTTTGGAGTTTTCTAGAGATGACGGGTATGGCGTCAAAAAATACACAGGCATCCTCAACCGTCATTGACAGTACCTCGTGGATGGTTTTGCCTTTATAGCGAACCTCTAAGGTTTCTCGACCGTAACGTTGGCCTTTACAGCTTTCACAATTGACGTAAACATCGGCAAGAAAGTGCATTTCTACCTTAATAACGCCATCCCCTTTACAGGTTTCACAGCGGCCACCTTTTACGTTAAAGCTGAATCGGCCTGGTGTATAACCGCGTGATCGAGCTTCTGGGGTTGCCGCAAATAGCTCCCGAATCGGTGTGAAAAGCCCCGTATAAGTGGCAGGGTTTGAGCGAGGCGTACGGCCAATCGGGCTTTGATCGATGTCGACAACTTTATCAATCTGTTTTAAGCCATCAACACCATCATTGGCTGCGATGGGCAGCGATGATTTATTGAGTACTTTTGCGACGGTTGGGTACAAGGTTTCGTTGATCAGGGTTGATTTTCCTGAACCAGACACGCCCGTGACGCAAGTAAATAAACCGATAGGGATATCAACGCTAACATTTTTTAAGTTGTTGGCGCGAGCATTATTAATGCGCAACTTTTTTGTCGTATCGGCTTGGTGGCGCTTGTTTGGCACGGCAATATATTGCTGCCCCGACAGGTATTGCCCGGTTGTCGAGTTGGGGTTGTTGATAATCTCCTGTGGCGTGCCTTGAGCAATAATTTCTCCGCCATGAATACCAGCTTTTGGCCCAATATCAACCACATGGTCAGCGGCTAAAATAGCATCTTCATCGTGTTCAACAACAATAACGGTATTGCCGATGTCACGCAGGTGGAACAGCGTATTGATGAGGCGTTGATTATCTCGTTGGTGCAAGCCAATGGACGGTTCATCTAAGACATACATAACGCCTACAAGCCCGGCACCAATTTGGCTGGCTAGGCGTATTCGTTGAGCCTCGCCGCCCGACAATGTGTCTGCGCTTCGGTCTAGCGAAAGGTAGTCTAAGCCCACGTTAATTAAAAAATCGAGACGGGCTTTAATTTCCTTGATGATTTTTTTGGCGATTTCGCCACGATGCCCAGCAAGTTCTAGAGAGGCAAATAGGGCGCTAGATTGGCGAATGGAAAGGTTGGTGATGGCAGGCAAGGTGTGCGTATTAACAAAGACATGGCGAGCAGCGGTGTTTAAACGTTGGCCATGACAGTCTGGGCAGGCTTTGCTCGATAGGTACTTGGCCAATTCATCTCGCACGGTACTCGAATCGGTTTCACGATAGCGACGTTCCATACTATGAATAACACCCTCAAAAGGGTGAGTACGTTTAACTGATTCGCCCCGGCTGTTGAGTGTTGTAAAGTTGATTGGTTCATCACCACTACCAAATAAAATAGCGTGTTGGATTTCTTCTGAGTAAGAATTAAACGGCTCTTCTGGATCAAAATGATAATGTTTTGCCAGCGACATGACCATTTGGTAGTAGTACATATTACGCTTATCCCAACCGCGGATAGCGCCACCGGCAAGGCTAATATCGGGGCTATGTAATACTTGTGTAGAATCAATGTATTGTTTAATGCCTAAGCCATCACAGCTTGAGCAAGCCCCCTTTGGGCTGTTAAACGAGAAGCTTCGTGGCTCTAATTCACTGATGCTGTATCCGCATGTTGGGCAGGCAAAACGTGCGGAAAATAGAATTTCTTCGTCATCATCTATGCTGCTGATGACGGCAATGCCCTCGGTGAGCTTTAAAGCCGTTTCGAAAGACTCGGCGAGTCGAGTAGATAAATCGTTACGAATTTTGAATCGATCCACGATAACTTCTATGGTGTGTTTCTTCTTTAACTCTAACGGTGGAGCATCGTCTAGTTCAACAACTTCACCATCAATACGTGCACGAATAAAACCTTGATTGCGTAAATCACTTAACGTATTAAAGTGTTCGCCTTTACGTTCTTGGATAACAGGCGCTAATAACATCCAGCGTTTATTTGGGTTAAGCGCGAGAACAGAATCCACCATTTGAGTAATCGTTTGCGCTTCTAACGAGGTGCCGTGGTCGGGGCATTGAGGAATACCTGTTCTGGCAAATAATAGCCGTAAGTAATCATAAATTTCTGTAATCGTCCCAACTGTTGAGCGTGGGTTATGAGAGGTGGATTTTTGCTCAATAGAAATAGCCGGTGATAAGCCTTCAATGTGGTCGACATCGGGCTTTTCCATCACCGACAAAAACTGTCTCGCATAGGCTGATAACGATTCGACATAACGACGCTGACCCTCAGCGTAAATGGTGTCGAAGGCTAAAGAAGATTTGCCAGAACCGGATAGCCCCGTGATAACAATCAATTTATCTCGAGGCAGGTCAAGGTCAATTTCTTTTAAGTTATGGGTTCTTGCACCGCGAATTTGAATAGTGTCCATTTACGTGTCTAATTAAAGCGCCAAACCTGTTAATATACCCCTCTTTTTAAAGCCTAGGCAAAGTAATTATGGCTGATTCTTCAGTCCAACCATCAACCATGAGTGAACAAGAGAAAAGAGCCAGCTTAGGTTTGGCGGGCATCTTTTCTATGCGTATGCTCGGCTTGTTTATGATCTTGCCGGTGATGTCTTTGTATACCGAGCATCTCGAAGGCATTACCCCTGTTTTGCTGGGCCTGTCTATCAGTGTTTATGGTTTAACGCAGGCACTATTACAAATCCCATTTGGTTTGATGTCAGATCGTTTTGGGCGTAAAAAAATAATTACTATTGGCCTATTGTTATTTGTTGCCGGCAGTGTGGTGGCGGCCATGTCAACGACGATATACGGCATTATTATTGGCCGAGCCTTGCAGGGCAGTGGTGCAGTTGCGGCGGCAATTATGGCATTGGCTGCCGACTTAACATTAGAGCAAAATCGCACCAAAATAATGGCAACGATTGGCATCAGCATTGGCATTTCATTTGGTATCGCAATGGTACTTGGACCACTGCTAGCATCGGTCGTCGGTTTACAGGGTATCTTTTGGTTTACAGCCGTTTTGGCGATAATGGGTATTCTCATCTTGCATAAGGTGGTGCCTCAACCTAAAAAAATATCTGTGCATAAAGATGCAGAACCGATTCCCGCATTAATGGGTAAAGTGCTAAAGGATGCTCAGTTATTACGGCTTGATTTTGGTATTTTTTGTTTGCACTTAGTGATGACAGCAATGTTTGTAGTATTGCCCTTATTGATGCGGGGGAAATTAGGTATTGCTGCGGAAGATCATTGGATGGTGTATTTGCCTGTTTTGGGTTTGTCTGTTATTGCGATGGTGCCATTTATAATTATCGCGGAAAAAAAGCGCAAGATGAAAGCCGTTTTTGTCAGTGCCGTAGCAACCTTATCGTTGGCCAGCCTCGGTTTGTATTTATTTAGTGGGCACTTGTGGGGCATGCTGGTATCTTTATTTGTGTTTTTTACCGCGTTTAATTTATTAGAGGCAAGCCTGCCCTCGTTGATCTCTAAAATAGCGTTTGCCGGTGGTAAAGGGACGGCGATGGGTGTTTATTCAAGCTCGCAGTTTTTTGGTGCTTTTTGTGGCGGCTTAATGGGTGGACTGATATGGAGTAATTATGGTTTGGCAGACGTATTTTTGGTCTGTTCCTCTGTTTTATTTGTTTGGTTCTTAGTGGCTTTAAGTATGAAAGCTCCACGCCATATGAGTAGCCTGTTGAAACATGTACAGGTAGAAACGGCTGAGCAAGTAACTCAAATAACTGATAAGCTATTAGCGGTAAAAGGGGTGCTAGATGTTGGTATTTCGGTTGATGATTCAACTGCCTATCTAAAGGTAGACAATGAATTGTTAGATGAAGTGGCACTGGATGCGATCATCCCTGTGGTCAAAGAGACTGAGCTTAATATAGGCTGATAAATCAAAATTTAAACCCAAGCCCCATTGGGGCAAGAACAACCGGAGCACGACATGGCAAGTAGAGGCGTAAATAAAGTAATTTTGGTGGGTAACTTAGGTAAAGATCCTGAGATTCGTTACATGCCTAGTGGTGGAGCCGTTGCAAATGTAACGGTGGCAACATCAGAAACGTGGAAAGATAAAAACACAGGCGAGCAAAAGGAACAGACAGAATGGCACCGAGTGGTGTTTTTCAATCGCTTGGCTGAAGTCGTTGGAGAGTATCTAAAAAAAGGCTCTAAAATCTATGTGGAAGGTGCTTTGCAAACGCGTAAATGGCAGGACCAAAGTGGGCAAGATCGCTACACCACAGAAATAAAAGCCAGCACCATGCAAATGTTAGATAGCCGAGGCGGTGGCTCAGCTGAATTTTCACCAGCGGGTGGGGCGTCTAAGCCAAGTAATTTCTCATCAGCACCGGCGCAGCCTACGACAGCTCCAATGGATGATTTTGATGACGATATTCCATTCTAATTTTCACCTTTTTTAGTTTTGTTAAAATAAAAGCCCTGAGTCCATTGTTTTACAATAGCGAAGGGCTTTTTTTATGGTGTATATACAAATAATTCTTATATATTTGGTAGCACTAGGGCGCTAAGTTAATTTTATACAGATACGCTGCGATGTACTCTTTATTACATCGCTTGAATGAATGAAGAGTTGAAGTATGTTTAGTGGTTGGAATAAATGTAACACATGGAGTTAAAGGATGAGTGTTTCAACAAAAAACGTGGTCGTACTGTTATTGATTGGTTTAGTAGCGAGTATTGCTATCACAGTTGGCTGGCTATGGTTTCATAAAGAACCCTTGCCTGAAGGGTTAATTCAGGCCAATGGTCGTATTGAGGGTGATCATTACAGTGTTGCCAGCAAGTTCCCCGGTAGAGTGGTAGAACTTAAAGCACGTGAAGGTGATACGGTTACTAAAGGGCAGGTTTTAGCGCGCCTGGATGATGCACAAATACAAGCAAAGGTGATACAAGCGCAGAATGCTGTTGTTGCCGCTAAAGCTCAGTGTGATGCTGCTGAAACGTCAGAACAGCAAAGTCTACGGGATAATAATCGGCTGCAAAATTTATTAGAAAAACGATCAGTGAGTCAGCAAGAAGCAGAGCGGACTGAGCTTGCCTGGAAAGTAACTAAAGACAGGCTGGCGGCTGCGAAGGCGCAATGTGGTGTTGCTAAAGCTAGCTTGCAAGAAGTACAGAGCATTCAAGATGATTTGACGATTCGTGCGCCGGCCAGCGGCATCATTACCACTCGGCTGGCTGATGAAGGCGAAGTGGTCGCTGCGGGCAGCCCCTTGTTTGATATTGTCGATCTTGATCGGCTTTACTTAAAAGTCTATATTCCTGAAAAGGTGATAGGTAAAGTTAGACTGGGTTTAGCGGCCCGTGTATACACCGATGCCTTCCCTGATAAACCTTTTTCGGCAACAGTGCGCTATATCGCCTCACAAGCTGAATTTACCCCTAAAGAGGTTCAAACACCTGATGAACGGGTTAAATTGGTGTATGCGGTTAAACTTTATTTGGATGAGAACCCCGATCACAGCTTAAGCCCAGGTTTGCCCGCTGATACAGTTATTCGCTGGCAGGAGGATGTTGAGTGGGCCAACCCACGCTGGTGAATACCGTGGTGTCTGAGCCGATTGTAAAGGTTCAGGGTTTTTCTAAGTCCTACCGTAAAAAGCTGGCTGTGGATGGTGTGGACCTTGCCATCAATAAGGGTGAAATTTATGGCCTAATTGGTCCTGATGGTGCGGGTAAAAGCACCCTGATGAAAGCCATTGCAGGGGTGTTAACCTACGATGGCGGCCAGGTGGAGGTTTTTGGAGAAATAATCGACTCTGAGGCGGCCGCTGAGAAAATAAAAGGGCGTATTGGCTTTATGCCACAAGGGCTGGGGCAAAATCTTTACGCAGAGCTATCGGTAGAAGAAAATATCGACTTTTTTGCTCAACTTCGTGAAGTCTCTCGCGAACAGCTTATTAGTCGAAAACGTAAGTTACTGGCGATGACTCGGTTAGATAAATTTACGAACCGGCCAATGAAGTTACTATCAGGGGGTATGAAACAAAAATTGGGCTTGGTCTGCACTTTAATTCATGAGCCTGAGCTTATTATTTTAGATGAACCGACGACGGGTGTTGATCCCGTATCACGCCGTGATTTTTGGGCTATTTTGACCGCTTTATTACGAGAACAAAATATTGCTGCTCTGGTTTCTACGGCCTATATGGACGAAGCGACCCGTTTTCAACAGCTTTCTTTAATGTACGATGGCAAAGTGATTGCGGAGGGTGAACCAGATCAAATAATTGCTAAAGTTCCCGGTACCTTAGTTGAGCTAATTGCTCGTCCTCAAGCGGTAGCTTTGTCGCAACTTAAATCAATCTTTCAACAGGTTGAAGCTGTGGGTGCAGTGCTGCGGGTCTTTGTTGAAGGGCAGGAAGAAGAGGCAGCGATTAAGCAGGTAAAATCTTTATTATCAGGGCAGGAGGTTAGTGAGATACATGCCTCACAAGCTGAAATGGAAGATGCCTTTATTGCTCTATTAAGTCAGGCTAATTTGACTGATAGTGAAACAGCGCCATCAATTGACACTAATCAAGCAAGTGAAATTGATGCATCACAAAAAGATAAGCTAGCCATTGAAGCGGAGAACTTATGCCGTGATTTTGGTGACTTCAGAGCGGTAGACCAGGTCAGTTTTCAGGTTCGTTACGGTGAAATATTTGGGCTGCTGGGAGCAAACGGTGCTGGGAAGTCGACCGTCTTTAAAATGCTGACAGGCATTTTGCAGCCGACAGGCGGGGAAGGGAAAGTGGCTGGACAAGACATGTTACGCGCCAATCAAGCCATTAAAGAGCGTATTGGCTATATGTCTCAGGCATTTTCGCTCTATCAAGATATGACAGTACTGGAAAACATTCGCCTCTATGCGCGTATTTATGCGGTAGCTCGCAAAGAATTAAAACAGCGCGTCGACTGGGTGATTGCAACCGCAGGGTTACAGGGTGTCGAGAACCGTTTGGCGGGGGCTTTGCCGATGGGTATTCGTCAACGATTAGCATTAGGCTGTGCCTTGGTACACCAGCCAAAAGTATTATTTCTAGATGAACCAACCTCGGGTGTCGATCCGGTAGGACGACGACGTTTTTGGGATATTCTGATACAGATGGCGCGTGTTGAACAGGTGGCTATTCTCGTCACTACGCATTATATGAGCGAGGCAGAACACTGTGACCATTTAGCACTGATGTATGCGGGTCGTATCATTGCTGATGCAACACCGGAGCAGATGAAGGAGGCGTTGGTCAAGGCGGCTGGAGAGCTTTTAGAAGTCACCACCGATCAGCCTTTACTCGCACTTAAGTTAATCGAACAGGCTGGTTTTGAAGAGGCGGCTTTATTTGGCAAGAAAATTCACCTGCTTGCAAAGGAGCCTCAATTAGTACGCCAACAGATTGAGTCAATATTTACAGAAAATAATATTACTTTGCATTCAATTTCACATCGCCATCCGAGTTTAGAGGATGTCTTTGTCTATCAAGTTATGACGCACGAAAATGAGATGGCTCGCCATGAATATTAACCGAGTTAAAGCATTGGCTTTTAAAGAGTGGCGGGAGATTCTACGCGACAGGCTATTTTTCTCTCTCGCTTTTGTCGTACCCATTTCAATGATGTTTGTTTTTGGCTATGGCATCAAGATGGATGTTGAAAATATTCCTTTCGCCATCCTCGACCAGGATCGTTCGGCAATGAGCCGTGATTATCTCCATCTATTTATCGATTCTCGCTATTTTGATTATCAAGGCGATGTTGAACATGAGAAAGAGATTGATAACTTAATCGCAGACAGTAAAATTCGCTTCGCGATTATCGTGCCTCCAAAGTTTCAAGAAACATTACTATCAGGGCGGCCTATCGCGGTTCAATCCTTAATTGATGGCACTTTTCCGTTCCGTACATCGACCAGTAAAGGTTATGTGGCGGCCATCAATAACGCATTCAACACTCAATTGTTAACGGCGTATGTGACTCAAAGAATGGGCATAACACCCGAGCAGGCCACGGCACTCGTTAGCCCAATAAAAATTGAGATTCGATATTTGTACAATCAAGAAATTAAGAGTATTTGGTCTATTGCACCGGCGATGATGATGTTTATTCTCTTGATGACACCGCCATTTTTAACCGCATTGGGGGTTGTACGAGAAAAAGAAAATGGCTCGATTTATAATATTTATTCATCAACCGTTACTCGTGGTGAATTTTTGGTCGGCAAATTATTTCCTTACGTTGTTATCTCCAGTATCAACGTAGTGATTCTTTGGCTGATGGCCATTTTTGTATTCAGCGCACCATTCAAAGGTGATCCACTTTTTTTCTTTATCGCTTCGGTTATTTATGTGACCTGTACAACGGGGATCGGCTTGTTGGTCTCCCTGTTCGCAAAAACGCAGATATCCGCAATGATGATTACCGTCGTGGTTACCATTGTGCCAGCGGTACTCTATTCTGGGTTATTGGTACCCATTGCCTCCATGGATGAAGCCTCGCAATTTGAAGCGCATTTATTTCCCGCCATGTACTACACGGATATTGCATTGGGGAGCTTCCTTAAAGGGGTTGGAATGGAGCAACTTTGGACGCGTGTTGCCGCATTACTACTTTATACCGTCATCCTGTGGGTTGCCTCTTATAACCTTTTTCACAAACGGGTGAAAGCATGAGCCTTATGGCGCGAATCACAGAAGGAAAGAGCTATCACTGGTGGTCAAGAATGGCTGCCATGACCGGCAAAGAGTTATTGCAACTCGGTCGTGATACCGTTTTGGTCTGCGCTGTTCTTTACCTCTTTACCTTAGATGTTTTGATGGCAGGTGGCGTTAAGATGGACCTTAATCAAGGGGCCGTTGTTGTGCATGACTCAGACCATAGCATGGCGTCACGAGAGCTTATTTATCGCTTTCAACCGCCTTATTTTAAGCTATCGGGTGAGATTCTTAATGAAAAGGAAGGAATTCAATTATTAGATCAAGGTGAAGCATTAGTCGTGTTGGACATCCCTCCTAAATTTCAGCATGACTTACTTCAAGGGAAGCCGGCGGCGGTACAGGTGCAGGTCGATGCCAGCAACACCGTTCTTGGTTCACTGGCGGCCAGTTACAGCAGTCAGATTATTGGTCAATATGGTTTTGATGCCGCGCTACAACGAATGGGCCTAACAGGAGAGAGCCTGGAAACGGTCCCAATGCTCGATGATCGTCATCGTGTCTGGTACAACCCCAACCAGAAAGACGCTTGGTTTATGTCAATATCGGAACTATTAACGGTGATTACGATATTGGCGATGATGCTTCCTGCCGCCGCTGCGGTGCGGGAAAAAGAACGAGGTACTATAGAACAGTTATTAGTTTCTCCTTTAACACCGATGCAAATACTGCTGCCGAAAGTGATTTCCATGACACTGGTTATATTATTGGGAACGGCGCTGAGTGTTGGGTTAATTCTTCATGGTGTATTTGATGTTCCGATGAAAGGCAGTCTGCCGCTATTCTTTCTAGTAACGGCGCTTTATACCTTTGCAATGTCGGGCTTAGGGCTTTTTGTTTCAACCATGAGTCGAAATTTAGCCCAAGCTGCCATGCTAGTTATCATGATTATGATGCCTATTATCCTTTTATCGGGTGCCTGGACGCCACCAGAAGCCATGCCTGAAGTTATTCGCCAAGCGATGTATTTCTCTCCCCTCTATTACTATATTGAAATGGCCTATGGCATCTTGCTTAAAGGGGCGGGTTTGGCTGTTTTGTGGGATTCATTGCTGGGGCTTACCATGCTAGGAAGCGTGGTGTTTTTATTTGGTGTCTGGCGCTTTAAACGGCAATTTGGCTAGTAGGTTAAAAGAATAGGGAGAGATAGGATGCAGAAGAGCTCATTACACTACCCACATTGCTTTGAGTTATTGAGCTAATCACCCTTACCTCTCTGCGCTAGAGCAAATTGTATTCGGCTATTTGTTGGTCCATGATTTCTTGGAGTTTAAATATAATTATGGTTTAGGAGTCGGCTAATGCCAAAACAAATAACTTATGGCAAGATAAAGCTGACTAATGTTTTGAGAGACCCTCAGTGCAGCGCGTGACTTAGGTCGCTTGCATGATATTTCTTCAATTTTAATTCGCTATGGTTTTGGATATGTTGTTTGGCGATTAGGAATGGCCGGAGTTCTTTCGTAAAGCTGGGTTAAATATTAGTGACAAGAATGGACTTATTCTCACCTGAATGGATAGTGGAATTTGAAAAGTTTCAAGATAGAGTGTCAGCCTTACCTTAAAGGGGTGTCGGGCGGCAACTTGACCCTGACTTTGATATGACAGCAGAAGCCAGTCCTTTCATGCGCCGAGCGATGTTGGCGCGATATGCACCAGTTGTTCTAGCAAAACGAGGTTGGCAGGGCATTACAACAGTTATTGATCTAATAACGGGGTTGCCTAAAGATTTACGTACGGTGTTGCGTTTGATAAAAAGCGGTTCTTTTCGAGTGCAGGTTGATTTAGATGATTTGGAGCGATTTGCAGATCGTATAGATCAGTCTCTTAGTCGGTTAGCGATGAGCGGTATTGTTGCGGCATTGATTGTTGGATCGTCGATTGTTATGACTGTGCAGGGTGGTCCGACGATGTTGGGTTTGCCATTCTTTGGGCTACTAGGTTTTGCAGGAGCGGTTATTGATGCTATCGGGTTGCTGTTTTCTATTTTGAGGAGCGGCAAGAAGGAATAGTCACTAGAGACCTATAGTGTTCTTTTTTTATTTCTTGAAAACAAAAAAAGCCCCTATAAAGGGGCTTTTTTATAACTAACTAGATATTTATTTAGTTAGGCTGTCCATCGTGCCTTTTGTTTCATCAAGAAGGCTGCTTGCTTTTTCTTCAGTAGCAGCGTCAGTTGCAGTTTCTTCGCTTGCTTGAGATATCGTATCATTTGCCATATCTTTAGCGGCGTCTACAGCGCCAACCGCTTGTTCTTTAACCGTTTCTATTATCTCGGTAGTGGCTTCTTTAGTCGCATCAATCGCAGTGTTTGCAACATCAGTCGTCGCTTCACCTATTGAAGTTGAGGTTTCAGTCGTTGAGTCTACAGCATCGCTCGCCATCTCTTTTGCAGAATCCATTGCGTTGACAGTGGCTTCTTTAGCACTAGTAGCAGCTTTTTCGGCTTCTTCACAACCTGTTAAGAATAAAAAGCTTGAAACAAGTACGGCGATAAGTAAAGTTGAGTATTTCATTATTTCCCCTATATTGATTTAATGGTAAAGCTCGTTGAGCTAGATGACAGAATGTTTAGCCGAGTATAGTGAGGTTAAGTAGGTGAATGCAAGCTGAATAGATAGCGGGTGTTTAAATTAAGAATATTTTTAAAGGTTTTGAGTGAGATATATGAGTGAGAATCAACCAGATTGGCTGAGTCCAGAAGAGTATCAAATGATTGTTGGTCCATCGTTGAAGGTGGCGGCAGAACTTGCGGCGAGTCGAGGTGACCCAACATTGCTTCAAGATCTCCCAAGCATGCTATGTTTAATGCATTTGGTGACGAGCCTTAAAGATTATTATGTTGATGAATGGGCGGTGATGACTGCAATGTCTAGCCATGCATCATTAGAGAAAGCGGCAGAGGCTGCGTGTATGATGGTGTTAACAGAGGCTAATGTTGGTAAAAATGAGCTAGGATCAATGATTAGTTCGCTCGTTAGAGCATATGAACAGATACTAGGTGTTGGCATAACGGCGGAGTCAGATACGGATATACAACGAGCCTGGGAAGCGATGAAGTTTAGTGAGAATGAACAGTTCTTAGCCCTGTTAGAGCAAGCGGCTAAAAAATTTGTTATTGCTGTTGATAGTTGGGAAAGAGCGAGACATAGCATGTAGGCTAACATCATACAATAAAGCAGGTTTCGCAATTTTTTCGGTGAATTAAAAAAAGGAAATATAGTGACGTGCTTAAGTAAAAAACGACAACTGATCAAACAAAAGGCAAAAAAGCCTAATCAGGTTTCAGTAGAAAGGTGATGAGTAATAGGCGTAGAAAAATAGTCGCTGTGTGTGCCATGATCATACTTCAGCTTGGTTGCGCAACGACTCCACCGAAAAATCAAACCGATCTTTGTTCTATTTTTTATCAGAAAGGGGGTTGGTATACAGCAGCATTAGCTGCTCAGAAAAAATGGGGGACGCCTATAGCGGTGCAGATGGCAATAATCCATCAGGAATCTAATTTTCAATCTAACGTTAAGCCACCAAGAGATTGGTTCTTGGGTGTTATTCCTTTGCCTCGATCCTCAAGCGCGTATGGCTATGGGCAAGCACAAGACTCAACTTGGGATTGGTATATCAAGTCGACGGGTAGTTCAGGTGCTGATCGAGATGACTTTTCTGATGTCACTGATTTTATTGGCTGGTATAGCAATGTGTCACAGCGGAAACTAGGCGTGTCAAAATGGGATGGTGAAAAGCAATACCTGGCTTATCACGAAGGCCATGGCGGTTATAGTAGAGGGACGTATTTAGCCAAACCTTGGTTACAGCGTGTGGCAAAAAAAGTAGGTGCTGAAGCGAAACGTTATGCGTCGCAACTTAAAGGGTGTGAATCTAATTTGGATTCAGGTTGGTCCTTTTGGCCATTTTAAATTTTGTGTGCAAATAGGTGGAAAATATACGTCATTTAATGTTAACGGGGCTTTTGATTGTATTGCTTCCGAGCATGCTTTTTGCGAGAGATTCCAATTTTTTTCCGCTGCCTAATACGTTAAAACCGGATGTAAATTTTTGGCTAAAAGTTTACACAGAAGTCACAACAAGTGAAGGCTTTATTCATGACAAGGAGCATTTAAACGTTATTTATGAGCGGTTGTCTTTTACGCCTGGAACAGACTATAAAGCCCGCCAAAAGGCGATTAAGCAAAAGAAAAAATATTATCAAAATATTTTGCTTTACTTAGCAGCTAATTCGAGTAAACGTCTTGATAAAGCACGTTATAGGCATGTGAAGGCATTGTGGCCAGCAGGTACGAGCGGTAAAGAATTTAAGAAGGCGGCAGATCGGTTGCGGTTTCAGCTGGGGCAATCAGATCGGTTCAAAGAAGGCTTAGTGAGATCTGGCCGATGGCAACCGTATATAAAAGAAGAGTTCAATAAACTGGGGCTGCCGAATGAGCTGGCTTCTTTACCGCATGTGGAATCGTCATTTCGCCCCGATGCAAGGTCGCATGCCGGAGCGGCTGGTTTATGGCAATTTACGCGTCCAACAGGCCGACGCTTTATGCGTATCGATCATGTGGTGGATGAAAGGCTTGACCCGTTTCTAGCCACAAGAGCAGCAGGTTTGTTACTAAAAGATAATCACGAAATAACGGGCACATGGCCGCTTGCTTTAACCGCTTATAACCACGGCGCTGCGGGGATGAGGCGAGCGGTTAAGGCAACCGGTGGGACGGATATTGCGAAAATTGTCCGCGAGTATAAGGGGCGGACATTTGGGTTTGCCTCAAGAAATTTCTACAATGCTTTTGTCGCGGCGCATGATATTGATCAACGACCATCAACGTATTTTGGGCAAATAGAGCGTGATAAACCGATGGTAATTCAAGAAGTTAAATTGCCATCATATTATACAGCGCAAGGTTTAATGACGGCGTTTGGCATGAAGAACAATATCTTTAAATCACTTAACCCGGCATTGCAGCCACCTATTTGGTCAAACACTAAATATGTTCCAAAGGGTTATAAGCTTCGAGTGCCGGTTGACATGCGACATGCGGAGTCGAGTACTTTAATAGCAACTATTCCGCGCGATGAAAAGTCGACGAAACAAAAACCGGATGTTTCTTATAAAGTAAGGCGCGGGGATTCCTTATCTGAAATTGCTAAGCGCTTTAAGGTGCGAAGTAGTGAGTTGGTAGCGATAAATGGCCTTAGAAGCCAACACAAAATTCGTATCGGGCAAGTATTAAAACTACCCAGTGCAGCTAAAGAACAAATGAAAGGCGCACATCCAGTTGCTCAGAATGCCATTTTTTATACCGTAAGAAAAGGTGATCGCTTATCTGTCATTGCAGAAAAATCAGCTGTATCTGAAGCGAATATATTGGCCTTGAATAAGCTGAAAAATAAGAACTATTTATATATAGGCCAGAAACTAAGGTTAAGGAAAAACCCAGATGTGTTGTCAGTGGCGGCTAATGCGAAGGTGCTGGACCCAAAAGAGGCGGTTAAGGAAAATGTTTTACGGGCAGATCCAAGTAATTATTGGGTGGCTAAAAATGGCTCAGTTGAAATTCAAAGTAATGAAACATTAGGTCATTTTGCTGGCTGGTTAGGATTAAATACAACCAAGCTCAGGCAGCTAAATAAGATGAGCTCTAAGGCTGGTCTAGCGGTTGGTCAGCGTGTAATGCTTGATTTTTCGAGAGTAAAAAGAGCAGAGTTTGAACGACTCAGGTTAGCGCATCATCAGACGTTACAGAATAATTTTTTTAAGCGGTTTAGTGTGGTTGCAACTGAGGCGCTAATCCTAGATAAAGGTGATTCGGTTTGGCTGATAGCGCAACAACGCAGCGTACCTATGTGGTTGTTAAGGCAATACAACACGGGGGTAGATTTGAATCTCGTGGGCGTGGGTACGCGATTGATTGTTCCGACGATTGTAAAGAAGTCGAAGTAGCGCAGTCACTTTGGAGAAGGTGATATGACCAGTTCTCCAGACACTATATTAAAGTTATTATGACCATCGAGAGTGGCAATCAGCTCGTCACCAATCATATCTTGTCGCCAATCGGTGAGTAAATCAAGATCACGCTGACCTTGGATCAGTTGCAATAGCTCTTTACGGTTGGTGATGGATGTTGGATTAACGTTGGCGTTGGCAGCTTTTAACCTGACTTGAGCCATTAAAAGGTCTGCCAAGGCTTCTTCTTTTTCGCTAACGCTAGCCGATTTTTTTTGAGTCTCTTGCGGCGTCGGCTTTTTATTAATCGCGGTGCTAATAATCTCAATGACAGTGGCGCCAAATTTTTCTATGAATTTAGCTGATACACCACGCACACTTGATAAAGAGTGCTGGTCAGTCGGTTTAAGTTTCGCCACTTCTATTAAAATATCGTCTTTAATCAACCAGCCACGAGGAATGTTTTTTTGCTGCGCTATCGTTTCACGCCATTCGGCTAGTTTTTGCAGCGCAGATAAGGAGGCGCCTTTTAAACGTTTTGCCGCACGCATCCGTTTCCATGCAAGTTCTGGTGGGTTTGCGTAAAGGCTTGTTTTGCAAAGGTCAGAAAAAGCGGGGGCTAACCAGTTTAGCCGATCCTTTTCTTTGAGTTGAGTTTCTAATAAAGGATACATTTTAGCCAAATAAATAACGTCATCGGCAGCATAGGTTTTTTGATCATCACTGAGTGGCCTGCGTAACCAATCAGTTCGAGAGTGCGCTTTGCTTAATTGTACGCCCAATATGTCATCCACTAGGCGTGCATAACCGGCTTGTTCTGGGTGGCCTAAAATCGGTGCGGCTATTTGTGTATCAAAGACTGGTGCAAGCGGGTCGCCACGTAGGTCATAAAAAATTTCTTGGTCTTGGCGCGCGGCGTGGAATATTTTTAAAATACTTTTGTCGTACAAAATATCCAATAAAGGGTTGATGTCACACGCTAGCGGGTCGATGATAGCAACAATATTAGGTGTGGCTATTTGTATTAGCGCCAGTATTGAACGATAGGTTTTTTCTCGCTGAAACTCTGTGTCGATAGCTAACCAAGGGGCTTTTTTTATGGCGTCACAAAAAGCGGTGAGTTGTTCAGGGGTATCGATATATTGAGGGTTTGTCATAACAGCAAGGGTTGTAGTAATTGAGGCAGTGTAAACGATGATTAAGGTTTTTTCAGCGCAAAATTTTATCGAGGTTGCTTTTTGGCGAAACTATCTCGAACAACACGGCATTGTTTGTCAAATCAGGAATGAGTTTTTAGGCAGTGCGGCGGGTGAAGTGCCGCCAATAGAGTGTTGGCCAGAGCTTTGGATTAATGATAAGGCAGATGAGGCATTAGCGCGAGAATATTTGGCCAGTGACCCATTGGGCGAACAAAATCTGCCTACATGGACTTGTCGCTTCTGCGGAGAAGAGAGTGATGGTCAGTTTTCACACTGCTGGAATTGTGAAAAAGAAAAATTTGTTGATACTATAGAGGAGCATTAAATGGCGAGCATGGCACTTTGGGAGCAATTGGCGCTTGGCGCAGTCGCGTTATTGGTTATTTTTTGGTTTAGGCCGGGTATTAAAGCGGCGCTTAAGCAAAGTGAAGAAGCAGAGAAGGATTGGGCGGGTATTTTATTACCAATCGGAGCAGTCATTTTGTTCATTATCTTTTTAGTGATGACCGGCTAAATGCTGTAATGGCTGATGACTAGGGTTTGTCTAGTTCGTAAGGGCTGTTTAACAGAGAGATTAGCCTTAGTTTATGTTGCCGATTTGGACGAATAAAAAGCCGATTGTGTCAAACCAACGCTCAGTTAATTTGGTAGCATGTGATTACTGTCAGTTGAATTGAGATTAAATGAACGAAGAAGAAGCAAGAGCGGCGGAGCTAGTTAGCAAAACGCAAATTAAAAAAGATGCCGAAGATCTCGTGTCACTAGGGAAAAAAATTGCAGATTTATCGCAAGATCAGTTTGAAGCGATGCCTTTAGGTGATGACCTGAGGCAAGCCTTTATAGTGGCAAGAAAGCTTTCTAAAGGTGGTGCGATTAAACGCCAGTTTAAATATATTGGTAAGTTACTACGTAGCACCGATGTGACGCTCATTAATGAGTCGATGGAGCGCCAATTAGATAAAGACAGAGCGGCATCTGCCCGTTTACATAATATGGAGCATTGGCGAGATAAACTAGTTGAGCAAGGTGATGTTGCGCTGAGTGACTTTTTGCTTAGCTTTCCAAATGCAGATCGTCAGCATATTCGTCAGCTTCAACGAAAAGCTAAACTAGAATTGGAAAAAGAAAAACCGCCCGCAGCGGCTCGCAAAATTTTTCAATATATAAAAGAGCTTTCAATAACGGATTAAGGTGCTATTCATTTAATGTCATCTATAGTGACGGCAATGTACATCAATAGGAGAAACTCATGTTAGGAAAAAAATTAACGCTCAGTGTTCTTATCGCACTCTTTTTAGTATCGGTAGGCGTAGCACACGCGGAAAAACCTGAAGGAAAGGTAGCCGGTAAAGTTGAACATAATGAGTCCTTTTGGGATCGATGGTTTTCCCGTTCTGAAAAGGTAGGCGCTAAGCATGATAAAACTGACAAAGGTGATAAGTTAGAACACCATCAAAAAGAGAAAAGAAGTGAACGTAAGCAAAAGACTGAGCGCTATTTTAGTGATTCAGAACGGTCTCATATAGAAGACTATTATCGTCGTGACCGTGACCGTAATGAGCACGATCATAAGAAGGACAAAAAAAATAAGAAAAATAAAGGCAAGAATTTACCCTATGGTCTACAAAAGAAATTAGATCGTGGCGGTCAATTACCCCCAGGTTGGCAAACAAAAGTAGCGCGTGGTGAAGTGTTGGACGACGATATTTTAAGACACTCAGAGCGTATTCCTCACGAGTTAGCTAGACGGCTACCTGAGTTACGCGATGGTGAAGAAATTCGTCGAGTGGGGAATAAGGTAGTTCGTGTTTTAGAAGGTAACGGCACCGTTCTTGATGTAGTTGACCTTGCTGACGTTATTTTACGTTAAACACGTTGTGACCATGTCTGGCCGCTATCAAAGCGGCCAGACATAAGTAATAAGCGGTACAGAAATAAGGGTAATAATAATTTCAAGCGGTAGCCCCATACGCCAATAATCACCGAATTGATAGCCGCCCGGGCCCATCACTAACGTGTTCGACTGATGCCCGATAGGGGTTAAGAACGCACACGAGGCACCAATCGCTACGGCCATTAAAAAAGGGTCGATGCTGACGCCTAGCTGGTTTGCAATGCCGACAGATATAGGAGCCATAACCAAAGCAGTGGCGGCATTATTGATAATGTCTGATAAAAACATCGTGGTGACTAGGATGAGTGTTAAAACCATATAAATAGGCAGTCCATCTGTTAGGCCGACAATACCGCTAGCGACCAGCTCAGTCGCTCCAGTGCTCTCTAACGCACGACCAACAGGAATCATCCCGCCAAGCAAAATAATAATCGGCCAGTCGACATCACGATACACGTCTTTGCTTGGTAAAAACCCCATTAATGCATACACAAGAATGGCTAAAATAAAGGCACCTGCCATCGGTAGGATATTCATGGCGCCTAAAAGGATGGAACCAATAAAGATAGCGAGGGCTATTAGTACACGGCGTTGCTGTCCTATTTGGATGCCCCTTTCGGCAAGCGGTAATAAATTTAGCTGAGTGAGCGTATCTGTGATGAAGGCCTGTTCGGATTGTAATAGTAGAACATCGCCAGTTTTGAAGGAGAGGTTACGTAATCGTTTTCTGATGACTGTTCCTTCTCGTGCAAGGCCAATAACAGCAACAGAATTTGCTGTTCGCCGACGTAAATAAGATACATCTCGACCTACAAGCGGGGATGTGGCAGTAATGATGCATTCGGTAAGGGCGAGGTCACCTTTTGTTAAATCATCAAAGGCCTTTCCGCTGGCTGTTTGAAATTCAAGGTTTGAATCAGAAAACTTATTTTGCATTGTTAGAGGGTCACCTCGTAAAATCAAAATGTCATTTTCTTTTAATGCGTAGTTAGGGTTTGTGTTGAGCGCAAAGCGGTGGCCACGGGCAACGCCAACAATGCCAATATCTTCACGCTGTAGATCTTCTATGTCATTAACAGCAATGCCTATTAATGGGCTGTCGGCCATTACTTTAACTTCCGTTAAATAACCGCTGACTTCAAATAATTTCTCCGGCTGGTTTTCGTCAAAGCGCTTTTTTGGTATGAGTCGCCACCCAATCAAGGTAATAAAGATAAGGCCAATAATGGCGATAACAGAACCAATGGGTGAGAAATCGAACATGCTAAAAGCGGTGCCAGTAATGTCGGCGCGGTAGTTAGCAATGATAATGTTAGGTGGGGTGCCAATCATAGTGCTCATGCCGCCTAAAATACTACCAAAAGCTAACGGCATTAATACCATGGCGGGAGAGCGCCCATGTTCTTTAGCGGTTGCAATGGCTACGGGTAGTAATAACGCTAACGCACCTACATTATTCATAAAAGCAGAAAAGAACGTCACAATACCTGTTAATAGAGCAATGTGAATAATGGCATTGCTGGTATGGGGTAACAAATAGGCGGCAACAACATCAACTACGCCGGCATTTTTTAGTGCTTGGCTTATGATAAGTACGGCGGCCACGGTGATAACAGCAGTATGACCAAAACCTGCAAAGGCTTCATTAGGCGTGACAAGACCAAATAAAAGAACGGCTGTCATAGCGGCTAACGCAATAATGTCGTATCGCCACTTGCCCCAAGCAAATAACACTAGGGTGGCGGACAAGATAGAAAATATTAGTGTTTGTTCAGTTGTCATGGTTCTTGAGTAGGGTGTCTTTTGCGTGATTTATTTGTATTGCCAGCTCTTCAGAGCCACCTTTGTCCGGATGCACTTTCTGCATAAGCCGTTTGTGAGCTGCGATAATTTCATCTTTAGAGGCTCCTTTTTGAAGCCCAAGAATACTGAGCGCTCTTTGCTCGCTCATCGCTGACGTTGAAGGAGGTGGGTTCTGGTTTGGCTGGTTATTTCGGGTGGATTTTATTGCCTTGGCGAGACCCAGCACTCGAAGAATATTGGGTAGATGCCGTGCAATTAATGGGATAGCTGAACCAATAAACGCGAATATGATATTTAATTTACCAGTAACGGCAAGAAAAATAAGCCCTAAACCCAATAAAAGCCAAAGTGATTTTCTGATATTCGCGGCAACGGTTTCGGCCGGTGTGGTGAGAAACCAGCGAACTAGATACAGCGCACCTAAAAGAACCGCTAGCAGTAAAAAAAGTCTAATCATTACACATTATTTTTTCGTTTATTCATTTTGAATGTTGTGAAGTTTTGCTGCCTAATCAGCTAACTAAGTAGGTACTCGCCGAGCCAAGTGAATTCTTGTCGGTCTACAATCATCCCTACGTGCCGGTATATTGGTTGACCCTGTTGATTGAGAAAAATGCTGGTTGGCATGAGTCTAATGCGATGTAATTCTGCATAGCTAATTTGCTTTAAGCGCTGCCCTTGTTCATCAATCAAATGTTTGTCGGATTCTATATTAATGTCCAGTAAGCTGAAGTTTAATGGGTAGTAGGTTTGAACGTTAGTTTGCTTGAATAGGGTTGTTTTCATTCTATGGCAGAACGGGCAATTTGGGGTGCTGAAAAATAAAAATAAACCCAATTTATTTTCATTTTTTGTGCGTTTAATGTTTGTTGATAAATTGCCAGAAAAAGTATCAAAGAAGGGCTTGTCGGTTGTACTGGTATGGGATGTATCAGAGTATGCCAAAGCGTTACAAAAGCCTATAAGAAAAAGGCTGCTTAGAATGAGGCGGCATAAGGTTAAATTTATTTTTAGCATTTGTTTCTTAATTCAAACATTATTTTTAATTTTGTCTAAGCTTACTGTGTGCTTATGAAAAATAGAAATAAAACATTGAAACAAATTCAAGAGTTGCAACGGAACGCAAAACGATTTTGTTTTTTAATTGAAAACATACATGAATTTGGTGCGCGAGATTGGCTGCTAGATATCAGCTTGATTTTGCCAAGAATTCACGCCGTGATGGGTTTGATAGATCAACAAAACAATAGAACAGAGTGTTTTGTTGCGTTATCTGACATTGATGAGCGTTTCGACTTATTTTGCCATCTTAAAAAGGTTTTGGGTGCAAAAGATGGTTACGAAATAGGCGAGGAGCTGGTAGGTAACGAATTGTACGGCAGTCTGTCTGGTGATTTAGCGGATCTTTATTTTGAAATTAAACGGGGGCTTGATCTTATTCAATCAGGTGAAGAAAACTTGCCGTTTGCTTTAAGCTTGTGGCGCGATGGTTTTTTTCTTCATTGGGGTAAGCACTTAATTGATGCGGAACAGCACTTGTATGATTTACGAGTCCATCATCAAATTTAAATTTGTTTAGATAGCCAGTTGATTTTTGCCGACTGCTCTAACGAACACAACCACTTGTAAGCCAACTCCAAATTGTCTGCGGCTGCGTAAACACCATGTGATTGGACGATAGCAACGGGGTGTTGTTTCAAACAATCGCTTATCCGTTGTGGCATTACCTCAAGATACTGCGCCGCTTCACACTGAATGACGGGTAAGTCGCCAAAATATAGCTTGCCTTCAAAGTCAATTGGGCTGAGCTTTTCACTCTGAAGAGTTAGCGCTATTGTGTAGGGGGTGTGAGCATGTAAAACTGCTTGGCAACCTGTATTATTTTGATAAATAAACTGATGAATACCAGCGTCTAAGGATGCATTGTCTGGAAGGGGGGTATCAAAGTGGCAATGGACCAGCTCACTTTGTTTGATTATATCCGCGCAGGCCCCTGTTTTGGTGACGACAAAGGCATCGTTTAACCGCACAGACCCATTACCGCTGTGCGAGTCGTTTAATGAATGTTGGCGTAATAACTGGTAATAAAAAACGAGTTGTTGTTCTTTAGTCATGAGCCTTTTGCTTCGTCCGTTGCTGAGCCCAAATAATAACGCCGGTTAGGGCTAAAAACAAAACAATCACGCCGACCAAGTCAAAAAACAACGTGCCGTATGAACCAAAAAAACGCCCGCTATGGATGTCTAGCAAAAGCGTTTCTAGCGAAATAATGTTGGATTTATACTGTTGGATAACGACGCTGGATGCGCCTTCTGACATAATTTCTTCAGTGGACCAATGGATATTGTAATCCCAAGTCGTTTTTTCTATATTTAAATCTGTATCCAAGCGATGTAATTGACCATTTGCAATAATAATAACTTGCTGGTCTTTGTTATACCCAATACCGCTGATGTCGTTTGGAACACCATCAAGGTTGCCTAATGTTTCAATCAGTTGGTTGTTGGCATCAATTAATAATAAGGTGTTAGTGAGTGAAATGAGCAAAAACTCATCGAGACGAACGATGCCGATTAATGGGGTGTCAGCAGCTAAAACATTGCCAGAATTAATAAATAAAAGGTCATCAGCCTGTGTAATAGTGTGACCCTGTGTTTTGAATTGCAAGAGTCGGGTGGGTGGTTGGATGTTGTAACTATCTAGCAAAAAAGTGTTGCTGATATGTTGTTTTTTTAACGCGAGATCATCCGTATGGTTAAGTGCAATGCCGCTGAGTGTAATAAAAATAATGAATAAGGCTGCGAATAGCCCAACGTATCGGTGCCACTGATATATCGACTTTAGTTTGTTACGCCGTTTTCGGTTGCTTTTCATTGTTTAGAGTTGCTGTTCGAGATAAAGAGCGATTCTAGCCATCTTTTTAAGTGCTCTAACTGATAGGGTGGCGCCGGAAATTCCATCAATTGGGCTGCTAAGCTGCTGATTTTCATCGAGGGTAATATTGTCAAACTGCCTAGTGAAAAAATCATGCTTAACTTCCCATCCTCGCGACTCCCGAAAAGTGAGCACTTTCAGTTGCTGAACGTTACTGCTTTCAATAACAATACCAACGGTAATAGGTTTTGATTTACCGATTTCATTGAGTATCCATGCTGTTTTAGATCCCTGCTGCCAGTATTTAACACGTATAAATGTGGGGGAGTGTTGTAAAAACTCACTGATGACTTTTTTCTTTTCTTTATTCAGCCAAATGGTCGACATTGTAGGAATATTGCCGCCAAAAGTCGTCTCTAAAAAAGCCTCAGGGGTCTGATAGACCCCTTTAGCGATAGCCGTTTGAAAGAAAAAAACAGCGCTGAATAGTAAAATTCTTTTCATGCGTATTAAAGGAACTGATTAAAATTGATAACCTAATCCAATGTTAAGCCCATTTTGATCTTTACCATCATCATTGTTTTGGTATTGATAATCGGCTTTGATCACAACATCTTCATGTGGCCAGTAGTTTACACCAAAGTCCCACTGTTCTTTTTCAGAATTCTCAGCGCTTCCAGAGTTACTACCTGCTTTATTGTCCCATTGGTTAAAGCGCGCAAAGATGCCGAGTTGCTCAGAGAGTTTATAAGACGGCTCAACATAAAAACCTTTTTGCTGATCGGCGCCAGCTGCTTTAACGGCTGAGCCATCAATATCCCATGCAGCATACAATGCTTTCAAGGTGAATGGGCCAGTAGACCAAATAGCGTGAGTCTCAATCAGATTGCCGCTATCGAGTCCGGCCACTAAGCCTTGCCCCATATTCTGTTGATGTTGAGCAGAAACGGCGAGTTCAAGACCCGGCACACCTGTGTATTTTAGGCGCACAGTAGCGGCAGGGTCATTGGCTTTTGCTTTGCTGACTTTTTGCCGTCCGCTACGAACACTAAAGCTATCGCTAACACTGAGGCCTGAATGTACATAGGCATCATAGCTAAAGCCTGCTCCTAGCTCACCATGAGCACCCGCACCTGCAGCCCACCAAGTCGCCGGGATAATATTTTTTTCTATCGGGTTACGTTCTGTGCCATAAAAGGTAGGAGGCTCATGTGTTTCATTAATAATACCAACGGGTAATAAAAACAGGCCGGCGCGGGCGGTGTGTTGCTCATTAAGGTCAAAATCAATGTAGGCTTGTTCTAGTTCTACTTCACCGCCATTGCTTCCATCATCGGTATCTTTTACAAGACTATGTTCGAGTTCAATTTCAGAGAAGAAACGAATGTTGTCGGTAAATTCATGGCCGAAAAATAGAACAAAACGGTGAAAATCAATCTCGTCTTTATCGCTGGCGCCGCCTTTGCCTGATAAGTTGTTGTAATGTAATTCACCATAACCGCCGATGGATGTTTTATCTGCGAAGTTAGCTAGTTTTTGTATGCCGCTAGTGCTCTCAGCTATTGTCTCGGTTGCACTGACAGCAGCCTCGACTTTGTCGTTGGTTAGGGCGACCGCCTCACGAAGTTGGTTGTTTTCACTCATCAAGAGTTTATTTTGTTTTTCTAGTGCGTCGAGCCTTTTAGCCAGGTCTTCTAAACTTAAGGCAGAGACTTGGGGGGCAGTAAATGCACACAATAAAGTAACTATGCCAACAGGTTTTTTAATGTTGATCTTCATAATGATAATTCTCCTAATAGATTAAAGTTAGTGGAAAAAGAATAGTAATACGAATGATTCTCATTAGCAAGAAGTTATTAATCATTCCAAATATATGAAAGCGAATTAGCGATAGTTCTCGTATAATGTGTTTCTAACTATATTTTTAGGAGTCAAGCATGGGTGCAATAGGTTCGTTTAATTCAGTCCTAACAGCGGAAGACATCAACATTAGTGAGGCGGCGAGCGAAAAGCTAACGGAGTTGTTTTCCGAGGTAGGTGATGAAATGGATGCGATTCGTATTTTTGTGTCGGGTGGTGGTTGTAGTGGTATGTCATACGGCATGACATTTTCTGATGAAAAAACACCTTTTGACAGCGTGTTGGATTCTGGCGATTATAAAATTTACGTTGATACTGTTGCGCTAAATTATATGCGTGGAGTCGAAATTGATTTTGTAGACAAAGGTATGGGCGAAGCGAGTTTTGTCTTCAATAATGTATTTTCAGCAACAGGCGGTTCAGGCGGTTGTGGTTCTTGCGGCTCGTCGAGTGGTGGTTGCGGTAGCTAATATTTATATGTGTGACGCTTCAATAAGCAGTCGTTTAGTTGGGAATAGCCATGATGTTTGACTATTAACGTTCGCCTGGCAATTAGCGCTTTATTTGCCTTTTGAAGGTGATGCTGCGTGAAAGCCAGCAGGCACTTGCCCCATGTCGCCTTCGCCAAAGAAAAAACCTTTCATATGCATCTCAATAAGCTGAATACTTTCAACATCTGCGGTACTTAAACCATTCTCATTGATGATCATAGATAGGCGTTCAAGCCACCTGCTCCAGCCTTCTTTAGAGACGTTGGCTAAAATTCTTTCACCTAACTCACCAGGGTGAGGGGCCTTATCGAGTGCTTCGGCTTCTGTTTTAAGTACGAGGCATTGAACGGTATTAGTCATGATCTGCTGTGGAGTTAAATAAAAGAGGAATTATACAAGGTTTATTGTTTTAAGCTATGAATCTTAACGTAAGAGACGAAGCGAATAGAGCCCGACCTTAAAAAGGTTTAACAGTGGCCAATATGATAATACCCACTAAAAACAACACAGGAACTTCATTCATCCAGCGAAAATAGACATGGCTATGGGTATTGCGGTCATGTTTAAAATCGAACAGCCATTTGCCACAATAAAGGTGATAACCGCATAGTAAAGCAACCAATGTTAGCTTTGCATGAAGCCATGCAGATTGCCCAAAGGCGGCCCACGCATAATCTGTCAACATTAACGTGCCAAACACAAGTGTCAGAACAAGCCCAGGTGTCATAATGCCAAAATATAGTTTTCGTTCCATGATTTTAAAGCGTTCGTTACTGGCCGAGTCATTACTCATCGCGTGATAAACGAATAGTCGGGGCAGGTAGAAGAGTCCCGCAAACCATGTAACCATGAAGATTAAATGTAACGCTTTGTACCACATTAGCTTTTATCCAATAGCTGATCGAGTCGTTGGCGCATTGTCTGTTCATCAAAGATGCCGAGTTTTTGCATAGCAATAGTTGAGTTTGGTGCGATTAGAAAGGTGGTTGGCGTTAGCCGGACGTCGCCAAAGGCCTTGGCGGCTTTACCCATAGGGTCTAAGGCTATTTTATAAGGCAACTTTTTGTTCTCAGCCATGGCAATAACATGGTCTGGACGATCGTGTTTCATTGCAATAGCAATAATACTGACGCCTTTTGCAGCGTAGTCGGCGTGAATGGCTTTGAGGTGAGGGATTTCTTTAATGCAGCCTGGGCAGTCAGTTGCCCAAAATGTAACCAATGCGGGTCGCCCCTTTAAAGAAGATAAAGCAATTTTTTCGCCATCAATGGTGTTGACAGATATATTTGGCACCTGATTAAGAGCGGCATTGTTAAAGTAGAGGGTGGTAAAGCCGAGGAGTATTAAAACAAGCGAGATGGCGGGTATTTTATTTTTTTTCATGCGGTTCTGATTTAAGATAATTTTGAGTTAATCCTGCGTACAAAGATAGAGGGCAAATAAGCTTAGACGTTCCATTAGCAATAAAGGCGGTTGCCATCATGGGTAGTAATAAATCGTGTGAGTTTGTCATTTCCATAATAATAACAAAGGCTGTTAGAGGTGCTTGTAACATGCCGGCGAAATACCCGGTCATCCCCAGAAGAATCACAACGGAGACTGGGGCGATAGGTAGCCATTCAGCAAGGTTTGCACCAATACCTGCGCCAACTGAAAGCGACGGTACAAAAATACCCGCCGGAATGCCAATAAAAAAAGTAGCGATACTGGCGAGCATTCGCATCAGCGGGTATTCAGCAGACATGGTTTCTGCGTGCAAGAGGTAATTTTTTGTTTCTTGGTATCCCGTACCCGCGGTTGCGCCATCGGAAAAGTAATTTAATACAGAAATAATGATGCCGCAAGTAAACGCGATTTTAAGCGGTGATAAAAAGGAGAAGGATTTAAGAAAGCCGCCACCTTTTAACAAGATTAAGCTGAATACCCCGCCCATAAAACCGGTTGCAATGCCACAAATTGGAATGATGAGCCAAGCTCTTCCCCAAGGAAAAAAGGCTGATCGATTATCGAGAAAAACATACTGCCCATGAATAATAAGGGCGGTTGCACCAGCAAAAATCACGGCGGTTAAAATTAGGCCACTGGTTTTCTCTTCTAATGAGCGCCCCATTTCTTCTATCGCAAAAACAATGCCTGCCAAAGGGGCACTAAAAATAGCTGCAAAACCCGCTGAACTCCCAGCAAGAATGAGACCTCGTTCAAGGTAATGAGGGCCAAATTGGGCGAATCGAGCAAAATAAGTCATGAGGGCTGCGCCAATGTGGATGGCAGGGCCGCCTAAACCAACAGATGCACCAGCAAAAATACCGCCAATACTAAGAAATAATTTACCGATAATAATTCTAAAGCTAAGCAGTGATTTCTCGTTGACGGCCTCTGACGGTTGAAGAGCTGCTTTCACTTGAGGCACGCCGCTTCTTTCTGAACCAGGAAAAAAAGTGAATGTAATCCATGCCAGCAGCGTTAGAACGATGGGGGTAAACAAAAAGCTATACATCAAATATTGTTGATGCAACTCTCTAAATAATCCGCTCATGTACTCACTGCCAACGGTCAGCGCTATGGATGATAGCCCAACAAAGATAGCGCCCAACCAGAAAACAATATGAGTTTTCCACGTAGAAAGTAGCTGTAAAATAGAGTGTTTGTCACGCTTGAGCATTCCGTTAAGTATATCAGAAGGTGCTAGTGTAAAATGTGCAGATAAATGAGAATTAACTTAATGAGGTTGAAGCGTGATTAAGGTAGGTATTGTCGGTGGTACAGGGTATACAGGTGTTGAATTGCTTAGGTTGCTTGCGATGCATTCTGATGTAGAGGTTAAAGTGGTGACCTCTCGTGCTGAAAAGGGCCTGAGGGTCGACTCGGTGTATCCGAATTTGCGTGGCTTTAATGATTTGAAGTTTGTTGACCCAGTCATTGAAAATTTGACGGATTGTGATGTCGTGTTCTTTGCTACGCCAAACGCGACGGCGATGCATATGGCTAAAGATTTACTCGCCGCTGATGTAAAAGTAATCGACTTATCCGCTGACTTTAGGTTAAAAGATGTAACCGTTTGGGAGCATTGGTATGGCGCTAAACATATGTGCCCAGAACTACTTGAAACTGCAGTGTACGGCCTGCCAGAAACAAACCGTGAGGCGATTAAAGGGGCGAGCTTAGTTGCTAACCCTGGTTGTTACCCAACGGCAACTCAGTTAGGTTTTTTGCCGTTAATAAAGGCGGACTTGATTGATACCTCGATGCTGATTTCAGATGCAAAATCAGGAGTGAGTGGTGCAGGACGTTCGGCTAGCGTAGCGGGGTTAATGAGTGAAACAGGTGAAAGTTTTAAAGCGTATGGTGTGCCTGGCCATAGGCACCTGCCAGAAATTTCTCAAGAGTTACAAAACGTTGCTTCTTCTCCGGTATCACTGACATTTACACCGCATTTGGTACCGATGATTCGTGGTATTCACGCGACCTTATATGCACCTTTAAACGATACCAAAAAAGACCTACAGGGGTTGTTTGAAGAGTTTTATGCTAACGAGCCTTTTGTCGATGTGTTGCCAGCTGGTGAACACCCTGATACCTGTGATGTGCGTGGAACTAATCGCTGTCAAATAGCGGTTCACCAACCACAAGGCGGGCAAATTGTGACGGTGTTGTCTGTGATTGATAATCTAGTCAAAGGTGCATCAGGGCAAGCGATTCATAATATGAATATTATGTTTGGCCTAGATGAGCGCGCTGGTTTGAATCAAGTGGGCATGTACCCATAAGACGGTTATTTTTAGGATGATTCATCACCAGTGCCCACACCCTTATCACCAAACGAAGCACAGGCGTAGGGTAGAAAAAAGTGTGTTGATTGCTATTGTAGTTGGCGCTTTGGTGTTTTTTGCCTTGGGGCGATACTCCGTAAAAAGCGTCGATGAGTACCAAGCTGAGAATGGGCTATTGAAAGAGTCTGTAGCTGAGTTAATGGCAACAAATAAAGAGTTAGTTAAGCAGCAAGATTTTATTGAGAATGCTGAAAAAATTGATGCTCAAGCGAAAAAGGATTCGCGTCGCTCACTAACTAAGTTGCACGATGAATTAAGTGATGTCAAAGAGCAGTTGGCTTTTTATCAGCGAGTGGTCGCCCCTGAAACGCTCATTAAAGGCTTGTATGTTAATAGTTTTGAAATACAGGCGCTGGATGAGGAATCAACTTACGAATACCAGTTGGTTTTAGCGCAGGGAGCGAATCAAAAGAGGGCAATCAAAGGACAGTATACGTTGTCAATTGTCGGTCGTTTTCAAGGGGAAGATAAAACGCTTTCAATTAAAGAGTTGAACGTTGAGAAAGAGGCATCTTACGAATTTTCTTTTAAATACTACGAGTTGTTAACCGGTAAGATCAGCTTTGATGATGGGTTTGTACCAAAGCAAGTAAATGTGACAGTTAAGCCTTCTAAAAAAGGCTCTGCAAACCTTAAGCAGCAGTGGTTATGGTCAAAGATATTGGTTAGCGATTAGGTGCTAGCGTATATCTAAGCTAAACTAAGCCATTAAGTTGGTAATGAAATTGAGGATTGAGGGATATGTTTTCTTCGGACACAAAAAAATTAAAAGATATTAATACGACCAATGTATCGACGATTATTGGAGAAGGTACCGTTATTCAGGGTGATATCGTTTATGCTGGTGGCTTACATATTGATGGTCGAGTAGTCGGTAGTGTTTCTGCTGAGAATGGTTCTGCAGCGACACTTACATTAAGTAAGCTAGGTTCTATTCATGGTAGTGTGGATGTGCCAACGGTTGTTATTGATGGGGAAGTGCAAGGTGATGTGACGGCGACAGATAGAGTACAGTTAATTTCTAACTCTCGCATCACTGGCAATGTTCAATATAACTTAATTGAAATGGAAGTAGGTGCTGAGGTGAATGGGCAACTAGTTAGGCAGCAAGGTGAGCGTGCTAATTTGGATGCTCCTACAATGCTAGAATCCACGGAAGGCGAACTTTCGTAATTAAAAATGTACTAATCTTGGTACTATATAAATAAAGAGTGTAAATATGACAACATTTGCTGCGCAAGCGGATATTAACTTTACAGATAGCGCGGCTACAAAAGTAGCTGAGTTGATTAAAGAAGAAGGAAACCCTGAGTTAAAGCTTCGAGTGTATATTTCTGGCGGGGGTTGTTCTGGTTTCCAATATGGTTTTACGTTTGATGAAACGATGGCGGAGGATGATTTTGGTATCGAAAAAGATGGCGTTGTCGTTGTTATTGATCCAATGAGTTACCAATACCTTGATAAAGCCGAAGTGGACTATAAAGAGGATCTGCAGGGTTCGCAGTTTGTCATTCGTAACCCGAATGCATCGACGACTTGTGGTTGTGGTTCATCATTCGCAGCATAAAGTTTTTAGTAATAACCAAAGATTTTTTAGATTTATGCCAAGTAGATAGCACCTAAGATGACGGGTTTTTTTGCCCCCGTTACTGATGGTGTGTTACTTGGTTTACCTTCCATTGTTTGTTTGGCTAGCCATGCAAATGCCATAGCCTCTACCCAGTCGGGGTGAACTCCATAAGTAGCGGTAGTTTCAACGGGGCAATCGAGCAAGCTTTGTAGTTTTTCCATTAGAAACGTATTCTTAGTGCCGCCGCCACAAATAAGTGCGTTATCGGTAACGGGTAGTTTTTTTATGCTTTGCGCAATACATTGAGCGGTCAACTCACATAAGCTGCTTAAAATATCATATGGGTTGTTTGGGTGCTGATCTACATGGGCTTTTAACCAGTTAAGATTGAAATATTCGGGCCCTGTGGTTTTGGGGTGAATTTGTGAGAAGTAGGGGTCATTCAGCATACTTTGTAGCAATAGTTCGTTGGTAGTGCCCTTTCTAGATAGCTGTCCAGATGTATCATAGGGCATATCAAAATGAAGCTGGCACCACTGGTCCATTAACGTATTTCCTGGGCCGCAATCAAAACCGATAATATCTTCTTTATTTTTATTAAGAAAGGTTATATTAGAAATGCCGCCGATATTAATAATAGCTAGGCTCTTGGACTGAGATTGAAAGGCGGACTGGTGAAAAGCGGGGACTAAAGGCGCACCTTGGCCACCAGCCGCGATATCACGTCGCCTGAAGTCGGCTACTACGGTTATTCCTGTGTTCTCTGCGATACGGTTAGCGTCGCCAATCTGAAGTGTAAAAGGCGGGTGACTATTTGGGCTATGTTGGACAGTGTGTCCGTGTGAGCCGATGGCTATAATGTTATTGGCCCTAATGTCTGCTGAAAGTAGGGCTTCTTCAATGCACTGGGCGTAAAAGCTACCAAGCAGGGAATCCAGCATGCCGAATTGGTCAAATTCTATTGCAGTGTTTTGGCACGCGGCCTTTAAGGGTAAAAGTAGGCTGTTTGGGTATTCTTTAAATAAGCTTGAAACTAACACGGGTTCTGTGTCATTAAAATCGGCAATAACAACATCGACCCCATCTAAGCTGGTGCCAGACATTACGCCAATATAAAACTGTTTCACGCTGTTCTAATTAAGTGCTAACTGAGTTTGTTTTGCGAGCTCTAATTGCGCTAAAAGAGGTGATGTTTGTTGTTTAAATTTAGCCAATAGGTTTTTATTGATTGGTTTGGCAGCTGGAAATTTAGCCGTTAAAGGGTTGCGATGAACACCGTTAACTCTAAGTTCGTAGTGCAAGTGTGGCCCAGTTGCTAGACCCGATTTACCGACGTACCCTACAACTTGCCCTTGCTTAATGCGATCACCCTTTTTATAGCGACCATATTTAGACATATGTGCATAGAGTGAACTGTATTTTTGCCCGTGCTGCACAATAACTACGCGCCCATAACCACCTTTTACACCGCGAAAAATAATTTTTCCGTCGCCAGTTGATTTGATTGGTGTGCCAGATGACGCAGCATAATCGACACCTTTATGGGCGCGAATTCTATTAAGAACGGGGTGTTTTCGGCGAAGGTTAAAATGCGAGCTCACTCGAGCAAAATGTATGGGGTTACGTAAAAAGGTTTTGCGCATACTTTTGCCACTAGGTGAAAAGTACTCAGCATTACCATTATCATCGGTGAAACGGACGGCTTTAAATGCATCTCCACGATTAATAAACTCAGCCGCTAAAATATGTCCATTTTCAATGCGTTTTCCATCAATAAATTTAGATTCATATAATAGAGTGAAAGAGTCGCCTTGGCGTAAGCCTTGGGCAAAATCGATGTCCCACCCAAAGATATTAGCCAACTCCATAATAGTTTTGTCAGAAAGCCCCGCCTGCTTAGCATCGTAAAAGAGAGAGTTGTTAATGTCGGCAGAGGTCGTTTGGTGGGTTATTACAACAGGTTTTTCAGCTATAGACGCAGTAAACTCGGCGTTCTCGTGATGTATTTTAAGTGTTTTAATTCGGTCAATGTCGTATTCAAGGGCGGTGCATTCGCCTTTTGAGTTTTGTGCAAATCGAAGCGTTTGACCAGGTTTGATGTTTTTTAATGCCTTGGTTTTGTCACCAAGTTGAATGATGTTGTGGAGTGTTGTCGGTGAGTATTTTAATTGGTTAAATATTTTAGCTAAATTATCGCCTGATTTTATGGTGTACTCTTTCCAAGATCTTTTGTCCTTAATTACGTTATTAATAACAGGGGGTTGGATGACCGTGTTGTTGCTGACTTTTTCAAGGGTTGGGGTAGAAAAAGTATTAGATGGTTTTTTTGGTAATTCTATAGCGATAACATGGCTTGAAGCTGTTGTTTTGTAATTATCTATAGAAGCAGTCGATGTTGCATTTTTAAAATAAAAGACAGTCGCTAGTAAAATGAGGGTGCCAAAAAGAAAAGCGGGGAGCTGTAATTTTTTGGCTTGAACTTGAGTCGTCCTCATTGGTACTTTGAAGTCACGATTAATGAAGCTGGGTTTCATCATAAAAATATGCTCAATAAGGAGTGGTTTAAACTAAAATAAAAAAACTATATAAAGCCTTAACTTACACATTATATAGTAAGTAAAGTGAAAAGTATCAAGCCGAACAGGTCAATGCTATTCCACATGGCGTAAGTATAGCTGTTAAATTTAAAATAAAAAGAAATGGGGTTTTAAGCTATATAGTTGTTGGATAAATGGTTGATTTATATTTGATATAAAGTATCTTTCGCTGCCTATACTATATATAAGGGAAATTTTGGTGAGTGAAGCAATAAAAACACAATTAGAGCAATTAAAACGCGGTGCTGACGAAATACTGGTAGAGGCCGAGTTTGATAAGAAAGTCGCGTCAGGCAAAAAATTAAGAATAAAGGCAGGCTTTGACCCGACGGCTCCTGACCTACATTTAGGTCATACAGTTTTAATAAATAAACTAAAGCAGTTCCAAGATGCTGGCCATCACATTTTGTTTCTTATAGGCGACTTTACCGGAATGATTGGTGATCCGACTGGAAAGTCAGCAACACGTCCTCCGCTAACGAAAGAAGACGTCGTTGAAAACGCGAAGTCCTATACACAGCAGGTGTTTAAAATTCTGGATCCAGAGAAAACAGAAGTCGTTTTTAACTCTACCTGGATGTCAGCGTTCAATGCAGCGGATCTTATTCAGTTGGCTGCAAAGCATACAGTAGCGCGAATGTTAGAAAGAGATGATTTCAATAAGAGGTACTCAAGTGGTAAACCTATAGCAATACATGAGTTTCTTTACCCGCTCATTCAAGGTTACGACTCAGTGGCGCTTAAATCTGATGTAGAGATTGGTGGAACAGATCAGAAGTTTAATTTACTGGTTGGGCGCCAGCTACAGGAGGTTTATAGCCAATCGCCCCAGGTGGTGATGACAATGCCAATATTAGAAGGTCTAGACGGTGTAAATAAAATGTCAAAATCATTGAATAATTACATCGGTATAAATGAAGAGCCTGACGAGATGTTCGGGAAAATAATGTCAATATCCGATGTGTTGATGTGGCGCTACTTCGAATTACTAAGCTTTAGGAGTATTGGGGAGATAACTAAGTGGCGTTCAGAATGTGAAGCAGGTAATGAAAATCCAAAAAACATCAAAATTAAGCTCGCATTAGAAATAGTAGAAAGGTTTAACGATCAAGAATCAGCTGTAAAGGCTCAATCAGTATTTGAAGCGCGATTTAAGCATGGTCAAGTGCCAGAGAATATAGAAAAAACTACAATTAAAGCAGATGCTGGATTAATGATAGCGAATGCAATGAAGGAAGCCGGCATGACTGCAAGCACCTCAGAATCATATAGAATGATTAAACAAGGTGCTGTAAAGGTGAATGGCGAGAAGGTAAGCGATAAACAACTGCTTCTAGAAAGTGGATCGGAGTATCTTGTCCAAGTAGGGAAAAGAAAATTCTCTAAA
>OJHE01000039.1_pt1 | contig 119989 bp, 111 predicted proteins | sample 1595221 | NCBI WGS metagenome assembly OJHE01 (sample SAMN05416831, study PRJEB24817) | seawater metagenome | isolation source: Sea water | place: Canada:Atlantic | collected 2013-07 | reverse complement strand
CCATTACAAATCCAAGGCGGAGCGCCACGGCGCCCGCTGCGCCGACGGCTCTTTGAGGGCCGACCAAGGGATACCCGGATGGTTCGCGCCAGTCCGGCTTTTGGTTCTGGAGGGAAACACCGCAGACCCCCACCTGTCCTCCCCCTTGCAGGGGGAGGAACGCAGAGAGCAACCGCCTTGCTTGAGGGCCGTTCTCCCCCTTGAAAAGGGGGAGTTAGAGGGGGATCGCGATTGCATGGCAATCGCCCCACCCCGGCGCACGCCGGGGAGAATTACCCCTAAACCCCCACCTCAAGCATCGCCTTGTAGGCCGGGCGCGCCTGCACTTTTTCCAGCCAGGCCTTCGTCGCGGGCAAGGCCTCCAGAGCGCCCATCGCGGCAGCGGACTGGACCTGGAACGCCATCAGGCAGTCGGCGGCGGTGAAGCTGTCCCCGGCGAAATAGGCATGTTTCGCCAGATGCCCCTCGATCGTCTTCATGGCCTTGGCCTGTTCGGCCTCCATGGAGGCGGCCAGCGGCGTGTCCAGCAGGCCCGCATTCATCAGGTAGAAGCGGAACAGGCCCGGCAGGAAGATCGCGCCCTCGGCGGCATGGACCCATTCCAGATAGCGCGGGAAATCAGCCGACTCCGCACGCGGGTGCAGCGTGTGCTCCGGATCATGCTTTGCCAGCAGGTATTCGGCAATCGCGCCGGTCTCGGCGATCACCGTGTCGCCATCCTCCAGCAGGGGCGACTTGCCCATCGGGTGCACGCTCAGCAGCGCGGCTGGCGCAAGCCGGGTTTCGGGGTCGCGGGAATGGGGGACAATCTCGTGCGGCACGCCGAGTTCGAGCAGCAGCCAGACAATGCGCTGCGAACGCGAGGCGTTGAGGTGGTGCAGTTTCAGGCTCATGGAGAACTCCCTTGCATGGATTCTTGGCGACGGGACTCTATCTAAGACCCATGCAGGCCTTCGCAGAGCTTCTTGACCGACTAGTCCTAACGCCTTCGCGTAACGGCAAGCTACGGCTGATCGTGTCCTATTTCCGCGCCGCGCCAGACCCGGACCGCGGCTATGCGCTCGGCGCGCTGACCGGCGACCTCGACTTGAAGAGCATCAAGCCCGCCGCGATCCGCGACCTGGTGACCGACCGGATGGATGCCGAACTGTTCCGGCTGTCCTATGACTATGTCGGCGACATGGCCGAAACCATCAGCCTCGTCTGGGCGGGGGAGCGGCTCGCGAACCGCCCGCCCCCGCTGGCCGAGATCGTCGAGACGCTGGACGGCGCGACGCGGCCCGAGGCGCAGCGTCTGGTGGCGAACTGGCTCGATGGGCTCGACCCAACCGGGCGCTGGGCGCTGCTCAAGCTGATCACCGGCGGCATGCGGATCGGCGTCTCCGCGCGGCTTGCCAAGCTGGCGCTCGCGGATTTCGGCGACGTGGACGTGACCGGGATCGAGGAGATCTGGCACGGCCTCGCCCCGCCCTATGAGAGCCTGTTCGCCTGGCTCGAGGGCAAGACCGGCCGCCCCGAACCGGACATCAAGGCGCCCTTCCGGCCGGTCATGCTGGCCCACCCGCTGGTGCCGAAAGCCGACCGCGACAATCCGGACGCCGTGGACCCGGCCCTCATCACGCCCGACGCCTTTGCCGCCGAATGGAAATATGACGGCATTCGCGTGCAGGCGAGCAGCGAAGGCGGCGTGCGGCGCATCTATACGCGGACGGGGGACGACATTTCCCACACCTTCCCGGACGTGTTGGCCGCGATGAGTTTTGAAGGCACGCTGGATGGCGAATTGCTCGTGCGCGGGGAGGACGGGGAAAGCGTTGCCCCGTTCAACGCGCTGCAACAGCGCCTCAACCGCAAGACCGTCTCGAAGAAGCAGATGGACACCCATCCGGCCTTCATTCGCGCCTATGACCTGCTGCAGGCCGGCGAGGAGGATATCCGCCCCCTGAGCTTCCGTGAACGCCGGGAGCGTCTGGAAGATTTCATCGCGGAAACGGCCAGCCCGCGTTTCGATCTCTCACCGCTCGTGCCGGTCACTGACCTGGCGGCGCTGGACGCGCACCGCATGGAGCCCCCTGCCCCAGAGATCGAGGGCCTGATGCTGAAACGCTGGGACAGCCCCTATGTGCCCGGCCGCGTCAAGGGCCATTGGTACAAATGGAAACGCGACCCCTGGCTCGTCGATGCGGTTCTGCTCTATGCCCAGCGCGGGCATGGCCGCCGCTCCAGCTTCTATTCCGATTTCACCTTCGCCGTCTGGCGCGATGAGGAAGGCGAGGAAAGACTGACCCCCGTCGGCAAGGCCTATTTTGGGTTTACGGATGAGGAACTCAAACAGCTCGACAAATTCGTCCGTGACAACACGATAGAGCGCTTTGGGCCTGTGCGGTCGGTGACACCGTCGCTTGTGCTGGAAGTGGCGTTCGAGGGACTGCAGCGATCAGCCCGCCACAAATCCGGCATCGCCATGCGCTTCCCCCGCATCAACCGCATCCGCTGGGACAAGCCCGCCGAGGAGGCTGACCGGCTGGAGACATTGGAGGCCATGCTGCCGGAATAAAGCGTAGCCTCGAGCAAAATAAAAAGGGCCGAGTAAAAACCCGGCCCTTTTGAAACTGGAGGGAATGCAAAGGTCCTTAAACGGACTCTTTGAGTTCCTTGGCGACGCGGAAAGCAACTTTCTTCGACGCCTTGATCTTGATGGACTCGCCCGTTGCCGGGTTACGGCCCATGCGTGCCGGGCGCTTGCGCACTTCCAGCGTGCCGAGGCCGTTGAGGCGGAAACGTTCGCCTTTCTTGAGGCGCTTCGTGATCCGGTCAGCCAGGTCGGAGAAGATTTCTTCCGACTGCTTCTTGGTCAGGCCGTGAGCCTCTGCCATTTCCGCCGACAGCTGACGCATCGTAACGGTGGTTGCTGGCTTCGGAGCCGCTTTTGCAGCCGTCGCCTTGGGTGCAGCCTTTGGCGCAGCTGCCTTGCGGGCAGCCGGCTTTTTCGCAGCAGCGGTCTTAGCGGCCGGCTTAGCAGCCGTCTTGGCCGTGGTGGTCGCCTTCTTGGCGGCCGGTTTCGCAGTAGCCTTCTTGGCCACAGGTGTCTTTGCCATGAGCAAATTCCTCTTTTGAGTCTCCGCAGAGATCGCGGCGTATAACGTGAAAACGCCAGCCTGCATCCCACTTTTTTCACACGCCCCGGATTTGCCCCATTTGAAATTCGGCTCATATGAACCTCATGAAAAAGCACCTGCCCCTGATCGTCATTCTCCTTGGCCTGCTCCAGCCCCTGTCCGGCGCGCTCGCGCCTGCCCTTGGCATTGGCACCCCCATCGGAAATGCCACACGCGGCATGACCCTGCCAGAACAGCCCCTGCCCGCCTTCTTTTCGATCTGGAGCGTGATTTTCCTCGCCTATCTGCTGTTCGGTGTCGCTTACTGGCGCGCCCGTGAACCCTGGATGGACCGTGTGGGCGTCCCCCTCGCATGGGCGGGTTTCTTCAACATCGTCTGGATGCTCTGTGCGCAGCTGATCGCATGGCAGCCCCTGGATTTCCTGCTGCTTTTCCCGATCGCCATCGCCGCATGGATCGCTGCGTTTCGCATGGACCGCCTGCGCGAAACCGGCTGGAGCCCCAAGAAAGCGCTCGCCGATTTTGCCGCCGCCATGCTGGCCGGCTGGATCAGCGTGGCCGTGGCCATCTCGATACCGCTGACCCTGCGCAGCTTTTCCAACCTTGGCGCAACCGACTATCCTTGGCCCATGCTCTGGCTCACCCTGTTCACCGCGGGCTTCGCAGCATGGATGTTCGCCCGCTATGCCAGCCGCAGCTGGTGGTATTTCGGCGCGCTCGGCTGGGGCATTATCGGCATCATCCTGAACAATTGGCATGTCACGGAAATGAACTGGCTGGCCATCGCCAGCGCAGTGATTCTGGCCCTCATCATCTGCTTGCGCCTCTTTCGGGGGGCCGACGGATCGGTCATACCGGCCTGAGCAAACTGGACAAGCGGCACAAACTGACGCCTTTTTGCCCGTAGAAACAACGAGTCTGGCCGTCCCATGGATTTTGAATCACTCGCCCTGCCCAATGTCGACACGACCAATTGGCCCGTCTGGTTGGCCAAGTCCTGGCCTTTCATCGAGAAATGGGGCCTGGTCCTTCTTGCCTGCCTCCTGATCTGGTTCGTGTCAGGCTTGGTGAAACGGATTGTCACGGCCTTCGGAAAGCGGGTCTCTGCCAAGGATAAATCCTTCGAGGGCTCCAGTTGGGACATTGCCAGCTCGGTCTCGCGGGTGTTCGCGCTGATCTTCATGACACCCCTTCCCCTCGGCCTGGCGGGCTATGACTGGGAAGCCATCATTGACCGGCGCGGGCCCGGCGCGTTTGCAGCCATCGCAATCCTTGTCATCGCAGTCCTGTTTGCCAATTGGGTCGCGCGCTCCATGCGAAAGATGGGGAACCAGGCCCATATGCGTCACGGCGCGGATGACACGCTGTTTGCCTTCTCTGCCTCGCTCCTGAAATATTTGATCTTTGCCATCGCCATTGTCCTGGCGCTGACCCAGCTCGGCTTTCCGACCGCGTCGCTTGCCGCCCTGCTTGGCGGCGCCGCGCTCGCCATCGGCCTTGCCTTGCAGGACACGCTGAAAGCGGTCGCAGCCGGTGTCATGCTGGCCATCTTCCGCCCTTTCCGCATTGGCGACTTCGTTACCCTGGCTGGCATGGATGGCGAGATCACCGACATCACTCCCTTCCGCACCACGTTCAAACAGATCGACAACAAGATCGTGTCGGTCACGAATGACAAGGTGTGGGGCGACCCGCTGGTCAATCACACACGTCAAACCCGCCGGCGGTTCGATCTATATTTTGACATTTCCTATGATGACAACATGGACCATGCCTTGAAAACGCTTCTCGACACGGCCAATGAGCATCCGCGCATCCTGGCCAAGGACGAAACCTGGGTTGGCGTGCATACGCTGGCCGACTGGAGTGTGCGCCTGCGCCTGAGGGCCTTCGTGGCGACGCCGGAATTCGTGCAGGTCCGCGCCGACATTACCAAGGCTGTGAAAGAGGCGTTTGATCGTGAAGGCATCACCATCCCCTTCCCGCATCAGGTCAACATGGCCTACCGGCCGCACGTCCCGTCCGAGTCGGAACAGGGACCACTCACATCCATTACAGAGACTGACGACTAGCCTGTCCTGACCCTATGAGGAGACCTCCATGCCCGAAGAGCTGACCCCAGCCGCCATCTGGAGCGAATACAGCCCCTTCATCATTTCATTTGGTGTGAAGGTGATCGGCGCCCTGCTGGTCCTGATCATTGGCCTGCGCATTGCCGGCTGGTTGGCAGGGCTTGTTCAGCGTCAGGCCCTGAAGCGCGAAGGCATTGACAACACGCTCGGCAATTTCTTCGCATCGATCGTGCGATGGGCGATTACCGCCGCTGTCCTGATCGCGGTGCTGCAGGTCTTCGGCGTGCAAGCGACCAGCTTCGTGGCCGTGCTCGGCGCGCTGACCCTGGCCATCGGCCTGTCCATGCAGGGCGCGCTCGGCAATATTGCCTCCGGCGTCATGATCATGCTGTTCCGCCCCTACAAGCTGGGCGACTATGTCGAAGCCGCTGGTGTCGCAGGCACCGTCAAGGACATCAATTTGTTCCAGACTGTTCTGGCGACTGTCGACAATGTGAAAGTGCTTGTCCCGAACAGCCAGGCCATCGACGGGGTTATCGAGAACTATTCCGGATACGACACGCGCCGCGCCGACGTGACGTTCGGCATCGATTATGATGACGACATGGACAAGGCCATCGCGGTCATCAAACAGGTCATCGACGCGGATCCCCGCATCTTCCGGGAGCCCGAGCCTTTCGTGAAAGTGGTCAATCTCGGGGACAGCTCCGTCGACATCGCCACCCGCAGCTGGGTCAAGGCTGAGGATGTCTGGGACGTCAAATTCCACCTCATGAAAGCGGTGAAGGAAGCCTTTGACCGCGAGGGCATCTCGATCCCCTATCCGCATCAGGTCGAAATCCAGAAACAGGCAGCCAACGACTAACAGGCCGTATTGCGCATCATGTCCCCAGATCCGAACCCAGAATTGCCGGAAGTGAAGGTCGAACCGGTCCCGGAGCCCCTGTCGCCTCGGACACCGGCCAGCCCGCCGTCACGATCGCTGCTCGCGCGTCTGTTCGGCATTTCCATCTGGGGGTCGCTCAAACTGCTCGGCCTGTGCATTCTCGTCGGTTTCTTCGTGCTGGCGTCGCAGTTCAATCCATCCAATCCGGATGTGGACATGGGCGCCGCGATTGCGAATGTCGCGAGTACGACGCTTGCTGCCCTTGGGTGGGGCGTACGGAACTTCTGGAAACCTGCTTTGGCAGGTGCGGCCGTCGTGATCCCGGTCTGGATCCTGTGGCGGCTCGTCAGTCTGCCATTCCGGAAGTAGACTCTGCCGGCGCCCAATGCTGGGTCTGGCAGATCGGGCCGATACAGCCTTTCACTTCCAGCACACCATCCGCCAGCAGCTTGATCCGCGACCCATAGGTCTTGCCTTCCTTGGGATTGTAGATCGTGCCGCCGGTCCAGCCATTCGCCTTGCGCTTGAACCCCTCCAGCATGGTCAGGCCAAGAATCCTCGCGCCTTTAGCATCTGTGGCTGTCTCGGGCGTCTTGCCGTCTGACACGCTGGCCGGATCGATCCAGACGATCACGCCGCACGGCGTACCGTCACCGCAATCGGAAATCCGGATGTGCGAGCCTTCCTTTTGCGTGACGAACGTGCCGAAAACATCGAGCGGTCCCGCATGGGCGCTGCCCGCTGCAAATGCCGCGACGGCAATGGTAGCCAATACGCGATTCATGGGTGCCTCCTCGCTCAGACCACCTATACTTCTACCAGAAAAACAAGATGGGAGGAATTCAATGGACACGACAAAACTGATGTACCGGGACGGCCTGATGTCGGGCGAACGCATTCTGGTGACGGGCGGCGGCACGGGGCTCGGCAAGGAAATGGCCGAAGGCTTCCTGAAGCTCGGCGCCGAAGTGCATATCTGTGGCCGGCGCGGGCAGGTCTGCGAAGATACCGCCGGCGAACTGATGGAAAAGCATGGTGGCAAGGTCGTGGCGCATGCCTGCGATATCCGCGTGGCCGAAGCCATTACCGACATGAATGATCATATCTGGGCCAAGCATGGCCCGCTGACCGGCCTGATCAACAATGCGGCTGGCAATTTCATCAGCCGGACCGAAGACCTGTCGATCCGCGGCTTTGACGCCATCTCGAACATCGTCTTTCGTGGCACATTCTACATGACGCACGACATCGGCAAGCGCTGGATCAAGGAAGGCCGCAAGGGCAATGTCTGCTCCATCCTGACAACATGGGTCTGGAATGGCGGCCCCTTCGTCGTGCCCTCGGCCATGTCCAAGGCAGCCGTGAACACGATGACGCAAAGCCTCGCCGTCGAATGGGGCCGCTATGGGTTGCGCCTCAACGCCATCGCACCGGGCCCTTTCCCGACCGAAGGCATGTCAAAACGGCTGGCCCCGGATGCCGACGGCGCCAAGCGGATGGATTCCGGCTCGGCCAATCCGATGGGTCGCGTCGGGGAAATGCACGAACTGGTCAATCTTGCTGTCTTCCTGATGGCGTCCGGTGCGGAATATGTGAACGGACAAACGATTGCCATCGACGGCGCGATGTACAATGCGTCGGGCGGGAACTTCTCCCAGCTGACCGCATGGGGCGATGCCGAATGGCAGGCCGCGCGCGACGCAATTGAGACAACGAATGCGCAGGACAAGGCGAAACGTACCGTCTGACCGGTTTCGGACTGGACAGGCGAGCCGGTCTGGCTAGGCTCCGGGCATAATTTATCGCCCGGAGCCTGCCCCATGACCGACTCCTCTTCCGAACATGCACCAGGCCTTTCCGCCCTGGGCGCTCGCCTGTCAGAGATCAGCTCACGACATGAGGGGCTTGTGGTCGGCCTCACCGGGTCCGTCGCGTCCGGCAAGACCACACTCGCAAACAAGATTGCCGCAATCCTGGCTGATCTCCACAAGGTGGAAACGGTGTCAACGGACGGGTTTCTCTATCCCAACGAAATTCTGGAAGAACGGGGCCTGACGCTCCGCAAGGGGTTTCCGGAAACCTACAATGTGGGGGCATTGGGCGATGCGATTGCGGCCCTCTCAAATGGTGCGGCAGACTTTCCGGGCTACAGCCATGTCACCTATGACATTGATCCGGACCTTACCCGCTCCATTGCGCAACCGGACATCCTGATCCTTGAAGGGCTCGGCTTCCAGCCCCTGTCCCCACCTCCGCGTCCCGCGCGGGAGCCGGACTATCTTGTGTACCTCGATGCGACGGAAGACGACCTGCTCACATGGTACACCGAGCGCTTCCATCGTCTCTGGCGTGCGGCAGAGGATGATCCGACCTCCTTCTACGCAAACTTCCTGCACATGTCGGAGCCGGAACTGCTCGACTTCGCTAAATCCGTCTGGGACCGGATCAATCTGCCAAATTTGCGCGACCATATAGCACCGCTGAAGGAAACGGCCGATATTGTCGTCCTGAAGGACGCCGACCATGCCATACGCATAACGCATGACAGGATCGGCTAGTCTTCCCTGACTATAGTCTCCAGGAATTCCAAAGTTTCCGGCGCGGTCCAGACATCGGTTGTTCTCGTATCTCCGCCCTGAAACATGGCGTAGGGAATTCCTCCCGGCGCGAACACAATATTTGTAGGTAGACCAAGCTTCGATTTCGATTGACCGCTCGCAGCCAGAAGTGACTCCAGACCCTCACCCTCTACAATCAGCGGCTCAAGATTATCGACATTGCGGTCACTAAAGAGGGCGCGGATAGAGTTCCTTGAATCTGTCAGAGCAGGGTCAGTATTCACAGCAATCAGAGTGACGCCCCTCTCAGCATACAAGGGCGCTGCCTCTCCCATTTCCGGTAACTCATGTACACAGGGCGCGCACCAACTCGCCCAATAGTTCAGGATGACCCACCCATTTTTGGCAGCGTCCAATGCAGCGCCCACATCTCCGCTGACGTCTTCCGGCCAATGAACCTCGTCCTCGGGCAGGTAGAGCTGCCCAAGGGGAACCGATTTCATTCCTTCTGGCAGAACAAGGCTTTCGCGGCTCGACTGTTCAGCTTCCAGACGAGCTACGGCTTCTTTCATAAGCTCGTAATTCTTGATCTCGGATAGCAAATAGTCTGGATCGCGATGCTTCTGCTGAAGCTCTTCAGGCAAGGAGGAAAGATCGAACAAATTGCCGTCAGCCTCAGATGAAGAGACGAAGTATGGCCCGACGAATAAACCCGCTCCAAATCCGACTGCCAGTGCGGCTGCAACAGTTACCCAGACTCTTTGAATCACGCGAACCCCCCTTTGGTAATAATATTACAAACTACCAAAGGGGGATAAGTTATACAATCAGCGGGATATTATTAGTTCGGCGTGATCAGGTATTTCTCACCGGTCGCCTTGGCATCATAGGCTTTCAGCGTGTCGAGGTTCAGCGCATCGGCCAGAGAGATGCGCTTGGTGTAATGGCTGGCAAACGTGGTCGTCAGCTCGTCCATCACCCGCTTGTACATACGCGCACGCATGTCTTTCCCGACTTTCTGCAGGAATGGCGTCAGCAGATAGCCGCTGAGGTTCCAGGCGAACCCTACGCCTGCTGGCACTTGCGTGGGCGACATGTCGAGCCGACCATAGATGAAGACCTGAGTCTGCTGGCCGGAGCCATAGCGGGAATATTCCTTCATCTTGCGGCTGGCGGCCGCTTCCATCGCGATGAGGAGTTGGCCTGCGAGCGGGCCGCCGCCGATGGCGTCAAAGCCGAGCGTCGCGCCGGTCTCCATCAGCGCAGCAATCAAATCCTCCATGAAAGTTGGCGAGGTGGAATTGACGATGTGTTTCGCACCGATACCGCGCAGGATCTCGGCCTGCTCTTCCTTGCGGACAATGTTCACCAGCGGCACGCCATCCTTGATGCAGATCTTGTTCAGCATCTGACCAAGGTTTGACGCAGCAGCCGTATGGACGAGGGATTCATGTCCCATTTCGCGCATGGTCTCGACAAAGGACAGCGCCGTCAGCGGGTTCACATAGCACGAGGCGCCCTGCTCTGCCGTGGCACCTTCCGGCAGCTCCATCACCTGGGCGACATTCAGCATGCGGTATTCGGAGTAGAACTCCCCGCCAAGACCCGTGACTCGCTTGCCGAGCAGCGCCTGCGCCGCATCGGACTCCCCTGCGGCGACAACCGTGCCGGCGCCTTCATTACCTACACCCAGAGACTGACCGACACGGGCCTGCATGGCGCGCATGCCTGCCTCAGGCACCTTGGCCGTGATGACGGGCCGGTCTGCCGTGCCGCTCTGCACGGCGGTTCGGATATCGCCTGCGCCGACCAGAAGGCCGAGGTCGGAGGGGTTGATCGGGGTCGCTTCGACCTGGATGATTACGTCGCCTGGGCCGGGCGTGGGCATATCCACTTCAACCAGGGACAGTTCCAGTTCGCCTTCCGGCTTGATCAGAGACCGCAATTGCAGGCTTTTTTCGGGGAGTGTTGACATCTCTTTGTTTCCTCTTCTGTTTTTCTCGATTTTTTACTCTCAGGGCCGGAGAATGACCTTGCCCACTACCTCACGGTCGGTGAGCAGGCGATAGGCTTCCCGCCATTTCTCCAAGGGCAGATCGGCATGAACGCGCGGTCGTGTCTTGCCCTCTGCCGCCCATTTCCAGATCGCTGCCATGTTCTCCTTGCCGCGCTCGGGAAAACGGCGGCCATATTCTCCTGCCCGCACACCGACCACGGAGAACCCCTTGATCAGGGGCATGTTGACCTTCACCTCGGGGATGCGGCCGGACGTGAACCCGACGACGAGCAGGCGCCCGTCAAATGCGATACATCGCACACTTTCATCAAACACGTCCCCGCCGACCGGATCAAAGATGACATCCGCGCCGCGCCCGGCGGTCAGCGTCTTGACCTTGTCGCGAAAACCTTGCGTGACATTGATCACATAATCGGCGCCGTGTTCGATGACCTTGTCTAGTTTGGCATCCGACGCAGAGGTCGCTATCACGGTCGCGCCGAGCAGCTTTCCGACATCAACTGCCGCCATGCCCACGCCGCCGCTTGCACCGTGCACGAGCAATGTCTCTCCCGGCTGCAAATTGCCCCGCCGCACGAGCGCGACATAGGCGGTCAGATAGGCCGCCGGATAGGCCGCTGCCTCCGCAAATCCCATATTCTCTGGCACGCGCGACAGGCTGGAGGCGGGGAGCAATGCAAATTCTGCGAAGGCGCCGGTCTTGTTGCCGCCGACCACCCGGTCGCCCGGTGAAAACTCGGAGACGCCCTCGCCGACGGCTTCGACTGTTCCGGCGCATTCCATGCCCTGCGTGAAGGGCAACTCCGGTTTCATCTGGTACTGGCCCTGACTCATCAGCAGGTCAGGAAAGTTCACACTGGCCGCCTTGACGCGGACCAGCACCTCCCCTTCCCCGACCTCGGGCACTGGAATGTCCTGAACCGACAGGCCGGAAAAATCGTCCGTCAGCGTATCACAGACGAGGGCCCTCATAGTTTTGATACAAGGTCTTTCACCATGTTGGCGATTTCCAGACACGCCTTGCGAGAGCCCGGCGAAAAGCCGGTGAAGGCCGTGAAGGCATGGGGCAGCGTATCATAGCGCTTGTGAGCGACCTTCACGCCCGCACTCTTGAGTCGCTTGGCATAATCATCGCCTTCATCGCACAGCGGGTCATGTCCGGCCGTAATGATGATCGCCGGGGGCAGCCCTTCCAGTTCGGCGGTCTGGCCCGGCGACAGGAGTGGGTCGGACATGTCGAAATCGTCCGGCAGGTATTGCTCCATGAACCAGTTCATCGTGTCTGTGCTGAGCGAGAAGGTTTCTCCGAACTCGGTTCGCGACGGGAACTCCTCGACCATATCCACGGCCGGATAGATCAGCAATTGGTAGACCGGCAGCGGCTTGTGCTCGCGCTGCATCTCCTGGGAGATGATGGCCGAGAAATTGCCGCCCATACTGTCGCCGCCCACGGCCGCCATGCCTTCCGGCGCGCCATACTTTCCGGCATTGCGCACGCCCCATTCATAGGCGGCGATGCTGTCATCAATACCAGCGGGGAATTTGTTCTGCGGGGCAAGCCGGTAATCCACCGACAGGACCGGGCCCTTGGTAATGGAGGCGAGAATCGAACACCAGGCATCGCAGGTCTCAAGGTCGCCGACCACGCCGCCGCCCATATGGTAGTAGACCAGCAATGGCACAGAGGAATCCTGGGCCGATGGCGTGTAGAGGCGCACCGGGATTTCGTTACGGTCCGGCCCCGGAATGGTGAGATTCTCCATCGTCACGCCGGGCTCGATCGGGGCGGCCAGCGTGCCCAGCTGCTCCTTGACGGCAGCCTGTACGATTTCCGGTTCCAGCGACGACATGGGCGGCGCGTTGCGGCCATTCCATGCAACCATTTGCAATTGCGGCTCGAGGACTCGGCCTCGCACCTCGACCGGCTTGCCCCCGGCCATACGCACGAGCAAGCCGTCCGGCAGTTTGAAGATGAATTTGGTGATTATCTGCTGCAGGCTCATGGTCGCCTCCCGTCCTGTCTTGTTGACAGGAAGCTTAGCCCTGCAAGCGCGTCCCCGCCAAGAGGCGTTTCTCCTTACTTCGCGGCAATCTCCCTCACGCCCGCCAGCAGCAAGGCCGTCGCGAATTCCGTTGCGCCGTCAACATCTACAGGGCGGCGCAGCAGCATGTGTTCACCCATTTCCCGAGCAATTCCGATGGCCGCCGCCGTCAGATAGGCCGTGTCGATCTTGGGGCCGCCCTCACCGGACAGGACATGTTCGAGGTCAGCCCGGATCTCGTCGGCCACGGCCAGCATTTCGGGCGTATCCACCCGCACCCCGATCAGGGCCAGATGAGGTGCGCCATTGCGGATCGGCTCTTCGTTTTCGGTCGCGATGAAGCCGAAATAGGCCCGATAGGCATCATGGACATAGGTTTCGAAATCGGTCGCATAGGCCCGGACATCCTGAAGGCGCGACCGGAAACGATAGGTAGAGTCCTCGGCAATCGCCTCGAACACTTCTTCCTTGGACTTGAAGTAGTTGTAGAAGGTGCCGGCTGCGAGTTCGGTTTCCCGAATGATGTCGCGTACCGTCGTGGCCTCGAAGCCGATCCGCGCAAACACGCGGCGCCCCGCCTGCAGGATCGCCCGTCGGTTGGCAGCCTTGGATCTTGCGCGTTTTCCGGTTGAACCGGCCAGTGTCTTTACGATGGAGCTCATACACGCCTTTCCTCGGGGAAGCCCCACATCATGACCAAGGCGTCATCACCCGTCAACTTTTTACGCTGCTGACGGGAATTCTTTCGCATGGGCCTGGCTGGCCCTGTCAAGCTTGCGCTGACGCATGGCCGACACGATGAGCCCGAACACGACCCGAAGGAAAATCAGGAAAACCACCCCCCATAGCGGCTCGTTCGCGGTGATCGCCAGAACTGCGCCGAGAAGGATGGCGACATGCAGCGTCACGATCCGGCCATAGGGCGCAAACATCTCGACCATGGGGTTCGTGTCGCGAAACTCGCCTTTCATCAGATAGTCAGCCCCATAGAGCGCCAGATTGATGAAAATGATGGCCGCAACGAACCAGGCCATCCCCTGCCCCGATTGCATGGCCCAGTTCACCAGGCCCGACATATCCGGCGTGCCGCTGGTCGATCCGCTCGTCGCCAGCGCCTGGATGAAAACGCCATGCCCGAAACAGAACATGCCATAGTGAAGCGTGAAGAACGGAACGATGAAGAGCACGGCGAACAGATTCGCGACGTTAGCGGCAAGCGTTGCAACCATGCGCAACACGGTGAACACGCCAATGACAAGGTTTTCCAGCCAGTAGAGCGCTACGAGCGGCGTCGCGCCCCACCCAAATACCAAAACAGCAAGGATGGGCAGCAAATCCACCAGCAGGACGGCCACCGCAAGCGGATCCCGATACGTCCGCGCAATCAGGTCAGGATCGAAGAAGGATTTCACTCGATCTGTCGGCTTGGCCCGAATTTGGGCAATGTCCCCGCCGTCCTGAAGTCCTTCATGGCATCCCCCAGCCCTAATAGGCCTCAGCATACTCATAGGGCGGAAATGAAAACGGGTCACGCGGCGCGAGGCCCTTGGAGCCCTGCGGATTGTTGTAATTACCGGTCAGGATTTCGAAATGGATGTGGATGGCGGTGGCATTCCCGCTCGATCCCATGAAGCCGACGGGCTGGCCGAATCCAATCTTCGCGCCCTTGGTAACACCCGGCTGGATGTAGGCAAGGTGGGCGTAGCGCGTGTAGACGCCCTTGCCATGATCGATCAGCACCATGTTGCCGTACCCCGTCGAGACACGCGCTTCGATGACCTTCCCAGGCGCGCTGGCATAGATCGTTCCGGCGGGCCGCGACTGCAAGTCGATGCCGTCATGCCGCCGGCCAAAGCGCTGCCCAAAGCCGGATGTCAGGCAGACATCATTCGCCGGGGCGGCCGCCAGAGGAATGCCGTTCACCACCACAATCGGCTTGTAGTGCAGGACCCAGCCATCCTCGTCGACAATCGGAGAATTGGATACGCGAATGCCATAGCAGGCGCGCAGATAGGCGTTCGGCGCAAACGGCCCCTGCTCCGTGGCAGCCTCTGTCGGCGGCGCACCAGCCCCCGCGCCTGGCGTAGACTGGGGGGGATAATGAATCTTGACCGGCGCGGGCGAAGCGCAGGCTGCCAGCAGCAAGGCGGCGGAAAGCAAGAGCAAACGGATCATGGATCCTCTTTATGCCCCCTCACCGGTTAACATCAGGCAACGACGCGCGCGCGTTTGGCTCCCCGCTCAATCTCCTTTTTCAGATCCCGGCAATAGAGATTGAAATCCACCTGCATCCGGTGGCGCGGGCTGTCATAGAAATGGCCGAGATGCTCTTTCTCGTCCTCTTCGGTAATCCGCTCCATTTCGTCCGCTGACGGGAAAGCATAATCCCCGTTCACTGCGGCCGCGACGAGTTTCGACTGCTGCTCGGCAAAGTTCACCAGCGTTGGCAAGGGTTGGGCAAGGCCGAGGAAGAAGATCGTCTCACGGCCGGGCTTCACCATGCGCTTGAACAGGGGAAACACATTGTCCTTTGGGGTCAGGTCATCCTGTTTCAGGAAGGGGAAAGTCACATTGTAGCCGGTCGCCCAGACAATCGCGTCGATCTTTTCCCGCGTGCCATCGGTGAAGACCACACCATCGCCATCGAGGCGCTCAATGCCCGGCTTCGGGCAGATGTCGCCGCAGCCAACCCGTGTCAGGAACTCACCGGACACAGAGGGGTGACCGTCCAGAGGCTCGTGGTCCGGCTTGGGCAGGCCATAATCCTCCATCATGCCGATCGTCTTCTTGATCTTCTTGCGCGCCAGCGCCCGCCCGACCTTTGACGGCAACCAGGATGGCAGCACCGCCTTGTCCGAGGGCTGGCCGTCCATGTATTTCGGCATCACCCACACGCCCCGCCGCATGGAAATGAACAGACGCTCTGTCAGCGGCCGCTGGGACAATTCCGACGAGATATCCATCGCGGAGTTGCCACCCCCGACGACCATCGCCCGCTTGCCCCGGAAATCGTAGGGTTCGAACGGATCCGTGTAATTGTGCGAATGCACCTGATAGCCGGCGAATGAGCCCGGATATTTGGGCATACGCGGATTCCAGTGATGGCCGTTGGCCACGATGACCACATCATATTCGCGGGTCTCACCGGTCGACAGCGTGACCTTCCAGCGCCCACCCGGCAAGTCCGCCACATCGGTCACCGCGGTATTGAACGTGATCGTCTCGCGCAGGCCGAAATGATCGACATAGTCATGGAAATACTGGAGCAGCTGGGCATGGTGCGGGAAATCCGGCCAGTCCTCCGGCACCGGATAATCCTCAAAAGCGAGGCGCCATTTCGAGGTATCGATGTGCAGGGACTGGTAGCAGGACGAGGCCCCATTCGGGTTCTTGTAGTACCAATTACCCCCGATATTGTCCGACATCTCGAAACAATCATACGGGATGTCATAATCCTTAAGGCGCTTCGCCATGGTGAAACCGGAACACCCCGCCCCGATGATGCAGGCCCTGGGCTTCGTCGCTCCATCGAATGCCATTTTGTCTTCCTCCACGTGAGCTCTTTGTTTTCGCTCTTTTCCCGATGATGTTATCCGGGCAGAACAACTCGTCAAACGAATGAGGACCAATATGAGCGATGACGCCACGTCATCTTCCGCACCCTGGGAGGTGATGAACGAAAACATAGAGATGATCAGCGGAGGAATCCCGTGGGGCCGTCGCATGGGCTTCCGGTTCACCCGTATCGAAAAAGGTCATGTCTGGGGCTTGCAGCCCTGGAAGGAGCGCCTTGTCGGCGACCCGGACACAGGCGTCATCCATGGCGGCGTTCTGACAGCTTTCCTCGACAATCTCTGTGGCACGGCCGCGAGTTCTGCCCTGCCGAAGCCCCGTTTCGTGGCGACGCTGGACCTGCGGCTTGATTACATGCGCCCGGCTGACAAGGGCCGTGACATCATTGGCGAGGCTGAATGCTATCATGTCACGCGGAACATCTGCTTCACGCGTGCCTGGGCCTATCATGAAAGCCGCGACAAGATGATCGCGACCGCCGCCGGCGCCTTCGCCATCAACAAGCCCCGCTCAGTCGACAGCATGAGGACGATGTAATGGCAGACGATCTTGAAACCGCTGGCCAGACCCGCGCCGACGAAGTCCGCGCCTTCATCGCCCGCACGCCGCTCGCCCAGGAGATGGGCCTGAAATGCGAAGTCATGGGCGACGAGATGACCATGATCATGCCCTATCAGGAAAAACTGATCGGCAATTTCATGATCAAGGCCATTCATGGCGGCGCAATCGGAGCCTTCCTTGAGCTGACCTCACAAGCACAGGTCTTTCTCGTAACGGAACATCTGCCCCGACCGCCACGCCCGATCAATCTGACGATCGATTATTTGCGCCAGGGCCATGCCAAGGATCTGTATGCACGCGCCGAGATCACAAAGATGGGCCGCCGCATGTGTTCGGTCCGCGCCGAAGCCTGGCAGGATGAGCGATCCAAACCGGTCACGACTCTGATGGCGCATTTCATGGTGTCAGGGGATTAGGATTTCGCCCGGCTCGACGACGGGAAAGGCGCTCGCAATCGCCTGATTCCATCGGAACAGTAGCGGCCAGTTCTCACCCTCATTGCTCATCAAGCCGAGCCGCACAATGACGAGATCGCGGCTCGGCACGATGAAGATGGTCTGGCCTTCATGGCCCTCAGCCGCAAAACTGTCCCAAGGCGGCGCGTCGCGACGCTGGTAGTCTGGAACGGGTGCCTCACCGCCAGTCGTGATCCAAAAGCCCGCGCCATAGACATTTTCCTTTGGTGCTTCAGGATAGGAGCGTGAGAAATCGACCCAGCCTTCCGGCAACAGGCGCTCGCCTTCCCACACCCCATCGCGCAGGTAGAGATAGCCAAACTTCGCAAAATCCCGCGCTGAAGCCCAGACGAGGGACCCGCCAAGATAGGTGCCGGCGGGGTCGAATTCGATGACGGCATTCATGCCGATCTGGTCGCTGAATTGCCGCCTGAACCAGTCGGAAAAGGCGGGGGACGAGGAATCTCCGGCCGCCAGTCCCTGCAGGGCATGCCCAATCAGGTGAAACGCCGCTGTCGAATAATTCCATACCGTCCCCGGCTCATGCAGCGGCGGCAATTCATCCTTGATATATTCCAGCACATCCATCCGGCCCGACCCGTACATCATCTGTATGACATCATTCTCTGCCATGCTCGTGGCGCCGATCTCGGTATAGTCGAGCCCGTCCGTCATGGTCAGCCATTGGCGCCAGCTGATTTCCGCCCGCGGATCGCCTTCATCGAAGGGTGTCGGCATAGGCGCGTCGAGGTCCGTGATTAGCCCGAGCTCAACAGCCCGTCCCGCCAGTGCAGAGGTCACCGACTTCGCCATGCTCCACGAAACCTGCTTCGTGTCCGGACCGAAGCCATCGGCATAGGCTTCCACCACGATTTTTCCCTGATGCACGATGACGAGGGCGCGAGTCTCGCCCATCTTGTCTTCCGGCTTGCCGGCCATGGCCTGATCGATCAGCGGCTGCACAAGGGCCGCAGCCTCTCCCGGTATCTCGCCCGTCTCCCATCCCTGCGTGGGCCAGGCGAGGCCCTCCGGCTGGGGTGGCAGGGGCACAAGAGATTGCGCGGCAGCAGCCCCCACCGTCACAATTGCGGCCAGTCCCGAAATGAAAATCTTGCGCCACATGGCGTCTCTCCCCTACTCTTTCCGGGAAACTTAGGGGCAGTTCATGAAACTCGTCAAAGCACTTCTGGTCGTCATGGCTGTCACTGTCGTCCTCGGCGGCCTCGTTTGGCAGTTCTGGCTGAAGAGACAGGTCGCATTCGCCGAAGTCTCGACAGCCTATGGCGCAAAGATGGTCTGCTCTTGTCTGCACATTGCCGAGCGCGAGCTGGAGAGCTGCAAGAAGGATTTCACAGCCGATGTCAGCGCTGTGACCTTTACCGATGACGGCCATGTCACCCGCGCCAGCGTGCTGGGCGGGTTGGTGAAGTCAGAAGCGCGGTTTGATCCCGCCCTTGGCTGCACATTGGCGACATCATGAGACGAGCCTTGCTTGGTCTCTTCGCTCTTGTCGGCTGCGCGTCGGCCCAGACGATTGATCCGCCCGCACAGAAGCATCCTCTTGGCTGGCTGACAGGCTGCTGGGTCAGCGAAGCCGAAAAGGCCAAGGAAGTCTGGTCAACGCCGGAAGCCGGCCACTTGTTTGGCTATGCGTTGACACTGGACGATGGCGGGGTCAGCTTCTTCGAGCAGATGCATGTTCAGCCTGGCCCACTTTACGTGCTCAACGTGTATCCGGCCGGTGTGGGCCCATCGAAATTCGTCGAGAGCCTGCAGGGCGACCAGTCAGTCACCTTCCTCAATGGCGCGCATGACTATCCCCAGCTGATCCATTATGAGCGCGACAGCGACACACTGCGCGCCCATATCGCCCTGGAAGACGGATCAAACCGGCGCGATTTCGCCTATAATGCCTGTATGGATTGACCGTTCTGCAAGCGGTCCGTTTGGGCTTTTCTTCATGTTTTCAGTCTAGTCTGTTCCCCGGAGGCAATGGGGAGTTTCGGGTCTATGTGGCTGGATCATACGCGAAATAACAAGAGGCTTGCATCCCTCTTGCCGATAGCAGTTTTCCTGACCACTGCGATCTGCCTGCTGGGAATCGACGCGATAAATGGCAGCGCAATCCAGAGCGTGGACGATTTCGCCCGACGGCTTCAGATCACGGACCTGCTTGCAGATGGTAACTGGCACGATCGGACCTGGCCCTTCCTTGCCATGCCCGACCCGTATGTCTCGCCCTGGTCGCGTCTGGTCGATCTTCCTTATGTCCTTGTCACCTGGCTTTTCCAGCCTGCGCTGGGACAGGACACCGCCTTCACGGTTGCACGCTTCATCGTGCCGCCGCTCTGGCTCGTCGCGTATGCATGGCTGGGAGTAAAGCTGATCCGGGAAATCCGGGGGAAGCCGCCGGGGCTCCGCGTGCTCGCCATATCGGTCGTGGCATCGTATTTTGCCATTCTCGAATTCATGCCGAACCGGATCGATCATCACAATGTTCAGATGGTCCTGCTGTTCGCTTTTGGCCTCGGCATTGTTTCACCGCATCGCCACGCTGGAGTCCTGATCGGAGTTTCCAGTATTCTGTCGGTCGCAGTCGGGCTGGAATGCGCCCCCTATATTGCGGTCGGCCTGAGCGGTCTCGCCATCCTCGGCGCCTTGAAACCGCACTCTCACATGCCGCAGAAATTTCTCTGGACGTGCGTCACACTTGTGGTGCTCACCCTTCCTGCGAGCTTGCTGCTGAATGGCGGCACCATTTTTCAAACCCATTGCGATGCGCTGTCCGCGCCATGGATCAGCGCGCTAGCGGCAGGTGGGATTCTAGGCGCGGGCTCTGCACTCGTCTGGCGATGGGCAGGATGGGGGGCTCCCCTGCCCCGGATAGCGATACTCATGGGCGGAGGCATCATCGTGCTGGCGGGATTATGGCTGGCTTTTCCGGAATGCCATGCTGGCCCCTACCCCATGGTCAATGAGACGGCCCAGACCTATTGGCTGGACCATGTGATGCAGGAGAAGGACCCGGTGACGGCCTTCTCCTATGGCGAGCACATGTTCACGCTCATTTTCCTGGCGCTCATCTCGCTGGCAATTATGGCCTGGCAGAGCGTGAAAGGCCAACGTCCTGAAGTCTTCCTCCTACTGCTCATTGCGAGCCTGGGAGTCATTCTGACAGCATGGCAGATGCGGAATTTCAGGTTTCCTGCTGCCCTCCTCCCACTCTTTGTCCCATTGTTCATAGACAAGTTACGTCAGTCTGAAACCCTCCGCCCACTCATGCTTGCCTTGGGAATTCCCATCTTGTTGTCCCTGTCGTTCCAGGTTTTTGTGAAGCCGCAGGGCCGCTCGCTCTCCATGCTTGACTATATGAGGGGGGATACCTGCCTAAGTGGAGATCTGTCCCTGGTGGACACACTGCCGCCTTCGCGATTCATCGCCCCATTCGGCCTCTCGCTCACGCTGGCAGATCACATCCAGAGTTCCGGATCATCCCATACGCTTGCGGCTCTTCAATTTCACCGCGCATCGCCGGGAATGGAACGTGTCTTCCGGACGTTCGTCCTGACGGATACGGAGCTAAGGCGCGAAGCTCTGGAACCCTATGACTATATTGCCGTCTGCGTTATCCCCGAAAATGATGCGGATCCAAAAGTCGCGCCACTATACGCGCGTCTGAGCTCCGGCGGAGACTGGCCAGGCATTGAGGATATTCAGAAAGAGCGCACCTCCCGGCTGCGTATTCTGAAGATTGATCACGAAACGGTCGAATGAATCAGACCTAGTCTCCAAGCCGGTCAAAGCTCACGGGATCGCCGTCGAACAGCCGCACATATGGCTGCTTGAGCCCGCCCCTGAAGACCGCTTGCGGGATGGTCACATGATATGCGCCTTCAGCGTAGGAGCCGATATCATAGGGCGCAAAATGAATGGTGTATCCACCGAACTTGTTCGGTACGTCGGAAGGCACGAAATTCACTTCGCCCGCCAGCACCATGTCGGCACTGACCAGTTCCATCGCCTCGCTCCGGAAACGCTCGAGGTCTGATACGTTCCCACTCTTCTTCACTTTCTGGCGGGCAATCTCCGTCCAGACCGTATCCATATGACCCTGTATGGCGGCCTGTGGTTCGCGCAGGAACGTGCTCAGCCGCATCGGCTCGCCGGTCACCCCATTGTAAAGGCGCCCTGCGGTGAAATAGTTGCCATGCGCGCCGCCGGTGAATGTGTAATGGAAGCCTTCCAGGCTCACGATATTGTCGGCCTCGGCGACAATTCCCCATTTAATCCGCAGGCCATAGGAACGAAAATAGCTCGGGTCAGCTTTCTGGTATTCCTGCGCATCCGCAGTCATCGCTTCGATACGGATTTGTGCATTCTCCACCAGATCCATGCCAATGGCAGGTGCCTTGGAAAATACGGTCTCGTCGATTGTCACTTCGGCCTTGAGATAATCCTCATCGATAATGATCTCGCGCGGAAGATCGTCCACCGAAGCAATCGTCGCGACATCGACAATTGTCTCTTCGCCGCCTGTGCTGTCCGCGTCTCCAGACGCCTCACTCACATCGGAAAGGTCCCGCACCTTTTTCTGACACCCGGCCGTCAGCACCAGCGCCCCTGTGAGCGCTGCCAAGACAAGTTTCTTCATGCGGACCTCCGTTACAGGCTGAGCAGTTCGGCGTCCCCGCCCTGCGCGGTAATGTTCACCGTCAGGGTGCGCTCTGTTGCGAAACGATGCAAGTAGTGTGGTCCGCCGGCTTTCGGACCGGTGCCGGAGAGCCCCTCGCCGCCAAAGGGCTGCACCCCCACGACCGCGCCGGTCATGGAGCGGTTCACATAGGTATTGCCGACTGGACAGGCATCGCGCACCTCGCGCTGGAAACTCTCAAGCCGTGAATGCACGCCCAGAGTCAGGCCATAACCCTTTCCTCTCATCATCGCCCCAACCTCGGAAATGTCATCCGGATCATAGCGTAAGACGTGCAGGATCGGTCCGAATTTCTCCTCTGAAATCTGGTCGATGGATTTAAGCTCGATCAAGGCCGGACCGAAACCGTAGCCCGCCTCCCCGATCTGCCCCGCCGGAATCTGGTGTAGTACGTTGGCCTCGTCTTTCATCGTCTGGACATAGGCCTGCAGTGAGGCGCGGGATTCTGCGTCGATCACTGGCCCCATATCCGTATATGGCAGGCCAGGATCGCCGATGTTCAATTCATCCATTGCCCCGATCAGGCCCTCGATCAGGTGATCCGCCGTATCTTCGGGCAGGAAGACGATGCGCAGAGCCGAGCAGCGCTGGCCTGCTGAGCCGAACGCCGACTGGATGACGTCATCAATCACCTGCTCTCTCAGAGCGGTCGTATCGACGAACATGCTGTTCAATCCGCCCGTCTCCGCAATCAGCGGAATGATCGGCCCGTCGCGGTCCGCCAGCGTCTTGTTGATGATGCGCGCCGTCACCGTGCCGCCGGTGAAGCAAACTCCCGACACACGGAGATCACTGATCAGCTTGGCGCCGACGGATTCGCCCCCGCCCGGCAACAGATGCAGCGCATCGACCGGCAGGCCGGCCTTCTGGAACAGTTTCACTGCCTCGAAGGCAATCAAGGGCGTCTGTTCAGCGGGCTTCGCCACAACGGCATTCCCTGCCGCGAGCGCTGCTGCGATCTGGCCCGTAAAGATGGCCAGCGGGAAGTTCCACGGACTGATGCAGCAGAAGACACCGCGCCCATGCAGGGACAGGTGATTGGTCTCGCCGGTCGGCCCAGGCAGCTTTTGCGGCGTCGTGAACTCAGCTTCGGCCTGCATCGCGTAGTAACGGCAGAAATCGACCGCTTCGCGCACTTCCGCGATCCCGTCCGGCAATGTCTTGCCGGCTTCGCGGGCCATCAGCGCAATCAGGCGTTCGGCATTCTCTTCGAGCACGTCGGCCATGGCGCGCAGATGTTTGGCCCGTTCCGCGCCGCCCAACTCATCCCAACCGGGCTGGAACTTGATGGCGGCGGTCAGGGCCTTGTCGATATCGCCCTCCTGCGCCTCCCGGCAACTGCCGAGAACGGTTTCTGTATCGAAGGGCACACGGACCATATCGCCCCCGCCGGAAACGGCCTTGCCCGAAATGATCGGCCCCGCCGCAATGGCCGGACTGTCGCGGAAGCTCTTGATCGCAGCGGCCATGTCCTCGCGCACGCTTCGCTGGCTCAAATCGAGCCCGGAGGAATTGCGACGCTCCGCACCGTACAGACGTGGAGGCGTCGGGATGCGTGGATGACGCCGGGGACCGACCTCTACCTTGACTATCGGATCGGCGACCACTTGTTCAGCCGGCACGTCCGGATCAAGGAAGGAGTGAACGAAACTCGTATTCGCCCCATTTTCAAGCAGGCGCCGGACGAGGTAGGGCAGCAAATCCTTGTGCGCGCCGACCGGGGCATAGACCCGCACCCGGCGGCCGAGCCCGGCCGCGCCATAAAGGGCTTCGCCCATCCCATGCAGCCGCTGGAATTCGAAGGCCGTGCTTCCGACTTCCTCCGCCAACAGCTCAATGGCTGCCACGGAATGTGCATTGTGCGTGGCAAATTGCGGATAGATGGCGTCCCTGGCTTCCAGCATTTTGCGCGCGCACGCCAAATAATTGAAATCTGTTCCGGCCTTGGTCGTGAAGACCGGGAAGTTGGGATAACCTTCGATATGGGCCTGCTTGATCTCGCTGTCCCAATAGGCGCCCTTCACAAGCCGCACCATGAAGCGATGGCCGGTCTGTTCGGCGAGCTCTTTCAGCCCCTCGATCACTTCGCCTGCCCGCTTCTGATAGGCCTGCACGGCAAGGCCCAGCCCATTCCACCCCTTCAGGGACGGCTCACGGGCCAATCGCTCAAGAATTTGCAGGCTCAGCACCAGCCGGTCAGCTTCCTCTGCGTCGAGACAGAGATTGATATTCGCCTTTGCCGCCCGCTCGCATAATTCCAGTACGGACGGATACATCTCATCCATGATGCGCGCCCGGTTCACTGCCTCGTAGCGGGGATGGAGCGCGGAGAGTTTGACGGACACGCCATTGCCCTGCTCCGGCGCGGTGGATTTGTCTTTCTCGGCGGCTACGCCATCAATGGCATTCTGGTAGGCTTTCAGATACCGCCCGGCATCATCGGCCGTGCGGGCCCCTTCCCCGAGCATGTCGAAGCTGAAATGCGCCGCGTCGCCCGCCTTGACCATGCGGCGGCCACGCTTCTGGGCATCCTTCACGGTACGTCCAAGGACAAATTGCTCGCCCATGATCCGCATGGCCTGCATCATGGCGGCGCGGATCACCGGCTCGCCGCTCTCACGGATCAGGCCCTGGATGAAACTTGCCGGCCCCTTCTTCAGGCTGGCCGGCACACCGATCACCTGCCCGGTCAGCATCAGCCCCCAGGTGGAGGCATTGACCAGCCAGGATTCCGATTGCCCCTGATGCGCGCTCCAGTCGCCGGAGCGGATCTTCTCGGCGATCAATTCGTCACGGGTTTCAGCGTCGGGAACCCGCAGCAAGGCCTCGGCCAGGCACATCAGCGCGAGGCCTTCGGCATTCGACAGGCCGAACTCCTCCAGGAAGCTTTCCATCATGCCCTTGTCGCGCCCGCGCGCCCGCGCCGTCTCGACCAGTTCCAGCGCCCGCCGCATCGTGGCCTGCCTCAGATCGTCGGACAGAGGCGCCTGCTTGAGCAAATCTTCCAGCAAGGCCTCCTCATCCGTAAACTTGATCCGGTCGAGCGAGTGCCAGTCAATTTTGTCGAGCGCGAGCGTGTCAGCCATAAAGGTATCGGTCCGATAAGTGTGAGCCAGAAGGCATAGGATCAATTGTCAGCCAGAATGGCGAAAACCGGGTAAGTCCTGCCCCGGTCAGCACCTCTTCAGGATTATCTATATCTTTTCAAATGACCTGATGCGAGAGAAGTTCAACGCAGGCTGGCCTCTTTACGCAGTGGGCCAACACGGCCACATTGCGCCCGACTGCTGGGGCTGTTGAAGGAGCGCTCATGCGCATCATGCTCGTAACCGACGCCTGGGACCCTCAGGTCAATGGCGTCGTGCGCACAATGAAGCGCGTGATCGAAGAGACAGAGGCAATGGGCCATGTCTGGGAGATCGTCCATCCCGGTCAGGGATTCCGGACGATGCCCCTGCCGACCTATCCGGAAATCAAGCTGGCCCTGTTCGCCCGGCGCCGGATCGAAGACCGGTTTCACGAATTCGAGCCCGATGCGATCCATATCGCAACCGAAGGCACGCTCGGCATGGCCGGCCGTGCCATGTGCCTGACGGTGAAGCACCCCTTCTCGACCGCCTATCACACCCGCTTCCCGGAATATGTCTCCGCGCGCCTCCCTATCCCGACCCGGGCGGGCTATTCCTTCGTGCGCTGGTTCCACAAATATTCCGGCAAGGTCATGGTGCCGACGCCCTCCATGGTGAAGGAGCTGGAAACCCAGCGCTTCATCAATCTCGTTGCCTGGAGCCGCGGCGTGGACACGGAGATGTTCAATCCCGACCGGCGGATCGAGGACGGCCAGCCTGGCGATCCGTTCGAAGGCCTGCCCCGCCCGATCTTTCTCAATGTCGGCCGTGTCGCCGTGGAAAAGAACATCGAAGCCTTTGCCGAACTGGACCTGCCGGGCACGAAAGTCATCATCGGTGATGGCCCGCAGCGCGAGGAACTCCAGAAGCGCTACAAGGATGTTGTTTTTCTCGGGGCGAAGTTCAATGAAGAACTCGCCGCCTGCTATGCCAGCGCGGACGTCTTCGTCTTTCCAAGCGTGACCGACACGTTCGGCCTTGTCGTGCTGGAAGCCATGGCGTCAGGCACACCCGTGGCGGCCTATGATGCCACCGGCCCGCGCGATGTAATCCCGGGATCGGAGGCCGGCACGATCACCCCCATTGGCGGCAATCTTGCCGAGGGCGCCGTGGCCTGCCTCTCGCTCGGCCGCGATACCTGCCGCGCTTATGCCGAAACCTATAGCTGGCGGGCTTGCGCCGAAGCCTTCATCGAGAATTTGCAGCTTCTGCCGGCCCCGGCCCGCAAACGCTTCTGGCAGAAAATCCGCCTTCGGCGCCGGAAAAAGCCGACCCTGCCAGCCCTGTAGCTATTTGCGCGCGCCCTTGGCTTCGAGATGCTCGGCAATCGCTTGCTGCCCCTCACGCAGATCGGCAGGCAGTGGAATCAGACCCTTTTCAAGCAAATAGCCATCCGGTCCCATGGCCCGATCCGACACGAATTCCTTCACGAATTCCGCCAGTCCGGGCACCAGTGGTAAATTCTGGTCCTTCACATAGATATACATGCTGCGTGATAGGCCATATTCGCCGGACGCAATGGCTTCAAACGTCACCGGCACGCCGTCCAGGTGCGCCGCCTTTACCCGGTCGCCATTCTGCTCAAGGAACGAATAGCCGAGCACGCCCACGGCGGTCGGCGTCTTGATCAGAGACTGGATGATCGCGGTGTCGTTTTCGCCAAGGTCGATCCAGGCCCCATCGGTGCGGATCGTGTGCGTGCGCAGCTTGAACGCGTCCGGGTCGGCCTGCTTCAGGGCCACCAGCTCCGGCAGAGCCAGTGCCCCCTGCTCCATGCCCAGTTCGGTGAAGGCATCTCGCGTGCCGGAAGTCGGCGGCGGTCCCAGCACCATGATGGGCTCATCCGGCAGGGTTGGACTGATCTCTGACCAGTTCTTGTAGGGATTGGGCTGAAAGCCGCCTTTTCCGTCTGGTATGTGCGCGGCAAGCGCCAGGAAGACCTGCTCCTTGGTCAGGTCCAGCAGCGGCGCCTGACGGGCATTGGCCAGCACGATGCCATCATACCCGACCGACAGGGCGGTGATTTCAGTGATGCCATTGCCGGCGCACAGGGCCTGCTCACTCTCGGTGATGATCCGCGAGGCATCCGAGATCGAGGGGCGGTCCGGCCCGATCTTCTGGCAGAAGGTCTTGAACCCGCCGCCTGTGCCGGTCGTCTCGACAATCGGTGTCGGATAGCGCGTCGTCGCGCCGAACCGCTCTGCCACCGTCGTTGCAAAGGGTGCCACCGTGGACGAGCCGACAATGCGGATTTTCTGCGTCCCGTCCGCACTGACCGGCGGCGGCGGAATCACCTCGCCGGTCTCAAGTTCGGACAGGTCGGTGCGTCCGCAAGCGGCTGCACAAACCAGCACAAAGGCCGCAAGGATACTGCCAAATCTGGCTGTCATAGGTTCATGGCTCCGGCGGAAACATCTGTTGGGCGGGCGGCGGGGACCCGGCCCATTGCCCATAGAACATGGTCCCTATCCGTTCAATGTGATGTGTCGGTGACAAAAATCTCAGGCTGCCCGAAATTTTTGCTTGCATGCCTGAAAAGAGTCTCCTACATGCCCGTCTCGAAATCGATGTGGCGGACATCTGGGCCAACCCTTAAACTGGGGGCCCCCTGTACTAACGCCCAAAGCTGGTTAAAAGCCCTTTGGAGGTTAGGTGTCATGCACTCCTATGCTACTCCCTATAATATTGTTGCCGATGAGCAACCCGATCTGCCTGTGTGGTGCTTCCGTCCTGAACGGGTCACTGCAGCGGCAAAATGGTTCCGGGAGAAGTTCCCGGCTGAGCCGTTCTACGCCGTGAAGGCGAATCCGGGCGAGCATGTGCTCGAAGCCCTGTGGGACGCGGGTGTGCGCAGCTTCGACACGGCTTCCCTGCCGGAGATCGAACTGATCCACCGCAAATTCCCAGGTGCCCGAATGGCCTTCCTGCACCCGGTGAAGAACCGCCGCGCGATCCAGCGCGCCTATCACGAATTCGGCGTGCGCATCTTCGTAACCGACACAATGCAGGAACTGCACAAGATCCTTGAGGAAACCGGCTACGCCAAGGACCTTACGATCATTGTGCGGATTGCCGTGTCCTGTGACGGGGCCGCCCTGCCTCTGGCCGGCAAGTTCGGTGCAAGCGCCGAAGACGCCACCGAAATCCTCCGTGAAGCGCGCCGCTATGCGGACGAACTCGGTGTGTCTTTTCATGTCGGCAGCCAGGCCATGAAGCCGACCGCCTGGTGGACTGCCATGGCAGACGTGTCGCGCATTATCATCGCGGCCTCCGTTACGGTCGACATTGTGGATGTCGGCGGCGGCTTCCCGTCGATCTATGCGGACAATCCCCCGCCCTCGCTGGAAGACTATGCCGCCATGGTCGAGCAGGCCTTCGAGAACATGTACGTTCTTGAGAACGCAGAGCTGTGGTGCGAGCCCGGCCGTGCGCTGGTTGCAGAATCCGAAAGCCTCCTGGCCCGTGTCGAACTGGTCAAGGACGACGCGATCTACATCAATGATGGCTCTTATGGTGCCCTCTATGATGCGGTTCACGAGCGTTGGTCGTTCCCCATGCGGGCCCTGCCAAGCGACGGGCGCACGCTCGGACGCCTCGTCGAATACACCGTCTACGGTCCGACCTGCGATTCCACCGACAAGTTCCCGGCCAAGGTCTGGCTGCCGGCTGGCCTGTCGGAAGGCGACTATCTGGAGTTCGGTAATCTCGGCGCGTATGGCCGGGCCATGTCGAGCCGCTTCAACGGCTTTGGCGAAACCCTCGTGGCGCGCGTTCACGACGCCCCATGGCCGAGCCTCTACAATGCGGTCGGCGCGGAAGTGATCTCGATTGGCGCGTCCGGCACCCGCTGAACGTTTGGAAACCCGTACCGCCTGAGGACGAGCGCCAGATCCGGCACGTCTTCAGGCGAAGACGTCAGCCAGGCATGTCCGCCAATCCCGCGCGCCTCACTCTCAGGCGGCAACACACGGATGGTCTGGCGCGCAATCGCCGCCCCTGAATCCACATAACTGACAGGGCGCGGCGCACTGGCGACCAATTGTGCCCGCACGAGCGGAAAATGCGTGCAAGCCAGCACGACCGTATCGATCCGGTCCCCGCCGGGCGCCTCGAACAAGGGGGCCTGCGCGGCCTCGAAAGCCTCGATCGGAAGGTCCTCGCCGCGCGCATGCGCTTCGGCCAGCTTCACCAGTTCGATGCTGCCATGCATCACGACCTCTATGTCGCGGGCGAAATTTGAAATGAGTTCTGCCGTATATGCCCGCCGGACCGTGCCGGGCGTTGCCAGCAAGCCGACTGTACCGGTCTGGGTCAGCTGAGCGGCCGGCTTGACCGCAGGCACCGTGCCGACGACCGGAATGTCCAGGACGGCGCGCACCTCCTGCAGGGCCAGCGTCGACGCCGTGTTGCAGGCGATCACGAAGACATCCGGCCTGACCCGGTCGCACAGCGCCTTGGCCACCGCGGGCAGCCGCGCTGTCAGGGCCTCATCGGACTTGTCGCCATAGGGAAAAAAGGCGGAATCCGCCGAATAATGAATGCCCAGCGCCGGCCCGAGCGCGCGGATTTCCTCCGCAACCGTCAGCCCCCCCATGCCGGAATCAAACACCAGCACCCTGCCCCGCGCGGGCGAGGGCACGAAATTCGGTGGGAGGGAGTCAGTGGGCATTGCGGAAATCCTAGTCGCATTCCCCTGTGTCGCAAACAGGGCATGAAACGCGCACTGGCACGGGATTTGTTGTGCAGCGCAACAAGACGCACTATCTATGTTCGTGAATGTGAGGAAAAAAGCGATGCTTGATCTCTGGCTTACTCCCTGGCGCGCGAGCCTGTCCCTGACAGCCGCCACGCTGGAAACCTTGATTGCTGCTCAAAAAAGCATGTCGATCATGGCCCCCATGGGCGTCGCTGCCCCCATGACCGAAGATACGCTGCGCGACGCTTTCCAGATTGCGGCAGACGTCAATCTTCGCCGCTGGGAAGACACCGCCGGCGCCTTGCAGAACCTGCCGAACTGGTTGCATGACATGCACGCCATGCCGGGCAATCTTGTGACCGACTGGTTCGACTCGGCCCGTCGCAGCAGCCGCTAGTCAGACAGGCCGTCCTCGCGCGCGGCCGGCAGCCATACGCCAAAGGCCGTGCCTTCGCCGATCCGCGTCTCGACCGAAAATCCACCGCGATGGTGGGCCATGATGTGTTTTACAATGGCCAGCCCGAGCCCCGTGCCGGTGATCTTGCCACCCCGGCTTTGATCGGCGCGGTAGAAACGCTCACCCAGGCGCGGCAAGTGCTCGCGCTCAATACCCGGCCCCTGATCCTCAACCCGCATCCAGATGGCGCGTTCCTGAGTGCCCGGCCGGCTGGCGGCTGGCAACAGGGTCATGCGTTCGCTGCTGGCCCAGGTCTGTCCGGCTTTCATGCGAGCGTCCGCCATGCCGGAGGCCATGCCGAAGCTGAGTGTGACCTGTCCGGCTTCTTTTGAATATTTCAGCGCATTCGAAACAAGGTTTTCCACCACCTGGATCATCTCGTCCCGGTGCGCGATGACCGGCATGGGCCCTTCATCGGATTGCACGACCAACCGCACCCCCTTCTCCGCCGCAATGGCGCTGAAGGCGTGCGTGGCGTCCGAGACGATATCCCGGAATTCCTCGCGTTCGCGCGGCGAGACATGTTCGGAAGATTCAATCCGCGAGAGAGAGAGCAAGTCCGCGATCAGGCGAGACATGCGTTCGGTCTCGCCCGCCATGATGGCGAGGAAGCGGTCCCAGGATTCCTTGTCGTCCTTGGCAGGCCCCCGCATCGTCTCGATGAAGCCGGACAGCGCCGTCAGCGGCGTGCGCAATTCGTGGCTCGCATTGGCCAGAAAGTCCGATCGCGCCCGTGCGGCGCGGCGCACCGGGGTCAGGTCTTCCAGCACGACCAGCGTGCGCCGGGCCCGACCGGGCCGGGAGACATGCGCCCGCCAGGTCTCGTCCGGGCCGCTCTCGACCTCCACGGCCATAGGCTCGACCGTGCCGGTCTTGATGGCGTTTTCGATGGCCGACAACAGGCCGGGCGACCGAATGACGGTGCTGGCGCGCGGATTCACGCGGCCATCGAGCCTCAGGATGAACTCGGCTTCCTCGTTCATGGTAACGATCCGCTGCTCGTCGTCGATCTCGAACGCCGGAAGCGGCAAGGCATCCAGAAGAATGGCCGATTCCTGGATATTTGGCTGAACCTGCGTCGGCTCAACGGCAAGGCGCGGGCTGAGCGGAAGGATCGTCGCTGTCCCGACAAAGATCGCGGTCGCAACGGACATGGCCACAAGCAAGGCGGTGATCGCTTCGATCAAGCCGATCGCGCCGGTGATCCACATCAGCAACAGGATGAAGCCGAAGCAGCAGACAAGCGTGATGAAGTCTCTCGCGCGCCGGGACAAGGCGCTGCGAGTGGACTGTTTTGCGTCGGCTGACATGCCTTCGCCCATTTACGCTCCCATTAACAGACTGCCCGAAGACATCAGGTTCTGAAGCCGCTAATACGCAACCAGACTTATGCCAAGCCCCTCAAAGCGTATCACTTGCAAACGCGGTTTTTGTGCAACTTTAGAAAATTATTGAAAAACGATAATTTATCATTGACAGTCGAATAGAGCGGGCGTATCCGACGTCTGGAAAAGGGAGCGTTGCCGACGGCATGACACGATCAATTTTACTATTAGCCCCGGCAATTCTTGCAGCCTGCGCATCCTTGCAGGCAAATCTTCCCGGAGTGAGCGGTAACCGCGAGGAGATTTTTGCTGTTGCACCAGAGGCTCCGACCGATTGGGCCTCCGTAGGCGTGGCCGGACAGGCCCCCACCGGGGACTGGCTGAGCCAGTTTGATGATCCGATCATGGAAAACCTCGTGCGCGAAGCCCTGGCCAACAGTCCGACCCTGGAATCCCGCGCCGCCCTCGTGCGCGCCGCACAAGCCTCGATTCGTACGGCCCGTTCACAACGCCTGCCGAGCCTCGATGCCTCGGTCAGCACGGGCGTCACCTCCAACGCCTTCGAAGTCGGCAGTGATCTGGACCGCACCACAGACGGCATTTACGGCCTTGGCCTCGATGCCAGCTGGGAAGCCGATCTCTGGAACCGGCTCGGGCGCGGCGTGGCCGCTGCAGAAGCTGATCTGGCCGCAAGTGAAGCCGACCTCGCTGCCGCGGAACTCTCTGTCGCCGCCCAGACCGCGATCGCCTGGATCAATCTCAACGCCGCCCTGGCACAGGAACGCGTTGCGATCCTGACCTATGAAGCGCGTGACCGGGTCCGGATGCTGACCGAACGCCGCTTCCAGCGCGGCCTTGCCCAAGCGCTGGACGTCCGCACTGCCCGCAGCGCCCTCGCTGGCGCCGAAGCCGAAATTGCCCGGCGTCGCCAGTTGTCCGGGGAAGCCGCCCGCCGGCTCGAAATCCTGCTGGGCCGGTATCCGGCCACTGAAATCGAGGCCACGGCCGACCTGCCGATCCTCGAAACCCTCGTTTCAGAAGGCAATCCGATGCTCTTGCTGTCGCGCCGGCCGGATGTTGCCAGCGCCGAAGCCAGCATCGTGGCCGCTGGCCTGCGAGCCGAACAGGCCCGCCTCGCCATGCTGCCCGCCCTGCGCCTGACCGGCTCCATTTCGACCAGCGAATCCGAATTTGCCGACATGGTCGACCCGGAACGCATTGCCGCGCGCCTTGTGGCCAGTCTCGTCCAGCCCCTGTTCACGGGCAGACGCCTTGACGCCCAGCGCGATGCGGCTGTGGCCCAGGCCGAGGCGGCAATTGCCAGCTATGCCGGCACGGCCCTGACCGCCTGGGGCGAAGTGGAAGACGCCATCGCGGCGGACACCTATCTGGCTCAGCAGGAAGATGCGCAAATGCGCGCCTTGGAAGAGGCCCGCCTTGCCGAAGAACTGGCCGAGCGCCAGTACACAAGTGGTACGATCACCGTGTTCAATCTGATCGATGCCCAGACCCGGCGTCTCACATCCGAGAGCCAACTGGTTTCCGCGCGCGCCACGCGCGCCTCAAACCGGATTTCATACCATCTCGCCCTTGGAGGCGGCCTGCCTATTCAGACTGCCTCGACCACACCACAAGACCCGCAAGATTACGCCGCAGAATAGTGGCAGGAGAATAAGTCATGGGACGCCTCATTTCAGTATTGGTTCCGATTGGGATCCTCGCCGTGGTCGGCGTCGGCGGCGTCTTCGCCCTGTCCGCGATCAAGCCTCAGCCCGAAAAGGCCGAAGAAGCCCGCGCGGGTCTCAACGTGTTCGCCGAACCGGTTCGCCAGGGCGACCTGACGCTGGTGGTCGAATCCCAGGGAGAAGTGAAGCCCCGGCGCGAAATCATCGTCGCGCCCCAGATTTCCGGACGCATTTCGTATGTTTCGCCAGACTTCATTGATGGCGGTTTCATCAACAAGGGCCAATTGCTCGTCCGCGTCGAAGCGGCTGACTATGAACTGGCCGTTGTGCGCGCCCAGTCCACCGTGGCCAGCGCTGAGCAGGCGCTTGCGCTTGAGGAAGCCGAAGCCGAACTTGCCCGCCAGGACATCGAGGATCTCGGCATCTCCGACGCCTCTCCCCTGGCCCGGCGAGAGCCGCAGCTTGCCGGGGCGCGCGCCGCGCTGGAATCTGCCAAGGCCCAGTTGAAAGACACCCAGCTCGCACTCGACCGCACCGCCGTCTACGCGCCCTTTGCCGGCCGTGTGCGCGAACGCAATGTCGATATCGGCCAGGTCGTCTCGGTCGGCCAGTCCCTTGGCCAGATCTTCGCCAATGATGTGGTTGAAGTCGCCCTGCCCCTCAAGGACGCCGAGATGGGCCGCCTTGGCCTGCCATTGGCCTTCAGCTCCAGCACCGAACGTCCGGGACCCGACGTGACCTTCCGGGCCACTGTTGGCGGCATTGAGCGCGAATGGCATGGCCAGGTCGTGCGCACGGCAGCCGCAGTGAACTCCCAAACTCGCCAGATCAATGTGATCGCAGAGCTGAAAGATCCATATGGAGCCGGCGCCGATGGCGACGCGCCAATGGCCCCCGGCCTGTTCGTCACCGCCATCATTCAGGGCGAGACGCTGGAAGACGTGCTGATCGCTCCGCGCGGCGCACTTCGCGGCGATGACCGCCTGTTTGTCGGTCTGCCGGATGAAGGCAAGCTGGCCATTCGCCAGGTGAAGCTGATCTATTCCGACACTGACGGAGCGTACCTGTCCTCCGGGGTCGAACCCGGCGAACTGGCCATCACCAGCCCCATCCAGGCCCCGTTTGAAGGCATGAGCATCACGGTCATGCAGCGCATGGAAGACGGCACTATCAAGGTCTATGAACCCAAGCGCACCGAGGAATCCTCCAGCACCAACAGCGAACCCGCCGCAATTGCTTCGACTGAAGGTGAAGGAGCGGCCCAATGAGCGGGATCGTCGCCTGGTTCGCTCGTAACGCCGTTGCCGCCAATCTGCTGATGATCGTTGCCTTCACGGGCGGCGTCTTTGGCTACACCAAGATGGAACAGGAAATGTTCCCGGTGGTGAACATTACCGGCGCTTCTGTCGCCGTCACATGGAACGGCGCCTCCCCCCAGGATGTCGAAGACCAGATCGTCACGCGCATCGAGGAAGCGGTCGCCGACATTGACGGTCTCGACCGTATCACCTCCATCGCCAATGAAGGTCTGGGCGTGGTCAACATCAAGGGCCGCGACGACATCGACATGGACAAGTTCCTGGACGATGTGAAAATCCGCGTCGACCAGATCAACAATCTTCCACAAGCCGCTTTCCAGCCGCAAGTCACCCGTTGGGAACAGCGCAACAACTATATGGGCCTGTCGGTTCATGGAAACGTGGATGCGCGTACCCTGAAACGTGTCGGAGACGATGTCCGGGATGACATTGCCAATCTGTCCGGCGGCGAACTGGCCCAGCTCGGCGGGGTCATCGACGAACAGGTCAATATCGAGGTCTCCGAGGAACAGCTGCGCCGCTACGGCCTCAGCTTCAGTGATGTGGCAACCGCCATCCGCCAGTCGTCGCTGAACTCGTCCGGCGGCCGGATCGAATCCTCCACAGGGGATGTCTCCATCACGTCCCGCCAATTGGCGGACACGGCCGAGCAATTCGGCAACATCATCATCCGCCAGTCAACGGAACAGGGCACGGTCCGCGTGGCCGATGTCGCGACCATTGATGACGGCTTCGCAACCGACAAGTTCAAGGCCACCTACAATAATGAGCCCACTGTGTTCGTGCAGGTTCCCCAGCCGAACACGATGCACATCGTCGAATATACGGACAGCATCAAGGAATATATCGAGCGCGCGAACGATCCATCCAACGGCATCCTCCCGGAGGCCGTGCGGATCGACATCCTGTATGACGATTCCGAAGCGTTCAATGCCCGCATGGACCTGATCCAGCAATCAGCCCTGACCGGGGCCATCCTGGTCATGCTCGTCCTGATCCTGTTCCTGCGTCCGACGGTTGCCCTGTGGGTGACGATGGGCATCATTACCGCCTTCGCTGGCGGCATCCTGCTCCTCCCCTATTTCGGCGTATCCTGGAACATTCTCTCGACCTTTGCCGTGCTGCTCGTGATTGGCGTGATCGTCGATGACGCCATCGTTGTCGGGGAGAATATCCACCGGGAGATCGAGAGTGGGCGACGCGAAGGCCTGGACGCCGCAATCGTCGGGACACAACTGGTACTCAAGCCCGTGGTTTTCGGGGTTCTCACCACGATCATCGCCTTCCTGCCCTGGGCTTTCATTTCCGGGCCGACCCGGATGTTTACCCAGCAGATCACCTTCGTTGTGGTTGCAGCCCTGATCTTCTCGATCATCGAATGCATGCTGATCCTGCCGAGCCACCTGTCGCACATGAAGCGCCAGTCCTTCGAAGGCCCATCCGGCAAGCTGCTGAAACTGCAGCACACGATTGCTGACAGCCTGCTCTGGTTCGCCAACAATCTCTACAAGCCGACCCTCGAACTAGCGATTCGCTACCGCTACGCGACAGTTGTCTTCTTCTTCTGCCTGTTCTTCCTGGCTACCCGCATTACGGGCATGGGAATCGTGCCTTTCAAGTTCATGCCGGAAATCGAAGCTGACCTTGTCAGCGTCGAGATCGCAATGCCTGACGGCACCCCCTACTCCCGGCTGGAACAGATCCGTGACCAGTTGCAAGCCGGTATCGACGTAACAATGGCGGAATCGATCCAGCAATATCCAAAAATCGATGGTGGCCTCATCAAGGACGCCGCCGTGGTCGCGTCCGGCACCCGGGTCAATGCCTGGATCGGCGTCCTGCCCCCGGAAGAGCGGCCTGTCGGCCTCCGGTCGAAGGACATCGCCGAACAGCTGCGCAACAATGTCGGCGAGATCCAGGATGCCGAGGAAATCAATTTCGACTTCACCTTCAATGATGAACAGAGCGGCGTTCGCTTTGCCCTGAACCATCAGGACCTCGACCGCTTGCGCGAGGCGGCGGCGGCTGTGAAGGAACAGCTCGCAACCTATGCCAATGCCTATGACATCGGCGACAACCTCTCCTCGGCCGCCGAAGAGATCCGTATCTCGCTCAAGCCCGGCGCGGAAACACTCGGCATCACGCTTGCCAGCGTTACCCAGCAGGTCCGTCAGGCCTATTATGGCGAAGAGGCCCAGCGCCTGCCACGCGACGGGGAAGACGTCCGCGTCATGGTGCGCCTGCCGGAAGCGGCACGGGAAGATCTCGACAGCCTCAACTCCCTCCGTGTCCGCACAGCTGACGGCCGCGAAATCCCCGTGACCCAGGTGGCGAATTTCGACTACGCCCCGGGCATCAACCGTATCATCCGGCGCAACCGCACACGGTCTGTCTCTGTCTATGCAGAAGTGCTGGGCGATGGCGGCCGGGGTCAGATCATGGCCTCCATGGATCAGGATTTCTGGCCCGAGTTTGAAAAGGCGTTCCCGGATGTCGAACGCGGCATGGCCGGTGGCTATGAAGAAGAACAGAAATTCATGGGCGAAGTGGGACGGCTCGTCCTGATCGCCATCGGAGCGATGTATATCCTGCTGGCGGTCGCTTTCCGCTCCTACGCCCAGCCCATCCTGCTGATGATGGCCCTGCCCTTCGCCTATTGCGGCGCCGTGTTCGGCCTCTGGTTCTTCGATACGCCGATGGCCATGTTCTCCTTCTTCGGGATTGCCGCAGCTGCGGGCGTCGTGATCAACGACAACCTCGTCCTAATTGATTATGTGAACCGACGGCGAGATGAAGGCGCGGGCGCGGTTCAGGCCCTGGTCGATGGCGGCGTCTCGCGCTTCCGCCCGATCCTCCTGACCTCCGTCACCACCTTTGTCGGCATCCTGCCGCTGATCGCGGAGAAATCCGTGCAGGCGCAATTCCTGAAACCGATGGTCGTCTCGCTCGGCGCTGCCGTGGCCTTTGCCCTGTTCGTCTCGTTGCTGATGGTCCCTGCCCTCTACGCGGTGGGCGTGGAGATCGGCCGTGTGTTCCGCTGGACCTGGGGCGGGAAGCCCTTCCGCCAGATCGGTGAAACCTATAGCGGCGAAGTGACGATTGATGAGGATGAATTGATCGGCACCAGCCAGGATAGCGGGCTTGGCCCGATGGCGCCCGCCGAATAAGATGACCCCAACTTGATGGAAGCCCGCCCGGAAACGGTGCCGGGCTCCATTCAAACTACTGGAGAGACTGGAAATGAAAAAACTCATGCTCGGGGCAGCGACCATTGCCCTTCTCGCTGCCTGCGGTCCATCGGCCACTGAAGAGGCGGGCCAGCCCGCAGAGCCTGCAGAGGCGACCTCGACCTCTGCCACGACGCCCAATGAAGACGGCAAGTATGTCACGTCGGAAGGCTTGGAGCTGTCCGCCGCCGACTATTGGGGCGATTGGGGCGTGGACCTGACCCTGCGCGACGAATCGGTTGAGCCCGGCCAAGATTTCTATGCCTACGCCAATGGCAAATGGCTCGACAGTTTCGTGATCCCGAGCGATCGCACCCGCTACGGGGCCTTCACCCTGCTCGCCGAGAAATCCGAGCAGCGCGTGCTCAACATCATACAGGAACTCGCCGAGGCCGAGCCCGACCCGGCCACGCTCGAAGGCAAGGTCGCGTCCGTCTACAACGCCTATATGGATACAAGCGGGATCGAAGCCGCCGGCCTGACACCGGCAACGCCCTATCTCAGCAAGATCAATGGCATCTCCAGCCGTCAAGATCTCGCCAAAGTGTTCGCAGCCACCGGCTATGCCTCCCCTATCGCGGGCTGGGTGGATGTCGATTCCAAGCAGACTGACCAGTACATCTTCTATGTGACCCAGGCCGGCCTCGGCATCGGGGACCGCGACTATTATCTCGATGACAGCGAGAAGAACCTCGAAATCCGCGCCGCCTACAAGGCCATGCTGGTCAGCCTGCTGACCGAAGCCGGCTATGAGGATGCCGAAGCTGCAGCAGATCGCGTGATTGCCCTCGAAACCCGCATCGCTGAAGCCCACTGGGATCGTGCTGCAGGCCGCAATCGCAACCTCACCTACAACAAGATGAGCCGCGAAGAACTCGAACAACTCGCCGGTGACTTCCCGGTGGCCACCATGCTGATGGACCTCGGCCTGAACGGCGAAGATACATTCGTTGTCCGTCAGGTGACCCCGACCGCCGAGGAGATCGAAGAGAACGGCATGACCCCTGTGCAGGTCGAAAAAGTAGCGGGCGGCGGCATCGGCGGCCTGTTCGAGATCATGCAGACCGCACCTCTGGAGGAGTGGAAGGCCTACCTGACGGCGCATTTCCTGATCGATCATGCGGATGTCCTGCCGCGCCGCCTCGATGAGGCGTCCTTTGACTTCTATGGCAAGACGCTGGGCGGCGCCGAGGAACAGCGCGAGCGCTGGAAGCGGGCAGTCTCCACGGTTGAGGGCTCAGTCGGCGAAGCCGTCGGCAAGGTCTATGCCGAGCGGTTCTTCCCGACCGAGAACAAGGCCGCGATGGACGACCTCGTCGAGAACCTCCGCACGGCCATGGCCAGCAATCTCGATGAAATCGACTGGATGGGCGAGGAAACCAAGACCGAGGCCCATGACAAGCTCGCCAAGTTCACGCCGAAAATCGGCTATCCCGAGAATTTCGAGACCTATGAAGACCTGAATGTCGGCCCGGATCCCTTCGCCAATTCGATGGCGGTGAATGACTGGGCATGGAAAGACATGATCTCACAGCTCGGCCAGCCCATCGACAAGACGGAATGGTTCATGCTGCCCCAGACGGTGAATGCCTATTATTCCCCGAACCGGAACGAAATCGTGTTCCCGGCCGCCATCCTGCAGCCGCCCTTCTTCAACCTGACCGCAGACCCGGCCGTCAATTACGGCGCCATTGGCGGAGTCATCGGCCACGAAATGGGACACGGCTTTGATGACCAAGGCGCAAAATCCGACGGGGACGGCACGCTCCGCAACTGGTGGACCGCCGAGGATGACGCGAATTTCAAAGGCAAGACGGGCGCTCTCGTGGATCAGTACAACGCCCTCTGCCCGCTGGATGAAGGGGAGACCTGTGTGAATGGCGCCCTGACCCTCGGCGAGAATATCGGCGATCTGGGCGGGCTTTCCATGGCCTACAAGGCCTACAAGCTGAGCCTGGATGACAATGGCGATGGCACTATCAGCGCAGATGAGGAAGCCCCCGTTCTGGACGGTCTGACTGGCGACCAGCGTTTCTTCCTCGCCTGGGCCCAGGTCTGGCGGTCGAAGTATCGTGAGGAAGCAACCCGCCGCCAGCTGCTGACCGACCCCCATTCTCCGCCGGTTTACCGGGTGAATGGCGTCGTTCGGAACCTGTCGGAATGGTACGATGCCTTTGACGTTACGGAAGATGACGCCATGTATCTGCCGCCGGAACAACGCATCCGAATTTGGTAAACAGACGTAAACCGTAATGTGTATTACAGAAGCAGCGCTTGAGGGCGCTGCTTCTTTACTTGTTCTGAAGAAGTGTGCGTATATCGTCGTTGTACAGCCGGGTCTGGCACGGCAGTTGCAACGAATTCTGTTAACAAGGAATGCCGCCCAAAATGAAACTCCTCAACCGTCTGTTCAAGCCACTTAAGCCCGAGCCCGAGGCTCCTGCTGCCGCGCGTGTTGAGCAGATGGTTATCCCGACCAAGGAACGTCCACGCCCGGTTCGCGCCTCCGTCTATCGTGAGGCCAATATCGTGTATGAGTCCGGCTATACCCGCCGCGGTATTGTTCTGGACCATTCCGATTCTGGTGTCCGTCTCCGCTTTCCGACGAATGAAGGCATGCCGGAAATCGTGACGCTTCACGCCAAGGGCGTCGGCCTGCAGGGCCTTGCCCGGGTTGTCTGGCAAAACGGATCCGAAGCCGGCTTCGAACTTGTGGGCATATAGGCCCGCCCTACCGATTCCATCCGCTCCCTTGGCATGAGGCCCTGAAAGGTCTTCAATGCACTTCCATTAGGAAAGGGACGCATAATGGCTATCATGAAATCAGAACAGATCATGTCGGAATCGACCAAATCCTTTGAGGATGCGATTCAGACTGCCGTCACGCGCTTTGACGCCACGGTCAAGGGCCTCGCTTCGGCCTATGTCAACGAGATGTACACCACGATCAAGAACGGCAAGATCGAGAAGTATCGTGTGAACCTCCAGATGACCTTCGAAGTGATGCCACCCAAGGCGGCTGACAAGGCTTCCCGCGCCAAGAAGAAATAGAAGCCGCGTGTGGCGAAGGATGTCGAAACCTGGTTTTCGAACCTTGACCCTGCCCAGCGCGAAATTGCGGAAAGCCTTCGCGCGCGCATTCAGCTTGCAGGTCCCGATTTGACCTGCAAGCTCGCTTGGGGCTTTCCGTGCTGGAGCGGACGAGAGAGAATCTTCTCGATCGCCGCACACAAGGACCGGTGCAATCTGCAGCTTTTCTGCGGCGCCGAACTCGCCCCGTCTCATCCGGCCTGGATTGAAGGCACCGGCAAGGCCCTGCGGCATGTGAAAATCCGGTCGCTCGACGAGATTGATGAGGGCCTGGACCGCATTATCGAAGATGCCATCCGGCTGGACACCTCCCATCCGCAACCCGTTCGATAAGAATGCGTGACAGCCGCGCGGAACGCCCTATCATCTGTAACCAGATGCAACAGGAGCGTGCCCCATGCGCCAATCCCTCGTTGCGGCCCTGGCCGCGTCCTGCCTCGCCCTCACTGCCGCCGCCTGTTTGCCGGAAGCCGAGGCCCAGTCAGCCCCTGCCCCGGAGACCTCGACCATGACGGCCACGCAGTTCACTCGCATTGACGGCAAGCCCCTCGACCTGACAGCGCTGGACGCCAAGGCGGTCCTCGTCGTCAACACAGCCTCCAAATGCGGCTACACCCCACAATATGAAGGCCTGCAGGCGCTCTATGAGGCGAAAAAGGACAAGGGCCTCGTCATTGTCGGCGTCCCCTCAAACGATTTCGGGGGCCAGGAACCGGGCACCGAAGAAGACGTCCAGACATTCTGCAAGCTCAATTTCGGCGTCACGTTTCCGCTGACGAAGAAATACGCCGTCACAGGCGCCGACGAGCACCCCTTTTACCTGAACGCCGTTGAAACCCTTGGCGACGCCGCGCAACCGAAATGGAACTTCCACAAGATCCTGGTTTCGGGAGACGGCACACCGCTCAAGGCCTACCCGTCGGCCACGACCCCGTCCGACGCGGCACTGATGGCCGACATCGAAGCCGCCCTCGGCAGCTAAGACCGCCGCGTCAATCTTTCCCATACCCTTCTGCCCTAAATTCTCTACTTCTGGTTTGAACAGAGGGGAGGTTCGCGGCCATGCAGGACGTGCTCCTGGGGATCGGAAGCGTATTATTGGGCCTGTGGATCGCTGATCTCGGGACGGGTTTCTTTCATTGGCTGGTCGACAATTATTGCGATCCCGACTGGCCGATCCTTGGCCCCCTCCACATCAGGAACAGTCATCGGCATCATGTTGCTCCGCTTGAGCTGTTCCATTTGCCACCTCTGTTAAAGCATGGCGGGATTTGGTTGGTAGTCGGGCTTGCTGCAGCGGCGCTGACACTCGCAGGCTGGATGAATTTGACGCTGGCCTCGGCCTGCCTCTTCGGCGGGCTGACCAACACCATCCACGGGTGGTCGCATTCTTCGGCAGAAGAAAACGGCCCGGTGATCACGCTGTGCCACCGGATCGGCCTTTTCCAGTCGCCCACACATCATGTGCATCATCATTCCGGTGCCTCGGACACTCATTATTGCTTGCTGACAGATCACATGAATCCGGTCCTTGAAGGGCTGCGCGTATGGCCACGCCTCGAGTCGATCCTGACGGCGATAAAAATTCCCCGGCGCTGGTGGGTCAAGTCGCAGGGAATGACCGCAGCCTGATACCCTGCGACCCTAGCATCCTCTTGACGAAACCCACCGGGACGCGCTTTGTGTTCGCAACTGCACAAAAAAGCCTAAAGTGAGGAACACGTATGTCTGAACAAGATCCCGTCGTCATCGTCGGTATGGGCCGCACGCCCATGGGTGGCCTGCTCGGCGACCTTGCCAGCCTGACAGCCAGCGAGCTCGGCGCCATCGCCATCGAAAAGGCCGTCAGCGAAGCGAAACTGTCGCCGGGCGAGGCGAACGAAATCATCATGGGCAACTGCCTTCCCGCGGGCCAGGGCCAGGCCCCTGCCCGTCAGGCCGGTTTCAAATCGGGCCAGGACAAGGGTCTCGAAGCCACGACGATCAACAAGATGTGCGGCTCCGGCATGCAGGCTGCCGTCATGGGCCGCAATGCCATCCTCGCGGGCGACGCCAACATCGTGATCGCGGGCGGCATGGAATCCATGACCAACGCCCCTCACCTCCTGAACGTCCGCAAGGGCCACAAATACGGCACCATGAACGCCGAAGACCATATGGCTCTCGACGGCCTGTCTGACGCCTACAAGGGCGGCCCCATGGGCCAGTTCGCCGACATGATCGCTGGCGAGTACCAGTTCACCCGCGAACAGCAGGACGCCTATGCGCTGGAAACGCTGAGCCGCGCCCAGAACGCGACGAAGTCAGGCAAGTTCAAGCGCGAGATTGCCCCGGTCACCATCAAGACCCGCAAGGGTGAGACGGTGGTCGACACGGACGAGCTGCCACGTACCGCGATGCCAGAGAAAATCCCGACCCTGCGCCCGGCCTTCTCCAAGGATGGTACGGTCACGGCCGCCAACGCCTCCGCCATTTCCGACGGCGCGGCTGCCATCGTCCTGATGCGCGAGTCCGAAGCCAAGAAGCGCGGCCTCACGCCGCTGGCCAAGATTGTCTCGTCTTCCAGCCACGCGCATGAGCCGGAATACTTCACGACCGCGCCAGTGCCGGCCATGAAGAAAGCCCTCGAAAAGGCTGGCTGGAGCATCGACGATGTCGAGCTTTGGGAAGTCAACGAAGCCTTCGCGGTCGTGCCGATGATCGCCATGAAGGAAATGGGCATCAGCCACGACAAGTTGAACGTGAATGGCGGCGCCTGCGCCATGGGTCACCCGATTGGCGCCTCCGGCGCCCGCCTGATCGTTACCCTGCTCGCGGCCATGGAAGACCGCGGCCTCAAGAAGGGCATGGCCAGCCTCTGTATCGGCGGCGGCGAAGGCATCGCCATGGCGCTGGAACGCTACTAGGGGTCCGGCATGCTGGATGAAACCCGGATCCTCGACCATTTCGCCGAACAGGCGGGATGGTGCGAGGATCTGGGGTCTCCCTTCACAGCCGCCCTGCTCCGGCAGTTTGCGGATGATTTCACGGCCGGTGGCCCGCTCGCAGACATCTGTAGCGACTGGACCGGAAACCCTCGCAAGGATGCCCTTGGCCTCAGGCTGGCCGGCGCCCTGCACCATGCCGTGCTGACCGGCGCAGCCCCTGCCCTTGCCGCGACCTATCCCGCCCATGTGGCGGAGTGGAAGATGGAGGAGGTCTGGGCCAAGGCCCGGCCCTGGCTTGCGGCCCACATCCCGGACGTCCGCAGCTTCCTCAAGAGCCCCCCGCAGACCAATGAGACCCGCCGCTCGATTGCGCTCCTGCCCGGCTTTCTCGAACTCGCCGCAACCTACCGCATGCCCATGCACCTGCTTGAGCTGGGCGCCAGCGCAGGCCTCAACCAGAATTGGGATCGGTTCACCTATGATGGCGGCACCTGGCAGCGGCCGGGGCCGAGCGAGGTCACCATTTCGACCGTCTGGAACGGGCCGGAACCGCTTCATCTGGATGCCGCGCCGGTGATTGCCTCCCGCGCGGCGTGTGACCTCAACCCGATTGACGTGTCAGACGAGGCCGCCTTCCTGCGCCTCAAATCCTATACCTGGCCAGACCAGGCGGGCCGCCTTGCCCGGCTGGAAGCTGCTGCAGAGCTTGCGCGCCAGATGGGCGTTCGCGTTGAACAGGCCAATGCGGTCGACTGGCTGGCCAAGCGCCTGGCCAGCCGCCCGTCCGAGGGCCTGACAGTGATCTATCATTCAATCTTCCTGATCTATCCGCCCAAGGATGATATTGAACGCATCATGCGGCTGATCGCGGAAGCCGGCGCAGCGGCGACGGATACCGCGCCTGTCGCCTGGCTCTGCTTCGAACCGGAATCCCTGTTCGGGGGTGACCGGGCCTCCCCTCGCATGCAGACCCGGTTGCAGGTCTGGCCCGGCGGAGAGCCCCGTATACTGAACGAATCCGACGGCCATGTAACGCATGTGGACATGCCGCAGGCCTAGTCCGCTGCCCGCAAATCCTCTGCCAGATCGACGGCCAGTGCATACATGGCTTCTCCAGCCTTTTCGCTGTGCTGGTTCGTGTTCACGATAATCACAAGGCCCTGCTCCGGAAGAAGGGTGACGTGGGACAGCCACATCGTGTTGGAACCGGCATGGCGATAGTATCGCCCGAGCGTATCATGCTGGCCAACCGCCCAGCCGAACGCATAATCTGAGGTGCTATCAGGATAAGGCGTCATCAGCTTCCCGTATATCGCCTCTGGGCGCAGGAACTGGCTGAGGAAGCGGGCGTGCGCAGCCAAAGGCACATGTAGCGTGCCGGCTGGCGCGAGTGCGGGGGGATTGTCTGCCTCCAGCCCCTTCCCCTGTCCTCTCAAGCGACCGAACAGGTTTTTGACATGCCCTTCAATGCCTTCTTTCGGCGGCCCGAAGCCCCAGCCCTCCCCGTCCGGAACCAGGGTTGAAAGGAACAAGGCTTCATAATTCTTGTATCCAAGCCGCACCGCGATCCGGTCAATCGCGGTCCCGGCGATCATGTAGCCAAGATTCGAATAGGTGAAGGTGCCGGTTTCGCCGTCGGGCGGTTTTGACAGGAACCCTTTTGCCAAAATTGTGCGCTGTGTCTCGACAGGATCGCGCGATGCCCGGCTCGTCAGGAACCACATCATGCCCGGATTGGCGGCCAGCCCGCTGCGGTGGGACAGGAGCTGCTCGATCGTCACATCATTCCAGGCTGGGTCCATCTCGTCGGCGAGATCGGGCAGCAATTCTGGCAGCGTCGCGCCCCAGCTGGCTTCCCCCTCTTCGACAAGACGGCCATAGAGCAACGCCGTCAGCATCTTCGTATTGGAACCGATATGCCAGGCATCACCCGGTTGCACTGCGTCGCCGCTGCCCTTTACCCGCTCCCCAGCGACGGCAAGGCCAAGGATGTTGCCGTCTGCATCAGCCACCACCGCGCCAAGCGCGACCATGCCGGTCTCTTCACGGACGGTTTCCAATCTCTGCTGGAGTTGGTCTGCCTCAAGAGGTGCGGCCCCCGATGGCAAGGCCATCGCAGTCAGCATCACGCACAGGATCACGGCACGAAACATGACACCTATTCTCGTGGCGCCAACCTGACCGGTCAAGCAGAAGCGGGCTTTTTCAGGTCTTCCACAAGATCCAGCGGCAGAGCCGTCGTGCGCTTGGCGACCCTGATCACGATCCGCGACTGTACATCTGACACCAGCGCGGAGCCGAGCAACTTGTCCCGCAGGAAGTTGTCGTAGGCGTGCATGTCGGTCGTGATGATATGGATCATGTAATCGACCGCGCCGGTCACCGTCATGCATTCGATGACTTCCGGCCAGGCCTGCACCATTTGCTCGAAGGCATCGAGATTTTCGCGGCTGGGAAGGGCCAGTTTGACACTGGCCATGACTTCAAAGTTCAGTCCGAGCGACTTGTTATCCAGCAGGGTAACGCGGCCGGTAATGAAGCCGGCCTCTTCCATCCGCTTGATTCGCCGCCAGCAGGGCGACGATGACAGGCCGACCCGGTCGGCAATTTCGGCGACGGACAGGCCGGCATCATGCTGAATGATGTCCAGTATTCGCGCGTCGACAGCATCTATTTCTTGGGCCAATTTTGCTCACTTTCTCGCATTTTCCGGTAAAATATGCCCCGGAATAACAAAAACTACGCAAGATAGGCAAGCAATTTCGTTCGATTTCACCAATAATATGCCTAAACCCACTTAATAGGCATGCTATGCAACACCGCGAAGTCACGCTGGACGACAAATACGAGCTTGTCGAGGGAAAAGCGTTCATGACGGGCATTCAGGCACTGGTACGCCTGCCGCTTGACCGCAAACGCCTCGATCTGGGTCTTGGCCTGAATACGGCCGGGTTCATCTCAGGCTACCGCGGCTCCCCGCTGGGCGGGTATGATCAGCAGTTGCGAGCCGCCCAGAAATGGCTGGATACTCATGATATCCAGTTCTGGGAGGGCCTGAACGAAGATTTGGGTGCCACAGCCGTCTGGGGCAGCCAGCAGCTCGGCCTCTTCCCCGGCGCCAAATATGATGGCCTGTTCGGTGTCTGGTACGGCAAGGCCCCCGGCGTGGACCGGACCGGCGACGCCTTCAAGCATGCCAATGCCGCTGGCGCGTCGAAACATGGCGGCGTGCTCGCCATCATCGGCGACGACCATAATTGCAAATCCTCCACCCTGCCCTCGCAATCCGAATTCGCGATGGCGGATGCCGAAATCCCTGTCCTGAACCCGGCCTCCATCCAGGACGTGCTGGACTATGGCATTCATGGCTGGGCGATGAGCCGCTTCTCCGGCGCGTGGACCGGCCTGGTCGCGCTCGCCGACACGATGGATTCCGGCGCGGTGGTCAGCGTCGATCTCGACCGGTTCAACTTCGTTTCTCCAGATTTCCAGCTGCCCGAAGACGGCGTGCATATGCGCCGCGGCGACAGCCCGCTCGAAAAGGAGCGACGCCTGCGCCAGGTGAAGCTCCCGGCCGCGCAGGCCTATGTGCGCGCCAACAAGCTGGATCATGTCATCCTGCCTGCGCCGGAAACCCGTGTCGGTGTAGTTGTGACGGGCCAGGCTGCCCGCGACGTGTTCGAGGCGCTCGCGGCGCTTGGCCTGTCACCGCAGGATGCAGGGCGTCTGGGTCTCTCCGTGTACAAGGTGGCCATGCCGTGGCCCCTTGAGCCCGAAGGGATCCGGGCGTTCTGCAAAGGCCTGGAGCGTGTGGTCGTGATCGAGCACAAACGCCCGCTGATCGAGGACCAGCTCCGCTCGGTTCTCTATGATTTGCCGGATGGCCAGCGTCCGACAGTGGAAGGCAAGCGTGACCGTGACGGTCGCCCCCTGCTCTCGGACATCGCCTCCATCTCCATCCCGGAAATGGCTGCGGCGCTGATGAAGATCATTCCCGATGGCTGGGACACCAGCCGCGCCGAAGCCTATTTCGACCGCATTGGCCGCGCCGGTGAGGCCGCCCGCACGAACGCTTCCGAGACTGTGCGGACGCCGCACTATTGCTCCGGCTGCCCCCACAATTCCTCCACCGTCGTGCCGGAAGGCTCGCGCGCCCTTGCCGGCATCGGCTGCCACTACATGGCGAACTTCATGCCGGACCGCAAAACCGACATGACCAGTCAGATGGGCGGCGAAGGCGTGCCGTGGATCGGCCAGTACTGGGCGACGGAAGAAGACCATGTCTTCGTCAATCTCGGCGACGGCACCTATTCCCATTCCGGCAGCCTTGCCATCCGCGCCGCGGTCACCTCCGGCGCCAGCATGACCTACAAGATCCTCTACAATGACGCCGTCGCCATGACGGGCGGCCAGACCGTGGAATCCGGCCAGACCCCTGCCCAGATCGCGCAACAGGTCGAAGCTGAAGGCGTCGAGACGATTGTCATCGTGACCGAGGACCCGACCCGCTACGCCAACGTCAAGCATCTGCCCCGCCGCGTGAAGATCTATGACCGCGAGGAACTCGAAGAGGTTCAGGTCATGCTGCGCGAGACGCCCGGCGTCTCCGTCATGATCTATGACCAGATCTGCGCCACGGAAAAGCGCCGCCGCTCCAAGCGCGGCCTGCGCGCCCCGGACCGGACCCGCGTCGTCATCAATACCGAAGTCTGCGAAGGCTGCGGCGACTGCTCGATCAAATCGAACTGCCTGTCGGTGGAGCCGGTCGAGACCGAACTCGGCCGTAAGCGCCGCATCAACCAGTCGACCTGCAATACCGACCTTTCCTGCCTGCGCGGTTTCTGCCCGAGCTTCGTGACCATCCAGGATGGCGAACCTGCATGGGAAGACCAGCCGCGTCCGGAATTCGATGATGCCGGCCTGCCCCTGCCGGAAACGCCCGGCCTCTCCGAGCCGTGGAACGTGCTGTTCACCGGCGTCGGCGGCACAGGCGTCACCACGGTCGCCGCCGTGCTGGCCATGGCCGCCCATGTGGACGGTCATGCGGCCTCCAGCCTCGACATGACCGGCCTTGCCCAGAAGGGCGGCCCGGTGCTCAGCCATATCCGGTTCGCCCGCGAGCCGGAAATGATCTCGACCGGGAAAGTGCCGCCCGCCAGCGCCGACCTCATCATCGCCTGCGACCTCGTCGTCGCCGCCGGGGGCGACGCCCTGAACCTTATGGATGGCAACCGCACGGCGGCCTATGCGAACTCCGACGTCACCCCGACAAGCGAATTCATCCGGGATCGGTCAAAGCGCTTCGAGAGCGACCTGCTCGCCGCCCGCGTCAAACGCCAGGCCCGTGACTTCGATGCCTTCGATGCTGAGGCCCTCGCGGTCGGTTACCTGCATGACGCGATCTATACGAACATGATCATGGTCGGCTTTGCGTGGCAGAAGGGTCAGGTCCCGATCAGCCTGCGCGCGCTCTACCGCGCCATTCGCCTCAACGGCACCAAGGTGGAAGACAACATGTCCGCCTTCAATATCGGCCGGATCGCGGCGGCGAACCCCGAACGCCTCCTGCCCCAGCATGACCCGCGCGGTCATATCGAAGAGAAGACGCTGGACGAACTGATCAACGACCGGGCGACGCGCCTCACCGCCTATCAGGACGCCGCCTATGCGGAGACCTATCGCAACATCGTTGCCCAAATCCGCGCCGCCGAACATGCGGCTGGCCTCGGCGAGAAGCTGACCCGCGCGGCCGCCACCTATGCCTACAAGGTCATGGCCTACAAGGATGAGTACGAAGTCGCCCGTCTCTACACGGATGGGAAATTCGCCGAATACATCGCCAGCCAGTTCAAGGGCGGCAAGCTGCGTCTGATGCTGGCACCGCCTATCCTGTCAAAGACGGACGCAAACGGCCATGCCAGGAAAAAGCATTTCGGCCCGTGGATGTTCCAGGTCTTCAAGCTGATGGCGAAGTTCAAGGGCCTGCGCGGCACGCGGTTCGACCTGTTCGGCTATACCGAGGAGCGCCGCATGGAGCGCAAGCTGCGCGACGACTATCTCGCTGGCCTCGCCCGTATCGCGCAGGAGCTGTCTGCGAAGAACCATGATCTCGCCGTCGCCCTCGCCGAAATCCCGGACGATATTCGCGGCTATGGCCATGTGAAGGAAGCTGCTGCCGAAGTCGCCAAGGCGAAAGAGGCAGACCTCTGGGCCGGTTGGCCGGAGGGCAAGCTGCCGAAGGCAAAGACCACGCTGATCGCGGCGGCGGAGTAGGCCCCCTACCCCGCCTCTTCGACCTGCACGTCGATGATGGTGCCTTTCTTGCCGATCTTTTCGAGGGTCTTTTCGATGTCATCGGATTCGACGGTGCGCGTATAGGTCTTGGTGCCGCCGCCGAATTTCTTGACCTTCACCTTCAGCTTGACGTCCGGCTCCGGTCCGTCGATCGCATCGCCCGTGGCGCTGACCACGCCCGAGCCGACCGCATAGGCGCCCTTCGCTGTCCCCTCGACCACGTCGCCCGCGATGCCGACAGGCACGGTCACGATCTTGGTGGCAAGACAGGCAGGCAGCGTGGCAAGCATGCCGGCGATCAGGACAAGACGAATGGCAGGCATGGCAAAGGCTCCTCTGGCTCTGGCCAGACTAGAGCAGAGGAATGTTGAGGCGAGGTTACGGTTCAGTCACGGAGCCAGCCCCCCAACTGTCCTCCCCCTTTCAGGGTGAGGAACGCGGACAGCTAATGCGATCAGGTTTGCGATTGGCGTTCTCCCCCTTGGAAAGGGGGAGACAGAGGGGGATCCTACCGGACTCGCCTCCCTAGTCCCGCGCCAGTGCCTCATCCATCAGGCGGGCCGTATTGGCCACGCCATAAAGCGCGGCAAAGCTGCCGAAGCGCGGCCCCTGGCTCTGGCCGAGCAGGACTTCATACAGCGCCTGGAACCATTCGCGCAGATTCTCGAACTCATGCTCCTTGCCAACCGAGAAGGTCAGCGTCTGGAGGTTTTCCGAGGTCGGCTCGCCATCGAACGCCTTGAGCCGGGCTGACAGATCCTCCATCGCCGCGCGTTCCTTGGCCGTCGGCGCGCGATAGGTCTTCTGCGGCAGGACGAAGTCCTGATAATAGCTCATCGCATAGCCTGCGAGCTCATCAAGTAGCCGGTTCTTTTCCGGCGAAGCCTCTGGCGCATATTGCGAGATGAAGCCCCAGAGCTGGCTCTTGTCTTCCGGGTTCGCCACGGCAACGAGGTTCAGCAGCAGCGCAAAGCTGACCGGTGTCGTCTCGGCTGGCGGATTGCCGGAATGGATGTGCCAAACCGGGTTTTCCAATTGGCGCGCAGGCTCCTCACTCGGATACTTCTCTAGGAAGGTCAGGTATTCGTCCACGGCCTTCGGAATGACGTCGAAATAGAGCTTCTTCGCCACGCGCGGCTTCTGGAACTGGAACAGGCCGAGGCTTTCGTCCGGCGCATATTTCAGCCAGTCCTCGACCGAGATGCCATTGCCCTTGGTCTTGGAAATCTTCTCGCCCTTTTCGTCGAGGAACATCTCATAGACATATTGCTCCGGTGGGCGCACGCCCAGGATGCGGGTGATCTTGGAATAGATCGGCGCATTGGCCTGATGGTCCTTGCCGAACATTTCAAAATCGACGCCGAGCGCGGCCCAGCGCATGCCGAAATCCGGCTTCCACTGCATCTTCACATGGCCGCCGGTCACCGGCAGCGTGAATTCCTTGCCGGACGCATCCTCGAACGTCACGGTCCCCTTCTCTCCGTCCACGGCCTTCATCGGCACATAGAGCACTTCGCCCGTGTCCGGATGGATTGGCAGGAACGGGCTGTAGGTTGCCTGACGCTCTTCGCCCAGCGTTGGCAGCATCACGTTCATGATGTCCTGATACTTGCGCGCGGCCTCCAGCAGCATGGCATCGAACCGGCCGGACTTGTAACATTCCGTGGCCGACAGGAATTCATACTCGAACCCGAACTGGTCAAGGAAGGCGCAGAGCCGGGCATTCATGTGCGCGCCATAGGAGGCGTGCGTGCCAAACGGGTCCGGCACCGCCGTCAGCGGCTGCTGCAGGTAGGGCTCCAGCTTTTCCGGGTTCGGCACGGTCGGGGGCACTTTGCGCATCCCGTCCATGTCATCCGACACACAGATCAGGCGCGTTGTGTATTTGCCGCCGGTCAGCACTTCAAAGGCGTGGCGCACCATGGTCGTGCGCACGACTTCACCGAACGTGCCGATATGCGGCAGGCCCGACGGGCCATATCCGGTCTCGAACGTGACCGGGTCATCTGCCGTGCGTTGGCCGGCCTTGATCTGCTGCTCCACGCGCTGTTCCAGCTTGCGGGCAAGCTCGAACGGCCAGGCCTTTGCGGAATGGGCGAGCGTGGAGAGATCGGTCATCGGAAATGTCTGTCTTTACTGAGAAATGAAAGGTCCGCCGGACCTAGAGGCCGCACGGGCTCCGGTCAAGCGGCGCGAACTTTCTTGTAAAAAATATTTGACATGTCAAAAATCTTTTACCATATAGGGTGTGTAAGAAATTTTTGACATGCAGAGGAACTCCAACAATGTCCTTTCACGAAAAATCGGCCTGGATCATGGGCCTCCTCATCAGCCTGACCGGGGTCTGGTATGTGTCCAGGGTCTGGAAGATGTCCGAGGCGCTGGGCGAGACCGCGCCGCCCACCCTCGGCCTGATCGGCGGGGCCACGATCATGCTGGTCGTCGGCGCCATCATCAGCCACATAATCATTGCCAGCCTCTCGCCTGAAGACGCCAGCGACGCCGAGGATGAGCGCGACAAGCAGGTGCTGCGCCGCGCCGGCAATATCTCCGGATACGTGCTCGGCTTCGGCATCTTTGCGGGCCTCTGGCACTATTACATCAATTCAGATGGAAACCTGCTCTTCCACATCGCGGTCGGCAGCCTGATTGCCTCGCAAATCGCGGAATACGTCCTGACCATCCTGTTCTACCGCCGGGGCGCCTGACTCATGGCCAAACGCCCCCCTATCCTCAACCGCGTGAAGGCCTTGCGCGAAGCCCATGACGGCATGAGCCAGGCGGCCCTGGCAAAAGAGATCGGCGTGACCCGGCAGACCGTGATCGCCATCGAACAGGGCCGCTATTCCCCCTCCCTCGAAAGCGCCTTCCGCATTGCGCGGGTCTTCCAGGTCGGCCTTGAAGACGTGTTCCAATGGGATGACACCGCCGAGGCCTGAGCGCAGTCCTCACAGGCTGGCCCGGCGGCCATTCCGCGTCTGCAACAAACCGTAAAAATTGGATTGACAATCATTCGCAGTGTCGTGCAAATGGTTCTCATGATCATCTGTGTCTGCAACCGTATCAACTGCAAGAGCGTCCGCACCGCCGTCGATGCCGGCGCGCGCAGCCCCAAGGCCGTGCAGGCGCATCACGGGTGCAAGTTCCAGTGCGGAAAATGCAGCTGCTCCATCGGCGAGATCATCTCCGAAGAAATGGACCAGCGCCCGGTCAGCCCGGCCCTGATCGCCGCCGAATAGGCGCCCACCCCCTGAAATTGCTGGCCCTTTGGACGGAATGGAACCGGATGAAACGGATCTGCCCCGTTTTGCAACGCGGCTGCAACTGTGTCGCACTTTCATATGCAATTGTTTTCATTGGATTTTTTGTTGCCCCCATGACACAATCACCCTAGGTGCTGGCCCATACGAAATCCAAAGCGCAGGAGCTCCCCATGAAAGGCGACCCGAAGGTCATCGAATTTCTGAACAAATGTCTCAAGAACGAGCTGACGGCGATCAACCAGTATTTCCTGCACTCGCGCATGCTGCACGATTGGGGCGTCAGCAAGCTCGGCGACTATGAATACAAGGAATCCATCGAGGAGATGGAACATGCCGACTGGCTGATCGAACGCATCCTGTTCCTCGGCGGCCTGCCGAACCTGCAGGACCTCGGCAAGCTGCGCATCGGCGAATCGGTCCACGAAATCCTCGAATGCGACCTGAAGCTCGAAAACGACGCCATTCCCCTGCTCAAGGACGCGATGGAATATTCCGAAAGCATCCGCGACTATGGCAGCCGCGACCTGTTCGGAAAGATTCTGAACAATGAAGAAGAGCATGTGGACTATCTTGAAACACAGTTCGACCTGATCGAACGCATCGGGATCGAGCGCTACACCATGCTCCAGTCCGAAGCCAATGGCTCAAAGGCCCAGGACTAAAGGCTTCAGGCGCCGCTCTCTTCGGGGGCGGCGCCCGCTTCGGCTTCGGCCTCTTCGATCCGGTCCTGCAGCTTCTGCAGCTGTCGCTCGCGCAGCTCGTCCGAAAAGGCGCTGGCGAACACGCCCGCCGGCAACGCGACCACCCCGATCCCAGCAATCGCAATCACAGACGCCGCAACCCGCCCCAGCGTGGTGACCGGATAGATATCGCCATAGCCGACCGTGGTCAGCGTTGCGATGGACCACCAGATGGCCCGCGGGATGGAGCCGAACTCCTCACGCCCCTGCCCCACGCCTTCGATGAAATAGAGCAGGACGGCCGCGACATAGACCAGCGCCAAAGCCATCGCGAGCGTGGTGAGAAGCTGCGTGCCGGCCCGTTTCATGGCCGCACCCAGAACGTCAAACGCCGGCACGAACCGCGCAATCTTGATGAGGCGGAACAGGCGGAAGACGCGCAATGCGATCAGCGGAATGCCGCCGCCGACCACCATCACGATCAGCTCCGGCAGGAAGGCCAGAAGGTCTGCGATGGAATAGAAGCGCGTGACATAGCGCAGCCGTCCGGTGACGCCCGCATATTCCGGCCTCAGCCCGGCAATGGCGACCCGCAGGACGTATTCGATGGCAAAGACAATAACGACCGCGACATTGAACCAGTCAAACACCAGACGCCATTCGGGAACGGCCAGAAGGGTTGGCTCGGTCTCAAGTGCCAGGAACAGGAAGCTCGCCAGGACAAGGCTGATGATGATCCAGTTGGTAACCGAGATGCCGGACTTGCGGGCTTCGGGCACCAGCTCATTATGCAACCACCGATACAGCCCCATTCATCACCTTCGCAGCCGGTTTCCTGATAGCTAGCCTCTTAGCACGCCGCCCGTACCCTTGGCGACCGACGCGACCACCTTGTCCATCAGGGCCTGGATGTCTTCGTCCTTCATCTTTTCCTGCGGCTGGACCGTCATTTCAAAGGCGACCGATTTCTGCCCCTCCGGAACGCCGGTACCTTCATAGACATCGAACACGTCCACTTTCGCGATCAGCTTCTTGTCGGCGCCCTGGGCATGGCGCACCAGATCTGCAGCCGGAACGGACTGATCCACCACAAAGGCGAGGTCGCGGCGGATCGGTGTCAGCTCGGCGCGCTCGAAGACCGGCTTGGTCTTGGTGTTCTTCGCCTTCATCTGCGGCAGCGCATTGAGGTTCAGTTCGAACCCGAACATCGGCCCGTCAACGCCCAGCTGTTTCAGGACGCCGGGATGCAGCTGGCCGAAATGTGCCACGGTCACTTTCGGGCCGAGCTTCAGGCTGGCCGCCTGCCCCGGATGCCAGTGCGGCTGCGCGGGCGCGGCGACCTGGAACCGCTCGCCTGGCTGCCCGAGGGCCTCCAGCACGGCGAACAAATCTGCTTTGGCATCGAAGGAATCATAGGGCTCGGGCGCGCCCTGCCAATGACGCTCATTGAACGGACGCACAAGCGCGGCCACGACGCTGCGCTGGTCCTTCGGCCCGTCGCCCAGATAGATCGGCCCGGCCTCGAACAGGCGCACGCCGCGCTCGCCATGATTGGCAGCGCGCTGAGCGGCCTTGGCCAGATTGCCGAGCACGGAGGGGCGCATATAGTCCAGCTCGCTGGCCACCGGATTGGCGACCGTGAGAGCCTCATTGATCTTGCCGAACAGGGCCGCATCGGCTTTCGCCATGAAACTCCAACTGACAGTTTCGAGGAAACCGCGCGACGCCATCACCCGCCGCGCCGCGCGCACGCGGGCCTGCATCGGTGTGGTGATCGCCTTCACGCCGCCCTTGGGCGCAGGCAGGGAGGCCGTCGGCAACTGGTCGAACCCGACAAGACGCGCAATCTCTTCCACGATGTCAGCCGATTGTTCCATGTCGAACCGGAAGGTCGGCGGGCGCAGATACCAGGCGTCGCCAGCATCCTCGATATTGAACTCAAGGTCTTTCAGCATGCGGCGCATGTCAGCGGGCTTGACGGTAAGCCCCGTCAGACGCTCCACATCGGCCGGATAGAAGGTCACCTTGTTCGGATTGACCCGTGCCTCGCCGGCAAGCTTCGGCTTGGAAACGACCCCGCCGCCATATTCCACGATCAGCGCAATCGCGAGGTTCAGCCCATCCATGCAGCTATGGGGGTCTACGCCGCGCTCGAAGCGATAGCGCGCATCGGAGTGGATGCCGGTCGCGCGACCGGTGCGCGCCGTGCGCAGCGGATCGAACCAGGCGCTTTCGACAAAGACATCCACGGTCTCGTCGGAGACGGCTGTGGATTGTCCGCCCATGACGCCGCCCAGACCAATGACGCCGCTGTCATCAGCAATGACGCACATCTCTTCGCCGACCTGATAGGTCTTGCCGTCGAGCGCTTCCAGTTCCTCACCCTTGCGGCCAAGACGCGCCACAACAGGCCCGGACAATTTCGCTGCGTCATAGACGTGCAGCGGACGCGCCCGGTCGAGCGAGATATAATTCGTGACATCCACCAGGAGGGATTTCGGCTGGATGCCTACGGCCTTCAGGCGTTGCTGTATCCAGTCCGGCGACGGACCATTCTTCACGCCGACGATGACAGCACCTGCAAAAACCGGACACGCCTCCGGCGCGTCGAGCTTGATCTCGACAGGACAGGCCTTGGTGCCGGTCACCTTTTTCACTTCAACATGAAGGAACCGCCCTGCCCCGGCTGCAGCAAGGTCTCGCGCGATGCCCTGCACGCCCAGCCAGTCGGGGCGGTTCGGCGTCACTTCGAAATCAATGACCGGATCGCTCAGGCCGAGCGCTTCGGCGGCCGGCATCCCGAGCGGGATCGAATCATCAAGATCCGCGATGCCGTCATGATCCTCACCCGCCTCGATCTCCTTGGTGGAGCACATCATGCCATGGCTCTCGATACCGCGGATCTTGCGCGGCTTCTTGTCGAGTGCGAAGTCGAGCCCCGGAATGAACGTACCGAGCGGCGCATAGATGGCGGTCATGCCGGCGCGGGCATTTGGCGCGCCACACACGATCTGCTTCTCGCCGTCGACGGTATCGACCGTACAGACGCGCAGCTTGTCCGCATCCGGATGAGGCTCGGCCGCCTTGACCTTGCAGACGGTGAAAGCCGCCAGCTTCTCGCGCGGGTCAATAACCTCTTCCACTTCGAGGCCGGCCTGCAGCATGAGGGCCAGAATATCATCCAGCGTCGCCTTGGTGGCGAGGTGGTCGTTCAGCCAGGACAGGGTGAATTTCATCGTCTATTCCAGTTCAGCGGTCGTATTGGTTTCGGGCGTGTGCGCATAGTTCGCCAGGGCCTCGAATACATCTGTTTCGCTACGTTCGCAGCGCTTCACACGTTCGGCGCGCGCGATGCTCAGTCCCATCTCTCGACCTATCGCGGTCCAGCATTTGTTAAAGACCGAGCAATAGCAGATCTCCACATCCATCTCGCTCCAGGCCAAAGCGGCCGCGTCGCGTTGCACGATTGAAACGGCATCGAGGGGCCAGTCGACCCTCAGCGGGATAATCTCATCGCCCGGTGCAATGGCCCGGCCAATCAAGCTTGCCCAGGATTGCTGATAGCCGGGTGGAAGCTGGTCGACATACGGCTTGAGGCTTTCGACGGGCTCGCCATTTTTCAACATCTCAACCCGCTCGATCAAGGCTGGCCCGACACCGCTGTTCGAGACGCGAAGCCCCATGGACGCCGTTTCGGCAGTCGACGACACAAAGCCTTCGATCTGAACGACCGGATAGACCGCACCATGCTGCTGGGCCCGCATCACGCGGCCCTGGTCCCAGGCAATGAAGACGGCAATCGCGCTGGTCAGCACCGCGCAGATCGCAATCAGCATTTCCACTTTGTTGCCGGTACCCATGCCCCCTGCTCCCTAGCTCAGGCCGCCGCTGACGGATGGCGTGCTCCACGGCGAGAAGCCGTAATGGCGGGTCCATTGCGGGTCAGCCTCGAAGTATGGGCGCAAGTCAGGCATGCCATATTTCAGCATGGCGAGGCGATCCACGCCCATTCCGAAGGCGAAGCCTTGGTATACATTCGGATCAATCCCGCAATTGCGCAGCACGTTCGGATGCACCATGCCGCTGCCGAGGATTTCCATCCAGCTGTCGCCGGCGCCGATTTCGATCGTCTCGCCCTTGCGGGTGTATTTGACGTCCATCTCGGCCGACGGCTCGGTGAAGGGGAAGAAGTGCGGACGGAACCGCGCCTCGACATCATCCACTTCGAAGAACGCCTTCACGAAATCGATCAGGCAGCCTTTCAGATGGCCCATATGAATGTTCTTCTCGATCACGAGGCCTTCGACCTGGTGGAACATCGGCGTGTGCGTCGCATCCCAGTCATTCCGGTAGACCCGGCCCGGCACGAGAATGCGGATCGGCGGCTTCTGGCTCATCATGGTGCGGATCTGCACAGGAGATGTGTGCGTGCGCAGCACTTTCGGTGCATCGCCTTCCTGCGCCTGCATGAAGAAGGTGTCGTGCGTTTCGCGCGCCGGATGGCCTTCGGGGAAGTTCAGTGCGGTGAAATTGTGCCAGTCGTCTTCAATGTCCGGGCCCTCGGCCACAGTGAAGCCCATGTCGCCGAACACGGCCGCGATTTCCTCGAACACCTGCATGACCGGGTGCAGCGCGCCGGCTTTCGGGCCCGGCGCCGCCGGCAGGGACAGGTCAACCGTCTCGCTGGCCAGCTGGGCCTCCAGCGCTTCGGCTTCCAGCGTCTCCTTGCGGGCGCGGACGGCGGCATCGACGCGGTTCTTCAGCGCGTTCAGCTTGGGGCCGTTTTCCTTGCGCTCTTCCGGGCTCATCTTGCCCAGCGAGCTCATCAGGCCGGACACACGACCCTTCTTGCCCAGTTCGGCCACGCGCACATCGTCCAGCGTGGCCAGGTCGCCTGCCGCTTCAATCGCCGCAAGGGCCTCTTTTTCAATCGTACTGATATCGGACACGGGGGTCGCTTCCCTTTGCTGTTCCAGCGGGCTTTTTAGGCGGTTCGCGCCCGCATGCAAACGCCCTTAAAGAAAAAGCCCGGCTTTGAGGGCCGGGCTTTGTCACTTGTGCCTTGCGGGCAGGTTAAGCGAGGGCAGCCTTGGCCTGTTTGACCAGGGCGCCAAATGCTTCCGGCTCGCGGATGGCGATGTCGGACATGACCTTGCGGTCGACTTCGATACCGGCCTTGGTCAGGCCGTTGATGAACTGGGAATAGTTCATCTCGTCGTCATGGATGCGGACAGCCGCATTGATGCGCTGAATCCAGAGCGAGCGGAACTTCCGCTTTTTGACCTTACGGCCGACATACGCGTACTGACCGGCTTCCCAGACGGACTGGTGCGCGATACGGAACGTATTCTTGCGGCGGTTACGGAAACCCTTTGCCTGCTTGAGAATCTTCTTGTGGCGGGCGTGGGCGGGAACTTTATTACGTGAACGGGGCATCTTAGGCCTCCTAAATCAAGATCTTGAAGGATACGGGCCTAGAGGCCGTAAGGCAGGAATTTCTTCACAACGCGTGCGACATCAGCGTGAGAGGCGACTTTCGTGCCGCGGTTCTGACGAATGTACTTCGAATTGTGGCTCATCAGGCGGTGACGCTTACCCGCGACGCCGTGCTTGAGCTTTCCGGTTGCCGTGATCTTGAACCGCTTTGCAGCGGCCTTTTTGGTCTTCATCTTCGGCATTTCATCTCTCCTGTCGTCGAGCTCACACCATATAGGCGGCCCAGGGTTCATGAGCTGGAGGGCATGCCGTTCGCCCAAACCGCTCGGAAGTGGCGGCTTATGACGGATCAGGGGCAGAGAATCAAGAGGCGGATATGCTGATACTACAGGCGTTTTTGCACTCTATGGCGGCGCGCTTCGCGTTCGGCTCGCCGCTTCGGCAATTTGAGACCGACCCAAGCCCTCCAGAACAGAAATGGCAGCGCCAGCAAGGCGAGAAGCAGAACGATGTTCATGGCGGCCTCTTTTCGGAAAATTTTACCCTGAATTGCCGGATTTTCAAAGGAAACCGGGCCGACCCGGCTATTGCCCTGGCGCCCTCGCCTGAATACAGTCGCGAAGTGTTATAAAGTTTCAGGGGCTGTTTTCATGCGCACACTTATCCTCGCCGCCTGCATGGCGATTTTCGTCTTGCCCGGTCTTGCCGAAGACAATGGAAACGGCGCGAAAGAGACGCCCGACATTCCAGAGGCGCAAAGCTTCACCTCCGATCATACACTCCGCCTCGGCAGCAAGACCGTGAAGTACAAGACCGTCGCCGGTGAGACCTATCTGCGCGATAACAAGGACGAGCCGACCGCGTCGGTCTTCTCGGTCTCCTATGTCGATACCAGCACGAGCAGCGCCGCCCAGCGCCCGGTGACCTTCGTCTTCAATGGCGGACCGGGCTCGGCTTCGCTGTGGCTGCATATGGGCGCGTTTGGCCCGAAACAGGTCATCACCCCGTCCGATGCCTCCGATGTCGGCGCGCCGCCCTACACGATCCGCGACAACCAGAACTCCCTGCTGGATGTGACCGATCTCGTCTTCATCGATCCGGTCGGCACCGGCTATTCCCGCCCGCTCGGCGAAACCGAGGGCAAGGAATTCTACGGCGTCAATGAAGATGCCGAGAGCATCGCCGAATTCATTCGCATCTGGCTGACCGAGAATGGCCGCTGGAACAGTCCGAAATACCTCGCCGGGGAAAGCTATGGCACGACGCGCGCGGCGGCCCTGACCGAAAAACTTCAGGGTGGCTGGAACGGCATCGGCCTGAATGGCGTGATCCTGATTTCCGCCATCCTCGACTTCCAGACGGGCCGGGTCGCGCCCGGCAATGACACGGCCCATCTCGCCTTCTTCCCTTCCGAGGCCGCAATCGCCTGGCATCATGGCAAGGCCAACAAGGCGAAATGGAACAATGATTTCGACGCCTTCATCACGGACGCCCGCACCTATGCCACCGATACGCTGGCCCCTGCCCTGATCCGTGGCTCAACCCTGAGCGACGCCGACGAAGCCCGGATCGCCGGCGAGATGAGCGATTTCATCGGTCTTTCGGCCGAATGGATCCGCCTGGCAAATCTGCGGGTGGACCCGTCCCGCTTCCGCAAGGAATTGCTGCGCCGCGAGGGCTATACGGTTGGCCGGTTTGATGGCCGCTACAAGGGCGTCGACAGCGAGGGCACGGCCGACGCACCGGAGAATGACCCGTCCGGCTATGGCATGGATGTCGCCTATGTCGCCGCCATCAATGACTATCTCACCCGCGAACTCGAAGTGGATTTCACCCGCCCCTACAAGGTCCTGACTGGTGAGCCGGGATCACAGTGGAACTGGAGCATGAGCCAGCAGGGCTGGCCATCCTATGTCAATGTCACGCCCTGGCTCGGCAAGGGCATGCGCGAGAATACAGAGCTACGCGTGCTGCTGGCGTCCGGTTGGTATGACCTCGCCACGCCCTTCTTCGGAGCCGAGATGGCGCTCCACAAGAATGGCGTCGTGCTCGACCGCGTCCAGTTCGACTATTATGATGCGGGCCACATGATGTACCTCGCCGAAAGCGACGGGAAGAAACTGTCCGACGACGTGCGAGACTTCATCAAGGCGGGCCAGTAGGGCCTCACCGGCCGGGAGCACCGACACCGCTCTCCCCGGCCCGTTTCCCCTGCCTGCTACAGGTAGGACGCCCTGAATCCGACAGGGCCTCACAGGAGGCATTCTGTACAGGTCGTCCCGGTGAGTAACCTTGCCGGGATGGGGACCTGACACGTCCCGGCAGGCGGTAGAGACAGGGTCGCAACCTGCTCTCCTCCTCGATGAGCTTTACCTGCGGTCTTGTCTCTCCGCATGCCACATACGAAAAAACCGGAGGGCTTGTGGCCCGTCCGGCTTATCGTGCTGGATCAGCTGGTGGCTGAATCAGCGCGGTGCGAGCACCATCGTCATCTGGCGGCCTTCGAGTTTCGGCTCGAGTTCGACCTTTGCCGTCTCGTCGAAATCATCGCGCACGCGCTTCAGCAATTCCATGCCGAGATGCTGGTGCGCCATTTCGCGGCCACGGAAGCGCAGGGTGACCTTCACCTTGTCGCCCGCCTCGAAGAAACGCGCCATCGCCTTAGCCTTCACGCCATAATCATGCGTGTCGATGTTCGGGCGCATCTTGATTTCTTTGAGCTCGGAAGACTTCTGCTTCTTCTTCGCAGCCGCCTTCTTCTTGCGTTCTTCGAACCGGAGCTTGCCATAGTCGAGAATCTTGACGACGGGGACTTCCTGGTTCGGTGATACTTCAACCAGGTCCATGCCCGCTTCACGGGCTGCATCCATTGCGGCCATCAGGGGCATAATGCCCTGCTTTTCGCCGTTCTCATCAATCAAGAGAACCTTGGCGGCGCGGATGTCATCATTGATACGTGGGCCAGCGGATTTCTGTGGTCCACCGGTGTCTGGTCTGCGAGCTATGGCGAATCTCCTTTTTCGCTATTTCGGTAAGCCTCAATATGCCCATTAATGCAGGCATCTTCAAGGCGGACGGGCATTCTACACTTCCGCGTGCCCGTCAAGATGGCAGCACACCCAGCGCCCGGACAGATTGCCAGACATCATCGACGCTGAGTTCGGCCAGCGTGGGCGCGGAATTGATGATGATGGTTTTGTCACCGCGCGGGGCGGCATGGTCCGGATTGCTCTCTGTCAGGGCAAAAAGAGCCACCCCCGGCGCACCGGCAATGGCCGCCATATGCATCGGGCCGGTATCGTTTCCGACCACGAACAGGGCTTTCTCGGCCAGGCCCACGATCTGGAACAGATCCGTGCGTGTGGTCAGGCTCTTGGTGCGCGGCTCCTTGCGCACGATCTCATGCGCCAGCGGGCCTTCCGCCTTGCCGCCAATGATGACAGGCGTCACGCCCGCATCGGCCACGCGCTTTGCGAGTTCAGCATAGTTTTCAACAGGCCAGCGCTTGGCTTCCCGGTGAGCGGAGGCCCCCGGTATCAACAGCATGTAAGGCTCTTCAATGCTGAAATAGGCTGGTTGCAGGCGCGGGGCGTCACGCAATTTCGGGCGCACCCATGACAGGTCCGGCTTCGGCGCTGTATTGCCAAGCCAGCGCCCGCCCGGCGCCACGCCTGCCACTTCCAGCTGCTCGGCCAGACGGTCAATGGAATGCATCGTCCCCCGCTCGCCATTGTCATGGAAGAAGGCCGCCCTCTCGTGATGTCCGGACCAGAGCGGCGCCTTGCCGGTCTTGCTGAGCGCGGTGAAGTAGTTCTTCGTCCGGCCGCTGGTCTGGAAATCATAGATGATGTCGTATTTTGCCTTGCGGATACGGGTAATCAGCGCCGCCGTCGCCTTCATGCCGTCCGGCCGGCCATCAGTCTCCACCGCGTCCACATAGGGGCACAATTCGGCGAATTCCTTGAAGAAGGGCGTCGTCAGCAGTGTAATGCGTGCCTTCGGGTGCATTTCCCGCACGGCCTTCATCGCGCCCAATGCCAGCACAAAATCGCCCAGCGCGCTGAGCTTGATGACCAGCACATTCAGGGCTTTTGCGCCCGGATTGACGGGACTTGCCGGTTTCACCGGTTTTGCCATACGACCCTCGATTTCCCCTACTCCAGCAAGGTCTTATAGACTCCGAGTGTCGCCGCCTGAAGCCCCTGCTTGGAGAAATGCTGTCGAACATGTGCCTGGCCCGCCCGGCCCATGCCGTCCCGCGCCAGGGGACCGACGGACAACAGGGCCCGGATTGCCCCGGCGAGCGCCTGGGCATTGCCTGGCTCGACCCGCGCGCCGGTCTCGCCCTCGATCACGGTTTCACGCCCGCCCCCATGATCGGTGACAATCACCGGACGCGCCATCGCCGAGGCTTCGGCCGCCACACGTCCGAAGGCTTCCGGCCGCACAGATGGCGCCAGCACGATGTCGCTCGCCAGATAGGCCGCCGGCATGTCGGTGATGTGATCGGACATGATCACGCCCCGGTCCAGTTCGTGCTTCACCACGGTCTGCTCCAGTCGCGCGACATAGGTATTGCGGCCCTGGGCGTCGCCCGCCAGCACGAGCACCAGCTTGTCGCGCTCATCCGGCGCCAGCATGGCCAGCGCCTCAATGGCGATCAATTGCCCCTTCCACTCGGTCAGGCGACCCGGCAGGAACAATATCTGGCGGGGATCGTCCGCAAGGCCGAGCGCTTCCCGGACCGCCTTCACGCGCGCCAACGGCACAGCCGCCGGATCGAACGCCTCAAGGTCTACGCCGCGCGGAATGGTCACCACCCGCTCGAACGGGACGCCATGTTCGGTCTTCACATGCTCGGCGATCCATTGCGAATTTGCGATCACGAGATCGCCCTTCGCCATGACCGAATTGTAGCGTTTTTTCAGCTTGGTCTTGCCGGAATAGGCGCCGTGATAGGTCGTCACAAACGGCACGCCCATCGCTTTTGCGGCCCAATAGGCGCTCCAGGCAGGCGCGCGCGACCGGGCATGGACAAGATCCACCCCCTCGCGCGCGATCAGACGTTTCAGTTTGCCTTCATTCAGTTTCAGCGTGATCGGATTCTTGGATTTGGCATCCATCCGGAACAATTCACCGCCCAGGGCTTCGAAGGCCGCTTCCTGGCGTCCGCCACGGCTGGCCAGCAGTGCACGGCCGCCGGCCTTGACGATGGCTTCGGTGACTTCCAGCACGGTCCGCTCGACCCCGCCGGCCGACAGTTCAGGGGCCACCTGGAGAATGGTCTTGCCAGTCAGATCCGGAAAATCGGGCAAGTCGTGATCCCTCCACTCGCTTGACAGGCGAGACAGATGACGGAACGGGAGAGGAATGACAACGACCTATTTCACCTCTCCCGAAGGTCGCCGCCTCGCTTATCGCGCCTCGGCCCCGACCCGTTCGCCCTTCACCTATGTCTGGCTGTCGGGGTTCAAATCCGACATGAGCGGCACCAAGGTGACCGAACTCGAAGCTTGGGCCACCGAGGCCGGGCACGGCTTCCTCGCTTTCGACTATTCCGGACACGGGCTCTCGGAGGGCGCCTTTGAAGATGGCACGATCTCGGCCTGGCGCGCGGATGCCCTCGCTGCCATCGACGCGCACAGCACCGGGCCGATCGTGCTGGTCGGGTCCAGCATGGGCGGCTGGACGGCCCTGCTCGCCGCCCTTGCCCGCCCTGCCCGCGTGGCGGGTCTTGTCCTGATCGCCCCCGCGCCGGATTTCACGGAAAAACTGATGTGGCCGGAATTCTCCGCCGAGGCACAGGCCGAGATCATGGACCAGGGCTTCACCCTGCGCCCGTCCGACTATGACGAACCCTACACGATTACCCGCGCCCTGATCGAGGATGGCCGCAACTGGCAAATCCTCGACGCGCCGATCCATCTCGACATCCCCGTCCGCATCCTTCAGGGCATGCAGGACGCCGATGTGCCCTGGAAACATGCCGAACGGCTCGTCGAAACCCTCACCAGTGATGATCTCGTCTTTACCCTGATCAAGGATGGCGATCACCGTCTTTCCCGCGCGCAGGACATTGCCCGGCTGAAAGCGACCTGCGCCGACATTTCCATCGCCGCCAAGGCCTGACCTTTCCGCGAGTTAATCGGAACGATGGCCCCGGCCATTCATTGATCTTGTGCAGGACGGGATGTTCCGTCCGCCCGCGCTCCCCCACCAAAGGTCGCAGCGCGGTGACCACACCAGATCAAGGAGACATATTCTATGTCAAACCAACGCGCACAAGGCCGGAAAATGGCAATCCTCGCCGCTGACGGGTTCGAGGAAGTCGAACTCACCAGCCCGAAGGAAGCCATCGAGGCAGCCGGCGGCGAAACGAAGATCGTTTCTACAGAGAAAGGCTTCATTCACGCCAACCAGCACCGCGAGCATGGCGACAAATACCAGGTCGACCTCTCCCTCGACGAGGCCAAGGCAGAGGATTTCGACGCGCTGCTGATTCCCGGCGGCCTGTTCAGCCCGGATGCCCTGCGTACCAATGAGAAGGCCAAATCCTTTGTCTCGGACTTCTTCGCCCAGAAGAAACCCGTTTTCTCGATTTGCCACGGACCGCAGGTCCTGATTTCGGCAAACCTTGTGAACGGCCGCGAAGTGACCGGCTTCAAGGCGATCCAGCAGGATCTCAAAAATGCCGGCGGCATCGTGAAAGACCAGTCCGTCGTCGTAGATGGCGGCCTCGTGACCTCGCGCTCCCCGGATGACCTTGGCGACTTCAATGCCAAGATCGTTGAGGAAATCTGCGAAGGCAAGCATGAGCGCCAGAGCGACTCCGTCACCGCATAATCGCGAGAAAAGATCCCTTGCACCTGCCCCCTCCGCCCGGAGGGGGCTTTTTTATGGGCAATATGCTCAGAGCCGGGAGCCGTCCAATTCAACGCCCGAATGGCGCCAGACAATGTCGAACTTTTCCTGAACCGCGGCGGCCTCTTCAGGCTTGTCCTGACTTTCCAGCGCCTTGACCAGGCCGGACATCGACCAGCCATTGCGGGGATAGTCTTCGAGGTCTTTCTTATAGACAGCTTCGGCCTCTGCGAACTCACCCGCAGCGACATACGCCTCCCCCAGGGATTGCCGCGTCGGATAGTACCAGAAGGGCGGCTCCATATAGGGCAGCGAATCCTGCGCCGCGACGGCCGCCGCGAAATGCGGGATCGCCTGCTCGGGGTTCCCCTCCGCCATCGCGATTTCCCCCTGCAGGAGCGCATCGGCAATGCCGAGCAGCACACTGGCCGGATAGTCTGACGTATCGAGGAAACTGATCTGGACACTGTCCTTCAGCGCGGCAAGGCCGCCGCGTTCCTGGATGGCCATGTCCGTAGCGCCGGTGCGGGCTGCAGCAACGCCCCGCGCATAATGCCAGATGGCATTGGAGTAATCGAGCGACTCCGGCGGCTGCTCTGCAGCGAGGATATCCTCCCACTGCCCGAACTGTACCAGCGACAGGAGCGGGATCGTCTTGAAGAATTCCACCGTCGGGAATTGCTCGATCTGCTCCATGTGCACATTGTCGGCCACTTTCTGACCGGCCTCGATCGCCATGTCCTGCTGGCCTGACATGCTGGCAGCCGCCCAGAGGAAGTGGATATTGTGCGGATAATAAAGTGCCGGATAGAAACCCTGCGCATTGCACTGCGCAATATAGTCCTCATCCACGGAAGCCGCCGTGATGTTCGCCTTGGCCGCATCATCATAGCGTCCGACGCGCCAATATATGTGCGCCGGCATGTGCACGAGATGGCCCGATCCGGGGACCAGATTGGCGAGGCGGTCGGCCTCATCCTCCGCCCGTCCCGGATTTTGCGACGCCTCCACCGCATGGATGTAGAGGTGCAGGGCGAGCGGGTGCTCCGGCGAGCGGTCAATAATGCCTTCCAGAGACTCAATCACCTTCACCGTGTCCGGCTTCGGCGCGCCATCGGCCGACCAGTAATCCCACGGCATCGTGTTCATCCAGGCTTCGGCATACATCGCGGCGACATCGTCATCGCCCGGATTCGCCTGGACATATTCGCCCAACGCTTCGGCATAGGCGATGTCCAGCGGCTCACGCGAGGTGGACGGATCGCCATTGTAGCGCGCCGCCATCGCCGTAATCAGCGCCTGTTCTTCCGGCGTGGCCGTTCCTGCCAGCGCCTGCGCCCGTGTGATCGCCGCAAAGGCCGCCTGCCGGTCGGCGTCCGACATCACGGCCCTGCCCTTACTGGTCACATTGATGTTGGGACCGGTCGCCATCGCCTCGCCCCAGAAACACATGGCGCAGGACGGGTCGAGCGCCTGGGCCGCCCGGAAAGAGCGAATGCTTTCGGCATGGTTGAAGCCAAAGGCCAGCACCATGCCCTGGTCAAAATATTTCTGTGCATACGGATTCGACGTGGTGATGGGGCGATGAAAATCCCCCATGCCGTCGAACAATGGCGCGCCGGCTTTCTCGGTGATCTCGGCCAAACTCATCTCGGTGTCAGCCGCAGGGGCGGCTTCCGCCGCGACCGGCTCCTCCGAGCTTCCAAACTTGTCAGTATACGCGCAGCCGGATAACGCAACCAGGCTTGCCGCGAGCAGCAAATGTCGTGAAGTCATTTTTCGTCCCTCTTGTGGCCAGAAGCTGACGAACATTCGTCACGGCCGCACCCTGGAAGGGAGTTTACCACAATCCCGCGGAAGTGGAGGGAAAGACCCAAAAATTTTTAATCTGATCCGCACTCTGCAGCGAATACTGCAGGTAGCCCCACACGATAGGTCGGGTACACTGGCCGCCAGCCGAGCGCCGCTTTCGCGCGCGCATTGGAGACACGTTTGCATTCGGCATAGAAACTGCGAGCCATCGGGCTGAGGCCGGCCTCGTCGAACGGGACTTCCGGCGGCGGCGCAATGCCGAGAAGGTTCGCCGCGAACGCCGTCACATCCTCTGGCGGCGCAGGCTCGTCATCACACAGATGGAAAATTCCATGCAGATGCGGCCGCTGCACCAGCGCCTCCAATCCGCTGGCAATGTCGTCTACATGCACACGGGAAAAGACCTGCCCCGGCTTGACCGCGCGATGGGCCCTTCCCTCTCTCAGTTTCTGGAAGGGCGAGCGGCCCGGACCATAGATACCCGGCAGGCGCACGATGCGCGCCGCCCCATCGGTGGCGTCCATCCATTGCTGCTCTGCCAGCACGCGCGCCCTCGCCCGGTCTGATCCCGGATGGACCGGACTCCATTCCATGGCCCATCCGCCGCCAAGGTCTCCATAGACGCCTGTGGTCGAGAGGTAAGTCACGCTGGCCGCGCCGGGCTCGGAATACGTCGCCACCCGCGCCGCAGGACATCCGCCCTCATCCGGCGGCAATGTGACCAGCCAGTGCGCGCCCACCGGAATGTCCGGCAGCCCCTCCCCGGACCAGGCCTGCGCCGCGATGCCTTCCGCGCGCAAGCGCGCGGCCTTCTCCTCGCTCCGCACGGTTCCAGAAACCTGGAATCCGATAGCTTTCAAGCGTCTGGCCAAGCGCAAGGCGCTGTAACCAAGCCCGAAAACAAAAAGCAGAGATGTCGTATCTGTCATTTGCGCTGGCCGCTCCTGTCGGGTCTAAGACCCGTACTACAGTTTCCGGAGCGCTTGATCCATGTCCATCCTTGCCCTGGCTATCGCCTCCCTGGCCATGTCGCAGTCTGTTGGCGCAACGATTGAAGCCGGGGAAGCCGACCGGCTGGAAGCCTGCGTCGCCAAGATCGAAGTGGATGCCGAGGAAGCCTATGAAGATGGCCTCGCCTGGATCTACCAGGGCAACCGCCCCAATGCCCGCCAGTGTACAGCGCTCGCCCTGATCGCGCTCGGGCGCCCCGATGAAGGCGCGGCCCGGCTGGAACAGCTGGCCAACTCGGTCGATGGCGGCTCGATGGAGCAACGCGCGGAATATCTCACACAATCCGGCAATGCCTGGCTACAGGCTGGCGCGCCGGAAGCGGCCATTGTGACTTTCACCAATGCCCTGAAATTGAAACCGGGCGTGCCGGACCTGCTGGTCGACCGCGCCAGTGCAAACCTGATGCTGGGCAATTGGAGCGAAGCCAAGAAAGATCTCGACCGCGCCCTCACCCTCGCGCCGAGCATGGCGATAGCCCGCCAGCTGCGCGCCGAGGCGCACCTCAATCTCGACCAGCTGAGCCTCGCGATGGCCGACATCGACGCCGCGATGGCTGCCGATCCGGAGAATATCGACACGCTGGTCCTGCGCGGCCGTGTGCGCGAAGCCATCCGCCTGTCGAAAGTGCGCGTGCTCAGCCCCGAAATCGTCGACTGATCCCGTCAGGGCGCACATGCGCCCGGCCCATCATTCCGGTTCGGCGGTTTCCAGCAGGCCCTGCGCATTCATCCAGCGCATGAACTGATCGAACCAGCCATCGGCCGTGACGCCGCGCTTGTACGATCCAAAGCCGTGGCCACCACTTTCATAGACATGCAATTCGGCCGAGCCGCCTGCCCCCATCCAGGATTCGACCAGACCGAACCCCTGCCCCCCGAAAAGCGAGTCATTGGCTGCGAGGGCCGCAAACATGGGCGGGGCATCGGCTGGAACGTCCACGGCTGTCATCGGGCCATAGATGTAGCCGATGAAATCCGGATGCGGTGCATCGCTGTCATCCAGCACGACGCCAAGGCTTGTGATCGCGCCGGCGGAGAAGCCCAGAAGGCCGATCCGGCCTGTGTCGATCCCCCACTCCGCGCTGCGGGCTTCGACAATTTTCAATGCGGCCTGTGCATCTGCCACAGCAAGGGGAATCCCCGTGCTCACATCAATTGGCTCGGTTTCCGGGGTTGGCGAGAACATGCGTTGCATGTGGACGGAGAAATCATCTTCCGGCGCCGGCGTTTCCATCACGCGGTACTTCAGGACAAAGGCCGCAACGCCCTGCCCGGCCAGCCATTCCGCAATCGGATACCCCTCATTGTCGATGGACACGAACTGGAAGCCCCCGCCCGGAATGACGATGACCGCCGCCCCGGTGGCCGTCCCTTCATCTGGCAGGACGGGCAGCAGCGTGGGCTGCGTCACGTTCCGCACCCATCTTTCTGTCCCCGCATTGGTCCAGATTTCCTTGATGTCGCTGCCGTCCGATCCGGGCGCCTGCCCGTCGTATAGCGGGATCGCCCCCGCATCGATTTGAGCGGGCACACGGGTCATCTCAGAGGTCTGGGCAACGGCAAGGGCTGCAAACAGGGGAGCCATCAGGGCCAGCAAGAATTTCCGGAACATCATCTCACCTCTGCGTGTCATTCGTACCGTGTCTGGAGCATATGCCACACCGCCCGCAGGCCGCAAGGCGCGCCCCCTTCGGGACGACCATACTTGCCGAGCCGCCATGCCCAGACGTCGAAATGTGTCCAGCTCTTCGCGTCGACGAATTGTTTCAGGAACAGGCCTGCCGTGATCGAGCCGGCAAACCGGCCGCCTGAATTGACGAGGTCGGCAATCGGGCTTTTCAAATCGGCGAGATACGGGTCCCACAACGGCATGCGCCAGACCGGGTCGCCGGACTCGGACGCCCCGGCTTCGATGGCATCCGCGATCTCCTCATCATCGGTGTAGAATGGCGCCAACTCGGGCCCCAGCGCCACACGCGCCGCGCCGGTCAGGGTTGCGAAATCGATCAGCAGGTCAGGCTTTTCCTCGCAGGCCCGGGCCAAGGCATCCGCCAGGATCAGGCGGCCTTCGGCATCGGTATTGTCGATCTCGACCGTCAGCCCTTTGCGGCTGCTCAGGATATCGCCCGGCCGGAAGGAATTGCCCGCTACGGCGTTTTCAACAGACGGCACGTAGAGTTTCAGATGCACCGGCAAATTCGCGCTCATGATCAGCTGCGACAAGGCAATGACATGCGCCGACCCGCCCATATCCTTCTTCATGATCCGCATGCCGGAGCCGGGCTTGATATCGAGGCCGCCAGAATCAAAGGTCACCCCCTTGCCGACCAGCGCGAGGCTCGGATGGGACGGGTCGCCCCATTCCAGCTCCATGAAGCGCGGCTCATAGACGGCGGCCCGGCCAACAGCGTGCACCATCGGATAATTCTGCGTGAGCAGATCTTCGCCGATGATCGTTGTGAGCTTCGCGCCAAAACGGTCCGCAAGATCGGAAATCGCCGCCTGAATATCCTGCGGGCCCATATCGGCCGCCGGCGTGTTCACGAGGTCACGCAGCAGGGCGCAGGCATCGGCTTCACGGCTCAGCGCGTCGCCATCCTCATCTTCCGGGATGACAAGCTGAGGGGGCGCCGCCTTTTCCTTCAGGTAGCGATCAAACCGGTACGCCCCGTCGGCCCAACCGGCCGCAACCTGATGAAACGCCAGGCTCCCGGTCTCGACAATGCGGTACGAGCCTTTCGGCAGCTTTGCCGACAGGCCTGCAACCGCGAGCGCATCCTTGCCCTTCCCCAATCCATACAGCACATGGGCGAGCCCTCCGGAATCTCCCGGCACCAGCACGACCTGGCCGGATGCCCCCGTGAAAGCTTGTCCTTCTGCAAAGGCGCGGGCGTTCGGGAACGGATCGTTCTCGAGCGATTTGAACGCCTCGGTCGTGTAGAGGAAGACGTCAACGGCGCCCTTCGGGTCGGCGGTGAAGCTCTTGTGCATGGAATTCAGCCCTTTCACGGGGAAGAGTTAATGGAATCTGCTGAGGCGTTAACTGATCCTTGACGCCCTTCGGTCCAGACTCACTGGCAGTGCCCCAGATACAAACCCGGAGTCCGCTCATGTCCAGAGCCAAAACGTCACTGACTGCGCTGATCCTGGTGCTCGGTGCCTGTGCCTCGGCCCCGGATCCGGAAGCTGAGGCCCAGGCCGAATTGGCGCGTGCCATCGAGGACGCGACGAAACCGGCCACGCCGGATGAAATCGAGGCCGCCAACAATTCCGATCCGCTGACCAAGGCCAATTTCTGGGCCAATGAGTACAACAAGTCCCCGAAAGACCTCGACGTGGCGATGACCTTTGTGGCCGCCTTGCGGGGGATTGGCTCGAATGAACGTGCCATCGAGGTGCTGTCGCAGACATTGGTGGATTATCCGGACAATCCGGACCTGCTGATGGCGCTGGGCAAGGTATTCTCGGCGGAAGACAATCTGATGGGCGCCGCGCGCGCTTTTGAAAAAGCTGCCATCGTGATGCCAGAGCGGACGGACGCCTGGTCGGCCTTTGGCATTACCCTGGACAAGCTGGAACGCCACGACATGGCGCAGGCGGCCTATGACAAGGCGCTGGCCCTGGAACCGACCCGCACCACAACCTTGGCGAATTATGGCCTGTCCCTCGCATTGAGCGGAGACCTTGCGGGGGCCGAGGCGAAACTGCGGCTGGCTGCCGAGCAGCCCGATGCCGATTTGCGCGTCACCGAGAATTTGGCCCTGATCCTCGGGCTCCAGGGCCGGTATGACGAAATGGCCGCGGTGAGCAGCCGGTACGCACCTGAAAGTGTCGTCAAGAAGAATACCGCCCTGCTGCAGGAGATGGTCCAGCCGGTCCGCTCCTGGGATGCGCTGGAAGAGGCCCCCAGGGCCAGCGCGCCGTCACGTCCGGCAACCGCCGAACGTCCCAAAGCGAGCGCCTCCAAGCCAGTGGCCTCCGAAAGCCTGTCGCTTGCCGGGCCTGGTTCGGATGACGAGACGCAAGCGGACGCCCCTGCCCCGGCAGCCACCGGCCTGCGTCTGCGCCGTACACCTGGCTGATACCCGTCCTTGAAAAAGCAAACGCGCCCGCCAGGCTAGCCGGCGAGCGCGCTCCACTGAAGTCACCCGGACCTCAGCCCCAGTTCGTATCCGTCTGTTCAATTGCCGGCATCGAAGCCTGATCGCCAGCCTGTGATGCCTTGAAGCCGATATAGGCAGGGCCCAGCACGACCAGGAACAGGACCGGCAGGAAGAACAGGATCATCGGCACGGTCAGCTGCGCCGGCAGGGCAGCAGCTTTCTTCTCGGCCTGCGCCATACGCATGTCGCGGTTTTCCTTGGCCATGACCCGGAGCGCATCGCCCAGCGGCGTCCCGTAACGTTCTGCCTGGCCAAGCGCCATACAGACGGCCTTGATACCATCATTGCCGGTCCGTTTGGCGAGGTTCTCATACGCCTGACGGCGTTCCGGCAGATAGGAAAGTTCCGCCACGGTCAGGCCGAATTCCTCAGCCAGTTCTGCTGAGGCCGAACCCACTTCCTGGCTGACTTTCGAAAAGCCCAGCTCGATGGACATGCCCGCTTCGACGCAGATCAGCAGCATGTCGAGCGCATCCGGAAACGCGCGCATGATCGATTGCTGCCGCTTCTGCGCAATGTTGGACACGTAGATATTGGGTGCGTAGAAGCCAGCCGCAGCGCCGAACAGGGGCGAGCCATATTTCAATCCGGGCGCAAACCCGTGATCATTGACGAAGAAGATGTACAGGAACACCAGTACCGCACCGGCAAAGGGCAGCGTCATCCGGGCGAAATAGAACGCCGCCAGCGGCGCGGGCCCGCGCAGGCCCGCCCTGGCAAGATTGTTGACGATGTTTGGGTCTTCGAGGGCTTTCGCAAGATTGAGCCGGGACGAGATGTTGCCGATCGCGGAGTCATCCGTGCGGCGCAGGCCCTTGGGATTGTCCAGAGCGGCGCGGCTCTGCTTGCGCAGTTTTTCGCGTTGCTCCGTTACGGCCTTGAGACGTGTCTCAAGCTTGTCCGTCTGCAGATATGGCAGGAGCACGGAGATGATCGTGCCGAATACAGCGAGGGCAATCAGCAGCGCAGCAACGGCTTCAGGCTTGGCCAATGATGAAAGGATGTCTGTCATCGCCGCGCCTTACAAATCGAAATTGATCATTTTGCGCATGACGAAGATGCCCATGGACATCATCACCACACCGATGGTGAGAAAGAGGTGACCGGTGTCGGTCGTGAACAGCTGCATGACATAGGCCGGGGTCGTCATATAGACGAGAAAGCCCACGACAAAAGGCAATGCCCCGATAATCATGGCGGAGGCCTTGGCCTCCGACGACATGGCCTTGACCTTTTCGCGCATCATCTTGCGCGCGCGGATCACGCTGGACAAGTTGCCGAGCGCCTCCGAGAGATTACCCCCCGCCTTCGACTGGATCATCAGCACGATCATGAAGAAGTTCACTTCCTGCAGCGGTACCCGCTTGTAGAAAGTGTTCAGCGAGCGTTCGAGCCCCGCCCCCATTGAAAGGTTGTCGGTCAGCATGGCGAATTCCGTTCGCAGCGGCTCCGGCGATTCCTTCGAGATGATCCGGACACATTCATTCAGCGGCAAACCGGACTTCACACCGCGCACAATGATATCCAGGGCATCTGCGAACTGGTTGATCATTTTCTTGTTGCGGCCATTGGTCAGCATGCCGAGCAGGATACGCGGCAGCCCAACGGCACCGAAGAAGAAGGCGCCGCCCACCAGGGCTGGACGGCTCTTGAAGGAAATCCCACTGATCACGAGCCCATCGAATCCAAGGATATAGACGGTTCCGCCCAGCGCCAGGCCGAGGATGAGCGAGAAAATCCAGAATGCCGAAACAGGTACATCCAGCCCGGCCTGGGTCAGGCGCGATTGCAGGTTTTGCGGCCGAATGGATTTGCGCCGCTCCTTGTCCTGCTTGCGCATTGTGTCCAGCATGTCCTGGGTCTTCTGGCGGCGTTTGGCATTCTCATCCATCACCTTGCCGCGCCGGCCCGACCCGGTCCCGCCGGTTCCAATCGCCTTCGCCCGCTTGCGGGCGGCTTCGGACTTGTCGCCCGTCAACGCAAGACCGACACCGGCAATCGTCAGGAAGGCCAATCCGCCGATGACATATATCAACATGTTACCTTCCATGCGTCAGGCTCCCAACTCGTCGAGTGCTGCCGCAAGATCGCGTTCCATATTGTAGTATGACGCGCGCTCCCAGAAGCGCGGCCGGCCGACGCCGGTGCCCCTGTGCGTGCCGGACACCCTGCCGTCCTCATCTTCCCCCTCGATTTCGTATTTCAGGACGTCCTGCAGCACGATGGTTTCGCCCTCAAGGCCCATGACCTCGGTAATATTCATGATGCGGCGCGAGCCATCCCGCAGGCGGGACGCCTGAACGACGACATCAATAGAGCCGACAATCATCTCACGGATGGTCTTCGCAGGCAGCGAGAAGCCGCCCATCGTAATCATGGATTCCACACGGGAGAGCGCCTCACGCGGGCTGTTGGCGTGCAGCGTGCCCATTGACCCGTCATGGCCTGTGTTCATGGCCTGCAAAAGGTCAAAGGCTTCCGGTCCACGCACCTCGCCCACGATGATCCGTTCAGGACGCATACGCAGACAGTTCTTGACGAGATCCCGCATGGTGATCTCACCCGAGCCCTCAATGTTCGGGGGACGCGTTTCGAGCCGCACGACGTGCGGTTGCTGCAACTGGAGCTCCGCGGAGTCTTCGCAGGTAATGACGCGCTCGGTCGGATCAATGAAGCCGGTCAGACAATTGAGCAGGGTCGTCTTTCCCGAACCGGTACCGCCGGAGATCAGGACATTGCAGCGCGAATGGCCGATGATGCGCAGGATTTCTGCGCCCGGTTCGGAAATGGATCCGAAATTCACGAGATCCTGAAGGCGCAGCTTGTCCTTTTTGAACTTACGAATGGTCAGGGTCGGACCATCAATCGCCAGGGGCGGTGCAATCACGTTCACACGAGACCCGTCCAGCAGGCGGGCGTCACAGATGGGCGAGGAATCGTCGACGCGGCGGCCAACCTGGCTCACAATGCGCTGACAGATGTTCATCAGCTGCGCATTGTCGCGGAACCGGATATTGGTACGCTCGATCTTGCCGTTGACTTCGATATAGGTCGTGTCGGCGCCATTGACCATGATATCGGCGATGTCATCGCGGGCCAGCAGCGGCTCAAGCGGACCATAGCCCAGCACATCGTTACAGATATCGTCGAGCAGCTGTTCCTGCTCCGAGATCGACATCACCACATTCTTGATGCTGATGATTTCGACGACGATGTCGCGAATTTCCTCGCGCGCGCTCTCTGCGTCCAGCTGGGCCAGCTGCGACAGGTCGATCGTGTCGATCAGCGCGTTGAAGATGGTCATCTTCGTCGCGTAATACTGGTCCGATTGCTGGTTGACCTTGCGGACAGGTTCCGGCTTGGCTTCCGGCGTCTGGACGCGCACCGGCTTGGAGCCGGCCGAAGGTGGCTTCGGCGCACCTTTCACGGGCACCGGTTCGGGCACCGCTGGTTTCTTCGGTGTGGGCTTCGGCTTTACTTCCGCCGCCGGGGCCGGCTTTGGAGTTGGCGCAGCGGGCGGCGTCAGTTGCGCGCTTGTGGCAGGTCGTTTTCCAAAGGCCATATGAAATTCCCCCTAAGGGTCACTTTCCCAGCAATTTCTTAAAGAACGACTTCTCCTGGGGCTCCACGACCCGTCCGGTCAGTGTGGAGGCCAGGTGATCTATCGCCTGCGCGGATTTGGACGCCGGATCAGTCTCGGAGATCATCTGGCCATTATTCGCGGCCGTCCCGAACAATTCCGGATCGAAGGGCAGGATGACATCCGGCTCGACCCCGATCGCCGCAGCGAAATCCTTCACCGGAATTTCCGGGCGTTTGGGCACACCGCTCATATTCAGCACGAGGCGCGGCGGATGGTCGTTCGGACGTTTCGCTCTCAACTGGTCAATCATGTTCTTGCCATTGCGAAGCGAGGCAAGGTCCGGCTGGCACACCACGATCACCTCGTCCGAGGCGACCAGCGTGTTGAGCATCCAGGTCGACCACATGTGCGGCAGATCGAGCACCAGGTAAGGCACATTGCGGCGCACGCCTTCGATCACCGTCGAATAGGCTTCGTCGGGAATGTCCATGATCTGGTTGATCGTGGCGGGCGCGGTGAACAGGGACAATCGATCTGTCGGCTTGGCCAGCAGTCGCTCGATCACGCTCTCATCCGCGCGCTCCGGCGCCAACAGGGCATCGGCGACGGTTTGCGGGGTTTCCTGGTTGAAGTCGAGCGCCGTGGTCCCGAAGGACAGGTCGAGATCGACCAATGTGGTGTTGACCTTGATGTTCTCGGAGAGTGCCCAGGAGAGATTGTGTGCAATCGTCGAGGCCCCTACCCCGCCCTTGGCGCCGACCACCGAGATCTGCTTGCCCACAAAGGGCGAGTCCGGATTCACGAACAGGTCAGCAACCGACCGGATGATCTGAAGCGGCTGGAATGGCGGCACCAGATACTCGCTCACCCCGCGCGCAATCAGCTGGCGGTAGAGCGTGATATCGTTGACCGCCCCAATCACCATCACCTTGACGGAATCATCGCAATGTTCCGCCAGCGCATCGATTTCGCGGAGGACTTGTCCGGCCGAATCCGAAGATTCGATCATCAGAAGATTTGGAGTCGGGTTTTCGCTCATATAGGCAATCGCCGCCGGGATTCCGCCCGGGATGCACTCGATCGTCGCGCGCCCCATGCGGCGGTCCTGGGCACACACTTCCAGAAGGCCGCGCGTTTCTGCACGCTCGTAGAACAGCTTGATGGAAATGGCCGGCAACATGACGTCGCCCCCCGTCGGCTCAGCGTGACCGAGGCCGTGGGAATCATTGTCAGCCGTCAGGCCTGCATGAGCAGCTTCCGGGGCAGGTTCGTCCGCAACACTCTGGGCGCCTTCCATATCCGGCTGAACAAGATCAGACAGCGGATCTTCAGAAAAGACGTCTTCGAAGTCGTCGTCGAACAGTGCGTTTTCGTTAGACATGATCTACTAAACCCTTTTCGTGCCCACTAATTGCCGACCGCAGTCGACACGGCGCCGGATTCGTCCTGGCTCCGTTCGGCGCCAGTTGCTTCACCATCGCGGAACTTGCCGAGAATTGTACTGCGGCGCAGGGAGTCGCCTTCATCCAGGGACCGCTGGCCCAGAAGGTCCGCCGGATCGGCGATCATCGCTGCAAGATTGGTTCTGACCGCGCAGCCAAGCGTCGGCATTTCATTGTTCGACGTGATGTCGGCCATATTGATCTCGGCCAGCGATGGGCAATCCGGAGCAATCGCATCATAAGTTTGGTAAGCAAGGATCAGAGGCTCGGAAACGGTTGATTCTGCCCCATGACTGCTCCCGGAAATCTCTTCGTACTCGACGCCGTTTTCCCAGGCGATTTCCCGCGCTTCAACCACAGCCGACACCGCGAGTTGCGGATTGTCAGAGGATTCCGGCAGGGACATGATCAGCGGGCCATGTCCGACCGACCGATAGCTCGCCACGAAATTCTGGATGCGGGCCTTGTCGCTGAGGCTCAACTGGCTGGCGGCGGGATGAATATCGATTTCGAGAAACTCCGTCCGCTTCGCGACCGTGATCGCATTGCGATCAAGAGGCGTGCCTTGCAGGTACGAGGCGGGCACCGAGGTCGGCGCGGCACTGGAACATCCCGTGACAGCCAGGGCGCCGAACGCCGCGGCCAGAGCAAGAGGTGAAGTCATAAACCTGGTCATCCTGGATCCCCTACTCCTCAATGAATCCGACGGGTGCGCGATAGTCGGCGGCGTCAACCTTGGCGCCGTTCTTGCCATATTGTTCGTTGATCTTTCCGAAGAAGATGGTCTTGGCGTCCGAGGCATTGGCAAAGCCGTCTGCCGGCGTGCGCAACTGGTCCTTGGACGTTGGATCCACCAGATAGGGTGTCACGATCACGACCAGTTCGGTCTCTTCCTGGATAAAGTCGCGGGACTGGAACAGTGCGCCCAGAATCGGCAGCTTCTTCAGGCCCGGAATCTGGTCGAGTGTCTGACGTGACCGCGTCTGGATCAGGCCGGCCATCATCATCGATCCGCCCGATGGCAGTTCAATCGTGGATTCCGCCCGACGCACCGACAGGGCCGGCAGCGTCACGCCCTCGACCGTGACGACGTTGCCGCTGTCATCAATCGTGGTCGTGCTGGTGCCCTGAAAGGCGCCCTCGGACGACAATTCGGAGACTTCCGTGGAGACTTTCAGCGAGATGCGGCCTTCCGACAGGACTACCGGCGTGAAGCCGAGGCCGACACCATACGGCTTGAACTCGACCGTGATGCGACCATTATTGTCCTGACCCACAGGGACCGGGAATTCACCGCCTGCGAGGAATTTCGCCGCTTCCCCTGACATGGCGACAATGTTCGGTTCTGCCAGCGTGCGCACGATACCGATGCGCTCAAGCGCATTGATCTCGGCGCCAATGCTCGATTGCAGGTCAGCGCCGACATAGTTCTGGTAACCGATCGTCCCGCCGAAGCCGCCCAGGCTCTGGCCCTGAACCGGGAAGCTCAGGGAACTGCCAATATCGCCATTGAAGGAATATGGCAGGCCGGGGGCCAGCGTCGTGGTGCCGGTATCGACAGGAACCCCGGATCCGTTATCGGAAAAAAGCTGGCGCTCAACCAGCGCAGCAAGATCGCCGAACCCAGGTGAGCCCGTCAAATTGATCCCAAGCTGCTTGACGGCATTGCGTTGCATTTCGACGATACGGACTTCCAGGAGAACCTGGTCCTTTGCCGCAATACTGATCATGTTGATGACCTGCGTCGATTCATCGGCCTGCACATAGGCTGACACGAGCCGCTCAACCGCATTGGATGCCGTGAGACTGTCGGCCGTTCCGGTCAGGACCACGCTGCCATTCATGCCCTCAATGCGCACGCGCGCCCCCGGAACATGACGGGCCACCAGCTGCTCCAGCGAGGCCATGTCCATTTCAACGCCGATTTCGAGATTGAGAATCTGGTTCCCGGCGCGATCGAATACGAAGGCATTGGTCTGGCCAAAACTGACCCCGCGGAAGATGATCCGCTTGGCGGTCTGCACAACCGCGTCCGCAATTGCCGGATTGGTGATGACCACATCGGACGCCGGCGTGTCGAGTTCGACAATCATCGACTTGTTCAAGCCAAGCGTGACCTGTTGGCTGTAATCCGACTCGCCGGGATGGGTGATACGTGTGCCCATCCGTGCCGACTCGGCCTGTGCCGCCGGCATGAACGCAATGGCCACCGCCAGCGCTGCCACACCCGACAAAGACTTAGACATTATCATTCTCAGCTTCCCCCAAGCCCGGCATTCGATGCCTGGCCGCTGCGATAGATCATAATACCGCCATTGCTGTTGCCACCATTCTCCAGCATGTCGGTCCGCGCCCCGCGGTCATAGGATTCGCCCACATCCGACCAGGGGCGGAGAGACAGCGAGATCGCGCCTTTGCGCTGCGACAGCGCAATCAGTTCCGCTTCCTTGCTGTTCACTTCCAGCGTGGCCGTATTACCAACCTGGGACGCGCCGCCTTCATCATTTGTGAGATAAATCTGGTCAATCGCCAGCACACGCACATTCTGAAGGATGGTATCCGTGGCAGTCCGCTCAACCATGTCGCCGCCGGACTGCAGCGTGATCTGATGAGTCAGGATCACATCCACGCGGTCATTCGGGAGAATGAACCCCCCGGACGCCGATTCCGTTGAAATCTCGACAGACATCGCGCGCATGCCGGGCTCAATCAAGGCAGCCATGGTGCCTGTATCGCCCTTCTTCACCAGTTTGCGCGGCAAGACAGGCTCATTTTCAAAGATCGGGACACGCACAACGCTGCCGGCCAGTTCCTCGATCGCGTTCGGGGAGTCGGTTTCGGTCCGGTAGCCAAGCACGATGCTCTTCTCCGGCCAGTCAGCCCATTCCAGGTCATCGACCGTTACGAAATCGCCAATCTCCAGATCACGGCGGGCAACCAGGACCTTGGTCTCTGAGACTTCCCGGGTTTCAACAACGGTTTGCTGATCGGTCTGGATCACCGGCGCAGGGGCCTGCGCAAGGTTTCGCACCAGGAACGCGGCAGCGATTGCTGCGACAGCGGCACCGATCAGGATGATTAGACGAATTGGCGACATGAGGCCCCACTCCTCCGGAAACAAGACACCTCGGACAGTTCTGAACGATTCAGCATGGTCCGGTCATGAGCGACCTTTTCACAAGGCCACTAAAGCATCGTTAACTGAATAGACTGATCCGGCTTAAGATTTCGGAAAGGAATGGAGACTCGGCGCCTGCCGCGAACACGCCCGCAGCGATGGCGACGCCATAGGGCACACCCGCTTTTTCCTCAAAGGGCGCACGGATCGCGCCCGGCACGACTTCTGCCGGCATGGATTTCCGGACAAGGATAATGAGAATGGCGCAAGCGCCGCCAACCAGGGCCATCACGAACAGGAAGGTCACACTCGCGCTCGGGCCCACCCAAAGCATCACGGCCGGGATCATCTTGGCGTCCCCTCCCCCCACAATATTGAACGCGAACAATCCGAACGCGATCATGAAGGCGCACAGAGCGGTCACGAGGTGCCCGCCTATGATTTCCATGGGCACACCGGAAACGGCGGCCGCAGGCACAAACAGCAAGGCGAGCGTGAGGTTCAACCAGTTTGGGATCGTCAGGCGGTTCACATCATGAAGCGCAGCAAAAACGCACATGGCCAGAAACAGGCCGGCGAGCATGGCCAGGATCATCGAAGGCTTCCTTCACATCAGTTCCAGCTCATCCTGACTGAAAAGACTGAAGGAAGTTTTTATATTCGTCCCGCCAAAGCAAAGAAGCCGCCAGGTTTCCCTGGCGGCTTCCTTGTATGTCAGGCTGTTAGCCTTGGTCGATTATGCGCCGTCCATTTCGGTGGCAACGCCTTGGAACTTGTCGTTCACAGACTTACCGAGGGCGGTAGCACCACCGATGATAGCAACAGCGATAAGTGCAGCGATCAGACCATATTCAATAGCCGTGGCACCGGACTCGTCTTTCAGAAAACGTGCAAACATTGGAAACTCCCATCATGCGATTGTTTTTTGCCCCGGCAAAATCCTCTACCCGGAACATGATGGAAACTACCGGATCATTCTCAACATCACATGAAAGAAAAGAGAAAATCCATGAAGGCAAAACAGGGTTTTATTTACCTTCTGCAGGCCCGAAAACATTGGGGTTTTGCTGATTCGTTCCGTTTCCGGTTCATTCCATATAAGGAGCACCCACAGGAATTCGCCCCTCGCGGCGGACCTTATTAGGAAACGCGCAACCTTATTGAACGAATGTGCCCCTGCTGAATAAGTCTGGAGACAGCAAGATGAACCTGTTCGCGAAGGTCTGCGCTCTGCCGGTCGCCGCTGCGCTCTTCTCGCAAGCCGCGCTGGCTGCCCCACTTTCGGTGGAGATCAACAAGACCATACCGGTTCACCTGCGTAGTGCAGCGGCCAGTGTCGTCCTGGGCAACCAGGCGATTGCCGACGTTGCCGTGCATGATGAGCAACTCATCTTCATTACCGGCAAGACGTTTGGCACCACCAATTTGCTGATCTTTGACGATGCAGGCCGCCAGATTTTTTCTACCGATATTCTCGTGATTGCGAATGAGGCGAATGTTGTGACGGTCAACCGGTCCGGGTCCAACTTCACCTATGATTGCGCCCCTAATTGCCGGTCGACGCTAAGTGTTGGCGATGATCCCGAGCATTTCGAGCAATATATCGAGCAGCAGACGGGCGTACAGGGACTGTCAGCCGACAACTAACGGCGCGTCTGACCCAAAAGCATGAAATTCAACAGATCGGCGAAACCGGCTGATCACCCACATCTGATATTCCCACACTCTAATCATGTGGGTCTGTGTGGGTGATGACAATGACAGCACAAATCGGAATTCTTGCGCCGCGCCTGCGCCGCAAATTCAGGGAATGGTGTGAGAACCGCCGCGGGGCAACCGCTGTCGAGTTCGCACTCGTTTCCATCCCCTTCTTCTTCCTGATCTTTGGGCTGCTGGAAGTCTGCCTCCTGTTCATCATGTCGACCGTGCTGGAGCACTCTTTGGGAGAAGCCTCGCGCAAGATCCGTACGGGCCAGGCGCAGGATAGTGGGTTCACCAAGGTGGAATTCCGTCAGGAAGTCTGCTCGAATTTCTACAATTTGCTCGATTGCGATGAGCGGCTCTACATTGATGTGCGCTCGCTCGACAAGTTCAGTACGGCCGATCTGACGGCGCCCCTGGGCGGTGACGGCGAAATCGACGACACCGACTTCAAGTACGATCCGGGCTCAGCCAATGATATCGTGGCGGTCCGCGTGTTCTATGAATGGGAGCTGATGACTCCCTGGGTGTCCACGCCTTTGTCAAATCTTCCGAACAACCGCCACCTGATCCAGGCCAATGCGGTGTTCCGTAACGAGCCTTTCGGAGACTGATCGTCATGACCAAGAAATCTCTTCTGTCCCGACTCAATCCCCGCCTCAAATGGCGTGGCGTGCGCGGCATTCGCTACAATCAGGAAGGCGTGTCCGCCGTTGAATTCGCCTTGATCGCGCCGATCCTGATCTTCATCTATCTGGGCGCGGTTGAGCTCAGCCTGCTCATGCGGGTCGATCGCCGGGTCACGTCGACCACAGCCAGCCTGGGTGACCTGACGGCGCGCCTGGCGACCGTGACCGATGATGACATGGAAGAAATGTTCGCTGCAGCCGAAGTGATGATGCAGCCCTATGAGGCCCAGAGCGCCACGATGCGGATTACCAGCATCGTAGACTCTGGCGACGGCAAGCCCGTGGTGGAATGGTCCGACGCGTACAAGATGGCGCCTTATTCGAAGGGCGCAAAGGTGACTGTGCCGAACGGCATCATCTCATCGCCCGGCTCGATCATTCTTTCCGAAGTCATCTACGAATATGACAGCCAGATTGGCGGCTTCATCAACACGACCAAGACGATCAAGGACGAGTTCTATCTCCGTCCGCGCCGGGTTGATGAAATTGCCCGGGTTACGTCGGGCGGCGGCGGCGCCTTCGGCCCGACCAGCTAGGTCTCGCCCGATCCCGGCTTCTACTCGGCAGGCGTTCGCGAGACCTTGACCGTCGTCAGCATGGCAAACCCACAGAAGAACAGCAGGGCAATGGCTGACATGCCAACCCGCTGGCTGTTCGACCAGGTGGTGAACAATTCGATCAGCAGTGGCCCGATCCAGACCGTGACCGTTCCGGCAATCGCGTAAAGCCCGAAAAATTCCCCGCGCATATGGGTCGGCGCGATGTGTACCAGCATCGACCGGCTGGACGAGATATTGGCGGTGGCAAAGACGCCGATCAGCGCCCCGTTCAGCAGATAGGTCACATCCGACAGGCTGGAGAAGAACGGAGCCTGCCACAGCTCCCGGTTCTCGATCAGGCCGAACAGGATGGATTCCCGCGTCACGGAAAGCCCGAAGAACAGGATGGCGACAATCGCCAGCAGCTCCATCAAGAGCGCATTCTTGGGCCCGAGCTTCGAGTCAAACCAGCCGCCGGCCACGCCGCCAATCGCCGCCCAGACCGAAGCCCAGATGGCATAGATGGTCAGTTCCACAATGCCCCAGCCCAGGAACAGGCTGACATACACCGCCGCCAGCGCCAGAAGGGCGAACATGCCGTCGGCATAGATTGTCCGCGCAATCAGGAATTTGAACGCCTCGCGATACTCCGCCGCCCTGCGCACGGTGCGGATGACGCCTTCGGCCCCTTGCCTGACAGAGGGCAGGAAGGGTGTGCCTTTTACCCCTGAATCCTTCGCATACAGGAAAAAAGGCACGATCATCGCGACCAGCCAGACCGCACAGAGAGGCCCCGCGATCCGGAAATGCTCGTATTTTGCCGTATCAATGCCGAACAGGGGTTCCTTGAACGGCCAGCCCAGCATGTCTGGCAGGGCGAACATCAGGATAACCGCAACGAACAGGAGCGTCGCGGCGGCGTTGCCGAGTGCCAGGCCAAGCCCCGATACAGCTGGCAGCGCGGTCGGTCGGGCCGCATCCGGCAACATGGAATTGTGAGTCACCTCGCTATAGGTATAGGTGACATAGGCGGCGATCAGGACGCCGATAATGGTGCCGGTAGAGAAACCGGACTCGCCCGGCACGGCCCACCAGAGCAAGAAACTGAGGACCGACAGAACGCCGAGGAACAGGATCAGCAACGGCTTGCGACGGAGGCCCCTGTCAAACGCCGCCCCCAGGAAGGGCGCCGTCAGCGCTGCGATCGCGCCCGCCCATTTCGACAATGAGGCGACCACCGCCTGCCCTTTCGCGCCAGCCATCTGGCGCGCGGTCTCCGGGTCAAGGCCGTCCAGTTCGCCGCTGGCCAGAATGTCCGCGCCAATGATGTCGCGCGCGAAATACGGCGCGAACACATAGATGATGATCAGGATATAATAAGGGTTGCGGGCCCATTCGAACCAGGCCCAGGCAAGAGCTGTCTTGCCGAGCGCGCCCCCTTCGCCGGCCGTCCGCGTTCCCTGGGAAGCCACGATGGCGGCTTCTTCGTCCTGGCCGGGCGAAATGGATGTCTCGGTCATGCGGTTTCCTCCCAAGTGCCGCTTGCCGGCATCTGTTGCCTAGCCTGCACATTCGCAAGGAAAGGGAAAGCGGTTTTCCCGCTGTCTCTACGTCAGGACGCCAGTTTTCCCGGCAGCTCCGCCGCATACTTGGTGATGTCCCCTGCCCCGAGACAAACAACCATCGCGCCGGGCTCGGCCAATTCCTTCAGCGTCTCCGGCAGGGCCTCGATGGAGGACAAGGTCGCCGCACCCCGATGACCATTGCGCAGGATGCTGGCGACGAGCGATTCGTGGTTGAACCCCTCGATCGGGCTTTCGCCGGCCTCGTAGACGGGCGCGACCAGCACATGGTCGGCCTGATCGAAACAGCGGGAGAAATCCTCGAACAGGTCGCGTAGACGCGTATAACGGTGCGGCTGGCAGACGGCGATCAGCTGCCCCTGCCCCTGCATGGCCCGCGCGGCCTTCAGCACGGCAGAAATCTCCACCGGGTGATGACCATAATCATCAATAATGCGGACGGGCGGCTTGCCGTCGACCGGCACCCATTCCCCCACTTGGGTGAAGCGGCGCTTCACACCGCCAAATTGCCCCATCGAGGTCCGGATCTGGTCGTCGGTCGCGCCAAGCTCCAGCGCAACGGCGACAGCGGCCAGCGCGTTCTGGACATTGTGCTCGCCTGCCATCGGCAGGGTCAGCCCTTCGATCATCCGCGGCTGGGCCGAGCCGGGACGGCGCAGCGCCACATCGAAATGCGCACCGGACAGATCGGTTTTCAGATTGATCGCGCGGACATCGGCCTGGCGGTTGAAGCCATAGGTGATGCGGCGCCGGTCTGTGACCCGCGCGGCAAGCCCTTGCACTTCAGGATGGTCCGTGCACAGGACGGCAAAGCCATAGAAGGGCAAATTCTCGACAAAGGTATCAAACGCCTCGCGCAATTTCTCCATGGACCCGTAATGGTCCATATGTTCCGCGTCGATATTGGTCACCACGGCGCAGGTCGGATGGAGCTTGGCAAAGGTGCCATCGCTCTCGTCGCTCTCGACGACCATCCAGTCGCTTTCGCCTGCCTTGTAGTTCGATCCATAGGCATGGATGATCCCGCCATTGATGACGGTCGGGTCGATATTTGCGCCATCCAGCAGCGCCGCGACCATCGACGTCGTTGTCGTCTTGCCATGCGTGCCCGCGATGCAGACCGTGTATTTCAGGCGCGTGATCTCGGCCAGCATATTGGCGCGGCGCACGACCGGAATGCCTGTGGCGCGGGCGGCGTCCACTTCAGGGTTTCCGGACTTGATCGCGGTCGAGATAATGACCGTGCCGGCTCCCTCCACATTCTCGGCGGCGTGACCGATGAAGATCTTCGCGCCCCGCTCGCGCAGGCGCTGGATATTGTCGGACTCGCGTATGTCAGAGCCCTGCACCTGATAGCCCATCGTGATCATGACATCGGCGATGCCAGACATGCCGATGCCGCCAATGCCGACAATGTGGGCGGGACCAAGATCAAAGGGAGTGGGAGAAGTCATGCGAGATCGTCCAAATGAGGAAACGGGAACGCCTAGCGATACCGTGACGCGGGAGCGCGAAGCAAGGACTGCTTGTGCATGACGCTTTCATGAAACCGAGGGCGATATTCTTGAACAGGCACCCTGCGATCCCAAAATGACTGTAATGAGGCACAATTGGGGTGCTTCGCTGCGAGGGGACCCGCACTCATGAAAATGCATCTGGCCCAGCTTAATGTCGGGCATCTCGTCGCGCCGACGGATGATCCGCGCGTGAAGGATTTCATGGACAATCTCGATCTCATCAACGGGCTCGGCAAATCCATGCCGGGCTTTGTCTGGATGATGGAAGGCTCCGGTGAGCCCGGTCAGGGCAATACGGAAGCCAAGATCGACGGCGATCCGCAATTCGTCGCGAATCTGACCGTCTGGGAAGACGTGCAAAGCCTCGAACGGTTTGTCTGGGGCACCATCCACCGGAAATTCTACGAACGCCGCGCCGAATGGTTCGAACTGATGCGCGAGATGCATTTCGTCATGTGGAACATCCCGGCAGGCCATACGCCCACGCTCGAAGAGGCGCTTGAACGGCTCGCCCGGCGCCAGCAGAAGGGCGACACGGAAGATGCGTTCGGCTGGGAATGGCTGCGGGACGCCGAGATGCACAAGACTCATGCCTGCGCGCCGCGTGTGGCTTAAAGCTCCGCGACCCGTTCTGCCATATCGGCGAGGTCTTTCGTGGCATTGACCTTCGCCGACGCCTTCGCCGCAGCTGCTCGCGCTTTCAGATCGTCCGTATCCTGCAGGCGGGCCGTGATCAGCGCGCCCAGCAATTGCGGGTAGAGATTGGTTTCCAGCACCATGTCGGCTGCACCAATCTCCGTCAGCGCCTCGGCATTGGCGGCCTGATGGTCGTCCATGGCAATCGCCAGCGGGATCAGGATGGACGGCCGGCCAACCGCAGCAATCTCCGACACAGTGCCCGCGCCTGACCGGGCGATCACGAGATGCGCCTGCGACAGCTTTTCCGGCATGTCGGAAAAGAACGGAGCCAGCTCGGCATCGATCTTCACACGGCGGTACATATTGTCGACAAAGGCGTATTGTTCCTCCCGCACCTGCTGGATCACACGCAGCCGCGCCTGCAGCGGCGGTGGCACGAAATCGACAATCGCCGTCGGGATGGTCTCGCCGATGATCTTCGAGCCCTGGCTGCCCCCCGTAATCAGGATGGTCAGCGTATCATCCGTAGAGGGATAGGGATCGTCCCGCCGCGCCAGGATCGCCTCACGCACCGGATTGCCCACGGCCAGATGGGCGCTCCAGGAGGGCAGCCTGTCGAGACGCTCAAACCCGCTGGCGACCAGCTTGGCCTGCCGGGCAAAGCGGCGGTTCACCCGCCCGAGCACGGCATTCTGTTCATGGATGATGATCGGCACTTTCATCCGGCGCGCCGCAGCCAGTGCCGGAAAGGCCGGATAGCCGCCAAAGCCTGCCACCAGGCTGGGGCGGGTTTCGCGGATCAGCGTCTTGGCGCGGGAAATGCCGGCATTGATCTTCATCGCCGCGCTGGGCAGCGTCCACGGCTTGCGGAAATTCGGAGAGGCGGCCTGTACCTGTTCCAGCCAGTCGGCCGGGAAATCCTTGGCATATTTCGCACCGCGCTTGTCAGAGATCAGGCCAATCTTCCAGCCCCGCGCGCGCATCTCGTCGGCAAAGGCCCTGGCGGGGAACATGTGTCCCCCGGTTCCACCTGCTGCGATGATGACGAGCTTGTCTCTGTCGTTAGCCATAGCGGCCCCTTGTGCGCGTACCTTGTCCGCGCACAAGTGCCAGCGCAAGGCCCAGTGTCAATCCCGTCCCGATCATGGACGAGCCGCCATAGGACACAAATGGCAGTGTCATGCCCTTTGGCGGGATAAGGGCCAGATTTACGGCAATGTTTATGGCAGCCTGAAGGCCGAATAGCGTGAAGAGTCCGGCACTCGCCGCGCGCGCATAGCCGTCATCCACCCGGGAGCTGGCGCGGAAGCCGCGCAGGATCATGAGGACGAAGATCGCCATCAGCACCAGCGCTGCGATCAGCCCGAACTCCTCGACCATGACGGCATAGATGAAATCGGTATGTGCGTCAGGCAGATGGATCTTCACCTGCCCCTCCCCCGGACCGACACCGAACAGGCCGCCCCGGCCGATTGCCTCGGCCGCGCGGTCGATCTGGTACGTGTCGGCGGACCCCGGATTGATGAAGCTGTTCACGCGGTAGCGGACATGCGGCAGCAAGGCATAGAGCGAGGCCGACAGGCTGACGCCTCCCACCGCAAAGCCCGCTGCCCATCTCCACGGCAAGCCACTGACAAAGAAGGTAACGACAAACGCCGCCGTCAGCAGGACCGACTGGCCCACATCCGGCTGCAACAACAAGAGACCGAGCGTGACCGCATAGAACAGGAAGGCGATCACGGCCCACGGCCCGGTTGGGTAAAGCTCACGCTGGGCCAGCAGCCAGCCGCCGACCACGATCAGGGCAGGCTTCACCATCTCGCTTGGCTGCAGGGAGAAGCCGGCAATGCGCAACCAGCGTTGCGCGCCTTTCGCTTCATGGCCCCAGACCAGGATGAAGAACATCAGGGTCAGGCTGGCGATAAAGACCAGCGTTGCAAAGCGCCGCGCCCAGGCCCGGTCCAGCATACTCACCACCACCATGATGAGGCAGCCGAGGCTGGCGAAGCCGACTTGCCGGAACACGAAGAAATACTCGTCGGCATAGCCGATGCGCGCAGCCGCCGTCGGACCTGCCGCGAGCGACATGAGCAGGCCGATGGCAATCAGGAAGAGTGCGCCGCCGAGCAGGCCCCAATCGACCGTCCGCCGCCACTCGGTCAGCCAGGACATGTCCGAGCGTGCGAGCAATGGGGCAGACGATACGTAGGTCAAGCCAACTCCTTCAACTCCTGCGGCATCATTGACTGGACGATGCTCCGGAACACATCCCCGCGATGTTCAAAATCGCGGAACTGGTCGAAACTCGCACAGGCAGGTGAAAGAAGAATGACCGGATTTTCATCTCCGACGGCTTTCGCATCCCTAAATGCAGCTTGAACTGCATTTTCCAGCGTGCCGCATGTCTGCAGGGCGACCTTGCCCTTCAGCGTGGCGGCGAAGGAGTCTTCAGCCTCGCCAATCAGGTAGGCTTTGGTGATGTTCGGGAACAAGGGCGACAGGGGCTGGATGCCTTCCGCCTTGGAGACGCCGCCCGCAATCCAGTAAGCCTTCTTGTAGGCCTTCAGCGCCTGCTCGGCGGCTTCGGCATTGGTCGCCTTGGAGTCGTTGACGAATCTCACGCCGTCGATCTCGCCGACCATTTCAAGCCGGTGGGCGAGGCCCGGAAATGTGCGGATGCCTTCCATGATGGTCTGCGGGTCGAGGCCCAGCGACCGGCAGGCCGCATAGGCGGCGGCGGCATTCTGGTGGTTGTGACGGCCCGGCAGGGCCATGCAGTCGGACAGGCTTCCGACAAACTGCGCCTGGCCGGTATTGCTGTCATAAAGCCGTCCGTCTACGGCGCTCACGCCACGGCCCAGCGCATAGGTCGACGAGGCCTGCACCACGCGGGCCGGACCGTTAGCCGACAGGCCGATGGCGATGGACTGGGTAATCACGTCATCAAAACCGATGACCGCGACATCCTTTTCGGTCTGGTTCTGGAAGATGCGCATCTTCGCGGCCTGATAGCCGTCCATGCCGCCATGCCGGTCCAGATGGTCCGGCGTGATGTTCATCAGGACGGCGACATCGCAATGCAGGCTCTTCACCAGGTCCAGCTGGTAGGAGGACAGCTCCAGCACGTAAATCGCATTGGCATGCAGCGGGGCGAGGTCCAGCACGCCTGTGCCGATATTGCCGCCGATACGTGCATCCCGGCCTGCATGTTTCAGGATATGCCCGATCAGGGCCGTCGTTGTCGATTTGCCGTTCGTGCCGGTGATCCCGACAATCTTCGGGCGGCCACGCTCCGGCAGGGCCTGCACGGCGCGCGCGAACAATTCCATGTCGCCGACGACCGGCACATTGGTCATTTCCGCCATCCGCACGATGCGGTGCGGCTGCGGGAATTTGTAGGGTACGCCCGGCGACAGGACGAGGGCGGCAAAGGTCTGCCAGTCGCGCTTGTTGATGTCTGACAGGGTCAGGCCAGCGGCCTCTGCCTTGGCGCGGGTCTCTTCATTGTCATCCCACGCATGAACACGCGCGCCGCCAGCCTTCAGGGCCTTGGCAGCCGAGAGGCCTGTCCGGCCAAGGCCGAACACTGCAACATCTCTTCCCGCATATTCAGTAATCGGAATCATAGGTCTCGGTTTACCTCAGCTTCAGGGTTGCGAGGCCCGCGAGGGCGAACAGGACGGACAGGATCCAGAAACGCGCCACGACACGGGTCTCAGGCCAGTTCTTCTTCTGGAAATGATGGTGCAGCGGCGCCATGAGGAAGATGCGCTTGCCCTCCCCCGTCAGTTTGCGGGTGATCTTGAACCAGCCCACCTGCATCATCACCGAAACGGCTTCCAGAACGAACAGGCCGCCAATGATGACGAGCGCGAATTCATGCTTGGCCGCGACCGCCACAACGCCGAGCATACCGCCCAGGCCGAGCGAGCCGGTGTCGCCCATGAACACCTTGGCCGGATAGGCATTGTACCAGAGGAAACCCATGCCCGCGCCAATCATCGAGGCGAGCAACACGGTCAGCTCTCCGGTGCCCGGCGTGAACTGGATGCCGAGATAGTCGGCGAACACGAAGTTGCCTGTCAGGTAGGCGATCAGCGCATAGGCGGCGGCGGCAAAGGTCATCGGCACAATGGCGAGGCCGTCGAGGCCATCCGTGAAGTTCACGGCATTGGCGCTGCCGACGACAACGATCATGCCGAACAGGATGAAGAAGCCACCAAGCGGGAAGAAATAGTCATTCACGAAGGGAACCGCGACGCCGCCGGAAAAGGCCGGGTCGGCTGGCTCGACACTGGTCTTTGGCGCGAGGCCGGCAATCGTTTCCGCGAGGCCGTTCAGCGGGCCCCATTCGGCATGCCCCACAGGCGTGTGGGCGCCATGCAGGCCCATGATGAAGGCACAGGCCAGCGCCGCAATGCCGAAGCCTGCGAGGAGACGGACACTCGCCGGAACCCCCTCGGCGCTCTGCTTCGAGACCTTGGCAAGGTCATCCAGGAAGCCAAGCCCGGCATAGGACAAGGTCACGAACAGGGTGACCCAGATGTAAGGGTTTGTCAGATTGCCCCAGAGCAGGACGCCGACCACCAGGCCGAGCCAGATCAGGAAGCCGCCCATTGTAGGCGTTCCCTGTTTCGACAGTTGCGCTTCCAGCGACAGGTCGCGGATCGGCTGTCCCTTGCCCTGCCGGGCACGGAGGAAATTGATGATTGTGTCTCCGAACAGGACGGTCACAAGGAACGCCGTCACCACGGCCGCACCGGACCGGAAGGTGATATAGTTCAGAACATTGAATATTCCGCTGTCAGCGGCCAGCCACTCGTATAGCATCACCCAACCTCTGCGGTGCCTTCTGCCCCGCGTTCCATCTTACCCATTGCCGGCTCGCTCCATTGGCGAATTCGGTCAGCTAGTTTCGCCATCCCGGACGCATTCGAGCCCTTGATCAAGAGCACATCTCCATCCCGGAGTGCGTTTTGCAGAGGATTCCACAGCTCTTCCCAATTGCGGGCCCAAGTCTGCTCCAACTGCGGCGGAAGTGCGTCCGACAGGTGAGTCATCTTGTCACCCGCCAGGAAGATTTCAGCCGGTCCGGTATCGGCCACGGGGCCTGCAAGAGCCGCATGTTCTGCATCCGACCTTTCACCAATCTCCAGCATTTCGCCAAGCGCGATCAGTCGCCGCCCACTGCCACGCCGCGACAAGGCGGCCAGCGAAGCCTTCATGCTGGCCGGGTTCGCATTGTAAGCATCGTCGATCAGCGTGATGTGTCCGCCCTGCGGCAGCTGCAGCTGCTCGGCCGTTCCGCGTCCCGGCGGCGGTGTGTAGCCGGACAGGGCCTCGGCGCAATCCTCGATCGCCAGGCCGGACTGGCTGGCAGCCAGCACCGCTGCGGCTGCGTTCATCGCCCAATGTTCGCCGACCGCATTGATCGTGACCAGCATCGGCTTGCCAACAATGTCCAGCTGGATGCGGCTTTCATTGCCATCGGTCTCATAACCGACGATCCGAGCTGTCGCCTCGGCGCTGCGGCCAAAGCTTTCAAGGTTCCCGGTTGGGCAGAAACGCCGCGCGCGGCCAGCGAGATAATCGAAGAATTCGTCATCGGCCGGCAGGATGAACGTGCCCCCGGCCTCCATGCCGCTGAAGATGTCAGCCTTTTCGTGCGCCACCGCGCTCAGCGTGCCGAGCCCTTCAAGGTGCGCGCCGGCGATGCAGGTGACGACCCCCGTATGCGGACGGACCATCTGGCTGCGCGGCGCAATCTCCCCCGGAGTGGACATGCCGATCTCGAACACGGCGCGGGCCGTGTCTTCGGGCATACGCGCCAGGGTCAGCGGCACGCCCCAGTGATTGTTGAAACTCTTCACGCTCCAGTGCGCCGGGCCGAAGGCGCGATAGATCTGCGCCAGCATTTCCTTGACGCTGGTCTTGCCGGCGGATCCTGTCACCGCCGTGCGATGCGCGCCGCAGCGGACCCGCGCGGCAACGCCCAGCAATTCGAGCGCCGCCTGCACATCATCCACCACAAGCTGTGGCCCCTGCCCGACTTGCCGCGAGACAAGCGCGCCGGCGGCTCCGGCGGCAAAGGCCGCCTCAACAAAATCATGCCCGTCGCGCTGGTCCGTCAGCGCCACGAACACATCGCCCGGCTTCAGGCTGCGTGTGTCAATCGACACAGAGCCCGTCACAGCGAACGGGTCCGTTGCCTTGCCGCCCGTGACGAGGGCCATATCGGAAGAGGTCCAGAGCGGCGCGCTCATCCGGCACCGCCTTTCAGCGCATCCAGCGCCGTGTCCTGGTCAGAGAACGGGATCACCTCCGCGCCGATGATCTGACCGGTCTCGTGGCCCTTGCCGGCAATCACCAGCGTGTCGCCTTTTTTCAGTTCGGCAATAATTGTCCGGATCGCCTCGCCGCGATCCCCGATCTCGCGCGCATCCGGCGCAGCAGCGAGGATGGCATGACGGATCATGTCCGGGTCTTCGGAGCGCGGATTGTCGTCGGTGACAATCACATCATCGGCCTGACGCGCCGCAATCTCGCCCATCAGGGGCCGCTTCTTGGCGTCGCGGTCACCGCCGCACCCGAAGATGACTTTCAGCCGCCCGGCTGTGTGCGGACGGACGGCGCGAAGCAGAACGTCGAGCCCGTCGGGCGTGTGGGCATAGTCCACGAATACGCCTGCGCCCGCCTCGGTCTTGCCGACCAGTTCGAGCCGCCCCTTCACGGGCTTCAGCCTGGACAGGCCATCCACAACCTGGTCGACGTCCATGCCGAGCGACAGGCAGATCGCGGCCGCAGCCAGCGCATTCAGCGCCTGGAACTCGCCAATCAGCGGCAACTCGAACGGCTTCAATTCCACATCGCGCCAGAACAGGCTGAGCACCTGCCCCGTCGCGCGCGGCATGATCTCGTCAATCCAGAGATCCTCACCGCGCCAGCCGAAAGACACGATTTGCAGGCCATGATCGGCCGCGGCCTTCTCGAAGACCTCGCGATGATCGCTGTCAGCATTCACGATGGCCGGCAGGCCCTGAGCGCCAAAGTCGCGGAACAGGCGTAGCTTGGCGTCGAGATATTCTTCCATCGTCGCGTGATAATCGAGATGGTCTTGCGTGAAGTTCAGGAAGGCGACCGCGGCAAGGTCCACGCCATCAAGGCGGTGTTGCTCAAGGCCGTGGCTGGAGGCCTCCATTGCGCAATGGGTCACCCCCTGCCCGGCCAGCTCGTGGAGGGTCTCATGAATGGTGACCGGGTCAGGCGTCGTATGGCCGACATCGATCTTGCCCTTCGGGCCGATGGCGCCCAGCGTGCCCATCGAGGCCGCCGACAGGCCGGCATTCGCCCATATCTGGCGACAGAAATCCACGGTCGAGGATTTGCCATTCGTGCCGGTCACGGCAGCAATGGTTTTCGGCTGCGCGACATGGAAGCGCTTTGCGGCGAGGGCCAGCGCGCGGCGCGGCTCGTCTGCAATCACATGCGCTGCGCCCTCCACGGCAATGCCGCCTTCGGACAGGACCGCAACCGCGCCCTTCTCGACCGCCTGCGGAATATAGTCCCGGCCATCCGATACGGTGCCTTTCAGCGCCGCGAACAGATAGCCCGGCGCCACCCGGCGGCTGTCAGCTGTCATGCCTTTGATTTCGATGTCTCCCTGCTCGATGAGCGGGAACAGGTCTTTCAGTCTGGTCACAAGGAACTCCTCTTCTCCTGGCCGGAGCGGAGGACGGCGCCTGCGGGGCGAATATCCTCGAAACGCGGAGCAAGGCCCATGAGCGGCGCAACGCGTTCGATTATTCGTCCCGCCGCCGGAGCCGCATTATACGCCGCCGTGACGCCGGCCCCTGATCCGGCCTTCGGATCATCGAGGGTCACGATCAGGGCATATTGGGGGCGATCATAGGGAAAGACAGCCGCAAAGCTCGTGACATTGTGGTCATCATCATAGCCGCCGAGGATCGGCTTCTCCGCCGTGCCCGTCTTTCCGGCGACGCGGTAGCCCGCAACTTCGGCATTCTTGCCCGTGCCCGTCAGCACGGCTTCCCGCATCATGACATTGACCATTTCGGCGGTCAGGGCGGACATCACGCGCACGGGCGCAGGCCGATCACGATTGTTCATGATAAGGGTCGGCTGCACGCGCTCGCCCCCATTCGCAAAGGCGGAAAAGGCCGCGAGATAGGCCATGGGCGACACGGCAATGCCGTGTCCGTAGGAGACTGTCGCGGAGTAGAGATCGTCAAACCGTTCTGGCAGGATCGGCGCAGAGCTGCCGGCCAGTTCGATCTTCACCCGCTCCATCAGGCCGGACCGTCTCAGGAAATCCTGCTGGCGGCGCGGCCCGAGTTTCTCATTGATCCGGACCGTGCCGATATTGGAGCTTTCGGAAATGATGTGCGTGATATCGGCGTCGCCGTGGAAGGGATGGTCGTCCTCGATCGTGAAGCCGCGAATTTCCAGCGGGCGACGCACATCGAACAATTCCTTCGGATGCACCACGCCGGCTTCCAGCGCAGCGGCGATTGTGAATGGCTTGAAGACGGACCCCAATTCATAGACAGCCCCGGTCGCGCGATTGAGGCGCGAAGAATCCGACATCGGAATATCGACCGAACGGTTGGGATCAAAAGGCGGCCAGCTGGCCATGGCGCGGACTTCGCCGGTCTGCGCGTCCAGCAGGATCGCCGCGCCGCCTTCGGCTTCATGTTCTGCGGCGGCAATGGACAGTTCCGCTTCGACCGCCGCCTGCACGCCATTGTCGATGGTCAGGCGGATGGGCTCGCCGCCCGCCGCAAGGCGCTCATTCTGGCTGTATTCGATGCCGCCTGCGCCGATGCCGTCAATATTCGTATAACCCAGAACATGTCCGGCCAGCGTGCCGCGCGGATAGGCCCGGCGGCTCTCTTCCTCGAAACGCAATCCTTCAAGGCCAAGGTCGAACACGGCCTTGCGCTGGCGCGGGGTCAGGCCGCGTTCCACCCAGACGAATTCCCGGCTCTGGTCGGACAGGCGCCGGGTCATTTCAGCCGTATCGAGGTCCGGCAGCACGGTGGCCAGGGCGTTCGCCACGTCCGCACCGTCCCAGATCAGTTTCGGATTGGCGACGAGGGAGTAGGCGGAGACGGACGTGGCGAGCAGCTCGCCATTGCGATCCACAATGTCGGCCCGCACCACACGCTCGGCCTTTTGGCCAGACGCATGCGCCGGGGCCTTGCCGCCCGCCAGCGACAGATAGCCGGCCTTGCCAGCCAGAACGACAAACAGCGCGCTGACCGCGAGGCCAGCTAGCCGTGTCCGGTTCCGGGAGGCTTCGCTCACTCAGGCCCCTCCCCGTCTTCGGTTGGCGCAGGGGCTTTCACAGCGAGGCTGTTGGGCTCGCCCACCAGCGCATCAAGGTCACCTTCGGACGCCATCTGCTCCGGCTTTGGCGGGGCCATGCCCAGCTCGGTGCGGGCGTATTCCTCGATCCATTCGCGGCGGCTCATATGCGACAGCTCGGTTTCCAGCAGCGCTTTTTCCTCACGCGCATCCTCGATCTGCGCCTCGATGGCCATCAATTCAGCGGCAGTATCCTTCGCCCCATACTTGGCGCGGTAGAGGCTGACGATCAGCAGGCCGACAACGACCAGTCCAAACAGGAACGCACGACGGCTCATAGGGCATCCTCCAGGTCCGAGAGGGGCGGCAGGTTCATGCCGTCGCTGGCCTCTTCCTCAATGGCGGGTGCGCTGGTACGGATCGCGGCCCGCAACTTGGCGGAGCGTGCGCGCGGATTGCCTTCAACTTCGTTATCAGACGGCAGAACCGCTTTGGAAACAGCGAGTTCGAACGTGGATTCCGGCCCCTTTTGTGCAACCGGCAGGTGGCGTGACCCGCCGCCCATCTTCCCGGCCCGGTTCTTCAACCATTGCTTCACCATACGGTCTTCCAGCGAATGGAAAGCCACGATCACGAGGCGGCCACCGGGACGCAGCAGGCGCTCGGCCGCGTGCAGCGCATGGGCCAGCTCTCCCAGTTCGTCATTCACATACATGCGGATGGCCTGGAAGGTCAGCGTGGCAGGATGGATACGCGCGCCCTTGCGCCCGCCCACGGCCTTCTCGACCGCATCGGCCAGTTCGGTCGTTGTCTCGAAGGGTGTCTCGTCACGATGCAGGACAATCGCCCGGGCAATCCGGCGCGCCTGCCGCTCTTCGCCGAGACGAAAGATGATATTGGCGAGATCCTGCTCGCGCATCACATTGACCACATCCGCCGCCGTTGGGCCGGTATCGCCCATGCGCATGTCCAGCGGGCCATGCTTCATGAAGGAAAAACCACGCTCGGCCTGGTCGATCTGGAAACTGGAGACACCGATGTCGAGCACGACGCCATCTGCGTGCTCATATCCCGCCGCGCGGACGATCTCGTCCATTTCGCCGAAGCGACCGAGCAAGGGTACGAGGCGTTCCGTCTTTTCCGCCATCTTCTGCGCCCGCTCAATGGCATCTACATCGCGATCAATGCCAATCAGGGTACATTTAGAAGACCCAAGAATTGCGCGGCTGTAGCCGCCGCCGCCAAACGTGCCGTCAACAATGATCTCTCCATCCCTGGGGGCGAGCCATTCCAGCACTTCATCCAGCATGACCGGCTTGTGGCCTGGGTCCGGAGCGAGGGGCGCGTCCTGTGTCATCAGCTGTCGCCCCCATCCACGAGTTTCAGGGCGGTGTTTCCAGAGCCCTGCTGTTGCAGCACTTCGGAATACGCATGACCGAGCGCTTCCAGCGTGTCTTCCTTGGCAGCTTCAGCGGCCATGGCATCGAAATGTTCGGCATGACGGTCCGGGTTCCAGATCTGGAAACTGTCCATATTGCCTGCGAATTTCACGCGATCGGTCAGGTTCGCCGCTGTCATCAACTCATCAGACAGCTTGATGCGGCCGGTATCATCCATTTTCAGGTCAGCGGACCCGGCAATAATGCGGGTGACAAGCGCCTTGCGGGCGGGGGAGTGCGGGGCAAGCCGGGTCAGGGTCGCGCGATACATCGCCATCAGGGCTTCGCCGCCGCCTTCCAGGCAGCCCGATCCATCCAGCGCCAACCAGAGGAAAATCCGGTTTCCACCGCCCAGCGCAGCGCGAAAGGAAGCCGGGATCGAAACCCGTCCTTTTGCATCAATAGCGCTTTCATAGGTGGAAACAAACACCCGCCAACCCTGACTTATTCTGCCTAAACCCCGCATGGGTAAACCATGTCTTAACGTGGAGTATCATGGGACACTATGGGCCTCAATGGGCGGGGTGGAGGAATTGAAATATCCACATCCGGAAACCATTGGAACAAAGCTGAAATATATGGGGAACATATCGGAACGCCGATATGGGCGGGAATGGGCAGGCCAAATTTTTCCGTTCTGAATCAGGCTGCTGCCCTCCCCTGCCGTGGCAGGCAGGGCATGAAGAAAAGGACATGTCTTTTTCTGCCGTTTTCCACAGCTGGTTAGGCGATGACCTGCAATTGGTCATTTCGGCTCCGCATCACTTCGCGAATGCTTCGAATCGCAAAAAAGGCCCCGAAGCAATGCTTCAGGGCCTCTCTCTGGGTCTTGGGTCGCGCGGGCGCGAAATATTCAGGCCGGTTCTGCGACCGTCACGGCTTCTGCGGCCAGAACGCGGGCGACGGCATTGACGACCGCGCCGATGCGGATGCCAGCCTGGATCTGCTCCGTCGACAGGCCGTGCTTGCGCAATTCAGCCTCATGCGCGTCCAGGCACATGCCGCAGCCATTCACGGCCGACACGCCGAGCGAATACAGCTCGAAATCGGCCTTCTCGATGCCCGGTGCGCCAATCACATTCATGCGCAGCTTGGCCGGCAACGTCCGGTAGGTGGCGTTGCTGATCAGATGGATCGAGCGATAATAGACATTGTTCATGCCCATGATGGCACTGGCCGCTTTCGCAGCTTTCAGGGCCTCGGGGCTGAGTTTGGCCGCGGCTTCAGCTTCCAGTGCGGTCAAGGTCTGGGGCTCGCCCACAGCATGGGCACAGGCAAGGAAACAGCCATATTTCTGTTGGTCGCTCAGCAGCGTCTCATTCATCAGCGAGCCGAGATTGAGTTTCAGGTCCTTCGCATAGTCAGGCAGCGAAGATTTCAGGGACTCGATAGACATGAATCCTCATCCTTCCGGAGTCAGTAGTACGATGTGGGGGAGCGAATGGGCCCGACAAGCCTTCTGGCTTTGGGGTGGGAGTGCCAACGTCCTGGAACTGGGTGGACGGAAGGCCTGCCGGACCTTTCGCGACGCTGAAGGGAAGACGCCCCATGGGTGGGGGAGGGAGTAGGACGTCTTCCCAGGAGTTCCAGCGTGCGCTCTATATATGCGCGACCTAGGCAGCTGGTTCCAAAATATCTCCGCCAACCGGACGGTTACATGGGCACAGCTCGTCGGTCTGCAGGGCGTCAAGCACGCGGAGCGTGTCTGCGGGGCTGCGGCCGACGTTCAGATTGGTCACGTAGACGTGCTGGATGACGTTGTGTGGATCGACCACGAAGGTTGCGCGATAGGCAACGCCTTCGGACGGTTCACGCACGCCAAGGCCATCAACCAGCTCGCCGCGGGTGTCAGCAAATTGCCAGATCGGCAGTTCAGCCAGGTCGGCATGATCGCGGCGCCATGCCAGCTTTACGAACTCATTGTCGGTGGAGCCGCCGAGCACAACCGCATCGCGATCTTCGAAATCGCCGGACAGGCGGGCGAATTCAGCGATTTCGGTTGGGCAAACGAAGGTGAAGTCTTTCGGGTAGAAGAAGATGACTTTCCATTTACCCTCGAAGGAATCCTGCGTGATGGGCTCGAACGCGCTCTCGCCATTCTGCTCATGCTGCATGAATTTCGGCTTTACGCCCGTAACGGTGAACTCGGGAAGCTTTTCGCCAATGCCAAGCATAGTGGATCTCCTGGGATAAGATTTTGAGGCTGCCGGAACGGTGGGCCCGGTGGGCGTGCTTTCTCGCAGTTGCGGCAAAAAGGAAAATTGATAATTCCCATTCCCGATATAGATTGTCTCTATGATTATACCGACCCTTCGCCAACTGCAGTATCTAGTGGCTCTTGGAGACACCGGCTCGTTCTCGCGGGCGGCCGAGGCGTGCCATGTGACGCAGCCCACCCTGTCCGCCGGGATCAAGGAACTGGAGGACCTGCTGGGAGTGAAGCTGGCCGAACGCGAGCCGCGCGGGGCCAAGCTGACCCATGCCGGTGAACTGGCGGTGGCGCGCGCGAACGCCCTGATCAATGACGCCCATTCCCTGGTCCAGTCGGTCCAGAGTGCCGGCGCCCTGCTGACAGGCCCGTTCCATCTGGGCGCGATCCCGACCATTGCCCCCTTCGTCCTGCCCGCCACGGTGCGTGCGCTCAGCGAGCAATACCCTGATCTCAAGCTCTATTTGCATGAAGAAAAGACCCCCCGCCTGATTGACCAGCTGCGCACCCGTACGCTGGATGCAGCCCTGATCGCCCTGCCCTGGGATGTGCCGGGCATCGACATGCTGCCCCTGTTCGACGACGAATTCCTGTTCGCGGCGCCGGCATCCCATCCGCTGGCCAAGAAGAATGGCCTGTCACCGGAAGATCTGTCGGGCGAGAACCTCCTCCTGCTCGAGGATGGTCACTGCCTGCGGGACCATGCGCTGTCGATCTGCCGGATGAAGACCGGCAGCGGAACCGATCAGGTGGCCGCCACCTCGCTCGGCACGCTGGTCAACATGATTGCCGGCGGACTCGGCGTCTCGCTCCTGCCAAAACTCGCAACCGACAATGGCCTGAACATCGGCCCGGACGTGGCCGTGCGCGAATTCGTCAATCCGGTCGTCGGCCGCCAGATCGGCATTGCCTGGCGTACCGGCAGCCCGCGCGAAGCCGATGCCCGCAAGATCGGCGAAATCGTCAAGGCGTGCACCCGGCATTAGGCCCCTTCCCCGCGCGAAAGATCACGATTTCATCTTGACGGAGCCTTTACCTCAGCCTAACTGCATAACACGTTATATAACTGATTATGGAAGCCGATGATGAGTCAGGATATTCTCGCACAAGTCGGCTATCTCGGTCTTGCCAGCCGGTTGAAGCGTCTTGCCGACCGGCTACAGGCAGAGGCTGTCAGCGTCTTCGACAATCGCGCCTACCCGATCCAGACAACGCATTTCCCCCTGATCGCCGCCCTCGAAGCAAACGGTCCGCTCAGCGTGAGCGCCGCCGTCGAGGCCACCGGCGTCAGCCAGCCCGCCATTACGCGCATCCATAATGCGCTCCAGAAAATGGGCCTGACCGACACCCGCCCCATCGCAGGCGACAATCGCCAGAAGGAAATCTTCCTGACCCCCTCCGGGCAAGCCTTGGTCGCTGAAATGCGGGCCAGCTTCTGGCCGGCCGTGCGCGAGGCCGCCCAGCAACTCTGTCTCTACCCCGACCACGATCTTCTGGCTGAGATCAGCCTCGTGGAATCGCGTCTCGCCGACCAGCCCCTATCGGCGCGGATCGAGACCCTGGCCAATCCGGCAGGCCTGAAAATCGTCGAGTTCTCGGATGAGCTCGCTCCGCATTTCGACCTGATTTCCCGCGAATGGGTCGAGGAGATGTTCCGGCTGGAAGCCGAAGACATCGCCATGATCGAAAACCCGCGTGCCAAGGTGATCGACAAGGGCGGCACCATCCTGTTTGTCGAAGATCCTGAGCTTGGCATCATTGGCACCTGCGCGCTGATGCCGATGGAGGATGGCGGCGTGGAGCTGACCAAGATGGGCGTTCTGGCCTCCGCACGCGGCCGCCGGGCCGGAGACTTCCTGATGCGGCAAATCCTGAAACGTGCCCGCCAGATGGAGATCCAGGATCTCTTCCTGCTGACCAATTCCAAATGCGCGTCGGCCATCCGGCTCTATGAAAAATACGGCTTCCGGCATGATGACGAGATCATGCGCCGCTATGGTCACCGCTATGAGCGGTGCAACGTCACCATGTCCTATGCGATGCCTGCCCGCCCATAGAAAAAGCCCCGCCGATGTGGCGGGGCCTTATCGCCGGTCTGTGCCGGCATCTCCCTTTGGCCTTGGCGGCCTAGCTCGCCTCGCGCTCGTGGCGGACGTCGAGATCGTATTCGCGGACCTTCCGATAGAGGGTCGAGCGGCCAATCCCCAAACGGCGGGACACTTCGCTCATATGGCCTTCATAAAAGTCGATGGCATACTGAAGGATGTCGCGTTCGATATCGCTCAGCGTGCGCAGTTCGCCTGCTTCGTCCTGGATGGAGACCGGACCGGCATCGCCAGACGGAGCTGGCTCGGGAGACTCCTGAACCATGCTGATCGGCGATTGCGGCAGCGTCGCCGCATCCGGCATCTGACCGGAAATCTGCGGGAAATCCTGCGGCTGCAACTGGTCACCATCACACAGGACAACCGCGCGGAAGACGGCATTTTCCAACTGACGGACATTGCCCGGCCAGTCATAGGCATACAGGATCTTCATCGTGTCATCTGCCACGCTGGTGACTTTCGCACCTTCGCTGGCATTGAAGCGGTTCACGAAATGATCAACCAGGGCTGGAATATCGTCGCGGCGCTCGCGCAGGGACGGCATGTCGACCGGATAGACGTTGAGGCGATAGAACAGGTCTTCGCGGAAGGTGCCCTCGGCAACTTGCTGCGACAGATCGCGGTTGGTTGCGGAAATGATGCGCACATCCACCTTGGTCGGGCGACGTGAGCCAACGGCATCCACCTCCCCTTCCTGCAGGGCGCGGAGCAGTTTGACCTGCGCGTCCAGCGGAAGTTCGCCGACTTCGTCGAGGAACAGCGTGCCGCCATCGGCCTCGACAAACTTGCCGAGCGCTTTTGAGACCGCACCGGTAAAGGCGCCCTTCTCATGACCGAACAGGATCGACTCGACCAGATTCTCGGGAATGGCACCGCAGTTCACGGTCACAAATGGCTTGCCGGCCCGGCCGGATGCGCCCTGGATACAGCGGGCAACAACTTCCTTACCCACACCGCTTTCGCCGAGGATCAGCACCGGAATGTCCGAGCTGGCAGCGCGTTCAGCGAGGCGGATAACCTGGCGCATCGGCGGCGCCGTAGCGATCATGTCGTCAAAGCTCATGCCGCCTTCCGCCTTGCGGGACAGGCGTTTCACCTCACCCGACAGCGATTGCAGCTTCAGCGCATTGCGGATCGAGACGACCACGCGTTCCGGATTGGCCGGCTTCACGATGAAGTCGACCGCGCCGCGGCGCATGGACTGGACAATCGTATCAATTCCGCTGGTGGCGGTCAGCATGATGACGGGCAGGTCGGCCCGTTTCGCCGACAGGCGCTCCAGCGTGTCCATGCCCGACAGGCCCGGCATGGTCAGGTCCAGCAGGACCACGTCGATGCCATCTTTCGGATCGGCGGCGAGGGCAAGCCCCGCTTCGCCGTCAGGTGCCGTCCGGCAGGCAAACCCGGCCTTCTCGACAGCTGCTTGAAGCAGGCGGCGCTGTGTCGGATCATCATCAATTACGAGTACCGTCTTGGCCATCTCGAATACTACCCTTCCATACACGGAGCGGAATTGAACCCGCCCCTGAACCCTGTTTTTCTGACACAAAGCGGAACAATCTCGTCCCGTATCGTTACGCCCCGTTCTGACACAGCGAGGTGGAAGTCTGGTTGAATGGAAGGGTGAAATTTCAATCAAATCTGAATCCCCCTCCGGCTTGTCGTTGGGGGGCGCGTGGCAAACCGCACTTGCAAATGTTGCAACTGCCCACCCCTGAGGGGCGAAATCCCGTAAAGCCGGGCGCATAGGCTTCACGGTTTATTTCAATCTGTTTCAATGCCGAAAATGGGGGGTACCTACGTATTGACGGTGGTCGCACGCGCGAAAACCCCTCATTGCCGCCTCGGCCCACCCCCTGCGCCTGTAATATTTGCAACACGTTCCGGGCGATAATACTAATATTCCACACCCGGTTCGGCATGCCCCCCATTCACGGGACATACGCCCAGTCTTCCGCCCCGTGATCACAATGCGGCCCCGAAAGCCAATTGTGCACATGCACAGGCAATTACGGGCCCGAACGGGCCATCGACAAGGTTCGCAAAACTTCCTAGAGACCGTCGCTGATCCGGGCCTTCACGGTCGGAGCAGACCAGCTGAATACCTAAGGCTGCGGGGGTGTGGGGCGCAGGCATGCAGGAAAAGAGACGGCTTATTTTTCGCTCGGACGACAATGGAAAGGACTCGCCCCGGGATCCCCTGCGGGACGCGCTTCGGAAGTCCTTCGAGGACAGTTTGAAAGCGCCGCCTTCCCCGCGTCTGGAAGACCTGATGGCGCAACTGCGCACCAAGGAACGCGCGACAAAGCGCTGAAACTTCAGATTGGACTGGATTGGATTGGGTCGTCCCGCCGCGCCGTCTAGTGCGCGTAAATGGGCTGACGGATCAATTCGGCGAGCAGGTATCCACCAAGCGGGCGCACAAACTCGACGCCCACGGCCGCTCCGGCGCGCCAGCGCACCATGCAGTCGACCTGGAAATGGGGCTCAGCCGGTGTCCGGCGCAGGAGCAGGTGAAACGTGTCCGGCAAATCGGACCAGTCGCCAATCACCAGGCAAGCGCCCTCGACCGACAAATCCTGCACCAGAATACTGCGGGCGTCGCTGTAATCCTTCAGGACAATCCGCCCGGCCGTCTGGAGGCGCACGCGGACACTGCGTCGCATCTCTGCGGGGCCGGAATCCGTCCTGGACTGGGTTGGCACAATATCGCTCATCGCACATAATATGCGTGAACGGCATATTGGTTCCATTCCCGTACTATCTTTCCGCAGGCGATCAAGATCATGTTTGCCGGGCCCCGGAAGCCCGCGCGTCAGGCGAGGTCGAGGGCCCGCAATACGGAGCCCTGGTCGAAATAGGGGCGCTCGCAGATAATCCGGTCACTGCCGGGCGCGAATTCGAACGTCGCGGCCATGCGCACCTTGAAACTCCGCCCTGTCGGCTCGATCGTGGTCTTGCCGACCTGCAAGGGCCCGGTATGCGTTCCGGTCAGCCAGAATTCGACCAGCAATTTGTCCGTCGCCTCATCCACCGCAATCGAGATGATCTCATTGTCCTGGTCCGGAAAGGGCGTGCGCGAGAGGTCGAAATAGCGCCGCACAGCCGCCTCCCCGTCAAATACCTGCCCGCCCCCATGCATCTCATAGCGGGGATGCTCGAACGTCGCGATGACCGCGTCCCAGTCATGCGTCACCTCCAACGCCATATGGTTGCGAACATTGGCGATACGGGCTTCGGTCAGGTTTGTCATAGGATCTCTTCTGATGGATTCTGTGTCACTTGGTGTCCGGGCAGACCGGACGCAGAGACTCGTATGAATCTCTCCTCCCCCGCCACCTTAGCGGCGTTTTGCCGGGAGGGAAGGACAATGGGAAAGGCTCAGATCGACCTAGCTGACCAGCTGGGTCCGGGACTCCGTCGCAATATATTGCTGCAGCATCCGCCTGACATCGGTTTCGGCCAGGGCTTTCGAGAAATAATGGCCTTGCGCCTCCTTGCAGCCCGCCGCGATCAGCAGCGCTGCCTGTCGCTCGGTCTCGACGCCTTCAGCAAGGATCGAGAGGTTGAGATCGCGAGAGAGTCCGATCATGCCCCGGATGATCTTCATGCTGTTTTGATCATGCGTCATTTCCGAGATGAAGGTCCGGTCAATCTTGATTCGTGACAGGGGGAGCAGCCGCAGCTGGCTGAGAGAGGTCTGCCCCGTCCCGAAATCATCAATCGAGAGCTGGATACCCAGATCCTTCAGCTCCTGTAGCGTATTGATCGCCTCAGCCGACTGGTCCAGCATCAGGCTATTGGTGATTTCCAGCTCAAGCCGCGTCGCCTCAAGGCCGGTCTCTGCCAGGATGCTTGTCACACGCTTGGTGAAGCCCGGCTCCACGATTTCCGCCGCCGCAATATTCACGGACACGTGGGGATTCGGATGTGACGGCGAACTCGGCCAATTTGCCGCCGCCCGGCACGCCTTCTGCAAGATCTGGTGGCCCAGCATGGGCATGAACCCACCGGCCTCTGCGATGCCGACAAATTGCGCGGGCGGTATCACGCCCAATTCCGCATCTTCCCAGCGCGCCAGCGCCTCAAAGCCTGAAAGCGTCCGGGTCTCCAGATTGATGATCGGCTGGAAAACCACTTCAAGGCCGTCTTCCTGCAACGTCTTGCGCAGGCCGGCTTCCAATTCCTTCTGGCGGTCGGAATCGACCGTCATTTTCGCATCATACATCCGGTGACCGGAGCGTCCGCCCCGCTTGGCTTCATACAGCGCGATGTCTGCACACTTGACCAGTTCATCCATCGTCCGCGCATCCCGCGGTGCCACGGCAATGCCAATCGAAACGCCTATGCTCAGGCTCTGGCTTCCGATCTTGTGCGGCTCGGCCAACGCCTCGTTCAGCTCAATGGCCAGTATCTTCAGATCACCATCATTCAGGGAGCTCTTGCAGACGACCATGAACTCGTCCCCGCCGAGGCGCGCCGCCCACCCTCTCTGGCCCAGCTTGCCCTGCAAGCGGCTCGCCACCTGCTTCAGCAACTCATCCCCCGCATCATGGCCATGCGTGTCATTGATGGCCTTGAACCCATCAAGGTCCAACGCCAGCAGGCAGGTGGAATTGCCGGACGCCATGCTGATCGACATCTGCCGCTTCAGGCGGTGATTGAAGGCATGGCGATTGAACAGGCCAGTCAGGGCATCCCGTTCGGCCAGGCTGCGGATTTTCTCCTGCTCGGCGACCTCTTGGGTCACATCATCGCCAACCCCGATATAGCCGGTCAACCTGCCCTCCGCGTCATGGTGCGGCCTGCCCGACAGGGAGATCTTGTAGCGCCGCCCCTTATGATCGGAAAAATTGGCAAGTATTCCCTCATAGGGGCGCTGGGTTGCGAGCATCTGCCTCATGACATTCTGTTCGCGCGGTCCAAATCCGAGGATGGCATTGTAGAACTCCCCCACAAAGGGGTCTTCTTCAAAACTGAGATCAGGCAGCAGGCGCCCGCTGATATAGAGGATGCGTCCCTCGACGTCAGTCTCCCAGAACAAATCGGCTGAGATTTCGGAAAATTCGACAAGCCGTTTGATGGCCGCATCCTTGTTGGCGTTCGCTGCTTCAAGGGACAGAAACGCACGGCGTGTCTGGCGCAGCGCGGGCCAGAAGATGAACAGGGCCTCCAGGAGAAGGATGACGCCAGCGGCAATGAGCGAGGCATTTTCGAGGGTTTTCAGACGCTGGGAGTTCTTCAGGGCGACGGTTTCATGCGCCGCAACAGCCGTTTCCAGCTTTGCCAGCAATTGATCCGTCCCCAGCAGGGAGAGGCGCGCCATGGTTTCACCCATCTCCCCCGCCCGGTCCAGTTCCTGTTCGGCAATCTCGGTCGCGTCCTTGAGGAAATCCTGAACGATCGAATCCAGGCTTTCACTGTCGGCGCGCGAGAAATAGGCAGCGGTCAGGACCGTCGACTTCCGCGCCATGCCTGACAATTGTTCGTGAGCCGAAGAAAATTCATCCACAGAGCTGGCGAGCGCGCGCCTGGTTCCCTCAGAGGGGCGCTCCATCTCCTCCAGCGCGAGATAGAGAATGCGCTGGCTCAGCATGCGCTGACGCCCGCTGACATTGATGACATTCGCATCGTAGCGCGCCGAATCCAGCGCCATCATGGACATTGTATGGGAGAAGGTGAGGAAAACCGCGATCAGGCAAAGCGCCATCACATAGCTTTGCATGAGGCGCCTCGAATTGAGGCGACCGGCTTCCGGGCTAGCTGAACCTGTATGTTTCATTCAATGGATGCCTCGCCTTTTACAAAGCTCTGCCTGCATCCCCCACGCAACCTCGTAACGCAGAAGAGTTAATGCAAGCTGAGATAATTCCAGTCACATGCCGGGATAGCTTCAGGAGGTTTTGTTTGAACACGCTTATTCAGTAAGCCCGCAATCCAGAGGCATTCTCCACCGGCTCCGCAGAGTCTTGCGGCGCGATGCTGCCATCCGACTGCTGACGGCGTAGCGCGCTTCATTCAGACCCCTCCCTGCCCCAAGGCACGTGCGGCAGGATCGGAAGCCGCTTCTGTCTCCCAGTCGCCTGGCCCACCGGGCACATCCGCCCGGCCATACAGGTAGCCCTGGCCAAAATCACAGCCGATCTCCTGCAGCATCTCGATCTGCTGCAGCAATTCCACGCCTTCAGCCGTTACCGTCAGGCCCAGATTGTGCGCCAGCTCTGTCACAGCCCGCACGATTGTGCGCGAGGATTCGTCCATGTCGAGACCGGCAATGAAGCTGCGGTCGATCTTGAGCTTGTCGAAGGGCAACTCGCTCAGATGACGGAAACTGGAATACCCTGTCCCGAAATCGTCCAGGGCAATCTTGATGCCCTGGGATTTAAGCGTCTGCATGATTTTCTGCGCCGCATCAAAATTGGCCACGAGCGCATTCTCGGTAATCTCGACTTCAAGGCGCCCCGGCGCCACGCCCGTTTCGACCAGTACCGCCAGGATCTGTTCTGCCAGCCAGGCGTCGTTGAACTGCACGGGCGACAAATTCACCGCGAGGGTCATATGGGGCGGCTGGTCGCGCAGCGCGACACAGGCCTTTTTCAGCACTTGCAGGAACACCGCCGAAATCATACCGGACTGTTCAGCAATCGGAATGAAATCCTCAGGCATGTGGAGACTGCCGCCCTCTGTTCTCCACCGGGCCAGCGCCTCATACCCTATGACCTCCCCCGTCCCGAGCTTGATCACGGGCTGGTAGAAAGCCTCGATGCGGTCTTCCTTGAGGGCTTGGCGCAGCTCGGCCTCCATCAGGGCGCGCGACTTCGCCACCTCTTCCATGCCCGGCTCGTAAAAGGAGAGCGCCACACCGAGCGATCCCTAGTTACGATACATGGCCACATCCGCCTGGCTGAGGAATTCCTCGGCGGTCAGCTTCGGATCATCTGCTTGTGATACGCCGATACTCGCGCCGACCGAGCAGACCATTCCACCCACATCGAAAGGAGTCCTGAAGATGGCTGTCACGGAATTCAGCACCCTGTTCACAGGCTCGCTGTCTGCTGCGCCCTCCAGGATCACGACGAACTCATCCCCGCCCATCCGGCTGACCATGCCGAGATTGCCGACTTCGGCCGTCAGGCATTCGCTGACGCGCACCAGCAATGTGTCGCCGGCATTGTGCCCATAAAGATCATTGACCGCCTTGAACCGGTTCAAATCCACCCCGGCAAGAGTGATCGGATGTCGGTTGACCGATGGCAGACGCGCGGTGAGATGCGCCATCGCCTTGCGCCGGTTTGGCAACCCGGTCAATGCGTCATGCAAGGCAATTGCCCGCGCGTTCTTTTCGGCTGCTCTACGCGACGAGATTTCCCCCGCCATGTCGAACGACCGGCGCACGACATAGATCAGCAGGGCGGGCGGCAGGATCATCATCACGACCAGCAATTCGTCCAGCTCATACGCTTCATGGGTGCGCGAATACTCTGCAACGAACTCGAATGTATCGAACTGAATTGCCAGGACGAGGAGAAATGTCGCGATGCCCCCGATAATGATCGCATCGCTACGAGCGCGCTGGTGCGAACGTTCGATCAGCTTCCTTTCGGTATGGGGCATAAGGGAAAGAATCCATCAGATTAGCTGATGAACACACCGGCAAATCATGAAAGAGCCGTTAGCGGTAACGCGCCGATTTTCCGCCCGTCCGTGTGCGGGCATCTGGCAACGGCCCCGGCCCGTCGGGCGCAGCGCCGCCGGGCCTGCAACACCCACAGCACGTCCACCCACACCGCTCCGACCCCGCCGCGATGGCTGAGATGCACTGCCATGCCGGCCGACAAATAGCAGCTGGACGCCCCCGCCCGTCGCATCCGCCCTCGCCGCGCACCGAACGCAACAGGAACACCCTAGACACTCGCCGGTTTCGTCCCATATCGTTCAACATGGCTCCTCCCCCTCCTTCCAAGGGCGTTTCTGAAGCGCCCAGCGTCTTTTCACTCGACGGTTTCGCCCGCGATGCCGCCGGCGCCCTGCCGTCCGACAACTGGACGCCCCACCGGCCTGACCGTGACTGGGTCAAGCTGGAAGGGGGCAAGCGGTTCAAGGTCCATTCCGAATACGAGCCGGCGGGCGACCAGCGCACGGCCATCCCGGAACTTGTCGAGGGCATCGCCGCCGGCGAGCGCGACCAGGTCCTGCTCGGCGCGACCGGCACCGGCAAGACCTTCACCATGGCCAAGATCATCGAGGCGACCCAGCGCCCGGCCCTGATCCTCGCGCCCAACAAGACGCTCGCCGCACAACTCTATGGCGAATTCAAATCCTTCTTCCCCGAGAATTCGGTGGAGTATTTCGTTTCCTATTACGATTACTACCAGCCCGAAGCCTATGTCCCCCGCTCGGACCTCTATATCGAGAAGGAATCCTCGATCAACGAGGCGATCGACCGGATGCGCCACTCGGCCACCCGCGCCATCCTGGAGCGCGACGACGTCATCATCGTCGCCTCGGTCTCGTGCATCTACGGCATCGGCTCGGTCGAGACCTACACCTCGATGACCTTCCGGCTTGAAGAGGGCCAGCGCATCGACCCGCGCAGCGTCGCCGAACAGCTCGTCGCCAACCAGTACACCCGCAACGACATGGCCTTCACCCGCGGCACGTTCCGCGTGAAGGGCGACGTGATCGACATCTTCCCGGTCCACTTCGAGGACCGCGCCTGGAAGCTTTCCTTCTTCGGCGACGAGTTGGAGAGCATCACCGAGTTCGACCCGCTCACCGGCCGCACCATGCAGAAGCTGCCCGCAGTCAAGATCTATGCGAACAGCCACTATGTCACCCCGCGCCCGACGCTCAACCAGGCCATCGGCAAGATCAAGGCGGAGATGAAGGCCACGGTCGCCCATTTCGAGGCCAACGGGAAACTGCTCGAGGCCCAGCGCATCCAGCAGCGTACCCAGTACGATCTCGAAATGCTCGCCGCCACCGGCTCCTGCAACGGCATCGAGAACTATTCCCGCTACCTGACCGGCCGCAAGCCGGGCGACCCGCCGCCGACCATGTTCGAATACCTGCCCGACAATGCCCTCGTCTTCACCGATGAGAGCCACCAGACCGTGCCCCAGATCGGCGCCATGTACAAAGGCGACTTCAGCCGCAAATCGACGCTGGCCGAATTCGGCTTCCGCCTCCCCTCCTGCCTCGACAACCGCCCCCTCAAATTCGAGGAATGGGACGCCATGCGCCCGCAGACCGTGCACGTCTCCGCGACGCCCGGCAGCTGGGAACTCGACCGCACCGGCGGCGTGTTCACCGAACAGGTCATCCGCCCGACCGGCCTGATCGACCCGCCGGTCGAAATCCGCCCCGTCTCCAAGGATGGCGCCAACCAGGTCGATGACGTCATGGCCGAGGTCAAGGACGTTGCCGAGAAGGGCTATCGCAGCCTGATCACGACGCTGACCAAGAAGATGGCGGAAGACCTGACCGACTTCCTCAACGAGCATGGCGTGCGCGTGCGCTACATGCATTCCGACATCGACACGATCGAGCGGATCGAGATCATCCGCGACCTGCGCCTCGGCGTGTTCGACGTGCTGGTCGGCATCAACCTGCTGCGCGAGGGGCTCGACATTCCCGAATGCGGCTTTGTCGGTATCCTCGATGCGGACAAGGAGGGCTTCCTCCGTTCAGAGACGAGCCTGGTCCAGACCATCGGCCGCGCCGCGCGCAACGCCGACGCCCGCGTCGTGCTCTATGCCGACCGGGTCACCGGCTCGATGCAGCGCGCCATGGACGAGACCAGCCGCCGCCGCGAGAAACAGGTCGCCTATAATGAGGAACACGGCATCACGCCGACCACGATCAAGCGCGCCGTCGCCGACATTCTCGGCGAACTCGGCGAGAAGAAGGACGGCGTCCCGAAAGCCCGCGGCCGCGGCAAGGACAAGACCAAGTCACGCGGCGTCACCGAAACAAAAGCCTTGCCACTTGCCGGCGAAACCGGGCACAATTTCAAAGCCGTCCTCGCGGACCTGGAAAAACAAATGCGCGAAGCCGCCGCGAACCTCGAGTTCGAAGAAGCTGCGCGCCTCCGGGACGAGGTGAAGCGGCTGAGGGAAGAGGAGCTGGGACTTTGAGTGACGAAGAGTGGCTGGATACGACTGAAGAAGACAGTTTGCTAGAAACAGACAAACTTACTTATGAAATCTCATTTTACCCTGCGGATATAACGCTAGAAGGTTACCTGACGCGGCATGAGAAGAACCAACTTAAAATCCCTAGGTTTCAAAGAAACTACATCTGGGATCAGGTTCGAGCCAGTAAGCTGATAGAATCATTCTTGCTTGGCCTGCCGGTACCTGGGGTCTTTCTTTACAAGGAACGAGATACGAACAAGCTACTTATAGTTGACGGTCTGCAACGTATAATGACTGCGGTGAAATTCTTCAACGGAGCTTTTGACGACAATCGAGTGTTTCGTCTGAAAAATGTTGCTGAGCCGTGGAATGGGAAAACTTTCGATGAACTCCCTGAACCAGCACAAATCCAACTTCAAGATACTGTTCTTCGAGCCACCATAATCCAGCAAATTGACCCGAACGATGACTCCAGCATTTATCATATTTTTGAACGACTAAACACTGGCGGAGTCCAACTGAACCCCATGGAAGTTCGAAAGTGCGTCTATGACAGCCGCGCTTTCGAACTGCTTGAAGAATTAAACACTAATCAGGATTGGCGATCTATCATCGGTCGGGAACGAATAGACCCGCGCATGAAAGACGCGGAACTAATACTACGAATCTTGGCAATATCAGACGATGTCGAACATTACGACAAACCGATGAAAAGCTTTCTAAACAAGTACATCTCAGCGAGAAAGGCTTTAGACACGGAAAGCACAGACGAATATATTGAAACTACTAGAGACGATTTCGAAACTGCCTGCGATGTTATTCACGAAAGTTTGGGTGATCGCCCTTTTCATCTCCGCAATCGACTGAACTATGCAGTACTCGAATCTGTTTTCGCGCGTGTATTACGAAATCTTGATGGAGACTTCAAAAATCTTCGCCAAAAGTATCAAGAACTAGCGCAGAATGAGCGCTTTGTAGAACTGGCTACAGCAAACACTAGCGATGAATCAGTGGTAAAAGAACGTTTCGACATGACTGAAGCTCTGCTGGAGTAAGCAACATGGCGAGATTAGTTCGCACGATTGCCATCATCGAGGACTGCAAAGCAGTCATCGGTGACATACCAGAAAGCCCTGTTAGCGCTTATCTAGCACAATACTGCTCCGTAGCCTTATGCGCTGAAATAGAGGAAAGAATATACGAATTAATTGAAACTGAAGTTTCCCCCCATACCTCAAAAGGGCGCCCCTTTATCAGTGTCGCTTCTAAAAGAATTCTACGCTCAATAGCGATTTCCGAGATTACGGGATTTTTAGGAAATTTCGGCAGTACTTTCAAAGATCAATTCAAAAGCTCATTGGACGGACAAGAGGCAAATATCTCTCTTTACGATAAGACCATAAAAAAGCGGCACAGCACTGCTCACGGCGCCGGTGGTGATATAACACTTCGAGACATTGAGCGTGTTTTACCGTTCGCTACCCATATTCTAGATTCTATCGAGTCGACCTTTCGTACAAATAATTAGCAACGCGCTGCTCCGCCATACGCTTCACCCATATTTCTGGCACTTGCGTTTGGGCAGCCGGAGTTTTTGGGAGAGTGTGCCAGCAGATCCCCCAGTAAAGCATCGCTCCGCGAGGCTGTAGGGCGGGTTAGCGAAGCATAACCCGCCATTCCGCACTTGCTGCTTGGCGGGTCATGACCCGCCCTACCTTCTCTTCTTGTCATCCCGGAAAGCGCACCGCGCTTATCCGGGACCCAGCGGGGCAGCCCGCCTGCCGTCCCTTCATCCTTCGACTTCGCTCAGGATGAGTCCGCCTCTTGCGGCCCCTGCGATGCGCTCATGCTGAGCGAAGTCGAAGCACGGGCGCTGGCTCCGCGTCGTTCCGGCAGGAGACCCCACTCTTCGGTGTTGGCAGTGTATGGGAAGCAGAAGCCCGGCGCTTGCGCTTGGGCCTGCTCCGGGCAATCGCAATGCGATTGCTAATCCTACGCAGCCCTACACCTCACCATAATACCCATAGCCATTCGCGTGGCACCATTGGATGAGGGTCGGGAGGGCGGCCTGTTCCTGCTTGAGGAAGCCGCCGACCTTTTCGGCGAGGGCGTGATTGCCCTGCAGGGTCAGCGTGGTGATCGCCTCGCGCAGCAGCGGATGGAAATTGCGGAACCAGCCCTGCTTCGCCAGCAGGATCATGTGTTCCGTCAGTTCCCGGTCGCTGCCCTCATCGTCCGGGTCGAACCCTCGCACCACGTCCCGCGTGATGGCCAGCCGTTTCTGGAAGGTGGCCGAGACCACCCAGGGCAGATGGTCTGGCGGCGTGTCCCCCTCCTCCCAGCAGGCGCAGACCTGTAGCGCGACACGGTAGAGCGTGGCATCCCTCTCTGCCTGCCGCATCTGCTGGGTGGCAGCCTCGGTCGCGGCGCGCACCGGGGCGGCAAAGCTCTGCAGGCTTGTCAGGCGGCGGGCCGCGCGCATGTCCTGCTCCGCCTCCGGAATATATCCTGCCTCCAACAGCGCGCCGACGCGGGCGCGGGCCAGCGTGATCTCCTCATCGGTCTGGCTGCGGGGCGTGAACGCGCCCTCTTCCTCGTCCTCCTCCTCCTCGCGCAAGATGGTGCGCCGCGCGGCCACCTCCGCCTGCTCGCGGATATGGTCAGCTTCGTCCTGCGCACGGGCAGCCTCGGCCTGACGGGCGGCAATGTCCTTGCGGCGAAAGCTATCCTCGCGCGCCCATTTGGTCAGCGTCGACCAGGGCAGGTCCAGCCGGCGGGCGATTTCCCGCATCGGCTCGCCCGCCTCTGCGGCTTCCCGCGCCAGATGGCGGAGGGCGGTCAGGCTCGCCGTCGTGCGGCGTTGGCGTTTGGCGGGGCTTGGCGCATCATTCATGCCGGGAAGAATGCCACGGGCGCGGCCCCATCGGATTGCGCCGAGGGCAAGGCCCGGCGCGGCGGGCGATCCCACCGCCAGAGGCGGGGGATAGGGGCGGCCCCCTCCCCCACGGCCCGGACTTACGGGCCAGTTCGGTACCATTTACGGACAGTTTATGAGCCGTTTACGGGCCAGATTCGGGCCCGAAATGCGCGCCTTATCCCCCGGTTACGGCGCCCGCTATCAGATACAGGATCACCGCAATTCCGCCCGTCACCAGCGCATAGGGCATCTGTGTGCGGACATGGTCGATATGGTCACAGCCCGCCGCCAGCGAGGCGATGATCGTCGTGTCGGAAATCGGTGAGCAATGGTCGCCAAACACGCCCCCGCCCAGCACCGCCGCCAGCACCAGAGAGGGCGGCAGGCCCAGCGCCGCCGCCAGCGGCATGGCGATGGGGATCATGATGCCATACGTGCCCCAGCTCGTGCCGGTCATGAAGGCGGTGACGCCCGCCACGACGAACAGCACCGCTGGCACGATGATGGGCGAGACAAATTGCGCCGCGACGCCTGACAGGAACGCCCCCGTGCCGAGCACGCGGAGGCTGTCGCCGAGCGCGATCGACAGAAACAGGATCGTCACCACCGGCACCATTTCGGCTATGCCGGCAAAGCCCCGCGCCTGTAGTCCGCCCTTGGGAAACGCCTTGCCCAGCGCCAGCAGCACGGCCGCGACCAGCATGGCGAGGCAGATGGCCCAGAGGATCGACTGGCTGCCGCTGCCAGCCAGGATGTTGCCGCCGCCCGTCCAGGCCATGAAGGCCAGCGCGCCGAGGATCATCACCGCCAGCGGCAGCCACATGTATATCGCGCGCGTCGGCGCGATGGGTTCCTCGTCCTCGGCCAGCACGCTGCGGCCCTCGCCGGCGGTCTTCATCGGGCCGAAGACGCGGCCTGTGAACACGGTGAAATAGACGCCCACCAGCGTCAGCAGGGCGTAGAAATTCCACGGGATCGTGCCCGCCACGACGCCAATCGGGCTCTCGAAGCCAAACGGCTCGACCAGGCCGAGGGCGTAGGCGCCCCAGCCATTCAGCAGGATCAGCGTGCTGACCGGCGCCGACGTGGAGTCGATGATATAGGCCAGCCGTTCGCGGCTCAGGCCGTGCGCATCAAACAGGCGCTGGCCCAGCACGCCGCTGCTGAGCAGGCTGACATTCGTTTCCACGAAGATGGCCGTTCCCGCCAGCGCCGGCGCCAGCGCCGCGCGGCGCGGGGTCGAGGCCAGGCCGCGCTTCATCAGGCCGCTGACCAAGGCTTCGACGCCGCCAGAGTCGCGCATCCACGCGATCAGCGCGCCGATGAGCAGGCAGAACAGGAGGACGCGCGTATTGCCCGTGCTCTCGAACACGCCAACAGCCCGGTCGATGGCGCCGAGCGCGCCCATGCCGGGATTGAAACTGGCAATCAGCGTCTCCGAGGCCAGCAAAGCAAGCCCGAGCGCGGCATACACATTGCGCGTCACCAGCGCGACGAGGATCGCCAATACCGGCGGCAGTACAGTCAGGATTTCCAGGGCCCAGCCTCCAATCAGTCAAGGCCCCTACCTAAGCCCATTCGCCCAGAAATGCCCAGCGCCGAGGGCGGACCAATGCAGGGCGTTGAGCTGAGCGGCGAGAATTTTGCTCAATTGCCCGGTTTCCAGCCGCCATCACAAAACTGTGAAATTCTCCTCAGAAGGGACTCGACTCATGTCCTGTTTTAGGGAATCATTTCGGTCAGCCAACGAAATCCGGGCGGGAGCAAACCCGCTTAAGGAGCGGCGGCAAGTACATCGCCCTCGCAGGAAGGGCCAGACCAGAAGCAAGGCTGTGAGAGCAGCGGCGCAAAGGGTCAGGCAGGACCGCGAGACAAAGCAGGCGATGTCTTCGACAGGGGAGCTAGACCCCGGAGCGAAGGGCTGTGAGGCGTGACCGGAGCGCGATCCGAAACACGTCACCAAAGGAAAATCCCTCGGGATTTCTGGCGGTTAGGTCAGGACAGCGCGCAACTCGCCCGTGCGATTGCATGTCTGAAACTGATCCGGGAGACGGCCTTGGGCGCATGCCCGCTCGCAAGACTGTGGCGGCGACCAGACCGGATCCTGACAAAGGGCAAAAAGAAAAGGCCCGCTTTCGCGAGCCCAATCCAAGCCCGGTGTCAATCGAGGACCGACAACGAGTGCATGCACAGTGTCTCGGTAGTCTGATTCGAAACACCAGAGAAGGTGTGATCGTCCGCGATCACACCTTCTTTTTTGTGAGCGCCCCCAGATTTCGTGTCTCAGGCGAGCCAGCACGCAGCCGCGCCCGCAACTTCTCCCACTGCTCACGCGTAGCTTTCCCGGACCCGACCCAATACCCAACCGCCCATGAAAGGCCCCTTCCCCATGCTCGCCATGATCGAACCCGTCTTCGGCCTGATCGGCGCATGGGGCCTGTTTGCCGCCATTGCGCCGAAGCTGCGCACCGAAATCTGGTGGATGCGGGTTTGGGTCTATGGTCGGCTGCAGACCTGCCTCATCCTGGCGGCGGCCGCAGCGGTCTATACAGCGCTCTATCCAATCGGGGAAATCGGCAATGCCAGCCTGCTCATGGCCTATGCCGTCGCCTTCCTGATCTGCGCCGCAGACATCCTGCCCTATCTGCCTGGACGAAAACGCGAAATGCGCCGCGCCAAGGCGGGCACACCCGGCACGCCGCTGTCCATCCTCCTGCTCAACGTGCTGCAGGAAAACGAGGACCATACCGCCGTGCTCGCCCGTATTCGCGACAGCAATGCCGACATTCTCTTCCTGTCTGAAACCAATGCCCGCTGGCGCGAAGCGCTCTCGGATATCGAAGGCGAGTATTCCCACACCTATCTTCTGGACAAGGAGGATCATAATGGCCTCCTTTTCTATTCGCGCTATCCGGTGAAGGACGTTCAGGAGCGCTATTTCTGTCAGGAACACGTTCCATCCCTGACCATTGATGTGGATATCGATGGCCGCGAGGTGCGCCTGTATTGCATTCATCCGCGCCCGCCCCGTCCCCGCGACGCCACGCAACACCTCGATGACGAGCTAATGATTGTCGCCGATGAACTCCGCGAACAGGACCGGCCTGCCTTGGTAATAGGCGATTTCAACGAAGTCGGCTGGTCATGGATGGTCCGCGAATTCAAGCAGCATGCGGGCCTCTGCGACCCGAAGCGTGGGCGCGGCCTCTACAATTCCTACGGCGCAAAGAACCCCTTTCTCGCCTGGCCACTCGATCATGCCTTTGTCACCGGCGAGTTCGATCTCGTCACCATCCGCCGCCTGCGCCCGTGCGGATCGGACCATTATCCCATGCTCTATGGCTTTTGCCTTCGCCCAGCCTGATTGGCACGCCCTGTAATCCGATGTAACCTCGCCTTAACCATAAGGTCGGGGGACGGTAATGACGCGGACAGGAATAATCGCAAGCGCGCTCGCCCTGATGATAAGCCTTGGCGCCTGCCAGACATCATCCAGCGCTGACAGTCCTTTCAGTCCTCTTCATGGCGTCGAGGAGCCCGAGCCCCAAGCTGAACCGGCCGATAGGCCCAATGATCGCGGGCCTGCCTCCATTCCGGCAGAACCGGACAGGCCAATTCCGCCACCTCCGCCACCTGTCTCTTATACACATCTCCGAGCCCACGAGACCAGAGAGGATCTCG
>OJHE01000037.1_pt1 | contig 122187 bp, 119 predicted proteins | sample 1595221 | NCBI WGS metagenome assembly OJHE01 (sample SAMN05416831, study PRJEB24817) | seawater metagenome | isolation source: Sea water | place: Canada:Atlantic | collected 2013-07 | reverse complement strand
CGAGATCCTCTCTGGTCTCGTGGGCTCGGAGATGTGTATAAGAGACAGGTCTAAAATCTGGTCCTTGTTAGTCGGAGATAACGGAGGCATAACCCATAAAGATCTTGAGCGGGAGTTATCCCGGAACAAGTTTTCAGACTTTCTCCCGTGGGTGACGTTTGACCAAGAATCTGGCTCGTTTCAAACCCTGGAAAACCGACACGGCTATCTGTTCGAGATCTGCCCTTTAACCTTCCTCGGTGGACGCGATCTTAAACAACTCGAAACCTTCCTCTCGGTCACTTACCCGAAGCGCACGCAGATTCAGATCATTCTCGCGCCGGACCACAACGTAAACCGGATTCTCGACGCCTACGCACGGAACAAGCAACGAAAAGAGCCGCTGCTCCAGAAGTCCATTGAGCAGTACACCAGTTTTCTTCGGGATGGCACGAAAGGAATGCGGTGCTATCACGGCATTCCCGTTCGCAACTGGCGAGCGTTTGTCTGCATTAAAACTGTGAAACCGCTTTCAAGCGAAGTCCTGTCGATTGCTGAAGAGACGTTGCAGGCTGCCCATTTGGCTCCCTACCGCATGAGGCCGAGCGATCTCGTTGCCTGGGCCCGCCAATTCTTCAACGATGCCGACGCCGACCCGAACGGGCATTTCGATGAACGCCTGCCAATTCGTAAACAGATCATCAACGCCGAAACCAAGATCGAGTTTTTTGGTGGTGAAAAGCCTTTCCGCTTGGGAAAGCGGTATGGACGGGTAATCACCCCAAAAGTAAACGCCAAGTCCATCGACACTTTTACCACGAACACGCTCACTGGCGGTGTGATGGGCGCACCTGACGATCCAGACCAAATCACCACACCCTTCATCTTCAGCCTCAACATTGTCTTTGAAGACATCAAAACCAGCCTTCACCAGAAGGCCAGCGCTACAATGGCTCAGAAGGGCACCGGATCCTTTGCAAAGGCGATCCAGAAGCGTACCGAAGAATTTTCCTGGGCGCTGGATAAACTCGAATCCGAGCGATTCATGACGATCATCCCTTCCCTGGTGATTCTGGGTGACACAGAAACGGAATGCATAGACTCCGTTTCCCGAGCCCGGCGCTTATGGGAATCCAAAGACTTCGTAATGCAGGAAGAATCGGTACTGGAAAAGCCGATGCTGATTGCCTCCCTTCCGTTCGGCCTTTACGACATCGACAAAAATATCAGTTTACTCGACCGGCACTTCTACGCACCTTTGAGCGCTGTCGCCCGCTTTATGCCGATTCAGGGAGATTTTCGCGGCTCAAGCGACCCTGCTCTGTTGTACGTCGGTCGAAAGGGCCAGTTGGTAGGCATGGACGTTTTCGACAAGCGCGCGCCCAACCATAATTTCCTGATTGCGGCGGGCTCAGGCGCCGGCAAGTCCTATACCCTCAACGATCTGTGCAAAAACTACTACGCTTCCGGTTCTCTGGTTCGGGTGACGGACATTGGCTACTCGCTTCAGAAGCAGTGCGATATGGTCGGCGGTCGATTCATGGATTTCGGCAAAGAACGGATCACCATCAACCCGTTCAACTCAAACTCCAAAGATGAGGATGATCGCAACGCGGATCTCATGACGACGGCGAACATTCTTGCGGAAATGGCCTACTCCGCTTCTCGCCAGTCTCTCCATGAAACCGAATGGACGCTGATCAAAGAGGCGGTGCGCTGGACTTCGGATCGGGGCGATATCGTAAATGGAATAGATGCGGTTCAGCATTACCTCAAGACCTATCCCGAAAACGCCAAAGAACAGGGCAAGCCTCTAGCCAGTGCTGTCTCCAAAGCGCATGAATTGGCGTTTAACCTGCACGACTTCACTACGGCGGGCGTGTATGGACGTTTCTTCAACGGCGCCGGCGGATTCGACATTTCCAATGACGGTTTTGTGGTCCTGGAGCTTGAAAAGCTCTCCGGACAGGCCGAACTGTTCAACGTGGTGATCATGCAGGTGATGAATTCGGTAACCCAGGATCTTTACCTGTCGGACCGTTCAGAGCAGCGATTTGTCTTGTTTGAAGAAGCCTGGCGCTACTTCTCTGACTCGCGGGGAGATGAGAACCACCGTCTCGGTAACCTGATCGAAGAAGGATACAGAAGGGCGCGAAAGTATTCGGGCGCCTTCGGGATTGTGACGCAGAGCCCGTTGGACCTACGGAAGTTTGGGCCTGTCGGTCAGGTCATCAAGAACAACGCCGCCTTTAAGTTCTACCTCGAATGCGAAGACTACGCCAAAGCCGTAGATGAGGGGGTTTTGGACTATGAAGGGCTCGCGGTTGATCTGCTGACCTCAGTTAAAGCCAACAAGCCGAAATACTCTGAGATCTTCTTTGATACTCCCTTTGGTCGTGGCATCGGCCGTCTGTCCGTGGATCCCTGGAATCATTGGATTGCAACGTCGGATGGCAAGGAGGTTGCCAAGTACAACGCGCTGATCGCTCAGGGTATGACGCCTGCGCAGGCCGTCTCCAAGCTGTCGGGAGTGCCATTGTAATGACCCGGGGAAATCTGCTCGGCCTGATCTTGCTGTTGCCCGCTTTGGCTTCAGCGGATCCGGCTTCCGTAACTGAGGCCGGAAACACTGTGGGGAATGCCCGTAGCAGCTACGGCAGTGCCGAAGCCATTCAGCAGAATTTCACCACTCCCCTGATGTCGGCCGATGCCATGAAGACATTCGATGGCCAGGGCTTTGATGCCAGCCTGGGCTGTACTGGCTCTCAGAAATTCCTGGAAATATTCGTAGCGCCCTCGGGCAGCGGTGACATCGGAACACTGTCTATCTCTCAGGACACGAATCTCGATGGCACCGTTGACCATATTTTTACCCCTGGCGTTCCAGTGTCTGGCGTGTGTGCCAATGGCGCTGTTTCTTGTGATGCAGGAACCTGGGACAACTGCTCCGGACTTGCGTGGGTCGTTAACGGGGCCGGAGAAATCGGGATGACCCCGACCCCTCTTAGCAAGCTGGGCGGTTGCTACTGTGTAAACGACTCCTGTGGATCAGGTCTTGTCATGAGCAATCTGGACAAAGTCCTGAATGATCTCGGCGGCGGTGCAACGGGTGCACTGACTTCGCAACTGGACTATCTGACCGTCTCTGAGGTGGGCGTTTCCGGCCCAATGATTCAGTTCTACGCGCAAAAAGCCGGTGACTGTGCGGCCGGTTCACCGATGCTCAAAGCCTACAAAAGCGCACCGGGGAATCTTGCCAGCGATGCTTTTACCAACTCCGCCACCGATCAGAACTTCAGCCTGATTACGACGTCCTCGGCGGCTTCCGCCGATCCAGTTCAAATAAAAAGCTGTCAGATCACCCGCAACGTGCCCGTGGAAGAGGTCACATTGAACGACATCATTCAATATGCCAGCGGCTCAGGTAATGTGTTTCCTTGCGGTCCTGACTGCCTCCAACTCTCGCTCGGTCAGGTCGGAGACAACTATTGGGCCGGTAGCTGCAAAATGTTCGAGCGCCAGGTGCAATTCAATGTCCTGGACCCAAGCCGGATTCTGGAAGCGAAAATCAATTACGCCAAGTTCGATGACTGGATGCAGATCTATGCCGATGCTGATCTGCTATGGAATGGCCCTTATGGCAACTGGACCGGGCTAGGCCGCCCCCCCGGAGCGTGCGAGCTTTCAACCAACTGGGTGCGTTCCCTGAATGTCGATTTCAAAAACTATCTGACAGGTGGCCCCGTGGACTTCAAGATCCGGGTTGAAGTCACCGGCAATGGAGAGGGCTACGCCCTCGCTAAAATCAAAGTGGATACCGATTGCAAACTTGATCCCGACACCATTTCAGATAGCTGCACGGCTTATCAGAACGATCCAGATTGTACGCTGATGGAAGAACAGGTAGACGGTGTTTGGACGCGCCAGAATTTCGTGAACACAGGCCTGTCTCCTTTACCCTCTACCCAGGTTATTAACGGATCGACTTGTTCGTTCACGCCAACGCGACCCTGGTGGCAGAAATCGCGTAAATATCGCTGCCAGGTATCCGGCACTTACGATTTCGACGATGCTCTTGAGCGCGTGGACAACGTCCAAGCCACTACAACACCGACTGGGTATCAAGACTACCTAAAACAAGCCAATGGAAGCGTCCTTACACCCGCTGGAGCCATTACTACGCTGGAAGAAGTGACCGTTCCTGCCTGTACCCAGGCCTGCAAAACCCGCAAGCCGCGATTAGCAACCGATGCGGTACAAAACGGAGTCGTGCAAGAGAACCGCACGGATCCGAATACCTTTGATTACTTTTTTCACGAATGTTCAGCAGGTGTTTGCCCGGCCGGACCCGGTGAAACGGTTGTTCAGGCGTGCGGATGCCTGAATGAATTTTCTGAGGCGGCTGCGACCCTGCAAGCCGTCCGACAGGCTTCAAGGGACACAATATGCAGCTCTGGTACCACAAACTCGCTCTAGGCGGGATCATGGCCCTATTACTACCGGTTGGTTCAATCCAGGCGGCAAACTGGTCATGCGGACAAGATCTGAACATGGATGGAGATTTGGGTCAGCCAGGCGAAACGGCCTCCTGTTTTGAGTCTCCAACGGGCGGCGAACTGTGCCCGATTTCAGCAGTTGACTGTAATTCCAGTCAGCAAATGGTCTGCGATAATCCCGTTCCCTTGAATTTCAGCATTAAAGTGGCGCGTCAGTCCGGCACTTTCACTGTAGATGTTGATCTGAAAAATGGCAGTGTGATATCCGGACCAGGCGATATCGTTGCACAAATCCCGACGTTGGATTTTGATAGCGTTTGCACCAACGGCAACCCAGTCAGTCCAACCGGAAACACGACATGGGACGCGCCCGTGCTTTTAGGCTCAAACTTCCCGGGCTCAACTGTAGTTAGCCTCATCACGGCCCCCAGCTGCGCTAATGGACTGGTTGGTAAGGTCCAGGTTACTGACAACTACAATGGAAATCAGACCACGCAAACCGGCGGAGAATTCTCATTTTCAACAACCTCTGAAACCTGCGCACTTGAAACTGCCTACGCTTGCCCCCTGGGCAACGCCTATTCATGTATGGAAAACGGTGCTGGACAACAACAGTGCAGCCCGAACGCTTGCATAGATTTGGCTACGCAAGTTCCGGTTGTCGAGGATATCGACACTGGAATGTACCAGGATGATGGTACCACCGCCCCTGACGGAACGTGTCTCGGACAAGCAATGATTTTTGCGGGACGCCCAATGCGCTGTGATAAGGCCGGAATATCAACGGCCTATCAGAATTGCTGTAAAAATACGGGGAAGATTCTCGCTGATGACACTGGCGACTCAGGATCCCCTACGCAAATGATTACCTCAGTCTACGACTCGATCACTCAGGGCAAATCTGAGTACGAGGCCGCCTTGGCTGCGGGTGCGCCTGCGATGGTAGCTGCGAATGCAGCAGCCACCGTTGCCGGCGATGTCATGGAAGACTATGGCGTTGTTGTGGATCCAATCGCCATGGCCGGCGCCGTGATCGACTATTTCACTCAATCCTGCGATCAGACATCAACCGAAACCGGCGTTCTCAATGGCTCAGGTTACTGTTATGAGATCGGGGAATACTGCCGTGAAAGATGGCAATTCGTTGGCTGTGTCCAGAGAGCCAAATCCTTTTGCTGCTTCAACTCAAAGATGGGCCGCATCATTCATCAGCAGGGGCGAGCTCAGCTTAATTCGGTGACAGGGTTTGGTACGCCCGAAGCTCCAAACTGTCGGGGGCTGACACCCGAAGAGTTTCAATCCATAGATTTTTCAAAAATCGATTTTAGTGACTATTACGGGGATCTGGTGCCAGACACCATGACTCAAATTGAAGGGAAAATTTCCAATGGTGTTACGGACTTTTTTAATAGTAATCAGTAGCTTTCTCGCGGGATCGTTAATGGCCACTGAGTCACAATTACTAGGCCGCACCTATGAAATTGTTGAACCGGATGCATTGGTTAAGATCCAGGAAAAGGTTGCCCAGGTTGATTGGGAAACCGTGATGAGCGACGGGATGGCACGTAATGCCGCGGCCAAAGCAGTTTCACTGCCTCGCGCTCAAGAGGATCGTGCCAGATACCATATCCCCTATTACATCGCCGAATTCGACGTGAAAGACCAGACCGGACAGATCATCTATCCAAAGGGGTTCCAGTTTAATCCATTGGAGCATGTCAGACTCCCCCAACGCCTGGTGTTTATCTCTCACAAAGATCTCGCGTGGGCGCAAGAAAACCTCAAGACCACGGATATGGTCATGATTACGTCCGGCGATTATCGAGAGGTTGCCGTCGCCCTGCAACGTCCTGTTTTCATCCTCACCCCTCCCGTTCGAGATCGTCTCGCACTGAAATTTGTTCCTTCAATCGTAACCCAGGAAGGCAACACGCTCCGGATCGAAGAGCATTCAATCAATCTTTAAGATTCATATAGTGCTATATACTCACATATACTTTTAGGCTAGACTGACGGAAAGTTTCCGGACGCCTCAGACCATGATGAGTTTTCGAATAGTCACGCTTTGTTTATTGCTGATGGGGGCCACGATCCTGCCCCAGGCGGCCCACGCGTCGAAATGTCCTTCCAGCATGTTAAATCCGATTTCGGATGTTTCCTGGCAGTGCATTTTTCCGATTCGGATTGGCGGTCTTAGCATCGGCAAAGGTGATTCCGGGATGCCGGATCCCGGCGCAGACACGCCTTCAGTGCTCTGTAGCTGCAACTCGGGTGCCGTAAATAGGTATGGGATAGGCATTTCAATGTGGGAGCCCGCCCGCCTGATCGATACGGTCTCAGACCCTTATTGCATGATGCCTCTCGGCTTTAAGCTGATGAATACCGGCGGCAAGCTGGGCGGCTCCCATATGCAGGAAGATGGGCAGTCAAAGACCTTCCAACAGATGCACTACTACTTCTTCCCCGCATTCAGCATTTTGGGTTTGTTCTATGACATCCCGTGTATTGCTGAGCGCGAATTCGATGTGGCGATGATGACTGAACTCATTCCTACCTGGAACAACGAAATTCTGTCTCTGATGATCCACCCGGAATCACTTCTGTTCGCAAATCCTGTGGCGCAATTGGCCTGTGCGGCGGATTCGGCAGGGGCCCTGGTTGGTCGACCAGTCAACTCGCTTTTCTGGTGCATGGGCTCATGGTCAGGCGCCTACCCACTGGCTGGGTCAATTACCGGCACCGATTACGTCGCAGCAAACGCTGGAATTGCTGCAAGAGGCATTTATTTCATGGCCCGCATGGGCCTTCTCAAAGAGTCGTCTTCCGATGGCTGCTACACAGCGCCCGTTCCTATTTGGTCAAAAGACAAATACAAGCTCCAGCTGATGAAGCCCGTTCGAGACGATAGCTGTCGTCCTATTGGGCAAACCGGCCTTCTATGGAGCCATTACAAACACCCACCGGCCGGCGGCGACAACTTCTCATGGATGGTGTTCAGGAGGCTTAACTGCTGTGTTTCTTACTAAGGAGAACCGGGGCTTGTTGCTGGCTCTATGCCTGATCAGCCCCTCGGCGTTCGCCGAATCAGAGGCAATCCCTACCCTGCCTGATCAGATTCAGATTCCTGAAGAGATCATGGCCGCTGCCCAGCGGGCGAAAGAAAAGGCTATGGAATCGGAGGCCATGCGATCTCGCGTTTCCGAGGTCATGGCCGAAGTAAACAGCGAGCAGTGGCAAGCACGAAAAAACGACTTTCTGAGTCTGATTCGGGCCGACGCTGGCCTTGATCCTGTCGAATCCGGCGACCCAGACAACGAAATTCCCAGGTCCCGGCCGTTGCTTTTCATTTCGAGCTCAATGCCTGAGATCACACTCCGCAACTATGCCCGAGACCTAGAAAAGGTCGGTGGTGTCATGGTCATGCGAGGCATGATTGGCGGGCTTCGGAAAACTCAGCCGACCATGGAATTCATCGCCAAGATACTTCGCAAGAACCCTTCCTGCGAAGGCCCTCGGTGCGTGATGCGCGCCCTGGATGTGGTCGTGGACCCTGTTCAATTCAAAAATCACGGCATAGCAAAGGTTCCAGCTCTGGTCGTGGAACCAAATTTCGATTTTCAAAGCTATTGCGAGAAAGGTGCCACTGCTTCAGGCACGAGCGTCCCTGTTGTTTATGGCGATGCCAGTCTCCGCAGCCTGCTGGAGCGATTGACCACCATGAACGGTGGTACACCGGCCAAGCCTCTTCTGGCTCAACTGGAGACCTCAAATGTTCAATGACAAAGTGAAAAATATTGCCTTGACCCTGATGGTTGGAGGCCCGTTGGCACTTGGAGTCTCCTATCTCTACGACCGTTTAAATATCACAGTCTCCGAGTCCCTCGATCATCGGATTTTTTGGGTTACTGACGATCGGCCTGGCCCGGGGGATTACGCCTCTTTTGAGCTTGTCCACCCATTGGCTGGTCCTGAGCCGGTCCTGATTAGCAAACAATTGCGATGCTGGTCCGGTGACGTTCTCACACAAGAGAATCGTCGTTTCTTTTGTAATGGAGAATTCCTGGGCGAAGCCAAATCTGAGTCCCTGACGGGCAAGCCGCTCCCTCTATTCGAATTCGCGGGCATCATTCCCGAAGGCAAGGCCTTTGCCTATGGCACCCATAAAGACAGTTTCGACAGTCGCTATTGGGGTTTTGTTGAGCTGTCTGCTGCCAAACGACTCAAAGCGATTTTCTAAGGAAACCGATCATGAAACGACTTTTGATTCTGTTGTCTCTTTGCCTGATCGGATTCTCCGCGATGGCGATTCAGCAACCCCCGCAGGACACCCAGATCAAGGGCTATCACTGGTATGAAGAGCCAGTTAAGCCGTCGGATTCGGAGGACCCGATGAAAAAAGAGCGTCAGCCCCTTCCACCCCCTCCGCTGGCAGCGGAAATGATGGACATGCATCCGGACGATCTCAAAGCGATGCTGGAAAACTACCTGAAAGAAGCGGTTTGGCTACGAACCCCGGAAAGTGTCCTGGCCTACTATCGGATTCAGGATGTGGTTCGGCGTAAAGCCGCCGGCTTCACCGCAGTGTCCAACATGGTCATGTTGCAGAACCCGAAGCTCAGCGGTGCATCTCAGTACCCAATCACTAGCCCAGGTCGCAAAGCTGAGCTCCAGCAGCGAGCGTCCAATCAGTCCGAATACCTTGCAAATTATCGGGGTAAGTATGCGCTTGCGCTTTTCTCAACGCTCGAATGTCCTTATTGCGACCCTCAACGGAACATCCTCAAGCTCGTTTCCGACCGCACTGGCCTTGAGCTTACTGAGGTCAACATCAATGAAAACCCGAATGCGCAGGCGCGATTTGATGTGCAAGTAACGCCAATGGTCATCTTGATTGAGCGTAACAGCGAGCGCTGGATGCCCCTTGCGGTGGGCGTGGAATCAGCCACGAAAATTACTGCAAATGCCTACCGAGCCATTCGCTATTTGAGAGGCGAAACCACACCGGAACAGTTCCTTACACCGGAGTACCGTCAGGGCGGATTTTTTGATCCGGGAGCACCGACAGGAGAGTCATTCTGATGAAAAAGCTCGTTCTTCCAACGCTGATCCTAGCTCTTTCTGCACCAATCGCCTCGGCCAACTGGACGGATGATTGGTTCGCCTCTTCCACGTCGAGCGGCGCATCGAGCTACAAAAACCAGCAACGCGGTTTTTATTCTGCGGGGTCCTACTCAGCGCGCCTGAATGTTTCAACCGATCCGCTTCTGACCATTTCACCACCCAGGGTGTCAGCTGGATGTGGCGGTGTTGACCTGTTCCTTGGCGGCATGTCGATGCTAGATCCGGATTACCTGGTGGACAAACTCCAGAACATGATCCAGGCCGCGCCGGCCGTTGCTTTCGATACCGCGATGAAAGTAATGAGCAAGGAGCTCTCAGAGACGATGAAAAGCTTCGAGAAAATCATCAACGATTTGAACGGAATTCAGATCAACGATTGCCAATTTGCAAAGAAACTAGGCGAGCCCGTTGGTGATTTTATTGGAACCGCCGCGAGTAACCGGCTCAAAACGCTCGACAGCAAGGCGGCAACGGCTCTCGGATCAGTTACGAGTTGGTATGAAACCACTGAAAACCAGACAGCGGCCAACCAGGAACCAACCGAAGACGTCAAACAGCTTGTTGCCGATTGTCCAACCCAATTCAAAAACATCTTCAAAACCGGCTCATTGCTCCAAAATGCGGCCGACGAATTCGGTTTTCAGTATGTCGACACCATGCGAGGTTTTGTTGGCGATGTAATGATAAACGCCACAACCGCGGTAAAGGCGCCGGTCATCGAGCCAATCAGTTCCTGCCCTAGCAATGACGAATCCAGCATCGATGATTTTGTTATGGGCAATGCCGAAAAGAAGGTTAATGGCGCCGGTGGCCCAGCCTGTGTGAGTGATTCAGCCACTCCAGGAGGGCTTCTTGCAATGGTGAGCAACCAGATGAATGCCATTGCCTCCAAGATCGAGAACAAAAACCCCCTCAGTGCCGCAGATGAGGCCTTTCTGACTTCATCCCCAATCCCGATCCTTCCAATTATTGTCGATTCCATCGCCTTGGGCGATAAGACCATGGCAATTGCTCTCACCGAAGAGGTCGTGGCCTACGCCTATGCGTTTTATATGGTTGATGATCTGTACAACACCATAGACAACATGACCCGGGAAATTGATGCGGTCATGAACAGTACCGGGGCTCCGGGGCCTCAATGTGATCGCACGGTATACGCAGAAGTGGGCGATCACTTACAGGGCATCAAACAGGACGCCTATCAATTCCGCAGGGCGGCTCGGACCAGCTATCTCAAAAAGACTCAAGAGCAGATGGCGCACATTTCCTTTACCGCTGCCCAGGCCAAGAGGCAGGAAGAAGTCCTGCGCCGAAATGCGGAGGACCTTACACAATGAGGCGCTTCCTTCTACTAACGGCACTTATCATCGCTGCCTCCTTGCCCAGCGCGGCTTTCGCATTGGATATGGATTTCTATACTTATGACGGTTTCACCGAAACTGTAAACGCTTTCAAGCGAATATCGCTGGTGTTTGCCAACAACGAATACACCACATTATTTGCAGTAGCTGTGGTCCTGGGCCTGCTACTTGGCGGTTTGTTCACCGTGGGCAAGGGAATCATCAACTTTCAGCAGTCTGCTACCGGCCTGAGTCTCGCATGGCTCATGACAACATTGATTGGTGTAGCTGTCTTCAAGGCCTTAATCACGCCCACCGGCACCGTTCACGTTTATGACCCGGTTCGCAATGCATACGAGGCGGTCCCTGGAGTGCCCGATCTGATTGTTCTGGCGGCCGGGATGACGAACAAGGCAGAACGCGTCGTGCAACAGATCGTGGATGCTTCTGCCGCTCACCCATACGGAACTGAGGGTATGGGGGTCGGTTTCGAGCTCTTGCTGAATGCGACTACTGACAAGACTTTCTCCTCTGACTATTACCTTCAGAAATCGATTCGCCAATATTTTAAGGATTGTTCGAAGCTCGCCTTGGTACTACCAAGCTACGCAGTGGATCTTGCTGACATTAAAAGTGGCACTGACGATCTGCGGACTCAGTTAGCGGCTATGAAGTCGCCCGCCATGTTTACCACCATGTTCTCAGCCGGAGCGGGCAAAGCTGGAACAGTCATGAGCTGTCAGGACGCCTACGATAACGAACTCGCACCAGTGCTAAACGCCGCGCCCACTTTTGACGAACACCTCAATTCCGTATGCACCAAAAGCGGATTCGACATCTCTGTTGCGGCTCAGAAAAGTGCGTGTGAAACGAAGATTCAAGGCATGAACCTCAATATCTTTGGATCAGCCGCAGCGCCCCCGACCCAGCTGCTTCGAAATGTCGTCATCAGCAACGCGATCGCCAGCGTTATGCTTGATGAAAACCCCGATGCAGGGATCCGCGCCTTAACGAACCGATCAATGGTCAATAACGGATTAGGTATCGCCGTCAGTGCCAACGAATGGATGCCAAAAATCAGGGCCTCTGTGACGGCAATCGTGTTGGGTCTGATTCCAATTCTGGCTTTGTTCATTGTCACCCCGCTATTCCCGATGGCCCTAAAACTGATCGTGGCACTGCTGGGATGGATCATGCTCTGGGGTGTTATGGATGTAATTCTTGCCCAGATAGCGACAGACCAGGCCTACGACGCCGTGGACGAAATCAAACGCCACAATATGGGCCTTTCAGCGATATTCCTGGCTCCGGAAAGCGCAACCCAGGCTCTCTCCCTTTTCGGAAAGGCCCGAGGCATGGGCATTACCATTTCCGCCTTTATCGCGGCCATGCTCTTCAAGATGTCGCCCTACGGTCTTACTTCGTTGGCCGGCAACTGGTCGGGCCATGCGGATTCCGCTGGCTCCGATGCCGCAAGCCGATCCCAGTCGCCCGTTGAAAGCATGAATCATCTGAATTCCCTTGCGAGTGCTCGCGGATCCGCAAACCTGATGGCTGAAACAGGATGGGACAACATTTCGTCGGTCTCCGAGTTTAACCAGTCAGAAAGTCATTATCGTGGACTCGAAACAATGTCTGGGATGGCAGATCTTGGCAATACCAATCCAATCAGCGCAGGAAAAGCGCTCGGAGCCTATGGTGCCGGTAGCGTTGTCGGTGGTGTCGCTGGCGCCATTCAATCGAATGGTGGGGACAACTCACCTGAAGCGCTTTACAAACAAGGACTGAAGACCTCAGATGTTGAAAGCCAGGTACGGCATGGTGGGGCCTCTGGGCGACAGGAATCAGCGACAACGATGGGTTTCCGGTCGGTCAATTCACAGGCTGCTTACGACACTGCTATGTCAGTGTCCAGTACCAGCTCCGACAACATGAGAATTGGGACCATGTTGGATCGAATTCAGGAACAACACGACGGTATGGACCGTGGGGAGGCCTTTCAAGCGCTCGCGACTGCAAAAAATGCCGACCTTTGGGGGCAACTGGATTCTACCAATTGGCATCCGAGTGAACTGGTTACGTTCTCTGAATTCACAGCAAACATGAACAATTCTCAACTTCGGGGAATGATGGGTTACATGGCCGAAACAGGGCTTACCCCGTCAGAGATTTATGAGTCTGTGGGCGCCAAGCGAGCAGCAACGTCTCATGGTGAAAATTTAGCTCTGGATCAAGTAACTCCACAACAATTTGCCATTGCTAGTGCCTACGAGAACATCAAACAAGTTGCAAATGCCGAAGAAGGGGTCAACCAGGGAATCAACCGGCCTGAGGGTGTAGAAGGCTACTTGCGAGATTCTGCCCGCATTCAACACGCCAGTACCGGCGCGGGTATTGATCGAGCAAACACACTTGAAAATAGAACGGGCTGGTCATGGGAAGAACAAGCCCAGCGAGAAACTTCAGCAAACTTCGGTTCCTTTTATTTCTCCCAAGAAGACATGCAAAAAGGCGTCCAGACAGGCTGGCTCACTCAAGAACAAGTCGATGCCAGCCCCAATGGAGCCCGAGTTACGTTGGCCACGGATGGTAGCGGCGGCGTTGTACATAGTAGTGCGCTTTCCGGCAACAATGCGACCGTGGACGACCGAATTACCAAGGACAGCCGTTATTCTGAAACTGATTCCGTTTACCTCGATACCGGCGGACGTGTGGATACGCCAAGCCTGGGCAAACTTGCGTTGAGCAATGATCAATCAGATACCCAACGGTTAGCCGATATTCTCCAACGGATCCAAGGAGATGGTGAAGAGGGCAACCGTTTTGCCGCTGTGGCCCGACTTACCCAAATTCTCGACTCGATCAATACCAGCACCGTGACCGGCGACGACAGCATCGGCACACGCGCTGAGGGGGGTGTTTCAACGGGCATGTTGGAAAACTTCGGTCTTACTGGTTCTATCACTGGCCACACCAGCACGGGCATCCAAGAAACCGAAAGCACGAATATGAACCGGGAAAGACTTACTCGGATGGCCGAGAACACATTTGACATCTTAAACGGCGAGGAAGTCCGCCCTGGGCAAGATGCGTCTCTAGCGGCCGCCCAATATGTGCAAACTGAGTTTCAGTCCTTTTACGCTGAAAACCAAGCCGAGGCAGACCTTGCCTTTGACTATTTTTCGAACTTGGAAGACCCAAAAACGCAGCAATCACAGGAAGAAGATGATCGTCGCCAAACACGGAGAGGACGCAGGTGACAGATTTTCTCAAGTTGCTTTTAGCTACCTTTGCAGCAACCTGTTTCAGCGGAAGTGCTTTGGCGGACATTGATCAATGCTTTTCAGAAGCTGCCGGCCGCTACCAGGTGCCAACCCAACTTCTGAAAGCTATCGCCCTGGTTGAAAGCAACAATCAGGTCGACGCAATCAATACCAGCAATAGTGACGGCTCCAAAGACTTCGGCCTAATGCAAATCAACTCTTGGCACTTGAAGAGGTTGCAGCCGTATCGCATTACAGCACCAGTTCTGGTTCGCGATCCATGCACCAATATCCATGTTGGTGCATGGATTCTTGCCGAGAACCTCGTCACCACCCGAGGCAATCTGTGGGCGGCTGTCGGGGCCTACAACGCCGGATTCTCAACCAAACCAAAAGTAGAGCGAGCCCGTCGGCACTATGTGTCGAAGGTCCGTGATGCCCTTAAACGTATTGGAGAATAGGAAATGGAGCCGCAAAAAAGCACGGAACAAACGTTGATTGAGGCCTTCACTCAGCAACAGCGGGCGTTCGCGGAAGCAATAATGACCGAGACGCGAAAAACCCGCCAAAGCGCCAACTGGCGAACCTTTGCTTTCGTTTTGGTGATCGTTTCAATCTTTGTAACCAACATGCTCTACAGCACAGGAATCATTGGTGGTACCACTATTCCTAAAGACGGCAAATACGTGTCACTGGTCCGCCTGGACGGGCCTATTGAAGCCGGCAAGCCCACCTCATTCCAACAAGTCGAAAATCATCTTTACCAGGCATTTCACGACAAGGAGGCCAAAGGGGTCCTTTTGGTCATTAACTCGCCCGGTGGCACTCCCGTTCAATCCCATAAACTCTATCGATACTTGCTGGACCTCAAGGAAGAGACCGGCAAGCAGCTGGTAGTCCTGGGTGACGACATGCTGACTTCAGGCGCGTACATGGTGGCAATGGCGGCGGATAAGATATTTGTGAACCCCGCGACGCTCACTGGCTCTATTGGCGTATTCCAGCAATCGTTTGGTTTAAAAGATCTTGCCGACAAGGTAGGTGTCCACGCCCGGACAATTGTAGCCGGAGAGAACAAACGCAGGCTCGATCCCTTCCTTGAAACCGATCCTGACGACCTTGAAAAGGTTCAATCCGTGCTCAACGACATACATCAGCAGTTCATTGCGGTAGTGATGGATTCTCGCGCCGACAAGCTAACCACCGATCAGAATCTGTTTACAGGCGATTATTGGACGGGGCACGAAGCGGTTCAACTGGGGTTGGTTGACGGAGTCGACACCTATCACGGTGTCCTTGAAAATCAATTTGGCGCTCAACATGCACTAGATTACACTCAGAAACCGGGTCTTTTTTCCAGGCTTCCGAGGGTGGCTGAGGCGTGGTTGGAAGAGGCTACGCTAAACATTTTGCATAGCACTTCCTCTTCACTTCCTCGCCTCTAATTATCCCTTCCAGTTGCAGGCCTCGCGCAAGTGAGGCCTGACCCTCTCCATCGCTTCAGTGGATTTCCAGCCGCGGTCATACAATATGTTTTTTTCAATTTCCTTGTATTCACCGTAGCTTATAAGCTCTCCAAGCTCATAAACCACGCAGGCACATTTTTGCTCATCAATAAGTGAAATCTGACGATCGGGACCAGCAAGTTCCTCCAGACATACCTGGTTAAGCTTTGTGATGCTGGTTACTTCTTTAATGGTCCTCACGTCATAAATTCCATCGGGAGTTCTGACCGGCTGTTGACCCCAAACCAACGAAGCACTGCAAACCAAAGCAAGGCACGCTCCCTGACGAAATAATCCGTTTGACATAACCTTAATTCCTGCGTTTCCCATCTTTCATATTAACGTCCTCAAGCGCCACCTGAACCGCGCCCCTCATTAAGTCCCCTTGAATTGCCAGAATCTCCCTAGGGAATATTACCGGCCAAAAACAAAAGCCATAAAAGGCCGTACCAATTACCATGATCATTGGCGGTAGAACTACATTGATGTTACCCACCGTGAATTCGGGATCTTCAACTCCTTGCAGCCCTGGCGTCATTACAAGGATCCCTATAACAGCAGAGATCACACCAATGGCCCGAATTAGGCCTTGGGTATAATGGCAAAATAAACCAAAGGCCACGGCCAGAGGCACAGCCACAAACACGCCTGCCACCGCCGCTTCATTGACTCCTAATTCCGGAAACAACAGTGCATCAGCCACAAACCAAGCCCAGAATGCCATTCCAAAAGTCGGCGCAATGACGCATTTCATAAACCCTAGTGTGTATAGCATCGTTCCATTCTCCCTTAGAGCGACAAATCCTTTGCTGGTCCGCTTTTTCCTCGTCCCAACGTCTTGTCCACAATTTCCTTAACTTTCTGAGTAACCTTTTCCATTCTGGTTTCTTTAACCAGGCCATCGGCGGCAAACATTTTTTCGACACTCACATTGCGCCCTTCCAGAGCACTGGTTTTCTCGCCTGTTCGCTCCTCAATGCCCTTACTTAGCTTGGCCTGATTGTCAGTGTAAATCCGGGCATCTTCTTTCGCTCGTGAAAGACCGACATAAAAGGATTTTTGGTTGATCAGATTACGACGCCAGCTTTCTGCTAACGCCATAGCCGAGCGATAGGTCTGACCCTGGGCCGAAACAATCGTGCTGGCATAGGCGTGATCCCAGTGTTTTTCATTGTTCAGATCCAGGGTCATTCGCTTGCCATCCTGAAATTTAATGATGGCCGTTGATCCCTCAATCCGCTCAATCTCTCCTTTTTCTCCATTTTTCAGGTCTTTTTCTTTGTCGGTTTTGGTCCACCGGATGCGATCGCCCTCGGCCAAGCTTTTATCTTCTTCACGATAAACCTCGACCCCATGTTTGGCGCGACCGGCGACTTTGTCAGGTCGCCATTCCACTTCTTGGCCATTCTTGTTCGCAAACACCACCATCTCGCCTTCAATACGGAGCACTTTCACCAACTCATTTCTTTCAACGCCAATGGTTTTAAAATCCCGGGCGAACTGAACCAAATCGCCCTCCTGATACCCCCGAGAACTTCCCTTCTCTACCCGTGTCAGGCCCAAGCTCACCAGGGCCTTAAATTCCCCTTTGTCTTTGCCCAGGTCACCAAATTGTTGCAGTTTCTCCCGGATTCCCTGATTCACAACGCCACGCGTTTCGTTATCCGGAACCATCAGCAAAGTCTCGGATCGATCCTTGGCGGCCATGCCGGCATAGTCACCAATTACTCGGGTCAACAACGCGTCTCGATCAGGTTCCTCATGGATCCTTCCAGCAACGTTTTTCATCGCTTTTGAAGCATGGCCAACCATCGCATCTTTCACCGCCTGCAAGAGCAAGGGACTGTTCTTCTGACGCTGAATTTCAGTCATATGAGCGGTTTTCATTCCGCCCCGAACCAACTGAGCAAACGGCTTACCCCACTCCACAGCTTCGATCTGGGCATGATCACCAATCAAAGCCACCCGAGCACCTTCCTTTCGTGCGTAGGTCAGAAGATCGGCCATCTGATTAGCGTTCACCAGTGAGCCCTCATCCACCACCCAGAGCTTTTTCTGATCCAGGCCCTTGCCACCCTTGCCCTCGTCCTCCCGCGCCAAGGCATACAGGTGACTGGCAAGCGTTTGGCTTCGAATGCCCGACCCTTCCATTAGCGAGTCGCTAGCCGAACCGGTCGGCGCAAAACCGCGTACCGAATACCCTTTACCTTCCGCCACTTCCCGAACGGCAGAAAGCATGTAAGTCTTGCCCGTACCGGCATAGCCCTGAACACCCACAACTCGGTCCTTGCCGTTCAGGATCGTCTCTGCCCCCTCCTGCTGGCCCTTCGTGAAACCCAACGATTGGCCGTATTCCTTAACCACGCCTTTGCCAGAAATTGGCTTCAGTTCGTTCTGACCGGTCTTCACCAGGTCGACAATGTATCGCTCTTTCTTGAGCGCCTGTGGCGTCGTCAAATAGGCCTCATCCCTCGAAATACCGCTGGCATGGAGTAACACCTTTTCCTGTTTTAGGTCACTGACGGCTCTCTCTACGTCTTTAATTGTTTGCCGCCCGATTCCCCAGGCCAGGGTCATCTTTATAAGTTCACCTTCAGAAAAAACCGCTTCTCGTTCAGCTAATTTCTTATACGCGAAAATGGCATCTTCCTTTGCCCTTTCCTGCGGATCTTTGGCCAGGTCAATGCGAGCCTCCGGAAGACTCGGGACGGACAGGCGCGCCTCCTGTAACTCAATACGCCACCGCTCTTGCAGCACATCCTCAGTGGCAGACTGCTTCGCCTCGCGCGTCATTAAAGAGGCCCGATCCATCGCTTTCGCGCCTTCTAAACCTCGCTCTTTGGCGGCGGCCTCAATGTCTTTCCGCCTTTTCGAGTACAGATCACGGAGTTCCTGGGAAACCTCTTTGAGCTCAAACGTGCCGTTCTTAGCAGGCTCCACGGTGTAACCCAGTTCGTGGGCCTTCATTGCCAATTCCGAACGATAGACTTGGCCTGCGGCAACGTTCGGATCGTACATTTTCCGACTTTCAATCGACCGCCAGAGCCCATCATTTCGCAGCGTAGCGTTCAAGATTACGCTATGGGTGTGTAACTGGGGATCCAGCGCACGACTGGTTGTGTGAGTGAAGGTCGCAGCTGCCAGGTTCTCAGTCCGGACAAATTGAGCAACCCCGTCAGCGGTATTACGCGCACCAACCAACTTGTCTTCCACATACCCAAGCGCCGTTTTAACAGCCTCTTTGTGAGCCGCCATAAGCCGCTCGTCACCGCCGATCAACGCCATAACGGACACGGATTTCGGTGCCGAAAAGGTGAAATCCCAACCAGGCTTGTGCTCCAGTCCGCCTTTGCCATCAGATCGCCCCAGCGTGTCTCCTGTGGGCAATCGACCCTCCAGGGCATGCTGGAATACCTTTATGTCTACTGGCCCTTCCAGACCCATCAGAGCGGCGCCTTTGCCGACCCACTCACTCGGGATCGGCTCCTTTTCCCCGTTCTCATTCTTGCCGTAATAATCGGCATCCTTGTAGTAGGAACCCGCTTGTTTCGCGCTTCCAAGCGCCTTGATAGACAACATCAGAAAAGTGCTCCATCGACGTAGTCTGTGGGCTTGGCATCCTTGATCGAAACAACGTTCTCTGGTGGAGCCGGCGTCATATCCCGGGTGATATAACCTTCCGCAATCTTTTCAAGCTCCTTTCTCTTGAGCTTGAACTGTGCAACCGGGAACGACCGGCCAAGTTTCAGATAGCCGACAAGATCCGGCAAAAATTGAATCTCGGTGGGCAGCACAATCGGTCGAAGCTGGCGCTGACGATTCAGCGAGACACCATCGCGAATGTCATTCACACCGTAGGAAATGCCCTCGTTCGTCTCTAGCTGTTCAATGCTCCCCAGCCCAAGGCTGGCCCATTTCGCCGAACGCTCTTCGTTAAACCGGAATACCGCCCAGGTTGAGCACATGCCAGCCAAAGTATCGGCTTCATCGCGACCATAAATCGAAACCAGCTGGGGATAGCTTTGAACGCCCAGAACACCACACCCGCCAAACTTTCTGGACTGCGCCAGGGTGTCGGTAATCGTGGGCAAACGGTTCAGGCTGGGAAGCTCATCAATGAGCAACCAGATCCGTCTTTCCCTACACGGTTCCATCGACAAAATGGCCGACGATGCCGTGTCCAGCCAAGCCGTGATCAAAGGCTTAACTACATCCTTCTGATCGTCTTTTCGCGTGATGAAAACCCACTGGTCGCCGTCACCATCGCGGACCCACTCCTTGATCGAAAACGTAGGGCCAGCGTCCTGAAGGTATTTCAATGGCCTTGTGTAGGTCGCCAGAACAGCCCGCACTGAGGACGCCATTTTCTCGGCGCCCTCGGACAGAATCGATGCGCCCTCCGTGCCTTTCAAAAACTCAATGATCTCGTCCAGGTCTGTGTTCAGAATCTTATCAACAAGCAGCTTATTGGAACGCTCCGGGTGATCAGCCAACTTTCTGGCGATCGCCGCAAAAACAATTCGAGCAGCGTTCCCCCAGAACGGATCGTTCGACTTCTGATCCGGAATGAATGAGGTGGCCAACTGATCAAACTCATAATCCTCTTTGCATTCCGTCCACACATCCCAGGCCCGACCTCTGGCATCAAACGGGCTGAGGATGACGTCATGCCCTTCGCGGTAGAAGTGCTCGACCATTTGACCCGAGGGATCATAAATAATGGCCCGCTCACCCCTTTTTCGAATGACCTGGCCCATTTCGTTATAGGTAACCGACTTACCTGTACCTGGGGCCCCAACAATCAAGAAATGAGCGGGCTCCGACTCCTGCGGAATCGGGATATTGGCAATCGTCATTCCGGCTGTTTTGGTTTTGCGCTTGATCTCTTTGGCGAGCTCTTTCGGCTCTACCAATTTGCCACCCCTGACAAATTCCTCGTTAGAGAAACCCTCCCCCGTGGAATTCAGGAAGCGCCAAGCTATGAAACCAAAAATGCAAAGAGCTAAAGCCCCGAACACCACACCAAAAGCTAAGGCACTCTTGCTTTGCCCAAGCACCCGATGAATCTCGGGATTTCTCAGAAACCCCACGGCCGGGATTTCTCGATTCCTCCCATCCGGGTAGGTGATGGAGACCGTTGCATCGTCAATTTTCAGGCCCTCATACTTCACGTAGGCTTCCATGTAACCTACCGCAAGGGATCGCTCTATTGGCGTTGTTTTCAGCCAATAAGTTGCTGCCAGAGTCACCACAAACAGAATCATGCACAATCTGGAGAACTGGACAACGACCTGCCAGATCATCCGCAAATAGTGGATGGTGGTTTGGCCGCCTCGGGTAAAGTTACCTATGTTGGAGCCCCTGAAAATACTCATCTAAATCACTCCCATCCGTGCGAGCATTGACCGCGCATCTTCCCGCGCCTCTGCAATTAGATTTTCATTTTGGTTGCCGGCAACCCGCTGGGTCAGGCACAACGACTGAACGCCAATCTTGAGCAAGGCATCGATCTGCGCCTGGGTGCCTTCGCTGGCAGCAACTCCCCTCTCGATGAGAATTCGCCACATTTCAGCTTCGGTGGCGATCCCTCGCTTTTTGGCTTCCTGTTTAACAAAGGCAATCGTGTCCTCGGACACGCGAATCGAAACGGCTCTCACAGCTTGGGGCTCCTTATAGCTTTATATTTTTTCATATACTAGTATAAAGCCCGTATGCGCGCCAGCACTACTGAAATCAGGGCATGTACTCGGAAGTGCATACCGCATCGCCCGTTGGGCGTATGCGCTCTATCCCTTGTGGCACAAGGGATAGAGTAAAGCAGCGTCAGCTGCGTAGGGTGTGACGAAACCAAGGCGACCGCGTCGCTGAGGTCCAATCCCCTGCTCCAACCTGGTGTTTTAGGCATCAGGGTCTTTGTCAGTAAACCATCGGTAAACCACAGGTAGACCAGGAGAGTATGAAATGGGAAAAAATTCGGTATTTATTAAGTCGCGCGAAGACACAGTAACGGTATCTGCAAAGGTGCCGCGCTCACTCAAGTTACGGGCGGACAATCTGCGAGATCAGATCCAGAAGATCGACGACGAATTATCGTTTGATCTGGCCATGCTGATCCGTGACGCAGTTGAAGAGGCTGTTGAGAAAGGTGAAAAGGAACTGACCAGGTTAAGAAACTCAGTTAAAGAAGAGACGGGCGCAGCATTTGGGTCCGCACGCAAAGAACCATCGGCGGAATCCCTATGATCGGCGCGGCCGCCGTCCAGGTGGTCGCGCCCCGCTCAAATTTCAGGATCGAGTAGGAGGGGGAGTCACCTCCCCCGTCCTCTCACACCACCGGGCATACGGTTCCGTACCACGGCGGTTCCCACCTCCCATTGCTGGGCGAGCTGCGTTCCGTTGATCTCCCGCCTGTCAGAGTGATTTGCACTGCAACTGTCTTCGAGGTTCCGCCTCGTCCACGTTTGTTGCGAGCCCTCGCTTGAGGCATCTGCAAGCTCTAATCAGAGATAAGATCCGACTATCCACTCATAGTGGGTTCAGCCCTTCAGTACGCGGTAACGCACCTACTATGGCCTCTGCTGAGTTCTGGCGGCCCATCCCCACCCCTCACGAGGTGAGTAGCACAGCGGCAGACCACCAGAGATCCCAGGGTAAGACGCGTGACCTTCACACTTATACCCGCCGCATCTACGTCCACACCTTCCGTGCAAGTATCGGGCTTTGACGATAGTGGCCGCCTTACCCGGTGTGACCGCCTCATGCGATTCCTGTTCGTCGGGCCAGTGTTTTGCCTGCGGCTTCCTTCAGATTCCACCTCGCGATGGACACCCTTGCCGTCCGGCTAATGGTTCCCCTTACCGGGCCCATAGGGGACTTGCACCCCCAAGTCATCCGGCCAGCACCACCTGCACCGGAACAGCGCCGTCAAGGCGCTACGCGCCATGCCTGGCGCACCACAAAAAAAGGGCCTTCGTGGCCCTTTCTTCTTCGCCCATTCAGGCAGCTATGTCCTCCTTTTTGCTCTCCAGCTGGGCCAGGTACTCGAAGCAAAGATCATGGGCCTTCTGTGCCAGTGTCGCTGCCTTAAACAATGCCTTCTTGTCGAAGTCCAGAATTCGGATCCAGTGGGCCAGATAGCTCTTGTGCTGCATGTCACCTTGCAGGCCAATCCGGCTACAAAGCATCCAGCTACCAAGCTCAGCCACTAACTCTTCAAAGGCATAAGCATCAGAGCCGAATTTACCAACCAGCTGCCGATCCAGTCGGCCTTTATGACCTGTGGCATGGACCATTTCATGCAGGCGCGTGGCATAGTAATCCTCACCTTTGGCAAACTGCTCACGGGCCGGCATATGAATCCGGTCCAATGAAGGGATATAGTGGGCGCTGTCTCCGCCGTGGCGGGTTTCAATCGGGAACGCCTGACAAATCGCCTCGGCATCCTCGATCGGCGCCCAGGTTGGCTCTTGCGCTGGCGCCTCGAATCCTTCGAACTGTTCACGATTAAACACAGTAAACGCGTTAAGCACGGCGTACTTTTCCGTCTCTCCTGTATCGCGGTTTTCCTTCTCCATTGGCTTAAAGAAAATGCAGGTTGTTCCCTTCTCGCCTTTACGAACAAACGCGCCTTGTGCTTTACCCTGCTGAAAGGTCATCCACTGGTTAGAACGATAGCCTTCTGAACGCGCGCGCATTGCCAGCAATAAAACGTTCATACCGGAGTAAGGCTTGCCAGTTGTGCCGTTGACCGGCATGGCAAACGATCCGCCTGAAGTCCACGGACAGACCCATGGTTTTGTGCCTTCTTTGAGAGCTGCCAGAAACTCGGAAGTGATTTCTTGATAGAGGTCGCGCTTTGCCATGGTGGGAATCTCCTAACTCGCCTCGAAATCCGGCGGCGAACCCGGTGCCAGTTGCTTACTGACCATGTGATAATTATCGGTTTATTTTGCTATTTTGTCAATCTATTTGTATATCTTTGAAAGAATAAAACCCCATTGAAATCAGCCCTCTTTGCACCGATTGGTCTAAACCTCCGCTTGCCTTATGCCCTGTGATGATCTTGATTGTCCGGATGCCGCCGGGTCCGGGCAGAGCCCGGAATCAATTCAAGCGCGGCTCTGCCGCCGCATCGTTGCTGAATGCTGACCAGGCCCTGCCCTGTCGTGAGATCCCGACCGCCCATCAACCGCACCCGTCGAAGCAGACGCCGGGGCGAGCCTTGCAAGGTGGAACGCAGCGCAGCGAGTAGACCTTGTAAGGCTCGTCCTGGTGTCTGAGGGTGCAACAAGGTTGATGGGGGGTCGGGATCGATCTGCGGGAAGCACTTCACCCCGTTTTAGAGCGTGTGGCACAGCCACTCGCTCCTGGAGGATCGTCTTAACAGTCGCGAAGCGTCTGTTGATCCGACTTCGGGGGCCCCGCTTCAGCGGGGATCCTTTACCGGCCGGAGGTCGGAAGCGCGAGGGATACGCAGGGCGTCAGTCCCGCCATCGGCGGGATGAGCGATTAGCGAACCCGGAGCAGCCCGGCCCGAAGGGCGCGCAAAGTCATAACACAGGCCGTCCAGGTCAATCAGAAAAATCCTGCATCGCTTGGTGGCTCACAGTGAGTGCGGCGTAATCCTCAAGCGTGTTGACGCGCTCATTGTACTTTCGCCCCTTGAGACCTTTGATCAAGTACACATTTGGAGAGCCGGCCAGAGCCTTAGCGGGCATCGGCAAGCCAAAGGCTTCAAGAGTACTTTCGTTGGTGACCCGAAGAACGCTGATAAGGTCATGGTTGATCAACACATCGAGAGCCTGACGTACTTCCTGACTACCCAATCCTATGCGTTCCTGAATGCGGTCGTAAGCAATCAACGACACATTCGTATTGCGCTGACAGACCGACAGCAAGAGTAGATAGAGAACCAGGCCGTTCATGGCCGTTTTCCCTCGGCTGGGATACTCGGCAAGCATGATCGGATTCGCACTGGAGTACCGCCGAAGGCCAAACAGGTGACCCTTGGGCAGTTTAACGTGTCCTTTCCATTCATCCGGCCGCTCCGGGTCCAGACCCTTAATCCTGTAGACCAGAGGTTTGTACCCCAGTCGTTCGAGCGCATCGGTAGCCTCCAACAGTTTTAGCCCCTCCCGCACCAACGCCCTCGACAGTTTCAGGTACAGCTGAATTTCCTCGTAGGTCGTCCGCAAACAGTGCTTGCCCACGTTCCGTTCCTGCTTTTTATCGTCCGCCATGGCCACCAGGGCAATGTAGATCTTCAGTGCAGCAATGACCCCGCCCGTTGTTGGCCGCCACGCCAGCCCCGCGGGAAAGAGAAAAGGGTCATGAAGTGAGGCCCTGGCTAGGTTCCAAGGCGAGTGCCCTGCCCTGCCCAACCAGTGTCGAGGTATCGGTGAGAACCGGTCTTCTCTCAAACTCGTGCTTTGATCGCTCATATCAAGAATTTCTCCAAATCACGGCCAAAGTCACCAGGGTCATCGCGACAACGGCAAGATTCTCTGTGGGCATGGCGGTGGCTGCGGTGATGAAATTGTCCAGCCAGTGCGGTGAGTCAGTCATGGTGCAGGCTCCTGTTTATCTACCATGCCACCAATTTGAACAGAGCTTAGCATTGATCTCTAGAATAGTGATTTGGCATAAAAAAACATGAAATGTTTTAAATCAGTTGGTTAAGTAATTTATGATAGTTCACGAAAAACACTCAATTACTGAAACAATAGCCGATTCCGGAAAAGCCTGGGAAGACTGTTTCAGAAAGCCCGTCGAAATTGCCAATCACACCAGACCACCGTTGGGGGAGCTGGCTAGCGCCGCTGAAAACATCAGCGACGCCACCAAAAGGACCGTGTGCAGATAAGCACGCCCACCAGGGTCACCATTATAGGCACAGCGATCAGCCAGGCAGGAGGACCGATAGCTGCCATTACCCCCGTTCCTGTCAGCCCTGCCGTGACGATCTTCCCGCCCAGGGTGTTCAATCCAATGTCCGTTTCTTTTTTTTCTGTCATTCGATTTCCTCGCTCTAAGTTTGTAATCATCTAAATATTTAGGGGCGCTTGCTCTTCCTCTCATATGTGACAATTTCCGATTCCTCGGCTTTCGCAATGGCGAAACAGCGCTTCCTGTCTTTATTTATAAAAACCTGAGTTCAAACGTTCCCCTGTGTCGACGTCCCACTAATGAACAGATCTGAATGTCGAAATAACGAGAATCTCTTGGTTTTCAAGCAAACAAGGATTCGAAGGCCGACAAAGTTGTCATCGCCCTGCTCCCTCTTCAGGCCAGGTACGGGATTTTGAAAATTTGACTCGCAGAAACGATGAGGGAAAAGGAAAAGGCTTGGTCGTCGCCGTGGCGTCACAAAGACTCGAATAAGCCTGCAAGAATTTATGACGCCATTGTGGTAAACTATTATTGCCAAATGGCGGGAGGTTTTATGTCAGCGATCACAGAAAAAAAGCAGAACCCTAAAGGGCATTTTGGGTCTGGTAAGGCGAATGTTCGAGGCGTCTACGCGGGGCGTGGTGCTGGGAAAACTCGTTCAGCCATCACTGGAAAGTTCGTGTTTGCCGGTGTCCAGGGCGTGAAAAAGATCCGCCGCGGTGGAAAGGCCCGGGAGCTGGATGCCCTGAAGGCCCTGTACGACATCGACGACACTGTTTTGTGCACTCTATTGGGTATTTCCCCGCGCACCTTGGTGCGCCGCCGGGAAGACGGCACCGTGAACAAGGCAGAGCTGGATCGGGTAGCCACTTTGCACCTGGTGATGCGTGACGCCGTGGAACTGTTTGAAGGCGAGCGGGAAAAGGCACAACGGTGGCTGAAGCGTCCGGCGCGAGCTCTGGAGCACCAGTGCCCAATAGATCTGCTGGATACCGAGGCTGGTATTCGCATGGTACGGGACCTGATCGGGCAGTTAGAGCACGGCGTGTACGCATGAAGGCGTATCGGATCACCAAACGAAAGCACAAAGACACTGCGTTTTCCGGGTTTGGTGCGCGCCAATATGGGGGGCGCTGGAATCTGCCTAATCACCCGGCGGTGTATCTATCCGAGAGTATTGCCCTCGCTCAGCTAGAAATTCTGGTGAATCTGGGTGAGGAAGACAGCTTGCAGAATTATCTGCTGTTCCAGGTCGATGTACCCGACAGTCAGATTATGATCCTGGCCGGCGAGGCTTATCCTAAAGACTGGAACGGAACAAGAGTGTCAGCAAGCACTCAAGAGCTCGGAACTGACTTCCTTATCGATGGCGAAGCACTCGCATTGGCGGTCCGTTCGTGTGTTGTCCCACAAGAATATAACCTCATCCTTAATCCGGAACACCCCGACGCAGAAGCGGTTATCGAAGAGGCCGTTGAGGTAACGCTCCAATTTGATGCTCGACTGAGCCCTGGTTCCTGAGACGTCGTTCCCGCAACGCTCGATAGCGAATAGTAACCCAGAAAAATAGCCAGGCTAAAGAGCTGAAATCGCACCGAACCGGGCTCTAGCCCGGCTCCGTTGGTTCTAGATTGGGTTACTGGCTATTGCGCTGGTGGTAGTCTTCTCTCGCGGCATTCAGTTCCTCTTCCGTCAGCGTAAATTTGACAGAGCCTTCGGGAACCAATGTGCCGCAAAGATTACCATCAGGCATACTGCTAAGCGGATCATTCGGGCTGCCAGGCTTACCGCTCAAAAACGACTTCACCTGATCTTCCGGAACGTGCATGGTTACGCCATCGACAACCATCACCCGGTAACTACCGCTCGTTCCTCCAAACATAACTTTTGCCATACTGCTTTACTCCTGACTCCAGTGACTGAGACAACCAGACTAGCAGATCCAAAAGCTGGCGTGCGCCCCGAACCCTGTTCGTGGAAAAATTCTAAGTTTCCGGACGGAAACAAAAAGGCCCGCGATAAGCGGGCACCAAGAAACTACAACCAAACCGGTTAAAGCCTAGCAGCTGCGTCTATGCGACGATAGCGCTCCCGGGCTCAGTCTCATCCTGGGAGACCGTGAGTGAAAAAATCTGGTTGTTGCGTAGCTCTGTTAGTTTTCCAGGCGCGAGGACATCTCCTGACGTGCGCAGCGTACCAGAGCACTCCCGGTCTGAAGGACGCGCCTCGCCCAGCGAGTAAGCTGGCCCCGTTAAAGGACCAGCCCCGCAGGCTCCGTAGCGCCCCAGAAATCGGCACCGAAAAGATAGCCGCGCGCGGCTTCGGTGACGGGAATGTGGGGCCGCTTGCGGTTAAAAAAATAGCAGCGCTCAAACGGCCTCAAGGTGATTCGTTCCTCGAATCCCGCCGGTAGCGCTTCCTTGCAGTCGACCAGGGCACCATCGGCAAAGGCGAAAACGGTGCGGACGCCTTCGGAGATCACTCGTTGCCAGGTTTTTTTGGACACAACAAAGGTCACTCGCTCCAGGCCAACGGCGCGAGCGTAGCCAACCACCTTGCCCTTGTATTGCCCCTCCATGGCCTGAATGGAAAAGAAGCTCAGCTTTAGCAGGTTCCGGTACACCCTCACACGCATGCCCGGCACAATGCTCCGGTCTTTGTAAGGCACAAACATCGCTCCCCTCCCCTATCAGTTTCCGGCCGGAAATTCCGGCCGGATCCTGCCCTTTAGTTGAGCAACGTGCCCAGGCGCATTTCAGTTTCTGCCACGGTGGGTGTCAACTTCAAACCGCAAAGCCCCATCAGAGTCGCGGCCGTGCCCTTCACCCCATCGGACGTTTTCTGCATCCGACCAGCCACCACACAACGGCCTTCCCACACGGGCGCGGTGCGCTCCGGTACCAGACCTTCAAGCCGCTCCATGGCTTCAAACCGATTCACGCCCTCAGCCGTTCCATACACCAGGTATTTATTGACCATTTCAGCCCCATACAGTCCCAGCGCTTCCAGGAACACCGCATGACCAACTACGTATAGCTCGCGCAGCTCTTGCGCTGAAATTTTCCCTGACAGCATCAGGTCCCACATGGGTATGTGAGCGCTCGCTTTGGCCAGAAACAGCTTCACGCCGGCGGCCGCGTCCTTCAAATAGGGCTCGTCGTAGTCGGCAATGCTGCGTTTGTTGAGGTTCGTCAGATTGGAAATGAATTTCTTGAAGCTGACCAGGTTCCATAACTTGAAGCTCTTGGGCCCAACACTGCCAGACTCAAATTCAATTCGACTACGAAAATCAGGGAGCTCTTTAAGCAGTTCCAGGACAAACCCATTGAACGGATCCCGCTGGTCATACAAGGCACTCAGGGAGCTGCTGGGCTTTTTCGCATTGGCGTTGATGTCGGCAAACATCTGCTGGCTGCGCTTCAACCCCTGATCAAAGAACAGCGTAACGCACACGGTTTCCTCTCCCAGCAAAGGCATGGACTGCAACGCTAGCTCGATCCCCCGGCGGCGGTGTTGACCGTCATTGATCAGCAACACGGCATCCATCGGGATATGCAGCACCCCTACCCTCGCCCCGGCTCCAGACACCTGAAGGCCCTCGAAGGCCATTTCAGCGCTTACGCTTGCCGTGATCGCCGGCAACACGTACTCGTGCCTGTTCTCCAAGATGTAGTCTGCGATGTCCTTGGCGTGACTCTCATTCAGATTGCGCTGCGCCCGAGCCTCTGGCGGCAAGGTGTCCTCATCGAATCGGAACAGCTTCACCAGGTATTTAAACGGGATCTGAGCGGTGTAGAACTCGTTGCCCGCCTGGATGCCCTTAACAGCCGGGAAGCTGAAAGTGATCTCAGACCGCTCCGACACGTTGGCCTCAATGGCATTGATCCTGGCCATTCGCTCGGCAAACGCCTGGCGTTTCGCAGCCTCTTCATCCAGCTTCTCGGCCGCCCGCGCTCCGAATTCTGCGCGAAGCTCGTCAACGGACAAGCCCAGGTCTTCCAACCAGGAGGCAAAGAAGTCTGGCTTTTCAATGGGTGTGCCCCGCTCCTGGAGGATCAGATCCCGGGCCAGGCTAAGGCCCAATTTTTCGCGTCGTTCCTGCGTTGCCTGGGTGACCAGCTCCGGGACGATGTCGCCGGCGGCGTGGCCATAAGGCGCATCCACCATGGCAATCCGGTCCGGATGGTCGGCTTTACGCTGCAAGGTGCGCCAGCGCTCAGCAGCGGTGTCCTCGCTCTTGTGACGACTGATGATCCTCCCTTCCTGAAAGGTTTCGGAGAAGGACTTGGTGACGGTAACGCGCTCCAATGCAATAACGTAGAACATGGTCTTTTCCCTCTGATTCTTAAAGTTTCCGGACGGAAACACGGGGGCTATCGCCCCCACCTGGTTAGTCGAGCAGACGATAGATTTTTGAAGCTTCCGGATGATCACCAACGACGGCCATAAGCCTGTCGTAGGTGGCCAGGAGCTCTTCCGCGTCCGGGAATTTGTCGAGAGCGTAGGAGCACGCAAAGATGGTGAGGACCACACCGGCAGCATCGGCGCTCATAGTCTCGTCCGCATAATTCAGCGGGCTAACCAGACGCACGGGCTTATCAGTGCTCAGCGAAATATAAAAGGCGTTGTTATGGGTGATATTAAAATCCCAGTAACCGCCGTTGTAGGCTTCATTGAAGTTATCCATAAACCTGAACACGAACATTTCCAGGTCCACACAGCGGTCACCCCAATACTGGTGCATCGTCTCGGCGCGCTGTAACTCGGGAACACGGGTAGAAAACTCGGTAAGAGCTTGTGCAGTAGACATAGCAGATTTCCTAACTCGCCTCGGTGACCGCCGGCGTATCACGGTGATCAGCACCCTGCTGACCATGTAATCATTATCGGTTTTCACTACCTTGATGTCAATCTTTACGTAAACCTTTCAAAGAATAAAAAACCATTAAAATCAGTTCTCTTTGCGCCGATTGGTCTAAGTCTCCGCTTGCCTTATGCCCTGTGATGATCTTGATTGTCCGGATGCCGCCGGGCCCGGGCAGAGCCCGGAATCAATTCAAGCGCGGCTTTGCCGCCGCATCGTTGCTGAATGCTGACCAGGCCCCTGCCCTGTCGTGAGATCCCGACCGCCCATCAACCGCACCCGTCTCGCCGGCTTGCGGTGTGGATCTGACAAGGAGAAAAGAGAGCTTGCGAACGTACCTTGCCAGGGCCGCGCCACAAGCCGAGGGTGCATTCAGGTTGATGGGGGGACGGGATCGATCTGCGGGAAGCACTTCACCCCGTTTTTTGAGCGTGTGGCATAGCCACTCGCTCCTGGAGGATCGTTTTAACAGTCGCGTAAGCGTCTGTTGATCCGACTTCGGGGGCCCCGCTTCAGCGGGGATCCTTTACCGGCCGGAGGTCGGAAGCGCGAGGGATACGCAGGGCGTCAGTCCCGCAACGCGGGATGAGCGATCAGCGAACCCGGAGCAGCCCGCCCCGAAGGGCGCGCCAGGTTGTTTCCGTACGGAAACTTCTGCCTAAATTCTGAAAGGCTTGCCAATTCTCGAAAAATCTCTAGGCTCTATTTAAGCACCAGGTAGTAACACGGCAGTTACCGAAACAACGAAAATATCGTTCAAGGGATCCTGGCTATGAAATTCTCTCTTTACCTTCTCGCCCCCATTTTCCTTGCCGCTTGCGCAGCAGGCGATAATGGCTCACAACCGCCTACCACGGACATTGTGTTTCACAGGGAATGTGAAGGCGTTCCCTTCGCCCGTTTTCGTGAACAATCGGTCAATTTGACCTATGACCAAGCGATTAAAAAAAATCTTGAAGTTGCTGCAGGATTGAAAGCCCGCGCAGAAATCACTGACGACATCGATGCAGACGGTGATATTGGGGCAAAAGCCGGTAACAGCACCGATAGCACTATAAAGGGCTCTGCTACTTACAAGACAATCATCAGCGCAGAGGAAGCCGAAGTCAGGTCGGCGTTCCAAGATTCAATCTGCACCTCAATAGCATTATTGGACCGCTCCAATATCAGCGAAGAAAGCCGGCTAGAGCTGGAACGTTCGATAATTAAGGCCATTAATGAGCGTAATGGCTGGATCTCACGCCCAAAGGAATAAGCGGTTGGGTGCCACCATCGATCTCCTATGAGAAGAAGGTAACGGACTCAACCGCCAAACTACTTATCGACATAACTAACAAAAACGAATATCAAATGGATATTAGATGGATCGATTTCACTCTACTTGGCTCAGTGAAGACTGGACAAGAAAGGGAGGTGGGCTCTGTCGTTTTCTCAACCGGAAATACCAAGGTGGGCACACGGCTGCCGTTTGGTGCCATAAGCGTTTCGGTTGGCGAAAACATTGAAGTCACCACTGAAGGAAGTGACGATCTTTATCACATTCCGCCACGCTCTACGGGATATTTCGAGATTGAAGTATGCCGGACAGCTACCCAAAAGGCCGATCAGCGGAAAGATCCTCAAGGAGTTCAATTTTCTAAGGCACAGATGACAATGCCCAGCATGAGCAAGGCAGCTGCGCTTGAGACCGAGATGAAGATCCCTGTCGTATTGGTCTCAATGTCGATTAAGAACCCGCACGATGATCAGTCTGACCACGATGTTGTGCAAGAGGTCCGTATTGCAAACCCCGACGCCTTACCTGAATGTCCCTCAACCATGGTCGATGATAACGAAGAGAGGCAAAAGGCCCTTGAGCTCATTTGCCTTAGAAACCCGATCTGCGACTACGATGCCTACCTCGAATCTAAAGGTTGGCAGTGATTAAATAGGCAAACACCAAACCAGTTTCCGGCCGGAAACTCCTTCAGTTCACCGGGCCTGCCAAAGCCAGAAACGAATCCTGACCCAAACGCAGATTGGCATTAAACGCTGCCTGCGCCTGGGCTACCGGAATATTCATTTCGTCGGCTGCCTCCTGGGCATTACGCACCCATCCTTTGAGGCGCCCAAACTCTACGTTTAAACGACACATTAACCGCTGATTTACCTTCAAGTGGACTGTTCCTTTTTTGAAGGCCTTGGCTTCAAACGCTATGGTTTGTTTGCCGGTCTTCTGGTCCGTAAAGTAAAACAGCACCTTTTGACCGGCTTCCCAGTGACGGGATTCAGCCATTGCTTCATCCCGGGTTTCAAATCCCAGGTTGTTAGCGATCGTCATAAAGTCATTGAGTAGATCAGCAACCGTTGAATTCAGGGCAGGGGGCTTATCTCCAAAGTATCCATAGTCCAGCGCCTTCCAGCATTCCAGAATAATCCGATAGTCCAGTTTATAACGGTCAATTTCGGGTTTACGGCCGTAGCGCCATCCTTCCTTGGCAAACGTTTTCTCGTTGGACTTATAGTTAATGACGTTGGCCTTCTTGGTCATTCTTTCCACAAGCTCAATCAACTGATCATCGAAGTATTGATTGCAGTTCTTGATTAACCAGGCGCACAGCGCGTGAACATTGTCCGGGGTGAAGTCAATGCTCATCGAGGCCTGCAGCTTGTCAATGACCCTTTGCCGGGTCTGGGTGGCCAGCCGCGACGTTACCGGCCGGAAATTATCGAACAGCTCTCGCCAGTATACGTGCTTTAGTCCTTCAATCTTCAGCTTGAGCCCTTTCGCCAACGCTTCCGTACTAACACCGAGCTCACCAAGCAAAACCGGATCCAGGCTACAGATCCGCTCGTAATCATCGACAAGTTTAGAGAGATCTTGCTGATAGAACTCTGCTAAAGCCTGCACCAAGCCCCTGCTGGTAATTAGATCTCGTCCGGTACTGATCCGCCTTATGGCCCGCGCTTCGATCGTCGCTTTTGGATCCAGATCTGAGTGGTCAGACACCGTCGATTGTGGTGCAAAGTGTTGCTCAAACCAGAGATTGAACGGGTCTACCCGTAGTTCATCCGAGCGGTAGTTATGGCCCCGGTCCCGACTGTGCTTGTCCAGGCGGATTCGAACCACATCTACAGTCGTTCGTGCACGTCGATCAGCCTCTGGCGTATCGAACGAATATTGTGCCAGCACTTCCGTTTCGGCCTTTCGGCTTTCAATGGCGGACTGCAATGCTGGATCCGTTTGCCACCGGATAGGGACAACCAGGTAAATCAGTTTCGCATTGGCTTCTCGAACGATTTTTTCTGACCAGGTGCCAAAGTGAGAGTAGGGCGGGTTCGAAAAGATAACGTCACATCTCAGATCTAAAAGCACTTGCGAAAATAGGTCGGTACCAACGGTGATAACGCTGCGATCCTGGCGCTCGACCAGCATTAGGCTCTTTTCAATGGCGTACCGGTCACCCTCGGTCAGCCGCATAAGCGCGCGGCCGTCTCCGGCACCGACATCGAGCGCGGAGAAAATAGGATACTTGTCACTAAAACGATCCGACAAAATCGCCTGAATATCCTTGCGGATAGTGTTTAGCATCGTATCGGTGGTGGGGTAGAACTCGAAATCCTGGGAATGGTCTTTCAGTGCGGAAACAAGCGCAAGTGTGCTCATGGCAAATATACTCCTAACTCGCCTCGACGCCGGCGAACGCGGTGCCAGCACTGCGCTGGCGACTGTTAAAGTATCTCTTTTTATTGTTTCTGTGTCAATCTATTTGTATATCTTTAAAACAATTTCCGGCCGGAAACTGGTCAAAAGGAAGGTCATACATCATATACATTTATATGATGTTTGGGTATGATGGGGCCGCCTAAAGGGGCAAGGAAGCCCGTTCACCGCAGTAAGGTCTCTCGGGTGCGTCACCTGCTTAGTGGTGAGTCCGGCCGGGAGCAACCGGCACCAATCAATTATTCGAAAATAGGGCAGGGCGCTTAGCCAGATCTATGCAGCCGATCCCTTTGATTCCGAACCAACCTGATCATTGGTCGGCCTTTTTCCATAACCCCGATTACCCCGATATCAATCGCGGCACCCACCATATATATGCCAGGGCCTAAACGCTGATAGGGTTCCAGGATCATTCTGCGCCAGGCAGTAATATCCAGAAGGACAGCTGATGACTCAGGTAAGCGACGCAGAACGTCCCGATCGGCAATGCCAAGCCAGGCTTTCACGTCAATTTCTGAGGCAGTGACAACGCCCACGGGATCATGAGAGGCATAGGCATTCAAGGTGGCGAAGTACATGTTGTGACGTCGGCGGAATTCCAAAATCTACACCTTTATACTGTATATAGATACAGTATTAAGGATGGCAGGGCTCTGATCAAGCAAATGAGGCGGGTTCGCCGTCAACGACAGGTTTTTATTACATTCCTTACCTTGCGTTGTTCATTTTTTAGCCTTTCTGCTATCCGCTGTCAAAACAGAGTGTTAAGTCTATTCTCCACCGATTTATCCACGAAAAAGGCGAATAACCCTGGCGTAACAAAGCAAACGAGTAGGGGAGGGTGGTTGTGTTATTGACAGTGCGATAAAGCCAGCCAGCATGCGCGGCTACTGAATGTTTTTAATTTGAGTTTTTTATCTGTCAAAAGGAAAAGGCCGCTCATTGCCGTAATAAACCTCATGGGATTGATCGTAAACAGCGTCAGTGGGGTGCAGAGGACCTTTGAAAACTGAACCAGTCGCTGTGCGGTCGTCCAGCTCTTCAGAACCATCGCCTCGCAGTACCCGCCAGATCATCGATATCACCGCCATCAACAGCACCGAAGCCGTACTGACCAGCCAAACCGAGATTTTGAACCACCACCGTTCACCGTACTTCGCAGCACACTGGTCATAAACCGTTAAAACCGGATGGATTGCAGCAAATCCGCATAGCAGGACACCGAAAATCCATCCCCAGGTCTCTTGGAAAGAGATACCATCAATGGCTGTCAGGCTGACCAGAAGAAGCAGCCCAACGCCTGCGCCGAGGCTGCACTTTCTCACGGTCTTGTTATAAACGATTGTCTTGTCCATGACGCTCTGTCCTGCTCAAAAACGATCTTTGTTTCGTTCTAACGGCGCACGTCAGCGGTTTCCTTTATCAGGCGCTCCGGTCTTTCCAGAAACCCATTTGTTATTGAGACATAGGCAAACCGCGGAATCTCTGCAAAGTCGCCATTAACTGCAATAAGTGTGAACACTAAAGTGATTTGCTTCACCATGTTATCCCTTACCAGGGCAAGCCGGGAGCTTTAAACGGCTTTCCGAAAAACCCACCCTGTCCCTGAGAAGGCACTTGTAGAGCCGTTGAACCTCGTCGCATAATCAACGGCTACTATCTTTTCGACTTTCAATAACGAGCTCGTTACTTTTGATCAACTGAAATTAGCGATCGTTTGCGCATTCGGCTGCCTGCAAGGCCTGCTGGTACAGGTATTCGAAGTCATCCTTCTCAAGATGCCGCCGGGCTAGCTCTATAAACACTTGCGAAACAGAAATTGCCACTGCGCCCCGGTGCTTCACGGCTTTACTGGCACTGATAAGCTGATTTATTCCGGCCAGCTCCACGCGCACAGCTTCTCGTTGCAGCTGTAGCTCTTCGATCTCATTTCTGATCCGCTGTTTGGCGTCATTTGCCAGATTCGGAATCCTGGCTTTGAGCCTGCGCTTTTCCTCATCCAGATCGCCCATCGTTTGTATGAGCAACAGTCGGCGCTGGTCTGGGGTCATCATATTTTCAGCCATCACGATCATGCCCCCCACGCCATATCGACATCATCCCGTGCAACCCTTAAGCGGCCACCACGAGTTTCAACGACCAGTGTGTTCTTATACACCCGCTTAACTTTTGCCAGCACCCGCCCCATCCGGACTGTCTGACCTCTCTTTACTTTATCCATCTAACTTACCTCGCTTAGCGGTAAACCCATTTGACTACGCATCTATAGTAGCGATCCTGATTTCTAACGTCAACTTCTTTGTATTCTTTTCATTGGTTGAAACGGCATATAACGCAGACTTACGGAATCATTTCCTATTCAGAGTTTCCGGGCGGAAACCAATCAAATCGCATGGCGTCCGCTTTTAGAAGATCCAGGTGGGCCTGCACTTCTTTTTCCGGTACCTCCTCTGAAAAGGGCATGGGTACAACATCTGTACCTAAGCGATGCTTCAGTTTTAACCCGATTTCACCTTCAAAATACACGCACCACAAACCGTTTTCCGTAATCAATTTCATGCGAGAAAGCTCCATTTTCATATATTTTTATATTAATCAGAAAATTTTGTGTCGTGTCAAAGGAAATTTATTGAAAGTTTGACAAATAACCCGTTAGCATATGAGTACACTCACGTTCGCCGGTTATCGAGGCGACCTAAAAGAAGGACCTACCTAATGGCACAGCCCTTTACTCCGAAGTTCAAACGCCCCGTAAAAATTGCTGTTATGAACCGGAAAGGTGGCACTGGTAAAACCAACACCACCATCAACCTCGGCGTTGAGTTCAAAAACCGTGGCTACAACACGGTCATTGCGGATACCGAAAAAGAGGGCGGGTGCGTCCATTGGCAATCCCTAGCCGGAGATGATGCGAAATTGCCCGTCATTTCCATGTATGACCCAATGATCAAGGTCAATATCAAAGCGTACGAGGGAGACACCGACATCATTCTCCTGGACACCGCCGGCATCATTTCCGACGTTGACTCGGAAGAAGATGGCAAAGCCAGCACGATCAACAGCAAAGTGATGGCCATGGCCGATTATGTCATCGTGCCTTTGCAGCCTTCAGCAGCAGACTTCCGCGCCACCGAGAGCTGTGTCGAATCCCTGCAAAAGATCCAGGACATTCGCGATGGGAAACCCTATTTTCGCATCCTCCTGACCAGCACTCGCGCCAATGAAGAACTGACCCGTCTGGCACTTGATATGTTCGGTGACAATTATCCGCACCCGGTTTTCAAGAGCACCATTCGCCGCTCAGAAGAGTTTAAAAAGGCGTTCGCTCTTGGAATGGGCGTTGTCGATACAAGGAAGTCAGGCGACTCAGCCCAGGACATTCGTGACCTGGCCGACGAAATCTTAAAAGATCTCTCGGAGGGTAGGGGAGCATGAGCATTTCCAAGAAGGACAAACTGAAGGCCTCCCTTCAGACAACTCCGAAAAATGAGCCTCAGGCGCAGACTCCTTCAAAGCCCGTCGTTGTCGAAGCCAACGGACAGCTTTGCCGCCTGTTGGTTTCAGCGATCAAACCGGATCCGAATCAGCCCAGAGAAAAGTTCGATCCCAAGTTCATTGAATCGTTGGCGCGCAAGCTTCAAACCGATGGCCAGCATCAGCCCATCACCGTCGTGATGACTGGCAAGAATCAATACAAGATCCGCAACGGTGAAAACCGTTGGCGAGCCGCGACTCAGGCTGGCCTGGAATACATCGATGCCATTGTTTACGAATACGAACCGGAAGAATTGACGGCAACCGAGCAGGCCGAAATTCTTAGAAAGCAGAAGTCAGATAACGACGATCGCCGGCCGCTCACGCCCTGGGAAGACATCAAAACCTGCGCCCGATATCTGACATTGTCCGGCAAGCAGCACCAGGAAGCGGCGGAGGACCTGGACCTATCCAAGGCCGAGCTCAGCAAGCGTCTGAAAATCTACAACGGCCCAGAAGAAATTCAGAATCTCGTGCGCGCCGAAGCGCTGACCAATTTCAATACGTTGGGCAGCCTCGTGGAGCTCTGGAAACTGGACCAGGAGTTCGCTGAGAAAGAGGCCAAGAAAATACTCGAAACCGGGAAAGTGCCACCAGGCGCCGAGCAAAAGTTAGCCGCTCGCGTGAAAGCCCTGAAGAACGGCGAAGATGTTTCCGGTTCCAGAGCCAAGAAAGAACAACCCAAAACCACCGCACCGGAGCCGACCACACTTTCAGCCAAAACAGTGAATGTGGCAGCCAAGGGGGTTCTTGAAATTCAGGATAGCAAAGGCAACGCCGTGCGACTCAAAGTACCCAGGAGCTGGAAAAAGGATTGGGAAGCGATCGGTGAAGCATTGTTTGGCGGAAAGTTATGAGCGAAGACGTTGATAAGAAAAAGCAAAGGGCAGGGGATGGCCGCGTGTTTTTTGCGCACATTCTTGCCGTCTTTGGCCCGCAGGAAAGCCACGATGTGACCGCCCAACGTATTCTCGATATTGGCCAGACTCGTTATGGTGCAGAGCGGGACAGTTTAAAAGGTAAACACCTGAGATCCTGGTCCGATGGCACACGCATCGTTCCAAAATGGGCCTATGCAGCAGCCTTGGATTTAGCACTAGACAATGGGTTTGAGCCAACGGACGACGATCAGGCAATTGCCGTCTGGAAAACCTGGCGAGTAGAGCGGCCGGAGCTCTCCGATAACCAAGCGTTTACAGAATTCATGAGCACCATTCCTTTGTCGGCCTCGCAGAGAGCAGCCGTGCAGGCATACGCGGGGTTAGAGGTATGAAAATACACCCACAGGCGTTTGCGAAAGCTGTGCGTGCAGTTAAACCTCCTCAAGACATCAAAGATCGCGCCTACCAGGTTCTCGTTGAAGGTGCGGGAGCGCTTGATCTCTTCGATCGGGACGCACCGGACGCAGAAAAGCAGTACCAGGTTCTGGTTGACCTGTTTAGACACTCCGTTCATCCCACTGAACAGCCGATGTTTACCCAGCTCCAGCTGATATCGATTACAGCGGAGTTCCGCTACATCAAGTTCTGGGTGTTCATGGCACTGTCTTTGGTCCTGGTGGATGGTTACGGCATGTCTCAAGTCGGCCGACTCCTGGGGATGTCGCGTCAGCAGGTAAACATCGCTGTGATCAAAGCAAAGGAAAAAGCGTTGTTACTTGGGATCCTTCAAGACGCACCGGATATGGAAACCATTACGGTCCAGATTCCCAGTGACGTAGCGAAGCAAGTACAAGAGTTTGAGCACGAATTTGCCAGTGCAACGGTGAAAGAGGGCGCCAAGAAACGCCCTGTGTTCGCGATCCTGGATAATGACGATGCTGACCAGGTAGAGCGGTTTATTGCAGAGCTTCAAAGCGCCAGAAAAAGCGCTTAACTCTCCCGGGCAGGGCTGGCTTCACACAGGGCTAATTTCCGGCCGGAAACCAAGCATCATCCGATCAAAATCAACTTCTACACTGCGCCAGGATTTCTTTAATCCTCTTGTATTCGTCAGGATCAGGTTGCAACCGGTATTTCAGAACAATTCTTGTAAATCTGGCCGTGTAACCACAACGACCTTCCGGCGGTAACCATTGATCCGGCCCTCTATCGGATTTTGACTGGTTCAGGGCTGATTCGACGATCAACACATTCGCAGGATCATTGGCGAATGTCTCTCTTTGCTCGTCTGACCACGCTGAGGCCCCTCGGCGCCAACTCCAAAAGAGGGGGACCAGGTGATCGGCCTCAAGCTGTCGGGCATCGTGAATAACCTCATTGGTGAACGGGCTGATCCAACGCCCAAAGAGGACCCTGCATTTGGACGCATCCGTAAAGCGCACGGGTGCCGTAGAGCGTTCGATAAGAAGCTCATTACGGGTGTCCTGACAGTCACGGTCTTCATCTGCCCATCCGTTTCCATAGTGAGCGCGACTGTAGACCTGAGCACCAATTTGCTGGCGCGTGGAACTGGTCCCTTTTGGCAGGCGGCCTCCAGACTGCGTACACCTTCGAAGACTCTCGAAGCCTTGGTAGTTTTTCACCACGTCGTACCAGGGGCTTTGCGGTCCATGACAGATGCCCGAGCCAGACTTTTTGACCACATCGGTTGCCCCCATCAAGGGCAAAGCCGATAACACCAAGAAACATAACCAGACAGTCCATCGCTCAATCACGACTTACCGCCTTTCTCCCTGCCGGTACCGGTTTCCTGTCCTTGTTTCTGGAGCTCTTCAAGCTGCTTCTTTAACTGTTTTATGTCTGCTTTCAATTCTTCGTTTTGGCTTAGGCTCGTTGCCAGCTTGGTCTCGAGCTGAGTTACCTTTGTTTCTGCGTCTTTTTGGGCAGCGCGGGCAGATTCCCGATCAACCTTGCGTTCCTCTGCCAGGGCCTCCGCAGCTTTTCTTTGGGCTTCGAGCTCTTTTACCTGACCCTGAGCTTCTGACAGTTCGTCTTTCGCGTCAGACACTTCCTGTTCCCGAGACTCTGCACTGGCTTTCCAGCCATCACGTTGTTCGCGCAAATCGGATTTGTCACCCTCCAGGCTTTTATTGGCGTTTTTCAAACCAGCGACTTCGTCTTTCAGATCTTTGGTTTTTTCTTGCTCTTTACTCAGTTTTTGATCGGCAATCGCAAGTTCTTTTTCCAGACTCACCAGCCGGTTTCCAAGGGTTTTGTTCTCTTCGTTCGCTGTATTCAGCGCTCGTTTTGTCTGATCCAACTCGTCCTGCAACGCCTTTGCCTGGCTCTCCAGCTCATCAACCGCTGTAGCGGCATCGATCAGCTCGGCCTCAGCGCTCTCCTGTTGTTCTTTGGCCGACTTCATCACATCGGCTACACGACGCTCCGCAGTCCTTACCGCTCGGTTGTTAAGATTCAGCGCCAAACTCCTAACCTGATCCAGAAATGAATCTGTCATTTCTGTCAGAGCTTCTTCGACTTCCACCGGCAAGTCCTGGACGGGCTGACTCTCAACCACTTCCTGACTTTGCCGGAATTCCTCCCATACCCTCACCAGGCGGGAAGGATTGCCGCCTCCGATTTCCTTTCTCAGGGCGAAGCCAGTTACCCGCCGACCTTCGCTCAAAAGACGCTTGCCAGCCTCGATGATCTGTTCATCTTCAAATTCAGCAGGGCGCATAAAAACCTCGAATCAGTGGAATATGAGTCATATGATACCCTAAGATAATAAACAAAGAAACAAACAAATAAAGGAACAAAGAAATAAATGAATAAGCCAGAATTATGTGAAATTCGTGAGGAGTTTCGAATAGAAAACCTGGATGGCGCGCATATCGGCATTGCCGCACTTGAGGCGAAAACCACTTACACCGAAGCCACGTGGCGTTTTCATGCCTCGGTTAAGATCCTGGGTCCAAAAACCCGTGGGGAAGGGTGCATTCAAGGGAGTTGCCGGTATGGCGACACCTTTTTGGTGGCAGACTGGCCTTTCAGTTACTCCCTTGATGGCCTGGGTTTCAGTAGTTGGTGTATTGCCTGGATCCGATCCTATCTTCCCGTTAAAGTCACTTTTCCTTGGCTGGAAAGCGATCTGAGTTCTATTGACGCCAAAGATCGTGAGCGTAATAGCGGTCGCCGGCGAGATCACTTCTGGAAACGTCACCTGGATTTAGCGCATGAAGGGCAGAGAAAAGGTTTCTTTCAGGTTGCCCTTAACGGTGATGGAGCCTTTGAAGCTCCCTGGGCAGAATTCGACTTTGATGCCAGCAGGGCAGGGGTTGTGGCCATTCCAATCAGCGAAGAGAAGTAGGTGGCCAGGCTCACTGAGGTTGCCTTTCATGGAAGGCTGGTCTTATTAATTCCTGAGAAAAACGGACAACCTCATGTTTGCATTATTTCCTATTTATACAGTTATGTTTGTTTCTGGACGAATAAAGACAGCCAAAACAATACATTACCTGTTTTCAGGCAACTACGATGAAGACTCAGTAGATCTGATGAAGTAAACCGGCAACTCGATGACGGTAAAATCTCATGGTCTGGACGGTTCTACGCAACTCGATGACGCAGTCCGGCAACCCAATGAAGGTCGGCCTCAGAAAGCGTTTTCCCACGAAAAGGCAACCCAATGACGGCTGTATCGGCACCTGTCTGGCTTTTTAGGCAACCTGATGACGGTTAACCTTCATTTTAAGCAACCAAATGACGGCCAAAGTCCGGAGATTTATCATCCTGAAAGCAACTGAATGACGGTCGATCTCAGTTTCGAGGGCTTCGTAGTCTGGTACTGGCGTTTAACGGCAACCTGATGACGGCCTTAAAATCGATCTTAGCGCGTAACGGCAACTCAATGACGGTTAAATGTCTCTCCCAGGCAACCTGATGACGGTGGTTTCGATCTTTGCTGGCCCAAAGCTACGCTCAAATGCTCGGTGTTGGGGAGCTGCACCCCTAAACGGCAACCAGATGAAGGCGAATCCAGCACAAGAAAGGGAAGGGCGGCTTCAGTAACAGCCCAAGCCCGCCCTATAATCGGGTAGGATCTATTGAATTACCCATCTCCACCGTCATTTGGTTACCAACGACCGTCATCAGGTTGCCTTTAACCTTCCTTGAGTTGCTTCTGATGCGTCGGGCTTGAAGCGATCTGACTTGGGTGATATTTGTTCAAACCATAATTTCATTCATTCGGGGATCGTCGTGGGTCAAGCAGCTGAAGCCGGTCACCAGCTCGATTTAATTCCGCTAAACGAAAACACCCAAAAACTCCGGGTTGCCAAGGCCAATGCTCTGGTTGAGGCGCAATTCGAGCTCACCAGCCAGGAACACAAACTTCTTTTGGTTGCCATGGCGCAAATCCGCAAGGACCAGACGCAGTTCCATGAACAGGTTTTTCAGGTCCAAGACCTGGTCGAACACCTGGAGCTCAACCCAAAGAATGCTTACAGAGACCTAAGGCGCATTTCCAAAGGAATTATGAGTAAGCAGGTCACCATTCGGAACGATGACACCGGCGAGTGGCGCATGTACCAGTGGGTTTCCAAAGCTTACTGCGAGCGAGGTACCTTCGGCATCAAATTCAGTGAAGAGCTCAAGCCCTTCCTTATCGGCCTGGTAGGGCGGTTCACCCTCTACGAACTTGGCCGGATCCTCAAAATGAAGTCGAACTATGCCATTCGACTGTACGAGCTTTTCCAGCAATACCGTAAGTTCGGTAATCGGACCGTTGGCCTGGATCCAAAGCTTGCAGCTCGCAATGGTTGGGATAACTTCTCGAAATTGATGGGCTACAACCCGGAAACCTACGAAAGATTCGCCAATCTAAATCAGAAGGTGCTTCAGCCGGCGATCGCTCAAATTGAGCAATTCACCGAGTTTAAAAAGGTTCACGTCAAAAAGATTAAGCACGGCCGTAAAACGGTTGCCTTAGAGTTCGAGTGGAAAACCATCGACACGCTTGAAGATCTTCCCAATCACCCTCTGTATTCAGATCTCAGGGCGCTCGGCGTCACCGATGCTTCGTGTCGACAGCTCTTTTCCCAATTCGATGAAGATCGGATCGTAAACAATCTCGCGCTGGCAAAAGCGCACCACCGAGCCCATACACTGAACAACCCGGCCGGCTGGTTCGTGACGGCCGTCCGTGAGAATTATGCAGATCCTGAGCTGCCATTTGAGATCGAGTCAACAGAAACCAAGGCCGCGGAGCCAAAACAAAAACCGGATCATCCTTTGTTCGACGACTGCGCATCGCCGGCGGAATTCCGTAAATTGGTTGCCGCTGAGCAGGAGAGGGGCGAGTCGTTCGCGACCTACTCCGAATTTCTAAACTATTCGGTCAATCAGCAGGTTGAGAAATTCCGGGCTGTCCCTTAGCCATAATTGGCAGCCTTAACGTTCCGATATCGAAAAACAGATCTCGCCACTCAGAATTTCACCGATAACATGGAAGAAACGGATCGTCTCAACCTGGTTGCCGACCAGCTTCATAACATCTAACCGAGATTGCTTATGGCATTGGAAGGAATAAACAGCAAGAAGGAGTTGCACAGTTTCATTGCTAAACATCTCTCGCGCTCTCATCCCATCCGATCCCCGGAATTCCTTTTCGGTAGGGAAAAGGAACTGCGCCAGGTCGAGCGGGCTTTATACTCAGACGGGACTCACGTCTTCATTGTAGGGGACCGAGGGGTAGGGAAAACGTCAATCGCTACCATCGCTGCAACAAGCTTCCAAGAAGGATCAAAGGCCCACATTCATATTGACTGCTCCCCCAGGACCACCTTTGCGGGTATCGTCGCCAACATCGCCTACGAAGCTCTTAAACACTCCGGCATCTTCGAGCGAAGTAGTGAATCTGGGCACGGAACGTCTATCTCGCTGATTGGCCTAAACATTGGGAAGAGTTTGAGTGAGGGCGTCCGGCTGGCTGACATTGAAACTGGTATCCGTGATGTCACCGATGCCGTGCGAGTGTTTAAATGGCTTGCAGACAATTACTCCGACCCAACGACCGTAGTTATCGATGAGTTTGATCGTATTCGCGATCCAAATGAGCGCAACCGGTTTGCTGATTTAATTAAGCATTTTGGCAACCAGATGATCCCCGTAAAGCTGATTATCACCGGCATTGCCACCAACGTGACAGACCTTATAGGCGAGCATCCATCCTGTGCCCGACAAATTGATTCGATTGATGTTCCGAAATTGAACTTCGACGATCGCTGGCAGATTATTCGGGAACCGCTTAATAATTTGGACGTAACAATCGGGCGCGAGCTAGAAATCCGCATCGCGTTGATCAGCGACGGTTATCCTTATTACGTGCACCTGTTAACAGAGCGCCTTATATGGGAGCTCAATGATGATCCGAGCCTCGTACACACAGTGAACGAAGATCACTTTCAGACAGCCCTTGGAGAAGCCATCGAGACTTGCTCTGCGGAATACAAAGTGCCTTACGAGAGAGCCGTGAACTCAATCCCGAACATTGAAGAAATCCTCTGGTCGACAGCCGACACTGATTACATGGTCCGCACTGAAGAGGAGATGTTCGCATCGTATCTTGGGATTATGCGTCAGATTTCGCGCTCTCCAGTAAGTCGCGAGGAGTATAAAAAGGGTATTCTGAATTTGGCGAAAGCATCCAATGGTCCAATTCTTCAGCGCGCTCAAAAACGAAAACCGATTTTTGATTATAAAGAGCGAATGTTGCGTGGGTATGTCCGCCTACAGGCTGAATCACATGGCGTTCGGTTATACAACGATTTGCAGAAGGATCCAAAACCCTTGTCAGCGAACGCAGCCAGTAGTCGTTACGGTTACAGGGCAAGCACGATTCCAAAGGAGGTCCGCTTTGCCAACGAACCCGGCCGAAAAGCAGATTAAATTTACCCGTTCGCACATAACAGGTTGAGCACTTTGGTTTCTTGGGGGGATCACCTCTCCTTTTTAATCAACAAAACGCGTGAGTTGACTACTCAAGGCATACAGCGCAGGCGGGCGGCCAGCGACTCGAGATAAGACTCGGTCAAGGCAACCATCTTGATCTGATAACTTCGACATACCGGGCAGTCGGGGGTGTGATCAGGGACGTGATGCCGTCTACAAGACTTACAGAAAATGGCACTGTCTTCGCCGGCGGCCGCGATACTCTGGGCGTCAATCACCGACAACTCAATTTGCTCGTCCAACTCTTTACGACGCTGTTTCTTCTCAGCTTCTCTCTGCAGACTTTCCTGAGACACGTTCTGGGCCAGGCGCACGAAGGTCCGTGCAGACCCCTTGGACCACTCCGTACCAGAGGACTGTTGCTGTCGACGATGAGTCTCCCAAATGTCCGACCCTGACAGCAGGACCTTAAACGATCGGCCTTGCGCAACCTCCGCAAGCAGGCCTCGCTTACGCAGCGCCTTTAAATAGGATAAGACAACGGCGTAGGGCGAACGAATGGCCCGGTTTTCAGCAGGGTCCAGAAACCACACCCCTCGCAACTCATAGGCCTTCTTTTGATTCTCGGGGCGCTTCGAGTGGGCCTGTTTCAGTTGACTCAGCTGCAGGGCCCATGGCCGGACCCCCGCCGCTTTCTCAGCTATGGCCAAGGCCTTGGGCACGGACAACATCTCGCCTGGCGTGTTAGCGAGGATCAACTGTTCAAACACAGCGCTTTGCCACAGCCGTCGATCTTCTTTAAAAACCCACTCCTGGTCGATGGGAAGATTCAGGAAGGATGGCCATTGTCGCGGGTTGAAACCCAAACGCTGCGCGACCGACGCTAGATGCGGCTCTGCGCGTTTGGACATCGTCGCAGACATATTGAGCCAACCGGTGAAATCATTAGCATATTCCAGCCGTTTTAGGGCCCCGAGCCAGGGTGCCCGTTCCAGTTCTCGCTGCTTTTCCTGGGCCTCTTGACGCTCGACCTTAAGCCGGGCTTGTTCTTCCTTTTGCAGCTCAGCGGCTTTTTTACGTTCCAGGCGTTTGATTTCCTTCGGTACCCGAGCCTTTAGGACCGCCTTCGCCGCCTGAACTTCTGGGAGCTCATCAAACAACGAGCATCGATGCCACCAGCGCGAGGCCCGTTGTAGAACCTCCAGCTCAAGTTCAGACGAATCCAACACGGTTTCTTCAGACAGCCGGCTCAGATCGATTTCCATGACGTTATCAATAGCTCCTCCTTTTTCTTCCCCGACCGCATGAGTCACCAGGATTTCAATGTACAGCGGGGCGCCGTTTTTCAGCATCGCCGTTACATCAGGGATAAAACCGCTATCCAGCTTTTTTTCTGACACCGCCGACTCGAATTGAACCTCTCGGGGTTCAAAGCTGACAGTTTCAGAGAGCGTCTCACCAAAGATCAGGGGAAAGGAGAAGGTCACGTCACGCTTGGGCAACCACACCCGACCGGCATCCAATAGGATCTGCTTGCCCATTTTGTGAAGGGCCGTTTCATAGCCTCCCAGGCAGTTCTCGGCGCGGAGGTGCGCAAAAAACAAGCGACCTGACACACTGCGTTTCACGCTCAGTTTGGCGTCGCATTCGGGACAGTGACAACCGCACTGCTTCCCTCTTTCCACGGCATCCGGACGATACAGACGCCCGTCTTTTTCGCCGAAAGGCACGCGGAGTTTGCTATAGGGGCTCGTTTCTGTCTTCACGCGACCATCTTATCCAGTAACAGCAGGGCAGGGCGGTTCAGGTCCGGCAGGGCTTGCATACCAGGGCACTATGATTGAAATTGCCAGAATCCAAAGTATAGAACAACGGTAAATAGCTCCGCCGATCGTGGCGCTGCCCCGGGAGAGTGGTCATTCCTGGCCGATCGATGAACCGATCCTAAGGGCAAAGGCGAACCCGAACGAATCGCTTAACCGGCTCAAAAAAAGTAACATCCCTAAAAACAAGAACTGTATTAAGGAGTAGTTCGCTTGGACGCAATCGCAGAACCTTCCGCCGTCGATGAATTTCTCAGCCGCTGGAAAGGCAATTCGGGAAGTGAGCGTTCAAATTTCCAGTCGTTCATGCGCGACCTGTGCACTCTCCTTGATCTTCCGCGACCAGATCCGGGGGAGGGGGACACTAGAGAGAATTCCTACGTTTTTGAGCGGTTCATTGCCTCTCCGCGGGTCGATGGCAGCACGGATAGCAGATACATCGATTTATACCGGCGAGACTGCTTCGTTCTGGAAGGGAAGCAGACTGGGAAACAGCTGGCCTCCCGCAGCCACCAGAACGCTATCAACGCTGCGGTAGCCCAGGCCGAACGGTACATCCGAGGGCTACCCTTTGAGGAAGTGGAGCACGGCCGTCCACCATTCATTGTCATTGTCGACGTCGGAAACGCTATTTACACCTATTCGGAGTTCACCCGGACAGGCGGAAACTATGTGCCGTTTCCAGATCCCAGACATTTTGAGATCCGCCTGGACGACCTGCACAAGCCAGAAATCCAGCATCGTCTTCGCCAGCTCTGGCTCGATCCGGACAAGCTCGACCCAAGTAAACGCGCGGCTAAGGTAACCCGGGAAGTCAGTACCAAGCTGGCAGAGTTGGCAAAATCCCTGGAGCGGAGCGGCTATGACGTTGAACGGGTCGCCAGTTTCCTCAAGCGCTGTCTGTTCACTATGTTCGCAGAGGACGTGGAGCTGCTGCCAGGAGCCTCGTTCCATGACCTGCTTGTCGACATCAAAGACCGAAATCCGGAGGCATTCCCCCAGGCGGTCAAGGCCCTCTGGGAGATCATGAACGCCGGCGGCTACAGTGAGCGTTTGATGCAGACCGTAAAACGCTTTAACGGGGGTTTGTTCAAAAACATAGATCCCATTCCGCTAAATGCCGGCCAGATCCAGCTGCTCATCGACGCATCGAAAGCCGATTGGCGTTTTGTTGAACCGGCGATCTTCGGGACACTCCTGGAGCGGGCCCTGGATCCCCGGGAGCGCCACAAGTTAGGAGCCCATTACACGCCCCGGGCCTACGTTGAACGCCTGGTAATGCCAACCCTCATTGACCCGCTTCGCGAGCAGTGGGGAGACATCCGAGGCGCGGCAGAGACCCTTTTGCGACAGGGTAAAAATGCCAAGGCGCTCCAGGAGGTCCAGTCCTTTCATTATCAGCTTTGCCAAACTCATGTGTTAGATCCTGCCTGCGGCAGCGCCAACTTTCTCTATGTTGCCCTGGAGCACATGAAGAGACTCGAAGGCGAGGTTCTGGGTTTTATTTCCGAGCTGACGCAAGGGCAGGGGGTCCTGGAGAGCGAGGGGCTGACCGTCGATCCCCACCAGTTCCTTGGGATGGAGCTAAATCCGCGGGCGGCACAGATTGCTGAGCTTGTGCTGTGGATTGGTTATCTACAGTGGCATTACCGGCTCAACGACCGTCTTGACCTGCCTGAACCCATCCTGAGGGACTTCAAAAATATTGAGTGTCGGGACGCCCTGATTGAATACGACAGTCGGGAACCCGAGGTTGATGAGGCCGGGGAGCCTGTGACTATTTGGGATGGCATCAGCATGAAGGTTAGCCCGACGACAGGTGAGCTCATTCCCGATGAAACTGGCCGAGCGATCGTGTACCGGTACCACAATCCACGTCGAGCCGAGTGGCCAAGGGCTGACTATATCGTCGGCAACCCACCGTTTATTGGTGCATCAACGATGCGGCGATCTTTAGGCGATGGTTACGTTGATGCAGTGCGCCAGGTCTTCAAAGGTGTGGTTCCAGATTCCGCCGATTTTGTGATGTATTGGTGGCATACAGCGGCCCAGACTGTGAAAACGGGCAACGCTCAGCGTTTCGGGTTTATTACCACCAATAGCCTGAAGCAGACCTTTAACCGGCGCGTATTAGAGCCGCACTTAAATGACACCAAGAAGCCTCTTTCACTTGTATTCGCAGTACCCGATCATCCTTGGGTAGACGTCAACGATGGAGCTGCCGTTCGTATCGCCATGACAGTGGGTATGGCCGGAGAACATCCGGGGCTGCTTCGCCAGGTTATCAGAGAGACCTCCAGTGAAAACCGGGAGGCTCGTGACGTGCAGTTGAGCCAGCGTGCCGGCAAATTGTTCGCTGACCTCACCACTGGAGCGAACGTAGCCAGCGCCGAGACCCTTGAGGCAAACGAAGGAATAAGCTCTCCGGGGGTCAAGTTGCACGGGTCTGGTTTCATCGTAACACCGGAAGAATCGGTAGACCTGGGGTTAGGGAAGACAAAAGGCCTTGAGCATGTCATTCGTGAATACCGCAATGGTCGCGACCTAACTCAAAAGCCTCGCGGCGTGAAGGTGATCGACCTATTTGGTTTGAAAGCAGAGGAGGTGCGAGAAAAATATCCTACTGTCTACCAGTGGGTGCGAGAAAGGGTGAAGCCGGAACGTGACCAGAACAAGCGTGCCACTTATCGCGATAACTGGTGGCTATTCGGTGAGCCGAGGAAAGATTGGCGTGAAATGTCCCATGGACTTCCACGCTACATTGCAACGGTGGAGACGACCAAACACCGATTATTCACATTTTTGAACGCAGAAATATTGGCAGACAACAAGTTGATTAATATCGCGCTCGATGACTCTAGTCAGCTTGGTGTACTCGAAAGTAGGATTCATGTTGCTTGGTCTTTCAGCACGGGAAGCCGTTTAGGAGTTGGCAACGACCCAGTTTATGTAAAATCACGCTGCTTCGAGACATTCCCATTCCCGACCTTTAATGGTGAACAGAGCACCGTAATTGGTTCTTTCGCAGAAAGCATCGATGCACACCGAAAACGCCAACAACATGAGCATCCGTCACTGACACTGACCGGTATTTACAATGTTCTGGAAAAACTCCGTTCTGGCGACGAACTCACCGACAAAGAAATGACGATACATCAACAAGGCCTTGTTTCTATTCTCCGTGAGCTCCACGATGACCTAGACCATGCTGTTTTTCAGGCATACGGCTGGTCGGACCTTGCCGAAAAGTTGGTAGGTCGCCCAGGCGCCACAACGCCGCTTCCAGATAAACCAGCTGACCAAGCGGAAGCAGAAGAAGAACTGTTAATGCGCCTGGTCGAGCTCAACAAGCAGCGTGCCGAGGAGGAATCACGGGGCATTGTTCGTTGGCTCCGCCCAGAGTACCAGGCGCCCGATGCCGTGCAGACAGAAGTAGACATCGCGCCGAAGGCAGCTGCTGCGAAAACGGAAGCCGTCACCAACAAAGGCAAAGCCTCGTTCCCAAAAGCGATTCCCGATCAGCTTCGGGTGCTCCGAGAGGCTTTAGCCGAGCGCTCTTACACCACCGAAAGCCTGGCTGAACTGTTCAAACGGAAACCCATGAAATCGGTTGAGGAAGGCCTCCAATCGCTATTGGCTGTGGGTGTGGCTGAGTATGAAGCATCGACCGCAACGTGGCATACAACATAAAATATATAAAAATCAATAAGTTATGCGCATAATAAAGATTATGTTAAACGTTACGCACCGTATCTTTTAGTTCACCGGATCAGGGTTGTTTCCGTAGCGTATTCAGTTTCTGAACGAAGTTCAGACCAGCTTAGAAGAAACTCCTCGAATGTTATTGCATAGCCAGCTGCTACTGCCTCCGATAACCTTTTCAAGCTCAGTGACGCATACTTTTTGCTGTGATCAACCACAACCAGGTCGTAACGACTCAAAATTCCTTGTCCGGCTCCTAGCGACAACAGCTCAACACCGAGCCGGCTGTGTAACTCTGAGAATGCCTGACGATAATTCAAAGGCTTAAACACCCTGTCCAACCCGTAGGAGCCTGGCTTTGGCGTAATAACAAAAAGTGAAGCTACATTATTGATTGGCTCCAGAGCCTCAACATTGAGAGAGAACTCTTTAATCTCAACTTCAGGCTGCCATTGCTTTTCTTGGAGTTATAACTGAATCTGGTGTTTGAAGATTTGAAAGAAAGCGGCGTATCTGGTTGATTTGTTGTCGCCAAACAGTCAACCAACCAAGAGTACACCGCCATGGGAAAGAGTAACGTTGTCGGGATATCAGGTCGAGAGGAATCGGTTGATCCTTTGACCGAGTTGCTGCGTCGAGGCGCACGGGAGTTGATTCATCAGGCAGTCGAAGCTGAGTTGTCTGAGTTCATGGACACCGTTGGAGGGCGTAAGCTGGAGGATGGTCGAGCGGCCGTGGTTCGCAATGGGTATCAACCTGAGCGAGCCATTCAAACGGGGGTTGGCCCGATCACCGTCAAAGTACCGAAGGTGCGAGCAAAAGATGGTCACCCGGTGACCTTCCGGTCGGCCTTGGTTCCGCCGTATGTCCGCAAGACCCGCTCGCTGGAAGCGGCGTTGCCCTGGCTGTACCTCAAAGGGGTGTCGACTGGTGAGATGGAGAGTGCGCTGGAGATTCTGGTGGGCCCGGAGGCCAAGGGCTTGTCGGCCAGCACCGTCGCCCGACTGAAACGTCAGTGGGCCCAGGAGTATGACGCCTGGCGCCAATGTCGATTAGACCGGGACCGTTGGGTGTACCTGTGGGCGGACGGCATCTACAGCGGTTTGCGGGCCGAGGATGCCAAGCTGTGCGCCCTGGTCGTGATCGGTGTGAATGACCGCGGCGAGAAGCGCTTCTTGGCGATTGAGGACGGTGTCCGCGAGTCCACACAGAGCTGGCGTGAAGTGTTGCTGGATCTCAAGGCGCGAGGCTTGAATGCGCCCAGCCTGGCCATTGGCGATGGCGCCATGGGCTTCTGGGCGGCACTCGAGGAAGTATACGGCGAAACACGTCAGCAACGGTGTTGGATGCATAAGACCGGCAATGTGCTGAACTGCGTGCCCAAGTCGGTCCAGTCCAAGATGAAGACGGCCCTGCACGACATCTGGCAGGCGGAGACCAAGGAGGACGCCGAAACCGCCTTCGATCGGTTCGAGAAGCGATTTGAAGCCAAATACCCAAAGGCCGTCCAGTGCCTGCAAAAGGATCGCGAAGAACTGTTGGCCTTTTATGATTTCCCGGCCCAGCACTGGCAGAGCTTGAGGACGACCAATCCGATTGAGTCGACCTTCGGCACCATCCGCCACCGGACCAAGAGAACAAAGGGCTGCCTGAGTCGGGACGGCATGTTGCAGATGATGTTCAAGCTCGGGGAGTGTGCGCAGAAAAACTGGCGCCGTCAGCGCGGCTTCCACTATCTGGGCAAGGTCATCACTGGGGTTAAATTCAGAGACGGAATCGAGGTGGATACAGACAATCAGGATGTTGCTTGATCAAGTCTCTGAACACCAGATTTGACGATAGCTCCTTTTCTTGCCTTTGTAACTCGTAGCAAAGAACGGCCATATGATGAGAACCACCTGCGTTTGACCAGTAGAAACGTCGATGCCAATTATCAGTGGTCAAGCTGATCCCTTCATGAAGTCGGAGTTCAGACCAGGCTAGACATGCAGAAACAATATCTCCCCCGCTCTTTCCCTCCAGATCTTTCAAGTCATTAATCAACTCTCCCAGCTCTGCCATGGTGTCACATCCCGCTCGATCGGGCCTATACCGAGCTTTACTCGCAGAACATCCATGCAGCGTGGCCATCGGGAAAGTTGCTGTGTACAGCCGGTCTTTGACCAATGCCTTCAGGCTTCGCTCGACAAGAACCCGAACGTTTTCGCTAAGTCCCGGCAAGTAGCCTGAAAACTCAACATCTCTGAGTCTTTCCAGCTCACACCGGGTATCTTCAAGAATGGTCGGAGTTGGCACTTCAGATGGGTGCAACAGGGGGTGGCCAGCGAGCCGCAGCTCAATTTCTAACTGTGCACGCTCGCTTAGCAGATTCCAAATCAGCCTCTGTAGGTACGGTCTCAATCGGTCCATGCCAATCATTATTCGTCGTTCTCAAACTTCATTACGACTCTACCAAAGTTTTTACGGTGCCCATCGGAAGGTAGAGTGAACGGCGAGCTCCAAATTCGAGTGTCATTGGCTGAAACCCATACTTCCGGAAAAAACTATCACTTTCGTCGGTAAGAGGATCAACCACCACTGCGATCCCAATTTCACTGAACGTGAAGATCTTATAAGCGCGATCCAGAGCTTCCAGAAGCAGAGATTCGCCTAATCGAGCCTCTGTTCCTTGATACTGTTGGTCGACCCCTAACCACGCCAGTTTGATAACGGATAGCGGGTAGGCCGGAAACTTTTTGGGAGGTACCCCTGATGGGAGTTCATCTCGCTTAACAACACTCTGCGTCAAAGTGAAGTAACCAGCTATCGGGGTAAGGGATTCCTCATCAGTGGCAGGCTCTAGGACAGCAACCCAGGTTTGACTAACCCCGGCATCCATGTGCTTTCGAGCACTCTCTTTAAGGAATTTATTGACGGGCGGCAGGCCACAGTCGAAAGCCTGCCGGTTATGCTGTTTCTTGTCTAGTTGTTGAAAATTTAATGTCACCGTTTTGAATCCTCTGTTTACGGCGACGCTGTGCAGCCAGCAATGCAGTATTAGGTGCGGGTGGTGCCTCACAGGCTGACACAAACGCATCATACGACTGACTGCTGACGGAGATTACTTCGCATTCCTCGATCACCTTAGCCGCCTTTTCCCGAACTGCCTGGATGACAAACTCAGAAAGGCTACGACTACCGACCAACGCAGAAGCTCGCGTCGCCAAGTCTTTTATTGCGGGATCTACTCTGAGATCCATTCTTGCATTTTGATTTTTCACCTTATCTCCCCCTCGCCTTTCATAGAGCTCAGGTTTTCGGTTGGATAATTTCATAATATAAGTGTACGGAATATCACCGTACAACTAAAGCTTACAGCAAAGCAAAGAATTGTCAACGCCTTTTATTGACAAGGAAAAATAGATCGGATAGGGCCTCTAATCTGTGAGAGCCCCCGCAAGAAACACATAATTCGTGGGGGTTATTAGGGTGGCGCACCCCCCCCTAATAACCCCCTGGAGCACGGTGAGCACAGCGAGCACGCAGAACATGAGGACAGAGAGCACGCTCCGACGTTGCTGATGTATTGTTTTATATAGTTTTTTCAAAAAAACGTTGAAGTATATAACCAAGATTCAGTGTTACCAATATGAATGAGATAGTGCTATGTAGGAATACTTAATAGTGTTTTCACACTACTGAATAGTGGATAGATGATGCGTTCAATCACTCGTTGTTCTTTCTAGTGATCTTTTCAACAATAGACCCAACTGACCACAACACAGGCTTTAGAACACTATGGCAAACACCAAGCAAACACGGACACGAAGGCTCAAGATGGCCGAGCGGGCACAGCAACAGATGGACGTACTGTTTCCTGACATGCCCACAGAATGGATCTGGCATCGCACCAGAAATGATGGTTACAGCACCATTCCCCGAACCTTGCCGATTGCGATGCAGGTGATCAACAACCTAACCAAAGGAAAGCCCGCTGGGCACACGCTTTTTTGTCTTTGGGCGAGGTCACCCGATCACCCTCTAGTGACCATTGAGAACCCCGCCACCTTTGCCCATGAAGCAGCATTCACCGGCGAACGAGCCGTTCATACTTGGCGGAAAAAAATGAAGGAACTGACTGACCTTAATTTCATCCTCCCTCGGAAAGGCCCATCCGGTGACTACCACTATGTACTGTTAGCAAATCCAAACACGGCAGTCGAATGGCTAAGGGCTAATGGTCGTGTTCAGGATGAACTCTATGCGCGATTCAAAGATCGTGTGATTGATATAGGTGCCTACGGCGACATCGAGGCTGCCCACGCGCTTTGGGCCCAACAGAAAGCCAAGGAGGCAGAAGAGGCGAAAAAGAATAACGACGAACCAGCACCCACTAAGAAATCGAAGCCCCGTAAAAGCCAGAGCGACAAAGGTCAGAAATAGCGGAGTGACCAGCGCAGATCAAGGAATAAAGCGATGAGCCAGAACACCAACAAAGCAATCAAACCGGCGCCCAGCAAACGCCGGTATAAACATCAGCCATGGCCCCCGGCCCTGGTCTTCAATCTGTTCCTGTTTTGGGGTGGGTTGGTCTCGCTAGGTTTGCTCGCAGCAATTCTGGGCCCCTCCTATTGGCTCTCGGTGCCCTCAACAGTTATTGGAGTGGCTCTCATTCCTGGAGTCAAGAACGCCTGGAATGCTGTGGCTTAATCCCCTGTTCATCCACAAATCCGAGAAGGCGTGTATATATGGAAAGCTTTACCTATTCCGAGTCAATGCTGTTCGATTTATATAGTCCTTCCTGGCCCGCTCGATATCCTCTTGACTCAACGTCAGCTTGATCGCCCCCTTCGGTGACAAGGTGGAACAAAGCTTCCCTCCGGGCATTAGAGAAATCGGAGCATTTGCGTTGGAGGATACGTTACCGCGTAGAAACTCTTCAATTTGGCTTTCTGGTATGTGCAACGAAACCCCATTTATTACCATCAACCGATACGTCCCTGACTCATCCAGCCCGCCAAATAAAATCTCTGTCGCCATAAAAACTTCCTACCTAGGTTTTTGAGCCCCTGCCAAACCTTGAATGACTCACCACATGTCGACGCGCCCATTCAAAAATCATTTCGCGACCGGAATGATCGGGAACCTCACTATCGGTATAGGCATCAAAGGCTTGCAGCCATGCCAGGGTGATAGGTTTCCGTACGGAAATTTCAAAAGGTTTTAGCTCGCTGACAAGTTAGCGCAGTCTCTAACCTACTTCCGTGTTGGTATAGACTGGTCAAAGCGCCTGATCGGTATTTATCAATTCATTTGCTGCGGAACTTCTCTATCTTGTGAGCTCAGAAACCAATAACCGTCCTGCCTTGAGCAAGCTTCGGGTGCCCTTCGGTGAAAAAGACGGCCGCTTGTACCGTCCAGAGACTGTGGACCGGGGCAAAAAGTGTGGCTGCTACTGTCCGGAGTGCAAGGTGCGACTGATTGCCAAATGCAGTGTTGCTGGTCGCTTCTATTTTGCCCATCATCGCGGTGCAGAGTGCCCTGGAGGATACGAAACCGCCCTGCACAAGATGGCCAAGCAGATCCTGCTGGATGCCGGTCGAGTGTGGTTGCCGGAGCGGGATGTGGTGCTTTCCTTCCCCCTGGTGTTCGGCGAAACACTATCCAAAACACTGCACTTCGAAACGCGCGAGGTCCGTTTTGTATCGGCCGTATCTGAGAGGCGGTTGGAGAATGGTCTGACGCCTGACGTGACTGCCCTTCTGAAGAACGATGCCGAGTTGCATATTGAGGTCCTAGTTACGCACGCCGTCGAGGAAAACAAGAGCCTGGCGATTGATAACACCATAGAGATTGACTTGAGTTGGCTGTCGGAGGAGACGGTGCTGGATTCGGTCGCGCTTGAGGCTGAGGTGCTGAGGTCAGCCCGGCGTTGGTGGCACCGGTGCTCTTTGATCGATGAGCTTCCGAGAGTTCAGGCTGTGCGGGAAGCATTGGAAGCCAAGGTTCCTGGCGAGATCAAACGTCTGGAGCGGCAGCGGGAACGGGAAGAGGCGGCCAAACGCAAGAAGGAGCGTGCGGCTCAGCAGAAGGAGGAGCGTAGACAGGCTCAGATTCGAAATAAAGCGGAAGCTCGGGAGCCGTTTGAAATTGCTTTAAGAAATCTGGAGCAAGTGGAGTCTACGGGCTGGCTGACTATGGGAGACCGATTAGCCGAACGTGCAAAGCCCCAGCTGGAGGTGGTTGCTCGACGACTGGGATTCGAGCCAGGGAAATGGCCAACGTTCATGGATATTAATGTTCGCCAGGAGTGGGTTTTCAAGGAGGATCGGCGGCTTTGGCAAGGCGCTGTGTTTGAACCTCTGATTCTGGAGAAGCAGCCAGGCTATATTTTCTCGGTTGCACAGGCACTGGCCTTTGCAGAAAATGCCGCCGGCGTTCGTGAATGGGCTTTGAAACTGAGCCAACTCAAACAGGCCCATCTGAGGCAGCCTTACAACCAACGCAAAGATTACGAGCTACGTGGGGTGTGGTTTTTGACCTCTTCCGAGAATCACGCCATTCGGTCGCCATACGCGGTGGTTTTGTCGTATCTCAAGAAACTGTGTAAGCATGGCGTGCTTGCCGAAGAGCGTCCGGCCAAGACATTTCGGGTCCTGGCTTCCAGTGCGGATATCTGGATGGCTCACGAGAAGGAACAGAGGCACGTTAAGGCTAAGGCGCTCCGGGCGGAAAGAGGTCGAGCGACGTTAAAAGCGCTGCTGGGCGACGTGTTTCCAGAGGATGAGAAGTATCAGGTAGTCGAACAGGAAAGACGGGAGCACAGAGAGGCTGTTACTCAGCGGCTCGATTGTTCAGTCAATGATGCAAATGCTATTGCCGCTTCCGGTCACGATACTGCTTTATTCTGTCGAAGTTGTAAGCGGCACCATTTGCCCGCTCCCATAAAGGAGTGCCCTGTTTGCTACAGTCACCGGGTTCGGCTAGTGGAGTTGACGCAGGACTACCTTCACACCCTACTGCACCGTCTCAAGTGTATGCCTTGATTGGACTTCGGTAGAAGCCGTCGATCGACATTGACAAATGACGGCCAAAAAGGTAATAATTTCCCATGATGAGGAAGTTGCACCCAAGCCCGAGACTCCAAGAGTAATCGGGCTTTTTTGTGCCTGTCTCATCCTCACCAAGCCGCTTCATTGCGGCTTTTTTTGTGCCTTCAGGAATCTAACGAACGCTATGTTCCGGTTCTCATGGCAGCGTCGGATTGAAACCAGGTCTGGCAACAGACGCAAGATCGAAGAACGAAAGATATCTGCGGATATTTCCACTCGTTTTATCGCTTTTGTAATTGTTATCCTCCACTCCTGGTCCCCGAGCTCAGTCGTTCAATTTGCTGAGCTTTTGGAGTCGATCCGCACCATCCTGCCCTACTAATTTTTTGAGACCCACGGCAAGCGTACATGCTATTCGCCAGTAGTGTTTCAAAAACAGTTGTTTTTGCAACACTCCAAGATCACCCAGAACTGGAAACCCGAAATCACTCCCAGACGTTGCAAATCCCTATTGCAAAACCTATGATGCAAAAACCCTGTTGTAATAGGTGATCCATGCTCATAGGTTATGCCCGTGTCAGCACCACTGACCAGAATCCTGAACTTCAGATCGATGAACTTGAGGAATCCGGCTGCGAGCAGATATACCAGGACAAAATCAGTGGCTCGATTAGAGACCGTCCTGAATTAACAGCCTGCTTAAAAACTCTTCGCAAAGGTGACACTCTCATTATCTGGAGACTGGACCGACTGGCTCGATCGCTTCGAGATCTAATCGAAATTGTGGAAGACCTGAAAGCCCGAGGTGTCGGAGTCCGTTCCCTCCACGATCCCATTGATACGACATCCGCCACAGGTAACCTGGTCTTTCAGATTTTCGGTGCACTCTCAGAATTCGAACGACGTTTAGTTCAGGAACGAGTAAAGGCAGGCCTAAAAGCGGCAAAAAGACGGGGTCGCACTGGTGGCCGTCCACCAAAGTTGACAAAGGACCAGGTAAGGCAAGCTCGCATCCTTATTGATGGCGGAGAAAGCCTGTCATCTGTCGCAGGTTACTTTAAGGTCGATAGGACTACTCTCTATAGGCACTTAAAGAAATGACTGCTCTAAGGTGGGAGACCGGCAGCCGCTACTACAGGGTTAAAGTGCAGAAAGATCTTTTTGGGAGACTTGCCGTTCTGTGTATCTGGGGCGGCAAAAACACCAAACGCGGGAACTTCAAGCTAATCCAATGCCAGGATTACGCCGAACTTCGCCAAACCGTTCGTAAGATAGCAAAAACGCGAAAGCGCAACGGCTACGCTTTCAGTTTGAAATCCTTATAAAAAATTTGGCAGTGTTTTATTCTTTCGGCCACCCTTCCTCCAAACGCCAGCTCATTCGATTCGATTTCAGCGGCTAAATGATGAACTAGCCCCGAGTTCTCATGAGGGCTAGCTTTTTATTTAAAGTTTCTAACTGGCCATTAGTTTTCAGGAAAACAGCGTTGTTGCGCCCCCTCCTCCCATCTACCAGTTCTCGTGGCGAGTTAATTAACGGATTATGGAAGCCCGACAATCTCACGATACCGATCAAGCACATAACGGTCCGCATTGTTAAGGCTCGAACCAAATTGCCCGAATATGATGGGAATACAATCATGGGCTAATTCAGCAAAATTACTCCTTTGGTGAGAATAATTACCCTTCAAAAAGCTGATACAGCAGGTGTAAAGCAACAGAGAAATTTCGTTCGGCTCATCTGCAAGTCTCACTCCGTCAAAGAAATCTGGATCATACTCCCACGCCCAGTGGACCATATCTAAACTACTAATACCGACACAATCAGCTCGACTATCAATATGGCATCGAAGAATGAACCGCAACTGCTGTTTTTTTTTGAAACGGTGGAACATCTTCATAAGGTTCCCTCATTAAGGTCTATTTTTTGGGCCTCTTATACCAAGGAAACTGACCCCATTAAGCTTTGAGCTATCAGGCGCCGCTGGATACCCGCCTTCGGGAAAAGGAGCTACATAAAGCCATTCTAAGACGTATCAGGTATGAGGCTTTCCGCCAAAACTGGATTTGTAGGCCCCTTTAAGTCCCGTCTCAACGTCCGCTCCGGTACTAAAAAACAACCCTCATTGTATAAAGCAACTACCCTACGCACAGCAGTTATCTGATAGACAGCATTATTAACATCAGGTTGCGTTGAGTCTAGACGCCTCTTTTCGGTCAGAAAATCCACGACATTTCGGTTGGTCGATGAAAGCAGATGTTTGTGTTTGGCGACGGTCTGACGGGAAAGCCCCGCGGCCTGAGCGACCGCTGCCTGGGTAAGAGTCGTTCCTTGAGCTTTCAGGTTCGATACAGCGGCCTGAATTCTTTCCTGGGTCCTTTTGGTTCTTGCCTTGTGCGTGTATTTCGCGGCGAGGCGCTGCTTCTCAGAAAGCGGCATTGAAGGATCCAGGAGCATGGTGCCGCGGGCACAGTCGGCCGATCCGTAATACTTTGCCCATGTCCAACGGGTGATGGATTTCACCGTCGCCCGTACCTGGCTCAGACGAAGCTTACTGGATTTGTAGTGGCGCCCAGAGAACCTATTCTTACTCCGGGCATACTGCTCTACCCTTCGAACAAAAGACCCTTCAGAGCCATTTTCACGTTCGTCCCGCACGATCGCATAGGCGAAAAAACGGACCTGCTCGAACAGTGTGCAATGTCGGGAATGACTGACGGTTTCCAGATCAGGAACGCCACGCCAGGGCGGGAGGTACTCAAGTTCGCTGGCCGGCTCTAATTCCCCAAGAGTGTATTCAGCGTTGTGGAGCTCCGTGGTTTGCCACCATGGGTGACCAGGCGTTTTCGCAACCGGGCCGCTGTAGGCCAGATCGGCTCCCATCTTCCGCGCCATCGATTGGTAAACCGCTTTCATGAAATCGATAGGTTTCTGGCGCGCATTAGGACCGGTCAGCACTGGTGCGATGGCGTAAAAGAGGTGGGCGCTACTGGTTTTTGGATTACGAACAATCAGGTTGGGGGGAGGTAAAGCTGCGTCTTCCCAGACCATCGGGTTTGTATGGTCCAGATCAAAAACCAACCATGAGACAACGTTTTTCCGATTGACCTGGATGTAAGGCCAGTTGATCGCGTTGGCTCTGGGCTTCACGAAGGCCGCCGTTTTGTTATCGGAGCATCGACAGAGATACGGTGCCTCGTCAAAGACACGCATCAAGGAAGAGCCAGGCTGAGAAAAAGCCTCGTTATCGGGCCTTTTTTCAGGTGATGTCGCCACGCTGAATTCCCCTTTCCATGGGTGAATAGAGCGTGTAGAGAGGGATTGCCGTCATTCTCTACCCTTATTTCTTGCAAAAGGGAGCTATGACGCGCTAATATGAAGGCTGTAAGTGTTGACCTTCGTAGCGCGGAGCTCGCACGTCAGGCACTCAAGTTGCAGCTTGGTGCCCATTTTTTCCGAAAAGGCCCGATTTACCAGATCGGGCCTTTTCTTTTGCCCTTTAGAAAATCATTTGCAGTTCCTGTTGAGGCTTCATTTCCGTCTGTATCAAGCGAGGGATGCGTGAGACATCTGAACCCGATGTCTCATTCTGCCAACGGTCGTAATCCGCTTGCATCTCTAGCCACTTCACCGCAGGAATTCCAAATCCTGCCTCCAAACGCAAAGCCAGATCGACTGTAATATCCGCTTCACCTTTCATCACGCGATAAAGCGTCATTCTGCCGATATGAAGCGATTCGGCGGTCTGGCGCTTGCTCAATTCATGACGCTCAACTTCGTGTTTCAAATGGATCCCTGGATGGATCGGGGCGGCGCTACTCGTCACTGCGGTTCCTCCGATGACAACCTACCAATCGAGTGTATCACAAGCGATACGCTCGGCAAGCGTGTCTCAGTGAAAGCAACTTGATGAAGTTGTGCAGCAACTCAGTGACGGCGCAGAGCAACTCATTGACGGTGGCTGGCAACCGAATGACGGTGTTTATGCGCTGATCCGGGAGTCTTCAAGCCAGTGGTTTGCGCAGACTTCCAAAGCCCACTCCCTTACCACACTGCGCGGTAAGTTCCCGCCTTCACCTGGCATAGTGGAGAGCACTTCGTCCACAAACAGTCTGTGCAGACTCACTGCAACGGTCGAGCAATGGCCCATTGATAGTTCTATTTCTTCACCAGGAAACACCATCGCCAATATATTGAGGGCGATTGCCCTCAAAACGTCTTCGCGGCGTCCTGGCGTGTGGAAATAAACAGAAGGCTCTAAAGAGACCGTTTGGTAGAAGTTGGTGGTGAAAGCCCCCGACGCCTCATCCCTGAGACACACAAACACCGGCAGCTCTTCTGCGAGTCCATCTATCATTGTGATTGTCATGCTAATTCCCCGGCTATACATCCTTATATAGCGGGGAGTCTATGTTACCGAATGTAAAGTGTCTGTAGTAATTAACAGGCAAACCATGTCGTAAAAAACCTACAAATGCGTGTCTCGGTACCGCCTGCCGAGCATCACGATCGCATTCCGAGAATTGACATCCAATTTCTCGCAAAGCCGCGTCACGTAGGAGCTTACGGTTTGCTGCTTCAGACCAAGGTAAGCGCATATTTCCTTATTCGTCATCCCGTCCCAGATCAGGTTTAGCGTCTGGCTCTCTCGACGTGACAGAGAATTCAGTTGAAGCGCATCCGCAGGCCTCGGGCTTGAAAGAATCGCACCGCTGCCACCCCGGCCGATGCGCGTAATCAAATGCACAGCGGCATCAATTCCTTGGTACAGATCAATATAGCCAGCGCAGCCCTTGGCAATCAGGACCTCTGGCGCCGAAACCAACCCGATAACCACAGTCGACGCATTCGGAAAGTTGGATTGAATGGTGCCTATGTCCCGATAGCCAGACTTTTTTAGCAGCTCTGCATCTACGACAATCAATTCAGGAACAGCGATGCTTTCCCATAGCGCAGCCAGATTGTCGACGCGATTAACCACATAAAGGTCGGGTACCTGGCTGAGGCTAAGGGCAATGGCTTCTGCAATCAGTCGGTGCGGGTGCACGATGGTAATGCTTATGTAACTCATAGCAGCCCCCCGAGATAGGAGCCACAGAAAAGCTCGCCAGCGAAATGATCCCGATCAGGGTCCAGACGCAAAGCGCCACCGATCCGCTTCACCTCGTTCGCAACCAGGAGAAGAAGAGCATTCTTGCGGATCGTAAGATCATCCCGATCACCTAAGGGATCGAGAATGCTATCGCCAAATGGATACCCGGCATCAAAATAGAGGGTAACCCCCTCGTTCGTCTCGCCATGACGGTAAAAGCTACTGCCCTTTCCTTTACCGCAAGCCCTTATTAACAACCACCAATAAAACAGCAGGCGTTTACTCGATGACTCAACCTCAGAGCCCAGGGCAACAAGGCTTTCAACGGTTGAGAGAAAATCCAGCGCAAGCGCTCGCTCTTGCGAAGGTTCAATCAATAACAGATCGGACCAATCATAAGACCTTGAATCGCTTGTTGACGCGATGGCTCGAAAAAACTCGGACTCTGCCCCCTCCTCCATCTGGAGCATAGAGCAAACTTTGGCGACATCCTCGCGGCGACTTTCTTGCAAAATCTGCCATCGGTATTCAGCTTCTGATGCTCGTTTTTCAGCGAGCGACCGATCTTCCAAATGTCGATCATAGGCACGGCGGATAAGGGCGCGTACCTCATCTGGATCCCATGGTTTGTCCAAATAACCATCGATGCCCGCTTCATTCACGCAACTCTGAAGCGGTGCCACGTCGGCATAAGCCGTTGTCACCAGCCGCCCCATGGCAGGAAACCGGTTGCCGACAACTTTTAAAACTTCATGCCCCGCCATGCCTGGCATTCTCTGATCACTGATCAACACATCGATACATTCGCCGCGATCAAGCGCGCTCAGTAGTTCCACTCCACCGAGAAAGGTTTTGATCTCAAAATCTTCGCCAAACTCCCACCGGAACGTCTTGAGGGTTCGTGGCTCATCATCAACCAGGCCTACACGAATTAGGGGGGTGTTCATAATGAAGTGCCCTCCATCCGCGCCTGCGCCCTGAGTAATGCGACCTGACGGAATACTTCTCGAAGAGCGCCCGGCAACCCCTCCAAGTCAGATATTCGAGTCACGCCAAAATCATTTACGGCATGCTTAATATCGATGGCGCGAGGGTTCTCTGCCAACAGGATTCTTGGATAGCCGCTCGGGGGCATGGACCGGCTAAACAGCCAGGTTTCGCGAGGCTCATGAATGATCAAGATCACTCCGGGAGGGACCGACTCTAAAGGGTCAGCATAGGAGTGGAAAATAATGCTCTCGCCTGGAAGAAGACGACTAATCACGTCAGGTTGACCTGAAATACAGTGAAGCACGCACAATCCTTGTGGTGTGAAGGAGTTTATATCGAAATCATTCTTATAAATTTGTAACCTTAAATCTGCTGACCAGTGCCCGTTTTCGCGATATGTCGTCCGAAATTGTGGCTCCGTGCCCGGAAACTCGAAAGGATTTCTTGTATCTTCGAAAGAAAGGAATTTTGGATAGGTAAGGATATGTCAGCACAGCCTCCCCGGCACGTCGATTCAGGCGAGTTCGAATGCTTGGTGTTCAACGAAAATTCACCGGGCACCCCTGTTGTGCTGATCCACGGATTGCTTTGTTCAATCTATTTCTGGTGGCCCGACCACCTTTCTGTATTTGGACGCCGCCCAATTTACATCATCGGCTTGCCGGGCCATTACCCTGCAACTGCCCTGGATTCATCCTCAAAACTCTCAGCTGAGAGTTTGGCAAGCGCTGTTATTCAGCAGGTGAATCACCTGCTAGGCCCCTCTTCGCGGTTTATTCTTGTTGGGCATTCAACCGGTGCTCAGGCGGCGATCGCCGCCGCGGCCGTCTGTCCGGAAAGAGTGGAAGGGCTTGTTTCTATTGGGGGCGCCATTACAGGCAAAGAAGAGGGCGGCATCTATGCGGCTTTTCAATGGATGGCGAACAAATTGGGCGCTTTCGGCCGTGCACTTATTTCGCCTGCATTACGGGCCAGCTCGTTAAGCATGGGCGTACACAAGTTGTTTGTCGGTGACGTAATGGCTGAGCCGAAAAAAATCATCAACCGACCCGACTTTCAGAATTATCTGCTCTATTACTTTCCTGCGCTCCAAAAGATTAGCGGCTCATCCATGGGAATCTACTTCAGGGATCTAGTGAACATGGACCTGAGTGACACCATCCCTGAAATCCGGTGCCCGGCATTGGTTATGTGTGGCAATCGGGATCCTTATGTCGCTGTTGAACGAACTAAAGAGCTGGCCAAGCTATTTCCCGATGGCAGCTTGGCGTTAATTGAAAACAGCGGACATATGCCAATGTTTGAGAACTGGCCGCAGTATCAGGCCTCGATGGAAACCTTTATGGCCAAGGTGGGCCAACCCCATGCTGAAACCTCTCACGCGTAGCCTGGCCCGGTTCAGCCCTGCCTTTGGTGATCTATCGCACCTGGAACATTATCGCCCCGCCTACAAACAAAAAAATCTGGCTGACCGTGCTTACTTGAATCAAATTGGGTGCGTGATTTCCATCGTTATCGTCACCCTTGGCATTCCGCTGGATTACGTCGTCTACCCTGAGCATTTCGCACAGTTCGCTATTTTGCGGATCGCTGAAGATCTGTTTCTGCTTTCAATGTATTTCATTACCACCCTTCAGAGGGTCAAACCGTATCTGTATCTGGTCACTGCGGCGTTTACGTCTTCGGTCATCATGACCGTGGTGATCATCATCTACAAAACAGATGGTGCGACTTCAACCTACTATGCCGGCATTAACCTAGTACTACTGGGAGTTGGGTTTATGCTTGGCCTATCGTTTAAAGAAGCCCTTTTTTACACTTTCCTCACACTGGCAAGTTATTTAGCCGTCAGCGTGGTATCAGGCATCCCCGAGGGCGCCTGGCGCATTGTGGTGAATAATTCTTACTTCATCTTTCTCACCGGTGTTGTGGCGAACATCGCTGCCTACTTCTCCGAGCGTGAGCGTTTCTACACCTTCTGCCAGGAACAGGAGATCCAGCGCAAAAACTCCGAATTGAAAGAAATGGACCGACTGAAGTCTGAATTTTTGGCAAACGTTTCTCACGAACTCCGCACACCATTGACCGTCATCGTTGGGCCGGCCCAACAGTTGCTGGAGAAAGAAAACCGCCTCCCAGACTCGGTTCGAGAGGTAATGGAAACGGTCATCCGGAATGGCAGTCGCTTGATCAAACTGGTCAACGATATGCTTGAGTTGATGAGCTTTGAGGTCGGTAAGCGAGAGGTTACCAAGACCTCAGTGGCGCTAGATCGTATCGTGAATAACTGTGCTGACCAGTTGAGATCTCTTTTCAAAGGCAAGGAATTTCGCGAACTGGACCTGGTCATTACCGAGGATTCGGTGCCAGTCATGGGCAACGAAATTCAGCTTGAGCGCGTATGTTTCAACCTGATTCAGAACGCCTATAAATTCAGCCCCGAGGAAGGAGGTCGCGTTTTAGTTTCGCTCGAAGTCATCAGTAACAGAGCGATTCTGACCGTAACCGATAACGGTATTGGGATTGCACCAGAGCACCACGAGGTTATTTTTGAGCGGTATCGTCAGGCCGATGGCTCTCAGACTCGCCGGTACCACGGCACCGGCATTGGACTGGCACTCGTAAAGGAGATCGTTGCGGCACACGGCGGCGAGGTCTCAGTGCAAAGCAAAACCGGGCAAGGCGCAACCTTCCAGATCGTTTTACCTTTAACTGAGCAACCTTTGGCGATATTGGAGCCTGCAACCAGCAATGCGCCGGCAGATATCTTTCGTTCAGCCGAGGCCAATTACCTGAGCAACTTTTCTATTGCTCGGCCCAAAACCCGGGATGGCAAGAAACCATTGTGCCTGGTTGTCGATGATGAGCCAGACATGGCGAACTACATAAGCACCGTCCTTGCGCCCGATTTTAATGTTTTCGTTGCGCCAAGCGCGCAAAAGGCACAGGAGTTAGTGAGGGATCTGAAACCGGACTGCGTCGTGACCGATCAGATGCTTCCTGGTATGTCAGGGACGGAATTCGTTGCTTGGGTAAGACGTCAGCCCAGAATGAATGCCATACCTGTTCTTATGCTCACTGCTAAAAATGATCCTGCTACGAAAGCTGCGGCAGAGCGGGCCGGCGTGGACGACTATCTTCTTAAGCCCTTTGATGCGGCTCAACTGACTCAAGCCCTTCATCAACTCTATCGCTCCTATAAAGAGCAGGCAGAACCCAAACCGGCTCTCGTTCTGGTAGAAGATGAACGAGATATGGCCCACATGCTTATAAAGCAACTTGAGTCTGCGTTTGAGGTCACCTGGATTGAAAACGGCAATGAGGCGGTCAGCGTTATCCAGTCAAAAAGACCCGCCGCCGTGCTGCTTGATCACATGCTTCCGGAGAAAGATGGCATAGAGATACTCAGGGAACTCAAAGCCGATCCTGAGCTGCGAACAACGCCAATTATTCTAGTAACTGCAAACATGCAGGACACCGTAAAACAAGAGGCGCTGGCCCTTGGCGTAGACGATTTCATCTCAAAGCCTTTTTCATGGCCCGAATTGAACGCACGTTTGTTTAACCTGGTAAAGCGTCATCAGCTGGAAGAGAGCCTGGCTTTCCGAACGGAAGAAATTGAACAGGCCATGGCCGATCTGAAATCAAGCGAGGCAAAGCTCATCCAATCGGAACGTTGGCGCACCCTGCATCACTTTGCCGGAGCATTGATTCACGAGATCGGAAATCCGCTGAATTACGCTCTTTCAGCGGCTCGCATTGCCTCAAACCATTCCGATGAATCTGTTAGAACAGAAGCTCTGGCTGACGCTCAGGAAGGGCTGCAGCGTATCCAGGCGATGGTGCGTGAGCTAAAAGATTTCCTATCCCCGACCGCAGCCCCCTCCCGGGAACTAAAACCTGTTTCTTTAAAATTGGCTGTGGAGCGGGCCGCCAGGCTCAATGGTGAGCGGCTTTCGAAGGTATCGTTCGTTACTCATGAAATCGACGTTGAGGTCCTGGGCTCTTCCACTGCTCTGGTCCATGTGTTCAGCAACCTTATTGATAATGCCCTGGACGCCCTCCTGGAAGGCCATGTAAAGGATCCGCGAATTACAGTGGACGGCATACTGGATAAATCAGGTCAGTTCTTCGTTGTGAGCGTGTCAGACAATGGCCCCGGCGTTGCCTCTGAAATACAGGCTCAAGTCTTCGAGCCGTTCATTCATTCCAACAAATCCACCGGGCTGGGTCTGGGCCTGTCGATCTGTAAAACCTTGGCGGAAAAAATGAACGGGCATTTGGTGCTTGAACCCTCAAGCACGGGTGCGATTTTCAAGGTCACTCTGCCTGTTGCACTGACACACCAACAGGCTGAGCCGACTCTGACCCCCTCGGATGAAGTCGTTTGAAACGACCTACTTCGTTTTCACCCCTCTCGACTGCATACCAGAAACAAATATTTTCATATAAAATTAAACAATCTCGTAAATAACTATTATTCTTCCTGAAAGAAGGCTGAATTCCTTTTCTAACAATTTGCAACACCGGACGCCGCCAATGATGCCGCTGCGCCGGTGTGCAAAGCATGAGGCAGTAAATGACCACCGCAAAAAAGGCAGAACGTACACTACAACAAGTGAAAATGCCGGATGATCTTCACCGCTCGATCAAGCTCCAAGCGGTTCAGCAGGATGTGTTAATGCAAGAAGTGTTCGACGAGGCCATGCAAAAGCTCATCGCTGATCGGAAGAAACAGAAAATCCAATATCTGGCCTCCCCCCGCGAGGGCAAGTCCCGTTCTTTCTGGCTCCTCAATTCAATTCTGGCCGAGGTTCAGGCCACCGCAGAAAGCGACGATGTGCCAGTCAACCGTGTTGAATACACCGCTCTGGTCCGCTTTTTCGAATAGACCTCTAAGTGTTTAATTGGCCGAGAGACCATAATTGTTCGAATTTGGCTAAGACGGGTTAACCCTCCAAGTGTGGGTCATCGCGCTTTTAAACAAAAGCGAACCTTCGTTACGAACATGCTGAGGTTCGGGAAAGTCACGGAAAAGCAAAACGGGGCCAATGGACTGCCGTCCACTTATTTGCGGTAGCTCTTATCAATAGCGATACCGGTCCACTGTCCACTCGAATGCTCAAGTTTCGCAACTGCATTCTTCTCCCTTTGCCAAAGTATCGAGCGACGCTCGGCATCCTATGCCTGTTTGCTTTATTCCTCCTTCTGAAATTTCTAGGAAGCACCTATTTTATAACTCCTAACTTCCTTTATTAACCAGTCCCGAAATTTGCAGACTGGGGCATTTTCACTATTTTTATTCGGGAGAACAAAATGATAAGACCACTTACTCTCAAAGCTATGCTGGATTGGCATTACAAGCTTTTCAGACTCCAATTCTTCACGAATAAGAAATGGAGGAATGAGGGCAATACCCATATGATGAATCGCTGCTTGAGCAAGCATGGTGAATAGTTCATATCTCGGCCCAGCGAGATCTCTCTCCACCTTAAGGCCAGCTTTCAGGAACCATTCTCTCCACGCATATGGCCTAGTTGTTTGCTGAAGCAAAGTGTACTTCGAAATATCTTCAACAGTCAGAGTTTTCGAGGGCTTAATAAGCTCGGGACTACAAACCGGTGTCGGATTCTCATGCATGAGATGATAGGTTTCAGTTCCTGGCCAGTCACCGTCACCAAAATAAATAGCAGCATCAAACTGAGTGTCGGCAAATAAAAACGGTCGGGTGCGGTTCGTTAGATTCACGGTGATGTTAGGCTGCTCTTTACGAAAGCTCTGAAAGCGCGGCATGAGCCAACGAGCGCCGAATGTTGGCACAACTGCAAGTTCGATCGAATTATCGGCTCTGTGATCGCCCATCAGATCTAAGGTATCCCGCTCAAGCTCATCTAACCTGACCGTGATCCGCTTATAGTAGTTAACGCCAGCATCAGTCAAACGAACCCCTTGCCTGCTTCTCTTAAATAGCTTGACCCCCAAAAGCTCTTCGAGCCCTGCAATTTGCCTATGAACAGCACTTTGGGTTAGCGATAACTCTTCTGCTGCTTTGGTAAAACTTTGATGTCGCGCAGCACACTCGAATCCAGTAAGAGCAACAGTGCTCGGGATTTTTCGTTTCATCTCAGCCTCATCGGGATTAATGACATTCCCTATAGTGCGGAAATATCACAAAAGAGTGCAAATATATCGTTTGTATATCGCTTCATACAGCTCCTAGAATGATTTTTAACCATCCAGATGTGCATTTTTATCAATTTAGTGCCGTGCCTAGAAGATTATCGGGGAAAACCATGACCAAAAACAGCGCAGGATTCGATTGGGCTAGCCCGCTTTTGCTCGATGACCAGTTGAGTGAAGAAGAGCGAATGATTCGCCGTACAGCAAACCAGTACTGTCAAAACCAGCTCTCGCCGCGGGTTTTGGAAGCCTTTAGGCACGAAAAAACAGATCCGGAAATTTTTCGAGAGATGGGTGAGCTCGGGTTGCTTGGCGTAACAATTCCTGAGACCTATGGCGGTGCGGGCCTTAACTATGTTGCATACGGGCTGATTGCGAGAGAAGTTGAGAGTGTCGATTCTGGCTACAGGTCAATGATGAGCGTGCAATCATCACTGGTCATGGTGCCGATTAACGAGTTTGGTACCGAAGAGCAGAAGCAGAAATACCTTCCGAAATTGGCTCGCGGTGAGCTAATTGGATGCTTCGGGTTGACTGAGCCTGATCATGGTTCAGATCCTGGAAGCATGGCCACCCGTGCAAGGAAAGTGAATGGGGGCTATGCACTTTCAGGTAGCAAAACCTGGATCACGAACAGCCCTATTGCCGACTTATTTGTAGTCTGGGCGAAAACCGAGGACGGTTTGATCCGAGGATTTATCCTGGAAAAAGGCATGGAAGGCCTGAGCGCGCCGGCTATTCACGGAAAAGTTGCGTTAAGAGCGTCTATCACAGGGGAAATTGTGATGGACCAAGTGTTTGTTCCAGAGGAGAACCTACTGCCCGGCGTCACCGGTTTGAAGGGGCCATTTACCTGTCTCAACTCCGCTAGGTATGGAATAGCTTGGGGAGCTCTCGGCGCCGCCGAATTCTGCTGGCATGCTGCACGCCAATATACTCTGGATCGCAAACAGTTCGGTCGTCCTCTGGCTGCCAATCAGTTGATCCAGAAAAAACTCGCAGATATGCAGACGGAAATCACTCTGGGACTGCAGGGCTGTCTTCGCTTGGGTCGTATGAAGGATAGCGGGAATGCGCCGAACGAAATTACATCGCTTGTGAAACGGAATTCCTGCGGTAAAGCCCTTGAAGTAGCACGGGCGGCCAGAGACATGCTTGGCGGAAACGGTATTTCGGACGAATTTGGCGTTATTCGGCACATGGTGAACCTGGAAGCGGTGAATACCTATGAGGGTACTCACGACATTCATGCCCTCATTCTCGGTCGAGCACAGACCGGCATCCAGGCATTCACTTCGTAAGGAGAAACCATGGTCGGGGCACTTTCCCACATCCGAGTACTGGACCTGTCCCGAGTTCTGGCTGGCCCATGGGCGAGCCAGATTTTAGGAGACTTTGGAGCCGATGTCATAAAGATCGAGAGACCCGGTAAAGGAGACGACACGCGGTCTTGGGGGCCACCTTACCTCAAATCTGAAGATGGTGAAACAGACATGTCCGCATATTATCTGACAGCTAACCGGAATAAGAAGTCTTTGGCTGTCGACATTTCCCATCCTGAGGGTCAAAAGCTCGTTCGAGAACTAGCCGCCAAATGCGACGTCGTGATTGAGAATTTTAAAGTCGAAGGTTTGAAGCGCTACGGTCTCGACTACGAGAGCCTCGCTGCTATTAATCCCGCTCTCGTTTATTGTTCGGTGACTGGTTTTGGTCAGACCGGGCCCTATGCCAAAAGATCAGGATATGACTTTCTGATTCAAGCGATGGGCGGCCTTATGAGCCTTACTGGGCGCGGTGACGATGAACCTGGTGCTGGCCCTATCAAAGTAGGTGTGGCCCTCACCGACATCATGACTGGACTATACGCATGTATAGGTGTCCTGTCCGCGTTGAATCATCGCGATCGCACTGGCGAAGGTCAGCATGTTGAAACAGCGTTGCTGGACGTTCAGGTCGCCAGCCTGGCGAATCAGGCAATGAACTATCTCACCACCGGAAAATCTCCCGAAAGAATGGGTAACGCCCACCCGAATATCGTTCCTTATCAGGATTTTCCGACTGCAGACGGAGACATCGTGGTTACTGTTGGAAACGACAGCCAGTTCCGCCGCATGTGTGAGGTTATGGGTCGGTCCGACTGGCCTGATGATCCAAAATTTTCAACAAACCGCGCAAGAGTAGCAAATAGAAAGGAGCTTATCCTGCTGCTCCGGCAGGAAACAATAAAGAGGAAAACTTGGGAATGGCTTGAATTGCTCGAAGAGGTCAACGTGCCCTGCGGCCCAGTGAACTCATTAGAGGAAGTGTTTGCTGATCCGCAGGTCCGGGCTCGCCAAATGCAAATTACTATGGTCCACGAAAAAATGGGCAAAGTTCCGGGTGTCGGGAATCCATTAAGGCTTGGATTAACGCCTGTTTCATACCGTGATGCTCCTCCAACCCTCGGCCAAAACACCAAGAGCGTTCTCCAATCCGTCATTGGCTTAACGAGTACGGAAATCGAGGTACTTGTTAATAAGGGGGTTATTGAATGATGAAAAAACCCGGAGAAATTCAGAATTGCGGTGATCTGCAGGTCCTTATTTCGGCAAAGAACGAGGAACTACGATCTCGAATTCATTGGCGAATAAATCTCTGCTCAAAATCATTTGCTTCGTTTACGAAAACCGTGGGTAAAGGCCCTTTGCGTGTGCAATTCACTGGCCCCAATCACTCTTCGAATTGCGTAGGGCCATCTTATTTAGCGCGCGAAACAGCACAAATACAAAATTCTGCGATCAGTTTATGGAGTCTCGCAACATGAAGATTCTTGTATTGGGTGGCGGCGTGGCCGGTGTTTCGACCGCATGGTACCTCTCCAATTCGGGCCATGAGGTGACCGTAGTTGACCGCAACCCTTCTGTAGCCGACGAAACCAGCTTCGGTAATGCAGGAATGCTCTCCTACGGTTATACGAATCCATGGGCTGCACCAGGTATTCCGCTGAAGGCGTTGAAATGGATGATGCAGGATATGGCTCCAATTCTTGTTAGTTCGAGCGCTATCAATGCCCGAACTGCGAATTGGATGCTCCAAATGTTGGGGCAATGCACTGAGGAGGCATATCGAATTAACAAAGGGCGAATGCTGAGAATTTCTGAATATAGCCGCATTTGTCTAGACGAGCTGACACAAGAAGTGCCGCTGGATTTTGACCATCGAAATAAAGGAACAATTGAACTGTTTCGCGATGATGAAAAGATGGTTTCCATCGGCGCTGACTTGGAATCATTGAAGGAAGGTGGAGTAGAACATGAGGTGCTCAATCGGGAGTCCTGTATTCATCACGAGCCAGCGCTTGCAAATGTTTCGGAGAAATTTGTTGGAGGGTTGCGCTTTCCAAAGGATGGCACGGGTGATTGCAATAAATTCACCAAAGGATTAGCTGACCATTGCCTGAAAGCTGGCGTCCGTTTTTTGCTAAACACTGAAGTTCAGTCGTTGGAAACCTCTTCTGGAAAGATAACTGGTGTCGAAACATCCGAAGGTTATCTAAAAGCGGATGCTTATGTTGTCGCCCTGGGGAGCTACTCACCTTTATTACTTAACCCACTGGGCTTTAGATTACCGATCTACCCCATTAAAGGTTATTCACTGACTTTGCCGTTGCTAGACGAGACGTGCGCTCCTCAATCGACGGTTATGGACGAGGCTTTCAAAGTCGCGGTGACTCGGTTTGAAGATCGAATTCGGGTAGGCGGCACCGCAGAAATTGCCCATTTTGACCTAAGCCTAAAAGATAAGCGCCGAAAACCAGCCGAGTTTGTTGTCAATGATTTGTTTCCAAATGCTGGAGACTTAACGAATTCGACGTTTTGGTGCGGCCTTCGTCCTATGACACCAGACAGCGTGCCGGTCATTGGCAAAACGCCAATCTCAAACCTCTTCATGAACACGGGACATGGAACACTTGGTTGGACTATGTCCCAAGGCTCTGCACGCCTGGTTGCGGACGTAATTAACAACAAGACACCGGACATTGATAACGAAGGTTTATCTATTGACCGATTTTTGAAGTAACCGATACCAGTCAATAAGGACTCAGTACTCATGCAGAAAGATATTGTTTACTCACCAAACGCACCGAAAGCCATCGGCCCTTATTCCCAGGGCGTGCGGCTGGGCCAATCGGTCTACCTGTCCGGCCAAATTCCCATAGATCCAATTACTATGGAACTTGTGACCGAATCCTTTCGCGCCCAGGCCGTACAGGTGTTTGAAAACCTCAAGGCTGTTGCTGAGGCCGCCGGAGGCACACTTAATGACATTGTGAACATGACCATCCTGCTGACGGATATGAAGCATTTTCCAGAGGTTAATGAGGTAATGTCTGATTACTTCGTTGAGCCCTATCCGGCCCGAGCTGCTTTCGCGGTAAAAGGCCTTCCTAAGAATGCCGATATCGAAATAATGGCAATCCTAGCAACTGAATAAACGGGATATCTCCATGGCCAGGCCTGCAGTCGCTGAAATAAACCTAGAGAACATCCGCGGAAATTTTCGTTTGGCGGCATCGATGAGTTCTCACGGAAAAACCGTTGCGGTCGTTAAGGCTGATGCATACGGCCATGGCCTCGTTGAGGTTGCAGAATCCCTGTCTCAAGATACGGAGGTCTTTGCGGTTGCATCTATAGAAGAAGCAATGGTCCTTCGAGCTTCCGGTATTCGTCATCCAGTCCTTCTGATGGAAGGTTTCTTCGAAGATTCCGAACTAGATGTGATAGTAAAAGAGGGTTTCTGGACAGTTATTCATAATGAACAACAGCTGGGAACTCTGGCCCAAAGTCGGTTGCCAAAACCTATCCCGGTTTGGTTAAAAGTTGATACCGGAATGCATCGCCTTGGTTTCAACCCTAAGGAAGCCGCACAAGCCTATGCGACTCTAAAGGCCTTGAAGCAGGTACAAAGCGTAGTGGTCATGACTCATTTAGCGAATGCCGATCACGAGCTAAGCGATCGGGTTTCTGTCGAAGCTCAACTCTCAAAACTACCAATTACTCTGACAAGTCGAGAGATCGAGTTGAGCATCGCAAATTCTGCAGCGCTTCTAGACCATCCATCAACAAGAAAGCACTGGCAGCGGCCAGGGATAATGATTTATGGCGCTTCTCCCTTAAAAGCGGGGAATGAGCACAGCCAAAAGCTGCGACCAGCCATGAGTCTTAAAAGCCGAATTATTGCAACACGCTGGGTCCATAAAGGCGAGGGAGTTGGCTACGGCGGACGGTTCATCGCAAACCGTCTTTCCAGGATTGGCACCGTGGCTATGGGCTACGCCGACGGATATCCCAGGCAAGCAGTGGATGGGACCCCTGTACTTGTTAATGGTCAGCGCACAAAGCTGGTAGGAAGAGTCTCAATGGACATGCTTACTGTCGATCTTACCGACCTCCCAGCGACGGGCGTAGGTAGTGAAGTAGAGTTTTGGGGCCAAAGACTTAATGCCAATGAAGTTGCTGCACACTGTGACACCATCGCCTACCACCTATTCACGGGAGTAACCAAGCGAGTCCCCCGGAGGTATATCCAATAACGCTCGAATTTAAGACTCTTTTAAAAATCTCTTTTTGATAAAATGAATTTTAATTTATTAAATCTAAGCATATAGGCCTTTTAACTTAACTTTGGGGTACCAACCATTAGGAGGGCTTATAGGAAAAAGATCACGAGAACATCATAAAAATCTTCAGCCAGAAAGTTTGGCTATCAAAGCAAGACAACCAACCGAAAGGATTAAAAAATGAACAAAAAGACAATTCCTGCGTTTCTCATTAGTTTTATACTGGCACCGTTAGCTAATGCAGCAGATCTATCTAGTACGGTAACGTTTGTTTCGGACTATCGCTATCACGGGATTTCTCTGACCGCTGGTGATCCGGCTGTGCAAGCAAGTATAGATGCATCTTTCGATAATGGGATATATTTCGGTGCTTGGGGAAGTAATGTAGACTTCGGTGACGATGCCAACCTTGAAGTGGACTATTATGTCGGATATTCCAATGAACTAGAAAATGGCATTGGTTACAACTTAACCGCTCTTTACTACACCTATCCAGGATATGAAGCAGCGGACATCGACTATGTAGAGTTTAGTTCTGGAGTTTCTTTCAAAGGTTTTTCCGTATACTATAACTATGCTGACGACTATGTTAATACTGGAGAGTCGGGGCAGTATCTTGGTTTAGATTTTACTCATGAAATTATTCATAATGTTTCCCTCCATGCACATGCCGGTCACAGTTTTGGTGATTACTGGGGAAATATCGATATACAAGATTATGAGGACTATTCTGTCGGGGTTTCCACTAGCTTAATTGGCCTAGATCTTGCGCTAGATTGGCTATTCAATGATATCTCTGGTAGTGACGAGTCAAGCAGTGGGATTCTCAGAAACGATGATACCCTGACTGTATCGGTATCAAGAACCTTCTGAAATATTTAATACTTTTTTTAATTAATTGTCTCCCTCCTTTGGACTGGCTCCCGAGCCAGTCCCTTTTTATTGTATCTCGAATCGTCGTAAGTTGAGGGTTGGCAGACAAACGTGAAAAATTCCCCAGAAACACCCCCAACCCATTGAATTGCCTAATTTTAGGGTAGATTTTTATTCAGCTTCATCCTCAACACTCGTCCGAGCTTTGGACGCTCCCTGAGAGGCAAGTTCAGCCAGTTTCAAATCAAATAGCTGCTGCCCCACCGGTCGCTTCAGATCCAGTGTGTAGTCCCCGAAACGATTGATATGGCGAGTTCGGTACGGCGATAACGCTTTCAAAACATCCTCTGTGATGGCAATTCCTTCTGCGGCCATGTCGCGCAATACCCGACTGAGGGCTTCGACGTTGTGCAGAATGAGCATATTCGCCACCAGGTGGTTGTACTTCACCACTTTTTGCTGCTCATGCCGGAGGTTGGCGGCAATGATGCCCGAGCCACCAAAGAAGCTCCATTTTGCAAACCCGTTAAACTGCTCGTTCTTGTTGGTTGCGGCGTGAATGGTCTGGCGCAGCTCCACATCGTCGATGTAATTGAGCAGGAAGCCGGTGCGCACGACCTTGCCCAGCTCCCGGAAGGCGAAATACAGTTTGTTCTTGCGACTGTAGGTTCCCAACCGGGTCAGTATGGTTGATGCCGTGATTTTACCCAACTTGATGGACACGGCCACTCGCAACATATCCGGCAGATGCCGCTCAATCCGTGCCCAGTCGATATGGCCGTTGAACAGTTCTTCGATATGCGCGTAGCGGAATCGCCGGTCAGGCCGGTAAAAGTTCAGATCCTTGAGGTTCCGGATACGCGGCATCAGCTTGATCCCTAGTAGATAGGACAGCCCAAAAACGGGATAGCTTTGCGCCTGCGTATCACCGTGCAAGGTATCCGGCTGGATATCGCTCCGGTTCTCAAGTAGCCCGTCGAGGATGTATACCGCCTCGTGAACGCCACAGGGGATGAAATGACTGAACAGCGCGATGTAGGTGTCCGAGACGTGGTAGTAACCGATGCCGCCGTAGCCGCCATAGCGGATGTGGTACTCGCTGAGCAGGTTTTGCTCGTAAAGATTCCATTTGGTGCCATCGGCGGCGGCTCGCCGCCCTGTCCCCCAGTATCCGGGCAATTCGTATTTCTTGTACGCGTTGATGACCTTGACGATAGCGCGGTCCAGCCTGTCTTCGGTCACGTGGTTAAGGTTGAGCCAGGCTATCTGGCGGCGGTTCAGCTGTTTGATAGAGTCGGCGGTCTGGGAGGGCCCCAGATTGCAGCCGTAGCAGAAAAGCGTCGCGATGAAGCGTAACCGGGGGTCTTCAACGCGCCCCTCATAGCCTGACAGTGGCCCGAATTCCCGGTGCAGCCCAAGCCAACGCTCCGCATCCACCAGAACGTCGACGATGCTGCGGGTGCCAAGCCGACGTGTGATGTCGTCATCAAGGGCCTGCCAGTTCGTCGGCAGCCCCTGCTTCTGATTCCGCTTGATGACAATGCGACCGTCTTCGATTGTGGCGTGTGTATTGTCCGGAAAGGCGGCGTCCACCGAGCGACTCACTTGGGTTAATTGTTCCTTGAGATGGCCGACCAGCGCCTTCGGTTCCATGGGAAGCTCTACTTCCAGCCCGTACTGGTCAATTTCCTGTTCGTAACCCGACCAGCTCACCAGCTGATCCCGATGGTCGTCGAACCGATCTCCGTGAACAACCGCCAGGTCCGCTGACTTCAGTTCCTGTTTCACCAGATTCAAAACGGCCAACTCAAAATATTTACGGTGAACCGTCAGGCTGTCCGGACGGATGAAAATCAGACGTCGCCACTTATCGAGCGTCCACTTGGTCTGCTGAACGTTTTCGATCAGATCCGGCGCATGGATTCGCAAATCCAGGGTCTCGGCTTTCAGCGAACGGTTTTTTCGGAGCAGCTCAATCAGTTGAATCGACAAGGTGTCGCTGGAGGTGCTTTGAAATGTCAGTATGTCCAGACAGTTGTACAGCAGGCTGCGTTTGGCGCGAAACGGTCGCAACATGAAAGGCAGGTAGTTGTTGCCCGCATAGGCCAGATGTTCCTCGCATTCATCCAGCCACTCCTGGCGCTTGTCGCCGACCACGGCCTGAAGTGATTGCCAGGGGTTGGGCCCGGCTTCCATGGCGGTCAGCACGTCTTTAAAGCAGGACACGAGTCGATCCGTGCGCTGGGTCTGCTCCATTTGATAGGTCAGCAGGTTTTGCTGGGCGGTGGTTTCCAGTTGCCTCATCAGCTTGATCAGAAGCTCGGCGGTATCGTCCAGTGCCTGGGCATACTGTTGCCGGATTAGGACGACCGCCAGGGCATAGCGTTTGCGTGCAGGGATTCGGGCCATCTTGGCCACATCTAGTGCTCTTGCTTCATTGGCGAACTGCCTCCGTTTGGTCACGGGAATGGCATGGACACTCGGTAATCGCTCGACGATATCCCTGAGCCACTTGAGGTGTTGCAGGTAGGACCGGATCTCTTTGTTGGTCGGCTTGCGAATTTCCCGCTTCAAACGTTGCCAACCGCTGATCTCGATCCCCGGTGGTGATACCAGCAAGTCATTGACCAGTGCCTTTGTGTCGTCGGTCAGTTCGCTGACGATGGACCGGTAACAGCGGTCATTCACGGTGGCTCGGGCATCCTTGGCAAGCCGCAATAGCACCGTGAAGCCGGGAATCTCAAAGCGGTGATGCACCAATTCTTCAAGGAGAATGTTGATAATATCAGCCAGCACCTCGCGGGACTCGGCAGCGTTTATGGCTTGGTTTTCGAGCCACAGGCGGTCATCATCGCCCAGAATTCGGCTGCCGACGTAGGCCCGAATCCAATTGATGTGGCGATTACGGGCACTGGATTGGTCATACTGCCTCTGCTGGATCTTGGTCGGCCGTTTTTGAAGGCCAAGACATCTCGCTATGTAGCCACTCAAGTCGGGCGGCAAATCAACCGTCGCGCAGAAAAAACCCTGTTTCTGATAAGCCTTCAGGTGCAACAGCAAAAAGAAGCGTTGTTGAAGTTGTTTAGCACATCGACGCGCCCAGCGTTGCTCGTTCGGGGTGGGCGTGTAAGCGGCATCGAGTTCGTGTTGTGGGATATCCGACCGAAACCGTGGATAGGCTGTATCCTGGATCGCACTCATGATCGACTCAATCCCATGTCTGCCCGGTGGCCGGGTCCGTGATCAGTGTCTCCACCCAGCAGGCTTTGTCGGACGCTATACGGTGTACCTCATCGATCAAGTCGTCCATCGTTTCGTCCAGATGCTCATCCGACGTTGCAGGCACCTCGATGCGGTAGTGTCCATCGGTCTGGTGTTCCACCTCGAACGGTTTCAGGCAATGGGCTTCGATCACCGTGCGGGCCTGGTAGTGTTTGCGGCTTCGCGGACGCTGCGGCTCCAGGGTAAGCTGGACGGTCAAGGCCCGTAAGCGCAGTTGGGATGCGCCCGCCAGGCGCGGCTGGCCGACCGAAGACGCCACTTCGGTTGGAATCTGCACCAGGGCCTGCTCGAACGGTGATTTGGCTTCAATGTAACGCAAGGCCGTTTGGGTATCCCGCCAACCGACGTATTCCATCAGCGCTTTGATTTCCCAGCCCGACGCGCTGGCCCAGGTGGCAAAACCGCGCCGTAGTGAATGGCTGCTAAACGCTTCCACGGCGTCAATACCCGCGTCAGACAGTAGCTGGCGTAGCAACGGCACGATGCTGTTCGGGTGCAATGACACGTCCGACAGGTTCCCCCAGCGATCAATCGCCCTGAACAGGGCGCCGCTGGGTTGATCCAGGAAGTCCAGCCAATCCTGACAGGCCTCGACCGGACAGCACTGCCTCAGAGCGGGCACTTTATACAGACGCCCTTCGGCCTGACGATCCCCCTTACTTCTTCGCAGGTACAGGGACATACCGGCACCGGGGGCCAGCGTGATGTCTTCAATGGTTAACCGACAGAGTTCATCGCTGCGAAAGGCGCGCCAGAACCCGAGCAGGACCATCGCCCGGTTACGCAACCAGACCCCGAGACGCCGTGCGTCGTGCTGACGGGCCTGCGCGATCTGCCCGGCCAGCCACTGATCCAATAGCTGGAGCTGGGTGATGGCCAGGGGCTTGGCCTGTTTTTGCCGGTACGGATGTTCTTCGCGAATGCCCTTCAGGACCGTGCGTACCAGCGGGGCTTTGGTCGGGTCTGGGAACCCCTGGTCCCGATGCCAGCGTGCCAGCGCCGCCAGGCGCTGCTTCAGGGTGGCGGCCGACAGCCGCTCGGCATGATCGGCCAGATAGCGAGCGATGCTATCGGCGGTTGCCGGTAAAAACCCGCCCCAGGTCACCTCAAAATGCTCGACTGCGGATCGGTAGCTGCGTCGGGTGTTGTCGCGGGTCGCCGCCCGAACGTACCGATCAATCGTCATTGGGCCCACCCGTCTCGTTCGATGTCGGCAATGCCGCTATTGCTTCTGTTAACCAGCGCTCGACCGACTCGCACACGGCATCGTTGTCCGCGTTTGAAACCATCTTTGTGAACGTCTTGGCCATGGCATCGCGCACCTGTTGATCGAATGGATCGTCGGGATTGGTGATCAGTGAGCCAGACAGCCTGTCCAGCGCAGACCCCGTGGCTGCTCTATCCTGACGGCCTTGAACCCAGCTTTGCGCCTCAGCCAATGAACCGAACTGCTTGTGCTCCACCCAGAAGAAACTGTTTGGAATCGCGATTGAGCGCCCGTCTTTGAGGTAGGCCCTGATCTCCGCGTCAACGTCCGGTAAATAGGCGTCTTCACTTTGCAGACATTCAAGGGCCGCACGAAAGCTTGGTAATGGGGCGGGAAACCGGTTGCGAAAATCAAACGCCCGGAAGGCAAACACCTGATCCAGTGGATCGGCTTGTGTGTGCATGTGTGATCTCCTGCTGCGTGGCCGTCGTCCGGGGCCATATCGTACCGGTCGTGAGTCAGTATAGCCGCTGAAATGGGTATCACAATGGATAACGCTGGATTATCACATGTTTAATTGGTTGTTCTTTTCAACTATATTTTTAACGTATATAGTACGTAATTACGTATTACGTATTACAGTATGAAATAAGCGTGAGGACACCACCATGGCCCGAGGCGGCATCACCCAACCCCTGGTCGAAGACGCCCGCAAACGTCTTCTGGCACGCAATATCCACCCCTCCATCGACGCCATACGCGCCGAGTTGGGCAACACCGGCTCAAAGACCACCATCAGCAACCATCTGAAAGCGATTGAGGCGCGAGAAAGCACCCGTCTGGATGATGAAGCGCTTCTGAGCAACCAGGTCACCGAGTTGGTTGGCCAACTCGCCCGGCAATTACGCCAGGACGCGCAGGAGACCATCGAACAGGCTGAACAGCGCCACCAGGCCGAGGTCGCCAGCTTGCAGCAAACCCTGAAGGCACAGACCGCTGAGACCCGGCAACACCAGGCGCAGAACGAATCGCTGGCTAAGGAGCGGGATGAGTTACAGTCCGAAGTCCGCAGGCTTCAGAAGGCGCTCTCGACACTTGAAGGCGATAACCGCGCACAGGCCCAACGCATTGAAAGTCTGACTGAGCAGGTTCAGGACAAGCAGCGCCAGGTGGACTCGCTGGAAGAAAAGCACGGACATGCCCGCGAGGCACTAGAGCACTATCGCGGCTCCGTGCAAGAGCAGCGCGAGCAGGATCAGCGGCGGCATGAGCAGCAGATCCAGCAAGTCCAGGAAGAGCAACGCCATCTGCAACAAGCCCTGACCGTGAAACGCGACGAGCAGACCCAGGCCACCCGGGAGATTACCCGGCTGTTCACGGAGGTGACTGAAGTTCGAAAGCAGTCGGATCAGTTGACGCAGCAACTTGGCGAGCGGGAGCGCGAAAATCGTCGTCTGGTCGACAAAACGGTGCGGTTAGAGCAGCAAGCCTTAGCGTTACGTCAACCAAAGGCTGCCTTTGAAAAGCAGCAGCGCGTGAACGACCAACTGAAAGCGAGGGTTCAGCAGCTTGAAACCGAGCTGAGCGTGAAGAATGAGCTGTTGGATCGTTTGAGCGCTGGCAACGATTCCGACGAGACGATTAGAGGGTTGGCAGACAAACGTGAAAAAAAGTCCCAAAATAGCCACAAAGCGTTGAAAAAATAGTTTATGTTGCCTGCGCCATAGGAAGGGAGCTTCATCAGGTGTTCACTTCCAGCATATCAGTGAAGGCAGCTTGTACGATTCCTATTCCCAGGTGTAGTGGGTGATGGTGTAAAATGAGGGACCAGTTTTCCCAGTGCGGCGCAGGCGTGAACCTGAAGATGCTCGCCGAGCTATTTTGGCCCTATGAAAACGGGCGGTATTTACTCCTGATATTGACTATTTTATGTTCAGACACGGCGTTTCCGGATGGATCAGCAGAAGCCGGTGAATTGCTTGTTATCAGAAAACAGATTTTTCGCAGGGTCGACTAACTTTGAGAAAACCGGAACAAGACTTCACCAAGGTCAGTAAATTTTTAAGCTATGTGCTTCGACATAAGCCCGAGGCTATTAACCTAACGCTTGATGATAAAGGATGGGCATCGGTTGCCGATATTATCGAGAAAGCCAAACCACAAATCACACTCACACCTGCACTTATCAGACAGGTCGTCATCGATAATGAAAAAAAACGTTTTTCACTTTCTTATGATAACCAATATATTCGTGCTAACCAAGGTCACTCAATTAAAGTAGATTTACAACTCATTCCGGAAAAACCACCAGCAGTACTTTATCATGGAACTGCTACTCGGTTTTTAGATTCAATAAAACGGGAGGGATTAAAACCAGGGAAGCGACATCACGTACACTTGTCATCAGATATCGAAACAGCTACTGCGGTTGGGAAGCGCTATGGCAAGCCTTCTATTATAGAAATCCCTGCTAGCGCTATGCACCAGCAGGGATTTAAGTTCTTCCTATCCAAGAATAAAGTCTGGTTAACAGAATATGTACCAGCCAATTTCTTAACGGTTATTGTTTAGAGAGCCTTCTTTCTCCGGCAAGACTTCCCACGAATCAGCTATAATTTCATAACAGCCATCACTATCAAAATAGATCATATAGTGATTAAGAATCCATGAATCTCGGTGATCACTTGACGTCGATTCAATTAGTTCGTCGATCCATGTAGATTCTGAAAGCTTGACCAGTTTGTCGTAAGCATTTTCTATTTTCCACGCAGGACAATGCATTTCGGCAACATGGGAATGCGCTCTAACTTTTTCGAAACGCAGACCAGTATTATAGATAATGCCATCCCTGTCGTAGTCAAAATAAAGACAGAGAATGCCGCCAGGGAACTCTAGCCGAACACCTGATACTGAGGATGTTGAGGGTTCCGGTAATGTATAGCATTCAGCAGTGCTGACCATATTAGTTACCACCACTTCGCCTTACAGTTGGTATCCCCTGATCGGGTCCACCTCACTATTACGGTTAAGTTGCCCGGTCAGCCTTGCTTCGTAAGCTGTAAAATTACAGGAGGACTATGCCTGTTTTAAATAACCTCAAACATCGATTTCGGATACAAATAGTCCTCATCTGTGTCATCAACTATTCTGTAATATTCATCATCTTGCTCTACGACATCGTAAATCTTATTCAACGTTAAGCTGATCATTTCTCCCTCGAACTCTCCTTCGACGAAGCTTCCATCTGGCTTCTCATCTAAGTAAGGTTTTATAGAGACGCATCGTACTTTTAATCCAGCCATGTCTTTACCTTAAATTCAACTTTACCTACACCATGAGCTTCATACCAATGGACTTCTGCTCTCCTGACATTTCCAGACGTCGTAACCACATCTGCATCGCCTGATCGCTTCAACCAATTTTTAGCTTTGCCTCCATACTGTTCAACCAGTCGCCCGACCTCTCTAATTCCACGCCCATCTGCTATTTTTCTGATATTCGTAACTTTAGAACCTTCGGCTAAATGACTAGCTCCTCGAACAGAAATACGTGTCGCGGCCGAACCGACTGATTTACCAACTTGGAATGTTCCCTTTGTAACATTCGCACCCTTCAATCCCATCTTCATTGAAGAGCCAAGAAGCTTGATACCTGTCACCCCAAAGGTTCCAGAACCAGAACGATTGATCGAGTCGGAGGTTTCCTCCATCGTCGCGACTTCAAGGCCTATTCCCAAAGCTTCCCAAGCCATCACCGCGAGTATTGGCACAACCGGAAACGCCAGTTCTCCATCGGGGTCTGCATAGCTGTACGGATTGTTATTCCCGTACGCATAGCGGTTGAAAGAGTGGATGTTTGTTTCGTGCCATTTAACGGGATCGATTCCCGTGAATCGCCCAATCGACGAGGTATACCAACGTGCTTTGTGATCAGCCAGGCCTGTCTCCTCGTCCAGCCAGTTACCGGTATAACCACGTTCGTCGGTGTTAGTCGTCAGCTTGAATCCCCAAGGGTCATAAGCCTGCTGCCACACCACAGCTCCAGTACTGTCCGTCGCCGCGATGGGCGAGCCCAGATGATCGTTGTGGTAGTAAGTCACCACCTCAGCGGCACTGAGGGGCAAGGCGGTGAAGATGAGCACGGCCAGGATGGCCAGCGTGTTCCAGATAGTGCGTGTCATAGTTATGTCCTCCCTAACCGTTACTGGCCAACTACAGTGGTGTCATCCACCGCCTTGGCGGCGGTTTTCGAATCCACGTAGATGTATTCCTTGAAACCGCCTGACGGATCGTATTCACCCAGCAGATCCCCCATCAGGCTGTACAACACATGGGTGGTGTCTGTGGGAGTACTCCGGCTGATGCGGGTGTTAGCGCCGTCGTAAGTGTAATCGATCACCTTGGCACCGTTATCAATGGAAGCGAGGTTGTTCGCGCCGTCATAGACCATGATGTTTGGGCCATCGCTGGTCATGTTGCCCCGTAGGTCATGAGTGATAGTGTAAAAAAAGGTTGGAAAGACGCGGTACGTCAACCTGTCAGAATTGTAGTAGTAGTCCTGCAGGCTTCCATTGCGCTCCCGGGTATCAATGTTGCCTCGGCCGTCATAGGTGATTGTCTCGGTACCCCAGGACCCAGTTGCGGACGTCATTCGGTTCACATCGTCATAGCCAATCGTGCGGTTGTGGAGTGACCCAGCGTTATCCACGATGTTGGTGACGTTGCCGACGTTGTCATAGCCCATGCCCAGGTCGACAAAATCCACCTGGCCGTTATTGGATACCAACGTATCAGGCCGCAATCGGCTATCCAGGGTCTGGGTGGTCACAACGCCGTTACCGAAGGTCATGGTGTCGATCGCTCCAGAGGGGTGACGATCCACCGACGACACATAGGGCGTTGCCTGGGTTTGCCAGCCCAGGGCGTTGGTGCCAAAGTTCACTGTGCGTCCACTGGGGTAAGTCACTGAAGCCAGATGGTCCAGATTATCAATGCCGTAAGTCACGTTGTAGGTGGCGCTTCCAACAGTCAATGATTCGTTTTCCAGATTGTCATTCTGATCGTAGGTATAGCTACGGCTGGCCGCCGAACTGGTCACCGATTTCAGGTTACTGTTGTCGTCGTAGGTGAAGGTGGCTGTTGGCGTGCCATCTGAGTAGGAAATGGAGGTCAGGCGGTTCAGGTCGTCGTAGGTCCGCGTTTCAACAATGCCACTGGTACCGATTTCCTTGCTCGTCATATTTCCGACGTTGTCGCGACCATAGACCGTGGTTCCTGTCTCCTGATGGATTTCCTGCATCAGGAAACCCCGTGCATCATGAATGTACTGGCGAGCGTAGCCAAAAAGACCCTGGTCCTGAACTTCACCCTGAAAGACGCGGTAAACCTGGCCCAGACCATTTCTGGAAATGCTGGTCGCGAGGCTTTCGGGCGACGAGATGTAGATCAGCCAACTGCCGTCCATGGTGCCATGGCTGGCGATGGTCTTCGTGGTTACATAGCCGTTTTCATCCACCTCTTGAATTTCAAACCCGCTTGGGTAGGAATAGGTTTTCGAGGTCTGATCGGGAAAGTCGATGCTCGTCACTCGCTGCAGAGCATCGTAGGCGATAGTTCTGCCCTGAGCGCTGTTGGGGTAGCTCTCAAAGGTCATATTACCCACCGCGTCCCAGGCCTTGGTGACTTCGGTCATCGTATTGGAGCTGGTGTCTTCACGCTTGATACCACGGTCGCGCCAGAAGCCGTCGAAGAAACGGGTTTCCTTGTAGTTTCCCCGGGTCAATACGGCCGACTGGTCATCGTAGCTGATCAAAACATCTGCGTGTATGGGGAAGTCGATACCGGTCAGGCGGTTCAGGTCGTCCCAGGTGTAGGAGGTAATGTGTCCTTCACCATTTGTGGACGAGGCCAAGGTACCGTCCGCATTGACAATCCGCGTCTCGGAGATGGCTTCGGGCCGGTTGATAACCTGAGGTGCGCCCCGGTAATAATTTGAAAAGGTAGTTACATGGTTGTTGGCATCGGTGATCGAGGCAATGTCGCCCTCAGGGGTGTACGTGTAGGCGGTCAAAACGCCCGACTTGTCTTCCGTCAGCATATTCCCGGCCGAGTCGTAAGTTCTGTCGGTGACCCACTGGGTGACCGGCGCACCGTTGGGATAGTCAATCGTTTCCTGAGTCACCAGACCGAGGATCCAGTCGCTGGCTGAATGGCTGTAGGTACGAGTGCGAGTCCGATCAGAAGTGGCGGTGGTATTGGTGGTTTCAACGATGGTTTGCGGCTTGGCGTACGCATCGAAATTGGAGTATTGGGTTTGTACGGAGGTGCCTTGTCGCCAATGGGTCACATTGGTCAGTAGGGGAACCTGCGTATCGTTATCAATTCTGGTCGTGTCCCGCCCGTGCCAGAAATTTTCATTGGATAGCAATGCGCTGCTGTACTGGTAGGCGTACTGTTCAAGCATCGTTCCTTGAAGGTCGTACACTTCCTCGTAACGCTTGGTACCAATTTCCCAGACATTGGCGCTGGTGGTGTAGCCGATGTGATAGAAAGTGCGCTGATGGTCCGGTGCCACCATGTGGGTTTCGTCATAACCATACTGCCCGTTGTAGGCCGGTGTGTAAGCGTAGGACCAAGTGCCCGGCGTTATGTCGCGGCCGCTGTTTTGCTTGCCAGTCACAACCGTTGTTGCCTTCTGGGCACCGAAGTTGAAGTAAACATAGTCATAGTCGTAGTCGATGATGCCGCCAGAGGGGTAGGTCACGGTATCGATCGCGAGGCTGCCGGCATCACCGTTGGTGGTGATTGGGTAATAAGTGTAGTTCCAGCTCTCACCGTCTGGACGGGTCACTGTGGTTAGCTGCGCAAAGTCCGGCGTAGTGTTGTTGGTATAGGTGTGGCTATAACTCCAAGTCTGTCCATTGGCGGTAATGGATGTCAGTCGAGTGTTGTCGCTTCCGGTATTCGCATAACTGTAATTGACCGAGCGCCCGTCACTGGTCGAAATCGACTCAATGTAGGTGATGCTGAACGCATTGGTGTTGTAGTCAATGGTCATCCAGTTGCCGTTGGCATCCTCGATGCGGGTCGCGTAGATCTTCAGGCCCTCAGAGTCGTTGGCCCGGTAATCCATGGTGTAGGTGGTGCCATCCGGCGATTTTACAATCACATCGTTGCTGCTATTGCAATTCGCACTCCACCACTGCTTGGTAATTAGCTCAGGGCTGTGTTGATCCGCCAGTACCAGCAACTGGCGACTACCGTCGGCCAGCTCCAGAGAGGGGTTGTCGAGCACATCCACGGCAAACAGATTCTGATTACAAACCTTATCCGCGTTGCTTTCTGAGACGGCAATGCGGCCAAAATGCATGCTCCAGCCGTAGCCATAGGGGCTGTATGGCAAAAAGGCGTCTTGAGGGTTGTTGTAAATCCGGTTGATGCGGATATCGAAACCACCATTACCGGGCACGACGAGATCCGTATAGCTCAGTTGCAGTTGACCCGAGAAGGGATCGATCTCTTCTCCGAAATTCTGGTTGATAGTTTCCTTGAACGGGTTCAAACCCGGCTCTTCGTAGTAATCGCGGATGTTGGCCTGGGCGGTTGACGCAAGCGCGGTGCTTGCGATCAGGCAAGCCACAACTCGAATGCGGAATGACATAAGTCACCTCCATGTGGTTTGGACGTTCGGGGCTAGGCATCACTCACGATGCCAAGTGATAATTAAGAGTTCGGGCCAGCAATCACTGAGCGAACCTTAATTTTTTTGGCTCCGTGCTTCTCCATGGTTTTATTGGCTTTGGGAGCTTTAAGTGATGCCGGCGCAAAAGATGGGGGTCGCTGTTGCGGAGATTTACCAAATGATGCGGCTTGTCTTGTCGCCGAAGCTGGATTTCTGTCCGAAGCACTTACCGTAAATGACAGGTTTTCAATCGCTGAAGCTCCGTCCGGTATTGCACGCGGTTTCTCTGCAAGCGCAACTGACGAAATCAGTGCGAAAAACGTAAAACTGATAGCGGTAAATTTCATGTATCCACTCCCTGTGTGCTGGTCAATTTCCGTACAATCCAAGCTAGGGGTCTGCGCGGCAGAAGTATTTTGAGCAAGTGACCCCGCCGCGTCGAATCACAGTTCGGCCCGAGAACGTATCCACAATATCCAGCCGAATAGAGTCTCGATTCTCTCTATTCAGTCAGTCAAGACGGTTATCAGCGAATGCGTTATCGTAGTCCGATCACTCAGTACGCCCAAGGATCCCTCGGACCCTCTATTTCAGCCTCATCAGTGAACTCATCCGCCTGAGATTAAGCGACAGACAGACCAGATCCCATTCACCCTGCACGGCGTGAAGGCCCCGCAGACTGAACTGTCGGAAGCCCAGAACATGCTTGATCCAGCCGTTGACCGCCTCAACCAGATGCTTGCGCTGAGCGTAAACCGATCGCCCGGTTGCCGTGGCCAGCTTCCCGGCCATCCGGGCGCTGGCCGGATAACGGCTCGCGTCTATCTCTGAACTCTTCTTGCCCTCCCGGCGCAGCGAGACATAGCCGTCGATGCTTTTGTCTTCCAGGGTCTGTAGATCTTCTTCTTTACGGTAACCCGCGTCAGCCAGACACTGATCCGGATAGGTTTCCAGAGTGTCTTTTGCCTGATCCAGCAGTGGTATCAGACAGCCATTGTCACTGGGATTATTGCCCAGGTGGTTGGCGACAATCAGCTGGAATTCACCATCCACGGCCAACTGGCCGTTGTAGCATTGCTGGAACCCGTCCGCCGTTTTCATAATCCGGCTTTGCGGATCGGTAAAATTGCTCTGATCCTTGTCATCCGGAACCCCATAATCCCGCTTGAAGTTCGGGCCCCCGCGAGGTGAGCGCCGATCATCGTCCGGGGACCGACCCCGGGCCTTGTCCCGCTCTTTCTGGTCTGCTTCCAATTTCTCTTTGGCAGCACGAATCTTTTCCAGCCGCGCCTGCCGGTACTGAAGCTCTTCAGGCAGTTCATCACCCCGGTTATCCGGGCCGAACTGTCGGTCTTCCGACTGGTCTGTCTGACGTGCCTGACGACAAAGTGCATCGATCTCTTTCGATAAACGATCGCCTTCCTCGCCCATGCGGCCATAGCTCATGGCCTTGTGCTTGCTGGCATTAGCCCGAACCTTGGTGCCATCAATCGCCAGTGTTCCCAGCGTGATCAGCTCCGCTTCCCGGGCAATCCGGACCACCTGAATAAACACGGCCTTGAAGGCAACCAAATGGTGTTTGCGGAAATCACAGATCGTGCGATGCCTGGGGAAGTTGCCTGCCGCCAGAACCCGGAAGGCCACGTCTTCTTCCAGCTTCCGGGCGATCTTGCGTGAAGAGAAAACGCCGGTGGCGTAGGCGTAGATCAAAATCTTCAGCATCATTCGTGGATCGAAGGGCGAGTTGCGTCGGCCGTTGCCTTCGTAGCGGGCATAAAACGCGCTTAAATCCAGCTCCTCGACGACATCACTGACAAAATAGGCCAGATGCCCCTCAGGCAGCCACTCGTTCAGGCTCGGGGGAAGAAGCAGTTCCTGGCCAGGCGAATACGGGCGGAAAGTGGTTCCCATCAGATTCTCCGGTGCTGAAGAATTTTTACGCATTATGCCAGAAGGTGTCTCCTGCCGCGCAGACTCCTAGCCCAATTATATTGTTTTACCTTCTCAAGCAACTTCGCGTGCTTTTGGCCCGGTGAGTTCAAATCGTAGGTAATCAACAACACTGCCATCAAAACCTCCTAGTCACGATGGAACACTTACACTTAACTCCAAAGCACAGCGACCTTGAGTAGCGACGAAAGAGCCACGGAAAGGGCGTCTGGCGGCCGCTGTAACTTTTTATAGAACAGTGACTTTGGTGCTCATGAGAGCACTATTGCCAGAGAAGCCAAACTTCTCGTACAACCCTTGAGCATCGCGGGTTTGCAACACCATTTGAGTTCCCTTTATGGCTGGGTGCGCAACCAAACATTCCATGATCCACTGTCCCAGGCCAGCCCCCCGAAACTCCGGCTCAACCACAATATCCGCGACCCAGGTAAATGTAGCACTATCGGTGACTGCCCGCCCAAAACCAATCTGAGTGGCACCCCGGTAGAGACTGAAGCAGATGGAGCCAGCAACCATGCGATCTACGGTTTCTTGGGGACGGCGGTCACCCCAATAGGTTGCAGCAAGCAAACGGTGGACGATATTCAGTTGCACCTTGGATTTATCGTCAGTGATTAAGTAATCGTCCTTGCGCCACTCCATTGATGATCACTCCCTGATTTATGATAGCCACTAGGCAGCGCGCTTTATCATTGCACCAATTTGACTGCGTCATTATTACTGGCCTTGAGCCGCCCCTCGCGCTACACGTAAATCAATAAAACAATAGCTTAGCAGGGAGGAACATCGCTGCAATGTAATCGTTAAGTCTCTGCAATTTGCTCTGCCAATCATACTGGATGAAATAGCAGTGAATATGCTTGGAGTCTCCGGAGAAAAGCCCTGACTCGAGTGTTCGCTTTTGTTTAGCTGAGTTCAGAGGATACCCTGGTCGCAAAGCGAACGTCTAAATTGACCACAAAAGCGGACCTTTCTGCCTGGCCGCGTAACACCACAACCTCTCGCTCTGATTGACTGAAAGACCTGACACCGTGGGAATATCTGGCGAAACACCGACGGGAGGAAAACTCTAATGAGCTTTGCTGCTAAACATGGATGTTTACGGTCTCAGATTGCCTCCCCAATGTATCGAACAGTTTGGTCAAACCAGGCAGCCTTTCAGACCATCGTCTGCCAAACTATGGTTGAATTAACAGGGGTCGATAAAACCGAGAGCGATAATATGGCAACAACAAAAATTCTTAGGGACGGTGAGGATCTAGTGGTTGAGGTACCAGAGGAAATACTGCTGACGCTAGGCATTGAAGTTGGGCAAAAGCTACATGTGTCACTCGAAGACAACAAAGTAATTCTCGACCCGGTGCCAACCGATGACACAGCGGATGAGAATCAGGATTAGGTAAACGCTCGGCAAAAAGGGACTGCTTGCCAGTGGCGTAGGCAGTATGTTGGGGCGGGGTTGAACGCGTACAGTATGCCCAGGGTTTCTAAAAGATCCTGGACTAAGGGGTCGTCAATTACGCTGTAGCGGCCACACATAACGCTGTCCTTTTACGAGAACGAGCTATCGAGCAAATCATAGATTACGGGCATTAACCTGATCTCGATGGATTCGATACATGACACCAGAGCAAAGTTCACAAAAGCATTGTCGAGCATTTAGAAAAACCTGATGATTACAACGTCGACAATAAAACAGATACTCACCCCGGTCGTTTCGATACATTCCTGAACCTACTGATTTCCGTACCGAAGGAATTACTTGAGATGGTCGATGGTTCTGTTTTTGGACCTGGAACTGTGGTGAATCTTCCCGATAGCTGAATTTCTCCACGTTACGTTCGTGTGACTCAAGATAGTGAGCCATCCTTGGGTGATAGAGCCATCTTTTGCAGTCCAACTCTTTCGCCATGGATTCCGCGAGAACGACTTTGAGAGGAATCTCTGAATGCTGAAATTGCAACCTGGCATTTGAGATATCAATGGCAAGAACAACCGCTTTATGATCGCGACAATTCCAGCTTGAAAAATCCGGCACACCTTGTTTTTCAGGGTGTACCAGCTTTATGCCGACTTGCACGCCTTTAAATTCACCAGTTACATCGAAAGTTTCACCCAGAAGGTTTCTGTTTATGTGAATGTTCTCCAAGGTAATGGTACAGGCCCGAGAACATACGTAATCAGGATCAGGAACAGATGACCAAGGGCTTGGCGGGGGATAAACGTAATCTGGCATAGCCACATCAAATGACTCGGACTCGGAGAAAATCTGCCGAGCCATCGCGGCAACTGACACCCAGTACGAAAACGTGCACTCCTCGTAAACTTTTTTGTCTTGTCCACGGGTATTGTGAGCAAAGTGGTCAACACGCCCGACCATGCAGTGTCTGGCAATAAGAGGAAGATCACAACCAGGACACTTACAACCACATCGCGCCCCACTGGGCACCTCTCTTACGTCCACAAATCGTTCAGATTCAATGTGGTACCCAAAGGGGATTTTGGTATCAGCCACGCCCAATCTCCAATTCGAGTGACTATAAGTTTAGATAGCTAATCGAATGGGGAGACGAGTGTCAACGAGGTGTCGACCCGTTGATGGGTTTATGTGGTGCTGCGTAAACCTGCCACAGGGCTCCCGGCATGGAGGTATCAGCCTTTGCCCAACGGCTGCCCCTGTTCCACCATGGAATCCTCTGAAACTCGCTCACTGGAGTCAAAGAATTCATCCCAAACGGGATCGGTAGGTCGCTCATAGCGTTTAACTGAACCTCTCAGTCGCTCCAGTGGTGAGTGCCCTTTCATATTGGGCTGAGCGAACTCTTCGGTATGCGCCGAATCCGCATCCAAATCTTCCAGCAACTCCTGCTCAGTAAACTGTTTCTTTTTCACCTCGTTTATTCCCTCAGTGAGAATCATTGCCTCGAAGGGTAGTTTAGCAGGGAGTCAGCTGCGGCAGCGCTCCAGGAACGCTTTCAACCATCGAGCTTCCGGCTTTGTCGGCTTAAGATCGTACTGTTTCACGATACGAACGAACCTTGCCACATAACCGCACTGGCCTGACGGTGGCACCCATTCATCCGGACCCTGGGCACCCTTACTTCTATTAAGACTAGCTCGACGGGCGAGAGATTGACCATATCGTTTGCAAACCGTTCTCGTTTAGCTCGCGTCCAACCCTTCGCTCCGCGCTTCCAGCGCCCACTTGAGCGGAACTACGTGTTTCAATGTCAATCTCGCTGCTGTTCTGGATGACCTTGCCTGTGAACGGACTGATCCATCGGCCTGAGACCACCCTACAACGACTTTCGTCTGCAAACCGGACGTTGGTTGTGGATTGGGCAACCAATGCCTCAGCACGGCTGTCCTGACAGTCTCCATCAGCATCATCCCAACCGTGACCAAACGCAGACCGTTCATAGCTACGTAGCCTGCTTTGCTGCTCCTGGGCCTGTCGAACCGATGCAAAAGAGACTCCATCTGGTAATTTACCACCTGAATCCAAACAGGCATCAAGGGAGTCGTAGGGTTGATAATTCTGGGTTCGCTCATACCAACTGCTTTGCGGTGGATGGCAAAGGCCACTGTTCGACTTTTTTATAACGGACGCATGGGCCGGAACACTGACGAAACCCACTACCAACGAAAAGAAGAGGGGCAGGATTCTTAAAACGCAAACCATGATGTGTAAATGTCCTCTGGGGTGTAAACTTGCCGTAGGGTGCCAACGTATCATCCCCCGCATCCTGACGCCCCATGGACGATGCTCCACTCCAAGGAAATGACAACGACTAACCAACGGTCGGTGTTACGAATTTGCAGCCCAAAAAGGCTGCGAAGTTTATTCACCAGTAACAGTCGCAGCAAGCTGGCATCAGCCTGAGAACAAAGCGAAGACGTTTGCTTGGCTGCCTAATATCTTTAACGTGAATTGAACGGGAAAGATCGACTATCCATGGCTATTAGCTTTTATGAAAAAGGGGAGCTGACCTCTGGCTTCCACGGCTGGCGAGTTGTTGCCACCATCCGAGGCAAACGCTATCAGAAGTATTTCTCTCTTAAGAGGCCGAACACCCGAATTACTCAAGAACTCTGGTACCAATATCAAGAGACCAGGGCCAAGTACTATGAGGCCCGTTACATGGCCCGCTCCGCAGCACTTCAATATTTGGATTTCATTGGGAAAGACCATCCCACAACCCTCCCCTGTCGCGGTGTTGGCTTCCAGGGCATCACGCTTGGCATCGGAAGTGGGAAAAGTGCTGCACAAGAAACCTGCTATTTCTCCGTAAACAAACGAGGCGCTGCCACCAAATTCTACATTGATGAGCGGGCATCTCTTTCTCAGGCATGGGAGCAGGCCGTAAAACATTGGGGAGAAGCGTTCGATATCCGACCCAAAGACATCGCTAAAAAGCTCGAACAGGTTCCCAGTCCTGATCAGTTCAAATCGCTTCGCAAACAACTGAACGATCACGAGGGCTGCGACTATCAAGCCAGCGTCCTCCATCACGTCTACGCCGAACAGCGAAGCCAGCTGGAAAAACATAGGGCTAAGAAAACCACTAGAGGAAAGCTCAACGAGGACGATCTTCTGGCAATGTACGCGAACCTGGAACGCCAGGTGTCAGAGTTCCAGAATTAGATCTATTCAGTGTCGTGGCCGAAGGACCGGCCCAGCGCGTCCGGTTTAGACGACAAAACCCTGACCATCGGCTGTCGTCCTTCCATGACGCCAACAACTCTGCCATCTCCAATGAAAGCCACTACAATGTAGACACCGGAGCCAAGCCGTTTGTAAGGTTCAAGAATCATCGTTCGCCAAGCTTCGATATCCAATAGAACCGACTTTAACCCCGGAACTAATCGTAGAATCCTTCGATCTGCCACGCCGAGCCAATGATAAAGCTCAATACCATCTTCTGTAACGATGCCTACGGTTTGCATTGAAGCAAACGCTTGAAGGGTGGCATATGCCATATTATGTCGGCGACGAAACTCCATCCCCAGCCCGCTAATCCCCGTGCGCCCAGAGTGGCAAACCAGTATGGTCAGATGGCAAATACCGTAACTTTTCCAAAAACAATGCGGACGGCAACCGATGCTAATGGAGAGTGATGGAATGCCTCCGACTCAATATTGTATAGGCAAGGCTATGTTGGCTTCGGCTGTTGGTACACTCTGATAGTACTGTATATACTACTGTATAAACAGTCCTTCGGTGGAGTGCAACATGAAAAAAGCTGACCTTAGTGCCCTCGAAAAGGCCTTGGCCCACCTCCCGGTTGATCTCAAACAACACCTTGCCCATCAGCTTCTTGGGCAGATCAACGCTCAGTCTCACACTTTGCTTGAAGCGGCCAGATCTCACCGCCGATGCCCTCGTTGTGGATATGAGCACGTCGTCAAATGGGGGCGTTCCAGTGGGTTGCAGCGATATCGATGCCAGAGCCTGACTTGTCACAAGACCTTTAATGCCGTCACAGGAACATCACTGGCCAGGCTGCATCACCGCAACAAGTGGTTTGATTACCTGAGATGTATGCGAGACAGCCTGACCCTGCGGGTATCGGCAGTTCGAGTAGGCATTGATTTAAAGACAGCTTTTAGGTGGCGTCACCGTTTTCTAACAGCCAGTGCAAATGCCAACGCGAATGCCCTCTCCGGCATTGTCGAAGTGGATGAAACCTTTTTTGCCGAGTCCTGCAAAGGCAAGCGCAACATCACGCATCGCAGTTCCAGGAAGCGTGGCGGGCAAAGTAACAGGAAGCATAAAGCGGATAAAATCCCGGTACTTATTGCACGGGATCGCAACGGTAACATCAGCGATCTGGTAGATCCTGCATTAAACAAACCGACGGTTCATGCTTTTCTGACGCCGATTATCAATCCTGACTCGATTCTATGTTCAGATGGCCACAGCTGGTATAAAACCTTTTCCAGAGAGCACGGCATTGCCCACCACCGACTGGTTACACTCGATAATCAGCGAGTGATCGGGAAGGAATACCACATACAGAACGTCAACAGTTATATGAGTCGATTGAAGGGCTGGATGGCGCGGTTTCATGGGGTTGGAACGGCATATCTGCCAAGCTATCTGGCATGGCGGAGGCTATTTGAGCGCGCTCAGCCCTCCGAAGAGGCCTGGCTCCGAATTGCGATCGGCGCAAACCAACAGCCAATGCCAACATAGCGATATGCAAACAGTATTCTGCTGTGCCTGATTCAATAGGTCAAGATTGGGTCGATCAAAGGGGAAAAATTGTGACAAGCGCGGGTGGTGCCAAGTCTCTCCCTGGCGCGTCACACCACTTGGCAGGTGTCGCGTTTGCCTGGCATCCGTGCCGGCGTTGAGTCCCGGTCGTCCTGACCAACTGACTCGGCCCCAACCCTATCATTGTCAATGCAGGATTCGTGTGAGATATACCTTAGAGCTGCGTAGGATCCTGAATTGGGCGTGGCGGCGACTGTCTGACCAGGGATGAGGAGGATTAACAATCAACCCGTTTCGCAAGATAGGCTCTACCGACCTTCCTTGTATCGAGTCTAATCTACCGACATACTCCTGAAGTCGTTAAGTGCGAAAGACTCAGAAACAACATTTAAACAATGGATCAGCCAACTGGTCATGCCGCTATAGCGTGGTCGGAAATTGACACAACAAATTATCCTGTAGGTCGCAAAGCGGACATTCAGATTGGAAGATCACCCTCGATGCTTAGCGGCCGGTTTGGAGGTCCGTTAGGGGCAGGGCCGAAATTTTCCAATTCTGGACGGATCTGAAACGGGGTCAGGGTCAGAATTCAAGAGCTGGCGGGCCAAAAACCTCGACGAGTGGCCGGTTTATAACCGTCCCCAGTAACGCGGTAGAACTCCATATTTGCACAGTGGCGATGTCACAATTCCGTGACGGCGAAACGTTTGTCGATTGCTGAAAAGTACTAAGAAGTGCGGGAGCAGATCCGGCTTTGATGGCTCTACATACTTCAATCAACAGTTATCCGGAAACGGCCGGTGAGATCACTCATCAAGTGCGCTTTCTGCTTCAAACCCAAACTTATCTCTCGGCTACCAGCCACATGTTGGCTGACTGTCGCCGCATGGGCATCAAGCGCCACAAACCGCTCACCCACACGTTCAATTGCCTCACGTTGCAGCGAGAGCGCCTCATTAATTGTGACACTCCGCCCCTCCAGATCCGAAAACCAGTGGTTCATCGAGACAAGATGACCTTTAAGATCGTCAAGAGTCTGCCGGTTATCATCACCGGCCTCCATCATTTCAGCTATCAAGTATTCAACACCCTGCACGCCCTTAACCAGATCAGCTACCCATTGCCGTGTTTCATGAGTGGAATCGGCAGTGCGTTTCGAAAGTGTTCGAACCTCATCAGCAACAACGGCAAACCCGCGTCCATATTCGCCCGCCCTTGCTGCCTCGATTGCTGCATTAAGGGCCAGCAAATTCGTTTGCTCAGCTATGTCAGCAATTACCCCGATCACCTTCTCGATTTTCGAGGCCGATTCCGTCAGCTCTTGTATCGCCCCGGAGACCCGACCAATGACCTCTACAGTGCGCTCTACCGCCGTATCACTTTTTATTAAGCTGGACTGAATGTCCGAATTTGCCGTCACGGCCGCCTGAACAGCTTCAGTGGATTCACGAGTCGATGCCTCAATGGTGGAAGCCTGATCTGCCATCGCCTTCATTGAGTCTGTCACATCTTGAATCTGATGCTGTGTCGTTTGAGATGCTGACTCCAGTTCTCCCGCCTGGATACCGAGGCGATCAGATCCCTCGTTGATACTTTTTGAAGCTTCCCTTATTTCTTTGATGAACCCTTCAAACCGACCGACCAGCCGAATCAGAGCTGCAGCAACTCCTGCGACTTCGTCAGACCCGGCCAGACCCGGCGGATTGGCCAAATCCGAACACTCATCCATTCTCTGGATATCCCGCTCGATCCGCTGCAGCCTCACAATGACTGTTTGCCTCAGCCAGAGCGTCATCAGAACAATGACCGCCAAAAAGGCAACAGATCCGATAATCAGCGAAACCTGTTGGCGGTCGAGATACCCCAGTAGCTCATCAGATTCCTCAGCGATATGAGTGCGACTTCCCTCCTTGCGATCGTTGATGCTCTCAAGCAATGGCGACAGAGCAGCAAATAGTGAAAAGTCCACCGTTTTACCTGCCTGATAGTAACTCTTCTCCTCGATTCCTTCCGCGAGTTCTTCTAGGTATACAACCACCGCTTCGTGGATACTTTGGTTATCTTTTGCCCAGGCACTCAGCTGTGCACTTCGCTGAATCGCGCTCCACTTAGCAGGAATAGACTCTGCAAGTGACTCGTATTCTTCGTTGATCTCACCCCACAGCAGTAACTGACCTTTGATTTTGAAAGAAAGGTCCTGCACAAGCCGCAGGTCCTGCTCCAGATCATCCAGTAACCAGGCTTCATGCATGCGATTCTGGATCAAATCTTTTGCGGCGTTTTCCGCCTTTCCAATAATTGACCAGGACAACAATGCAAGTGCCAAGAGCGCAAGGACCGAAAAAAATGAAAAGAACAGGATTCTACTTCGAACGGTTTTGAGCATGACGCCACCACATATTAATGATGGCTATAAGGCTGCAGATCGATTGTGACATTCTTGTTACTTGAGCCACATAACACTCTGATTTAATAAATTAATTTACAAAAAATAACATCGATTAGCACACGACTTCAGCATCACTGAAATATTTCGGTAATGTTTAGCGAGGAGTATGTGAATTGCATGAAGATACTTGGCACAACCGGATATGAGCCATTCGAATCAGTAGGTTTGGGATCTGCGACGGAGCGACAAAATTTGGTTTCCCGAAGCCGCACTCACATCCAGGAGTGACCTAATGCAGGACTGCCTCAGTCAAGAACTGAATCGCTTGTTGTTGACAGAAGACATTACGACACTTCTACAACCAATCGTAAACATTAATAGAAAATGTGTGTTTGGTTTTGAGGCACTGAGCCGCGGACCTTCGGACAGCCCCTTGCACACGGCCCCAATGCTGTTTGAAACAGCAGAACGCTGCGGCCAGACGCTAGAACTGGAAACGCTCTGTCTTCGCACCGCTGCACGCCATTGGTCCGGTCATGGCACTCCGCTGAAACTTTTCGTCAATATCAGTCCGGCCAAACTGATGCCTCCAGAATTCAACCCGACGCAACTGCAGGAGCTTTTGTTGGCGAACGGGCTGAAGGCATCAGACATCGTTATCGAACTCTCTGAACGCTACCCCACTGCCGATCCTTCAGAGCTTTTGAAGACACTGGTATGGCTGAAAGCAGAGGGCTTTCTCATTGCTATCGACGATCTTGGAAGTGGATATTCCGGATTAAAACTATGGTCCGAGCTGAAGCCGGACTTTGTGAAAATTGACCGGCACTTCATCCGTGATATTCAGGACGACCTCATCAAGCGCGAGTTTCTGCGGTCCGTTGTAGATTTGGCAGACCGATTGGGCTGCAAATTAATCGCAGAAGGGGTCGAAACGGAAGCAGAATTCCGGGTTGTCTCGGAGCTTGGCATTGCACTGGTTCAAGGTTTCCTTTTCGGTCGACCAAAACCGATAGCTACAGCCTACCTCGACTCGCTGAACGATCATGCGGCCCTTGCGTCCAAGCCACCCCGGAGAGAAAAGGAAATAGCAGGGCTCTTGTGTCGGTACATCGAACCCGTCACTTCGGAATCGACACTGCGAGATGCATGGGAGCGGCTCCAGAGTGAGCCTGACGTGTTCGCTTTGCCGGTGGTGGATAACGGCAGGCCGCTTGGCCTGATCCATAAGTGGAGGATTATGGAAACTTTCAGCACGCCTTACGGCCGGTCGCTTTATGAGCGGCTCCCAGTTTCCAATAGACACAGTGCAGATGCATTGGTTGTGGATTACGAGGTGCCACTAAACGAAGTGAGCGAAAGGCTGATTAATGACGATGCGCACTATCTCAAACAGCATTTCATTGTTGTCAAGAATGGAAAGTACGCCGGCCTGGGAGCCACGCGCTCGCTGCTCAAACACATCACCGAACAAAAGATCGAAAACGCACGCTACTCAAATCCACTGACCTTCCTGCCAGGCAATGTTCCCATACAACAGACTTTGGTTGCCCGAACGGAAGAAATGCGCGCCTTTTCACTAATTTATTTCGATATCAACATGTTCAAACCTTTGAACGATGTCCTCGGCTACCGGGTTGGTGACCAGGTAATAGTTTTGCTGGCTGAGCTTTTGAAAGAGGTATTCCATGCCAGTGATGACTTTGTCGGGCACATAGGTGGGGACGATTTTGTCGTCATCAGCTCTTCGTCCTCAGCTAATTATAATGCTGGTACCGTACAGTCACTATTCGCCGAACGAAGCCGGCGCTTTTACAGCGATTGCATACTGAAAAGCGGGTTTATTGAATCCGAAGACCGAAACGGCCAGCCCTGCCGTTTTCCACTGGTATCTCTGTCAGCGGGCACTGTAGAGGTAGGCCCCGACGAGAAGGTGACGGCCGATCAAATCTCAGAATTCGCCAGCTTCGCCAAGACAAGGGCCAAAGCCTCACCGAACTTCCGTTTTGTGGTTTTTTCAAGGGCCCGATCCGGTGAGCGATCGGAAGGATCGCAAGACTCAGATGGGTCGTGTGTGTCATGCGTATTGGGGGAAGTGCAGAATTAAGCGTAAACAAACCCTACCAACGCCGTCGCCGGTTTTCTCGGGAATTCAAAGCTCAGATTGTTGCCCAGTGCCAGGAACCCGGTGCTTCGGTTTCCCGGATCTCACTGGATAACGGTCTCAACGCCAACATGGTCCGGCGCTGGATGAAGGGCGCGCAGCGAGCGAATAAAACACCAGGAACGCCGGGATTTGTTCCGGTTAATCTGCCTGTGGCAACTGCTTTATCGGGCAACCAATCGGTCTCGGACAAGCGTAGCACCATCCGCATCGAGTTGTTCACTGCGCCTGGCGTACTTGTGACGCTTGAGGATGGCTACTTCGTGGGTCAGCTTCTCGATGATGGCGTTGCTGCGCACCAACTCTCGCTCCTTCAGGCCCAAGACTTGATCCTTGGCGTCCAGAGAGTCCATCAGTTCCGTCGCCAGGGCACGGAGCTGATCGGCAGAGAGTTGGTTGATGTCGGGGCGCTGAGTCATGCCACCTAATATGCCAAGTCCCTGTGCGGCAAGCGATTCGCGGTTCTGGCTATAGCGGCATCACGGCACTTGTGGTTACAGGATGGAGATAACGCCGTCGGCCCCAAGGCGTTGCCAGGGCTGGCCCTGAACCAGGGCGGACAACTGCTCTTCGGTCAGGCGCAGTTGCTCACCGCGCCAGGTTTCGCCCCAGTGGAATTTGCCTCGGTTCAGCCGGCGGGCGCAGAGCCAGATGCCGAGGCCATCGTGGATCAGTACCTTCATCCGGTTGCCCCTTTTGTTGGCGAACAGGTAGGCGCAATGGGGTCTGGCTGAACCAAACACCTGAATAACCCGGGCCAGGGCCTTGTCGGGCCCCGCCCGCATATCCAGCGGCTCAGTGGCCAGCCAGATCTCGTCGATGCGTATCATCCCAACAGGTCCCGCAAAAGGGCAGCACACTGGTGAGCCTGCTCCGCAGGCCACTCCACCACGACCGCACCGCCGGCGCGGGGAATCTCAATGCGGATGGTGCTACGCTTGTCCGAGACCGACGGGTTGCTCGGTGCTGAGGTTGCCGCTGGCAGTTTGACCGGTACAAATTCCGGTGTTTTATCCGCTCGCTGCGCTTCACTCATCCAGCGCCGGACCATGTTGGCGTTGAGGACGTTATCCAGGGAGATCCGGGAAACGGAGGCACCAGGTGCCAGGCATTGAGCAACAATCTGGGCTTTGAATTCCCCGGAAAACCGGCGACGGCGTTGGTAGGGCTTGGTTACGCTTACTTCGTTCATGTTAAGTGTCCACTAGAAAATAAGTGGACACTATCCTGACGGCGGCAGCGCCTGGCTCAAGATGGGATTATCGGCCGCTTACGGATCATGGGCATTTTCCCGGTTTTTGAGCGAAACGGGTAAATTTATGGTGGATTGTATACCCCAGATTCACGGTAAATAATTGCATTTACTCAGGTTTTTATTTTTCAGGGGCGACTACTTACCCTGGATGCAGATCACACGGTACAGAAGTGGCTACAAGGCAGTGGTCGCGACGAAACTAGGGAGATGATCAGCAATAACAGTGACGTATTGATAGAAACGGCGATTGCCGTAGCCGGCACCGCCCTGCAGCCCACCTTCATTGCTGGGGCGGCGATCAGGGAAGGAAAACTGAAGGTCGTCCTGCCAGAGCATGAACCAGAGCCCATGGTACTTTATGCGGTATATGCACACCGGCAGTTGTTGGCAAGCAAGGTTCCTAGCTTTGTCGACTTTATCGACAGTTTTTTCGGCGAACCTCCGTACTGGGACAGGTTCAAATAGCGAGCGCAGGCAAGCCTCCGGTTGCTTCAATGCCCGCCCGTCAATGAATTCATCCCAAGGTTTCAATCACCTGAGTGCATCAATAATGTGTGGACTGCCTCAGTATAGGGAGCCTTAATCCCCAGACGCTCGCAGCGTCGCAGTACCGCCCCGGCAATGGTATCCAGTTCCAGCGGGCGACCTCTTTCCCTATCGACAAGCATTGACGTCTTGATCGCATTGAAGCTACTGATCAGCTCAAACATCTCGCCCAGGTCCTTCTTTCCGAGATTCACGTCGTCTGCCTTTGAGGCTTCGACGGTTTCAGCCATCATTCCATACACGATTTTTCTGAATCCGGGGTGATGGGTAAGGCTTCGAGTATCCAAGCCAGTAAGGGCAGAGAGTGGGTTAACCCCGTTATTAATCAGGAGTTTACGCCAGAGCTAATAGTTAATGTTATCGGAATACCTAGTTGGAATACCGGCATCATTAAAAGCGGCAACCAGGATCTTGAGTAGCGGAGTTCGGGAATCCTGCCTACCGCTGACTTTGGGCCATTCCCCCATCACGATTTGCGCGAGGCCCTCGGCTTCTATAACGCCCGGCCTCGCAATGTGTCCTCCTATAAGGACCGCAAGTCCACCGATGACTCTTTCAGCACCAACTGCTTTCGCTAGCAGTGGTTCATTATCGACTCCGTTCTGCTAGGAAAGCACGGGTGCCCGTCCCTGCTTCAGCCAGTCGCCGAGCTCACTCACCACCGAAACTGTTGCCGTGGCTTTGAGTGTGATGATGATAAGGTCAAACTCGTCAGACTTATATCGGGTGACAAGTTCCTGATGGTCATGAGCAGCCGCCATATGGACCGGCTCGCGACCTTCATAGTGGACTGTCAAGCCGCTCCGCTTAAGCGCATGCAAATGAGCCCCGCGGGCTGTAAGTACAACCTGATGCCCTGCTTCCAGAAACCTTGCTGCGTAGTAACCACCAATGCCGCCGGCACCCACCATCAACAGTTTGAGCATTTACGGAATCCTTTGTTTTTTCCGTAGTTTATTGCATCCAACCATAACCTGCGAGGGACTGCCTGTTCTGATTCAGGGAAAACCCGAACAGGCGCTGGGGCGCTTTCATTCCGCCCAGGCTGAAGGCGGTATTGAGGATACATAATGTCGGTTCTGCCACGGGGCTGCCATTGGTGGCGTACGAACCACCTCCCCTGAGGCTTGAGTTCGACATCGCATTCACCCACCTTTGCTCATCCTCCCACTGCCGGATCAGGTTCCGGATATAGCTGTCGTGGGGCTGATGATAGCTGGCGTTATTGCCATTGGCGTCCAGTCGGTCAAGGCAAATCAGTAATACACCCTGATCCCGTAATGCTTCAATGCAGTGGCCGATCTCCCGATAATGCTCACTGGCCATCCCGGTATTGAGGCGCAATTCAATCACCTCCGCGGGCACCAGCTGTATCATGCTCTCGGCAAGCAGCTTGAGGCCGGGCTCCCGCGAACCATTGACGGCAACCTCAAACCCCCGCGCCTTCATGTCGGATTGCAGGCGCCTGGCCAGAACGCCCTCACCACACTGGTGAAGTATGTTCGGCTGTGCGCCGCCTTCCTCTGAGGTGATAAAAGCCACGCTGTCCACGACTTGATCCCGCGGTACCAGTCGGCGCAGACTCTCCTGTCCCTTGGGACCGGTCAGGGCTTCCGTTTCGCAGGACAGGTACAGCACTGGCAGTTTGCTCACCTGTCTACCGCCCCAGTTTTTTGGCCGACTGACCACCAATACCGAAGTGTTGCTTCGGCATCTCGGTGATCATTACCCGGATACGGTCCATGGGGGCATCCAGGGAGCGGGCCATGGCCTCGCTCACTTCCTGGATCAGGGTTTCTTTCTGCTCGTCCGTTCTACCGTCAATAATGTAAAGCTGAGCAATGGGCATAACGCCTCCTTGTCAGAGTCAGATGAATCGTCCGGAAACGGTTCCCAGTCCCTGATAACGCACAGTGATGTTGTCACCGGGTTCCACGGCGATGGCGGCGGTGATACCACCGGTCATGATGAAGGTGCCTGCAGGGATGTGTTCGCCCCGCTCGGCCAGCAGGTTCGCTAGCATGGCCACGCTGGAGGCCGGATGGCCCAGCACGGCAGCGCCTGCGCCCACATCGACCACTTCGCCGTTCTTCTCGACCACCACACCCAGGGTTTTCAGGTCCACGTCCGCAACGTCGGCCATCTGGCCACCGGTTATAAAGCGGGTCGACGAAGCGTTATCGGCAACCACGCTCACCAGATCGAACTTGAAATTCTCATAACGGGAATCGATCACTTCCACAGCAGGAATCATGAAGTCGGTCGCTGCCAGAACCTGGCCAATGTGACACCCTGGCCCTTTCAGGGGTGCCTTGGTGACGAAGGCAATCTCGGCCTCGATTTTCGGGTGAATCAGTTCTTTGGTGTCGACCACGCCGCCATCTGGCACGCTGAAATAATCGGCGAGGAAACCATAGATCGGGGTCTCGACACCCATCTGTGCCATTTTGGCCCAGGACGTTAGCCCCATTTTCATACCAACGATCTTGTTGCCCCGCTCCTCCTTGCGGCGGCGAATTTCCCATTGAACGTCGTAGGCATCCTCGAAGGTCATATCCGGGTAATCATTGGTGACCTTGGTAATGTCATGGGCCTGCAGTTCGGCGTTTTCCACATGTTCGGCCAGGGCCAGCATCTGCTCGCGGCTCAATGTTTTGCTCATGCGTTTTGCTCCTTTTGGGCGGCCAGCAGATCCAGCGCCACATCCACGATCATGTCTTCCTGGCCACCCACCATACGGCGGCGGCCAAGCTCAACCAGAATATCCACGGCCTTCAGCCCATACTTCTGCGCCGCCACTTCGGAGTGGCGCAGGAAGCTGGAATAGACACCGGCGTAACCCAGCGCCAGGGTTTCACGGTCCACCCGTACCGGGCGGTCCTGCAACGGGCGAACAATATCGTCGGCCGCGTCCATCAGGGCGTAGACATCCGTGCCGTGCTCCCAACCCATCTTGTCAAAGGCGGCCACACAGACTTCCAGCGGGGCGTTGCCGGCACCGGCACCCATGCCGGCAAGGGAAGCATCAATCCGGTCGCAACCTTCTTCGACGGCAACAATGGAATTGGCCACACCAAGGGCGAGGTTGTGGTGAGCGTGCATGCCGGTCTGGGTTTCCGGCTTCAGCACGTCTTTCAGGGCCCGGAAGCGGTCGCGGATGTCGTTCATGTTCATGGCGCCGCCGGAGTCGACCACGTACAGGCAGGTAGCCCCGTAGTCTTCCATCAGCTTGGCCTGTTCCGCGAGACCTTTCGGGGTCTGCATGTGGCTCATCATCAGGAAACCGACGGTGTCCATGCCCAGCTTCCGGGCATGTTCGATGTGCTGTCTGGACACATCGGCTTCGGTGCAGTGGGTCGCTACTCGCACTATTCGTGCACCGGCGTTGTAGGCGTTGTCCAGGTCATGGACGGTACCGATGCCGGGCAGCAGCAGAGTGGCGATCTGGGCGTGGGTCACCACTTCGGCCACCGCTTCGATCCATTCCAGATCGGTGTGGGCGCCGAAGCCGTAATTGAAGCTGGAGCCCTGAAGGCCGTCGCCGTGGGCCACTTCGATGGAATCCACCTTGGCCTGGTCCAGGGCACGGGCAATGTCCTGCACGTTCTTGATGGAGTACTGGTGGCGGATGGCGTGGCTGCCGTCGCGCAGGGTCACGTCGGAGATGTAGAGTTTCTTGCCAGGATTAAAAGTCATCGTTTTTTCCTCCTCAGTTGACCAGCGATTCGGCAATGCGCTCAGCGGTGCCAAGTGCTGCAGAGGTCATGATGTCCAGGTTGCCGGCGTAGGCCGGGAGGTAATGGGCGGCACCTTCCACTTCCAGGAAAATGGAGGTCTTCAGGCCGCTGAAGCGACCAAGGCCCGGGACGTTCATGGGCTGATCGGCCGGAATGTCGTCAAATTGCACTTTCTGTTTCAAGCGATATCCCGGCACATAGCTGTTCACGGCCTTCACCATTTCTTCCACGGAAGCCTCAACTTCCGCCTTGTCTGCCGCATCCGAAAGTACGTACACGGTATCCCGCATCAGCAGCGGAGGCTCGGCCGGGTTCAGGATGATGATGGCCTTGCCCTTCTGGGCGCCGCCGACCACTTCGATGGCCTTGGAGGTGGTTTCGGTGAATTCGTCAATGTTGGCTCGGGTGCCGGGGCCGGCGGACTTCGATGAGATGGACGCCACGATTTCGGCGTAGTGCACCTTGGCCACTCGTGAAACCGCCGCAACCATGGGAATGGTGGCCTGGCCGCCGCAGGTGACCATGTTGACGTTGCCTTCCTGAAGCTGTTGCTCCAGGTTCACGACCGGCACGCAGTAGGGACCGATGGCCGCCGGCGTCATATCAATGATCTTGATATTCTCTTTGTGGCCACGCAGGAACACTTCGTTGTGCATATGGGCCTTGGCGGAGGTGGCATCAAACACGATGTCGATGTCGGCGAATTCCGGCATTTTCACCAGTCCGTCCACACCTTCGTGGGTCGTGGCCACGCCCATGCGGTTGGCGCGGGCCAGACCGTCGGATTCCGGGTCGATGCCGACCATGGCCCCCATTTCAATGTTCTTGCCATTGCGCAAGATCTTGATCATCAGGTCGGTACCGATGTTGCCCGAGCCAATGATGGCTGCTTTCAGTTTTTTGCTCATTGCCTATTCCTCATTGCTCTTTTCGATCAGGCAAAGCGCACCGAGGCGCTCCCGATACCACCGATGTCCACCCGCATGTAATCGCCTGCCTTGACCGGTTCCAGCGGTACCAGAGAACCGGACAGAATCACTTCGCCAGCCTTCAGGGAAATGCCAAACTCGCCCAGGGTATTGGCCAGCCAGGTCACGCAGTTCACCGGGGACCCCAGCGCGGCTGCACCGGCACCAGCACTGAGTACACTGCCGTTTTTCTCAACCACCATGCCGCAGGTCACCAGATCCACCTTGCGGGGAGACACCGCCTGATCACCCAGTACAAACAGGCCGCAGGAGGCGTTGTCGGCCACCGTGTCCTGAATGGCAATCTTCCAGTCGCGGATGCGGGAATCGACAATCTCGAAGCAGGGCATAACGCACTCCGTGGCGGCCAGCACATCGGCGTTGGTGATGCCCGGGCCGATCAGATCCTTCTTCAGAATGAAGGCGATTTCACCCTCCGCTCTGGGTGCAATCAGGCGATCGCTGATGGGCATGACTTCGCCGCTGTTGAACACCATGTCGTCGGTCAAATAACCGAAGTCTGGCTGGTGAACGTTGAGCATGTTTTGCACGGCCTTACTGGTAACACCGATCTTCTTGCCAATGATGGATGCCCCGTCCGCCAGACGTCGTTCGAGCATGCGCAAGGAAATGTGGTAGGCATCGTCGATGCTGATGTCCTCACCGCGGCTGGTCAGCGGCTCTACCGCCTCCCGACTCAGCATGGCCTGGTAAAGCTCATCGCCAAGCGCCTGGATTCGTGACTGTTCCATTATTCAGCTCCTTCCGCCGCTTGATCGGCTTCGTTCAGAAAGTCGTTGACCAGCCGGGCGAAACGGTCGGCATGTTCAATCTGGGTCCAGTGGCCACAACGACCGAACACGTGAAGCTGGGCGCGGTCGATCAGTTCTGCCAGCTTGAGTGATGCCTCCAGAGGGATAACTTCATCTTCACGACCATGCAGTATCAGGGTCTCGTGAGGCAGTGCCCGAATGTCTTCTTCCCTGCTGGCCAGGTTGTCGACCCAGCGCTGGCGCGGAGCCGGGAACATGGCCGCAAAAGACTCCTGGAAACCAGGCCGGATGCTGGCCTGGTAGCGCATCTCGGCCAGTTCATCGGTGAGCAGGCCTTTGTTGAAGGCAAACACGTCCATCAGGCGGCGCATGTTTTCAAGGGACGGCTCGTAGCCCCAGACTTCATCCAGCCCTTCGGTAATCGGAAAGCTGACGCCAACCGAGCCCATCAGCACCAGACGACGCACCCGTTCCGGGTGCTCGATGGCCAGGGCAAGAGCCAAGCCGCCACCGAAGGAGTTGCCCACCAGATTCACTTTCTCCAGGTCCAGCGCGTCCATAACACCGATGGCGTGGGCCACCCAGCGTTCACGGTTGTAGGTGTTGTCCTCCGGGCGTTCGGTGTAACCGAAGCCGAGCATGTCCGGGGCCACCACACGGCGATTCTTCGCCAGCTCCGGAATCACCAGGCGCCAGTTGGCCCAGGCAGTAACACCTGGCCCGGACCCGTGGATCATCATGACCGGGACATCACTCTTAGCATTGTCGGCACCGTGGTCATGCACGTTGGTGCGGTAGCCGGCGGCGGTTATCTCACGCCCGATTTCCGGGCTATTTTCAGGTGTAGTCATAAATCGGCTCACAGTTTCACGCAGATATTTTTCATTTCGGTGTAGAACTCAAGAGAGTGAACGCCACCCTCACGTCCGATGCCCGACTGTTTGCTACCACCAAAGGGCGTGCGAAGGTCCCGCAGGAACCAGCTGTTCACCCAGATAATCCCGGCTTCAATCTGACCCGCAACCCGATGCGCACGGGTGATGTTTTCGCTCCAGATCGCAGAGGCCAGCCCATAGGGCAGGCTGTTAGCCAACTCGATCGCTTCCTCTTCGGTATCGAAAGGACGGATATGGCAGCAGGGACCGAAGATCTCATCGGTAACCACCGCCGAGTCATCAGCCAGTCCGGTCCAGATAGTCGGCTGCACCCAGGCACCACCGGCCAGTTCTGCCGGCATATCGGGAACGCCGCCACCGGTCACGACAGTTGCCCCGTCATCCACGGCTTTCTGGTAGTAGGAAAGGACTTTTTCACGATGCTTGAGGCTGACCAGCGGTCCCATATTGGCGTCCGCATCGTCTGGAGGGCCGATCTTCAGGCCCTCCGCCGCTTCTTTCAGGCGGCGGACAAACTCGTCAAAAATCGACCGCTCAACATAAACCCGCTCAGTACCCAGGCAAACCTGGCCACAGTTGGCGAACGCGGAACGCATGGTGCCTTCGATAGCCTTGGCCATATCGCAGTCCGCAAACACCAGGCCGGCATTCTTGCCACCGAGCTCCAGGGAAATATCCCGGATACCTTTGGCGGCGGCTTTCATAATGACCTCCCCGGTGCCGGTCTCGCCGGTAAAGGTGAAGCCATCGACCAGTGGATGCTCGGTGAGGTAGGCACCGGCAGAATCTCCGCCGAAACCATGGACCACGTTATAGACACCGTCCGGAACACCGGCCTCTTTCATCACTTCGCCAAGAAGGGCGGTCGTGGTCGGAGTTTCCTCAGAGGGTTTGACCACCACCGTGTTCCCGCAGGCCAGGGCTGGTCCGACCTTCCAGGTCATCAGCAGCAGAGGCAGGTTCCAGGGGCTGATCACGCCAATCACGCCTTTGGGGCGGCGAACGGCATAATTCAGTGCACCGGTGCCATCCGGCGTGGGCATTTCAAAAGATTCGGTCGGAACATTCTTGATCATGTCCGCGAACACTTTGAAGTTGGCGGCGCCCCGGGGAATGTCGATGTGGCTTGCCAGAGATTTGGGCTTGCCGGTATCGAGGCATTCCGCCTCCAGGAACTCATCAAAACGGGCATTAATACCGTCCGCCACCTTATGGAGAATGGCGGTACGCTGTTCCAGAGTCATCTTGCCCCAAGGCCCCCGCAATGCGGCCTTTGCGGCCTGCACTGCGGCGTCAACCTCTTCCCTTCCGGCTTCGTGGACCTTGCTGATCACTTTACCGTTGGCGGGATTGACGTTCTCGAACAGCTTGCCACTGGCTGAGCCAACGTACTGCCCGTTGATGTAGTGCTTGATGTCTTTCATTGCTGCTAAGTCCTGTTTCATCCGTTCGAGATCACGTCAGAACCGTCATGAAACGTTCGTTCAGTGCCCGGTCGTGATAAAAGATCGCTTTGCCGAGCTCTTCCGTCTTCCAGGTGACCGGTTTGTGATCCGGGTAGAAATAATCGCCGCCACAGAACACTTCGTTGCGGTTGCCGGACGGGTCGAAAAAGTAGATGGTCTGGCCGTGGGTCAGACCGTGGCGGGTCGGGCCGATATCGATGGAGGTATCGGTCATGGAGATCAGATCCGCCGCCCGCAGCACGGCTTCCCAGGTATCCAGGTAGAAAGAGGCGTGGTGGAACTTGCCTTTCTCCTCGTGGTGGATGAAGGCCACGTCGTGCTCCTTCATGGAGACGGTCAGAAACTGCGCTACGCGGGTGCCTTCAGGGTCCAGCACCTGTTCGGCCAGATGGAAGCCCAGTACGTTGACGAAGATGTCGTAAACGGCGGCCAGCTCGGGACCGTAGAACAGGCAGTGGTCAAAACGCACGGCTTTCATGCCTTGCAGGCCACGGGGCCAGGCTTCCGGGTTGACGCTGGATACGCCCCACTTACCGGTGTACTTTTTGTCAGCATAAAGCTCAAAGGCATGCCCGGAGGGCACAGTAAAGCGAACGCGGCGACCGCAGTCTTTCAGCTCTTCCGCCGGTATCTGCTCAACCCCAACACCGTAATCCACAAGGTCTTTTTCCAACTGGTTCAGGGCGGCTTCGTCCACCACCTTGAAGCCCATGAAGTCGCAGCCCGGCTCGTCGGCTTCCACCAGAACCACAGAAAATTTGTCCACTTCGGTCCAGGCTTTCAGATAGACACGGCCCTGGTCGTCGCGGTCGGTTTCGATCATGCCCAGCAGGTCCGTGTAGTGTTTGACAGCTTCATCCATATCGAGAACACGGATCTGAACGTGGCCGGGACGCATTACACCTTTTTTCATGACAGTTACCTCAACGGTTTTTTGTTGTTTGCTTCGCAGGTGCCGCCTCAGGCAGAGGCACGCACTCAATGATCAGATCAGTCAGTGGGTAGATCCGGCAGGCCAGAACTTCCCCTTTTTCAACGGCTTCAGGCGGGGCGTGCCGCTTGCTCATCTTGCCGCACTCGAAATGCCCTTCCAGAACCTGAATCTTACAAAATCCGCAACCACCACCCCGGCAGCCCACGGGAACACACTTCAGGTCCCTCTGCTCCATGGCCTTGAGCACACTCTGGCCCTCCTGGCAGGTAAAGTGGTCTCCCGTCGTGCGGTTAACTACCTGAAACACGGCCATGCTACCTCCTGGTCAAATCTTCTTGAACAGAGCCGAGCGCCGCCTGTCTACCGCGCCGTCAGCCGCTGCCGAGAGTTTTTCCATAGTTAGCAGGCTGTCGGGCTTAAGGCTGATCTACTGCTTTCCCACCTTGCTCGTGACGATCGCTTAAGTCCAACAGGCTACTGCCCGAAACTACCTTCTTAAGGCGAACGCGCACTACCCAACCACAGACGAAATCCGTGCGTGACTCCTGATTGGAAAAAAAGGGTCACCCCTGATAACCGCCGCCCACCGGTAGTACCATACCTGTAACATACGAGGCCTCGTCTGAAGCCAGAAAAAGTATGGCATTGGCCTGCTCTTCCGGAACGCTGTAGCGCTTCATGAAGCTCAATTCGGTAGCCTCATCAACGATGGCCTGATACCACTCCTTCTCCAATTGGCTCATGGTTTCACTATTACGCGGAATCCGCCGCTCGCCAACATCAGTGCCACCCGGTGCTACTGCATTGACACGGATGCCGTATTTGGCATTTTCAAACGCCATGCACACGGTCAAAGCATTTACGCCCCCCTTGGCCGCAGCATAGGGCACACGGTTAGTGCCTCGAGTTGCGAGGGATGACACATTTACGATCACTCCACTTTGCTGTTTTTGCATCTGCGCCAGAACTGCATGGGAGCACCAAAGGGTCGGAAACAAGGAGCGACGAATCTCGGCTTCGATCTGCACTTCCTCGTAGACTTCATAGGGCTGAACCCAGATCGTACCGCCGACGTTATTGACTAGAATGTCGATACGGCCAAAATGACTTATCGCCGAATCTACTGCCTTGCAGGCACCTGCGTACTGCTCCAGATCGACGATGCTGGTCTGGACGTTTGCCGCACCGGCGGCCAGAGCCTCCTCTGCCACCTCTTTGACGATCTCGGAGCGATCCACCAGCAGCAGGCTAGCTTTTTCGGCGGCCATCTGCAGGGCAACGGCACGACCGATACCCTGGGCAGCTCCAGTCACAATAGCGACGCGGTTTTCAAAACGTTCACCTCTCATTTAGCTTTCCTTACTTGCTGGTCGTAAACTTCTCATAGTAGAGGCTGGCCGGTTGACTACCCCTTTCCTGCACAAAGCTGCTAACAGCTTCGACCATCGGCGGCGGACCACACAGATAGATATCGACATCGCCATCATTCAAATGGCCAGGTTCAATATGATCTGTGACGTAACCCTTCTGCGGCCAACTGCTCTCGTCTGAGGCCACGCAGACACCAAATGTGAAGTTGTCGATGGCCCCGGCGAAAGCTTTAAGCTTGTCCAGCTCGACTAGATCAACGTCGTGCGTAACGCCGAAGATTAGGTGGATCGGATAGGCGCTTCCGTCCTGCTGAATGCTTTCCAACATCGCCAGGAAGGGTGCCAGCCCCGTTCCCCCAGCCAGCATCAGTACCGGGCGCTTCACTTCACGCAGGTAAAAGCTGCCAAAGGGACCGCGCAGAGTTATGCTGTCACCCACGCTGGCCTTTTCCGTCATGTAGGTGCTCATCAAGCCTTCGGGCACCACCCGGATCAGAAAAGACACCGACTCATCGGCCTGATTGACCATGGAGCTGAAGGAGTAGGCACGCCAGTGGTCAGTCCCCGGCACCTGTACATTGACATACTGCCCCGGCAGAAAATGCATGGCCCGCACCTGATCACCGGAAACGGTAAAGGACAGGGTGGAGTCAGACAGACGGTTAATCTCAGTCAGCCTGGCATGCACGTCGGCCTTCTGGCTGCGCACACAGACTTCTGACGAGGCCGGCACGGTAACGACACAATCCGACTCCGGAATCATGCGGCAGGTCAGAACATACCCCTGTTCGGCTTCCCGATCGGACAGCGCATCCTCGATATAGCCATCCATCTCATAGCTGCCCGATTCGCAGTGACACTTACAGGTTCCACAGGCACCGTCACGGCAGTCGAGCGGAACATTGATTCCGGAACGATAAGCGGCATCGGCCACCGTTTCCATCGGTAGCGTGGTAATAAATCGAGTTACATCATCTTCAAAATTGAGCGCTACTTTATACACTGTTTGCTACCTCAGGCCCCTTCAAGGGTGCCGACGACACACCGAGAGGCGCTTGTTATTAAACCGGGTAATTCAGATCTGGAAATATCGGCTGAAAGCCCCGTGGTTGCTGTATGCTGACTGACAGAAATAACCACGAGGCTAATATATCGGAACGAATTCAAAGGTGATAGATATCCACAACGTGGTGGATGTAGTCGTTCTTCAGCACAGCCTTCTTGCGCTTAATCTTCAGCTTGCCGTCTTCACCACGAATCAGCGTAACAAACGCGGTACCGAAATAGGTATCTACGTTGTTATAACGTACGCTGTGGGTCATCCAGCTGTAGCGCACTTCTGCATCATTGGACGATGCAGCGAGCACCTCCAGGTTGCTCAACATGTGCTGAGTACGTGGCTCCGGCAGCGAACTGGCGCTGGAACGCTCTGTCTGGATGCGGAAAACACGATCCTCAATTCCATCCCGCTTATCATAATAGAGCAACGACATCTCTGACTGCGGATCTTCCGTCAGCCCGCCGTCCACATCCCAACATGGTACCCAGAATTCAGAGTTCTTATCGTAGTGCTCAAGCCAATGATTATAATCCTTGTCATCCAGCGCACGCTGCTCAGAATGCAGAAAATCACGGATCTCGTCGTAACTGATTGTCATGGTTGCTCTCCCTTTTCCTTGCGCGCCGCTTCGGCAATCATTTGTTGCCAGTAATGGTGCTGAGCAATGAACAGACCCTCATCTTCAGACTTCTTACCACTCATCATAGGGTGCAAATCGATACTCTTCGCCCCTTCGTCCGGCCCATCGATCCAGTGTTCAGCACCACGACTTAGGTCATTCCAAGGTTGCTTCATGGCCTTAAAACCTTCCTGGCATGCACGAAACTCTTCTAGGTCGTCCGGAGTCGCCATGCCGGAAGCGTTAAAAAAGTCTTCATACTGACGGATGCGGTGGGTACGCGCTTCAGCACTTTCCCCCTTGGGCGCGATGCAGTATATGGTGACCTCGGTCTTGTCCACGGAGATTGGACGGAAGTGACGAATCTGGGAGCTCATCTGATCCATGAGGAATACGTTCGGGTACAGGCAAAGGTTACGCAACTTGCCTATCATCCAGTCGGCACGATCAGCGCCAAACTTTTCGATAAGTTCGTTTCGGCGATAGTACAATGGGCGATCCTCCGGATTAGGCCAGTCCATCCACAGCAGAATGTGGCCATGTTCGAAGGCATAGAATCCACCGGTTTGCTTATTAAAGGTGGATAGGTCCATCGCCTTAACATCATCAGTGGACATGCCGGCCTTACGACGAGCCACCGTGGCAACGTAGTTCCAATGAGTAGCAGATGCGTGGTACCCATCAGCACCATTCTCGGCCTGCATTTTCCAGTTGCCGTCATAGACGTAAGTCGATGAGCCACGCAACACCTCCAGACCTTCCGGCGACTGATCTACAATCATGTCGATAATTTTGGCGGCTTCGCCCAAATGTTCAGTCAGCGGTTTGACATAATCATTCAGCGAGCCAAAAAGGAAGCCTTTGTAGCTTTCCAGACGCACCTTTTTTAGGTCATGAGAGCCTTCGCAGTTAAAGGAATCCGGATAGCCGGCATTGTCGGGATCCTTGACCTTGACCAACTTTCCGGAGTTATTGAAGCTCCAGCCGTGGAAAGGGCAGGTTAAAACCGCCTTGTTATCCTTTTTTTTGCGACAAAGAACAGCGCCACGGTGGGTGCAGGCATTGATAAAGCAGTTCAGCTCACCATCTTTATTGCGGGTAATGACGATGGGCTGACGTCCGATATAACCAGTAAAATAGTCGTTTGGGTTTGCAACCTGGCTTTCATGCGCCAAATATACCCAGTTGCCTTCGAAGATGTACTTCATCTCCAGCTCGAACAACTCGGGATCAGTGAACATGTCGCGACGACCACGATACAGGCCTTTTTCTTCATCGGTTTCGATTAGACCGCCTACTTTTGCTATCAGATTATTGTGCATGGACCACCCTCCTTTTTATGATTTCATATTGAAGGGCCGTCCCGGGAATCACTATCCAGTGAGTGCACTCTTTATCCTAGGATTGCAAAGGCTGGATTTTGTATTGCATCTTCTGTTCAATTAAATCGTACGGCAGCGTCATTAACGTACTAGTGATCTGTCTGGGTAATCCGTTTATTTATTATCAATAACACTCAGTTTTGCTCGCGCCACGGAAGTCATAATCGATTCTGCACTCTTGTGCCAGCGAAACGGCTTTGCCAACTTCTCACTATGAGTCTTGATAAAGCGACGAATCGCCGTTTTGAGTTCGCCCACACTTGTGAAAATGCACGGTATAAAGCACGACGTTCCAGCTGACCAAACCAGCCCCCCACCTCATTCAGCCATGCCCCCTCTGGCAGGATAGTTGGCACTACTTAATTTTTAACCAGTTTGGCGGTTCAGGTGTTGATAGTGCCTCGTTATTCCGATGAGCGTAAAGCAGCAGTGCTGGCGAAGTTGTCGCCGCCCGGACCAGGGCACTCAGGCCCCGAAACGATTTGCGCATGTTGGTGGGCTCGGCACACAGCCAGATGCGCGCCTGGCTATCGAGCCCGATCATCCGTGCTGGCTCAGCCGCAGTTTGGCGCCGTTGCCGAGGCTAAGCACAATGTTCCAGCCCGGACCGGATGATGGAGACCTGCCCACCAACTATGAGACATCCAGAAAACCGGCTTCAGCGGAACCTGACGACTCATCAGTCGACGGATCGGACAGGCGCTTGCGCCAGTTGCAGAAACTGGCGTAGCCGATATGGTCTTGCTTGCAGAACTGCATGGCTGACAAACGGTCGCGGTAGGAATGCTGATCACTCAGCACCCCCCGCACAGATCCCAGCGTGCGCTGCTAACGCACTGGGCTCCTCCCTCGGGTTCTGGCGTCAAAACGATGCAACGGTTGTGGATGCAAGATACGGACTTTCGGAAAGAAGAAGTTACGGATCGCAGCGAAGCGTGACCAGGGCATTCGGTGGCGTTGGCTTCGACGCCGGAGCATCTTGAGCCATAGCCGAGATACCCGGAACACGAACCCCGACACCCTCTCCCCGTTTCCAGGGACGGCGAAGTAGTTCATGTGCCCCTGGATTACGCGGCGGAGCCAGCGCCCGGTTTCGCCAATGGGCCGATTTATTCGCCGTCGCAGGGCGTCTTTTACCGCCCGCAACTGCGCCCGCAGTCGCTTGCGCGACGTTACGCGGGCAATCTTGAACCAGCCATTTTGGCGAGATCGGGTGCAATAGTGAGTAAAGCCCAGAAACTCGAAAGTTTCCGGCTTCCCCAACCCCCTTTGCCGACGCTTCGCCGACGCAAAACGGCCAAACTGGATCAGCCGGGTTTTATCGGGATGTAAGTCCAGACCGAATTTAGCTAGCCTGCCAGCAAGGGCTTGCCTGAAGGTGTACGCATCACGCTCGTACTGGAATCCCAGCACTGTGTCGTCAGCGTAGCGTATGACCACCACATCGCCATACGCTCTCCTCTTTCGCCAGGTATCGACCCATAGGTCGAAGACATAGTGCAGGTAGATGTTGGCGAGTACCGGTGATATGACAGCTCCCTGCGGAGTGCCCTTCACACTTCTGATTACCTGCCCATCTTCCTGCACTCCGGCAGTGAGCCACTTCCGAATCAAGCGCAATAAGCGCTTGTCCGCGATACGGTGCTCCAGGAATCGCATCATCCATTCGTGCGACATGCTGTCGAAGAATTTACGGATGTCTGCGTCCAGGACCCAGTTGATCTTCTTCCTATAAAGTCCCGCCTGTACCGCATCCAGTGCGTCGTGTTGTCCTCGACCCGGCCGAAAACCATAGGAGAACCCCATAAAGTCCGGCTCGTAGATCGCATTCAGGACGAACACCACTGCCTGTTGAACAATTTTGTCTTCCAGGCACTGGATGCCAAGGGGCCTTGTCGAACCATCCGCCTTCGGAATGTAAACCCGCCTTGCGGGTCTGGCTCGGTAGCTCCCCTTGTGGATACGGCGGTTGAGATTCTCTAACCTCGCATCTAGCTCGCTCCCATACGCTTCCCATGTCACTCCGTCTATACCAGCGGCCGATCTGCGCTTGAGCGCAAAGTAGCTTTGGTGTAACAGCGGAATATCAACATGATGTAGCAACGCAGAGAAGCGAGTTTCTTTGTTCCGTTGCGCCGCCTGGCGCACGGTCAGCAAACCGGGCGACGCAGCGACCTGGCTCTGAGTCCAGACTGCGGCGGCTCGCTGACCGTTTCCCTTGGGTCCGGTCCTTTCCTCCAATCTCTCCGCAGGTACCTTCGCACCGTTGTTCGAGATCTTCTCAGGTACTACGACCGGATCCGACTTCTCACCCACGTTCATACTCATCCTGCGGTGTTACCCTTCGGTAAGTCGCCTCGGCTATGCCGGGGTGGGTGAGACCTCCCAGGTTCCGCACAAAAGACGTCGCCACGTGCACCGGGTCTACGACTGCGTGGAGTGCCACCACAGCTTGCCATCGCGCTGAGATGATTGTTGCCTTCTGTTTCGCTTAACAACATCCGCTCTCCAGAATTGGGTTTCGCAGCTCAATACCGAGCCCATGGTTTCCCCTGTCAACACTTCACACGCGACCTCGCGATCGGGTGCGCATGACTCGGGGCCGGGGCAGCTGGCTAGGCCTTACCCCGTGCGGGACTTTCACCCACTATCTTTTGCCAGCTTTTCCTGGCGTACTAAGCGGCCGCCCATCACACCTTGTCAGGTATAGCCGGCTTCCAGTTGTGGGGCAATAGCTCGTCGATGGCGTTGTTCTTCTGCGTCGGAAGGCGGGTCAGCACATCTTTCAGGTAAGCATAGGGATCATGGCCGTTCAGCTTGGCTGACTGGATCAGTGTCATGACCGCAGCTGCCCGTTGACCACTGCGCAGTGATCCCGCAAACAGCCAGTTGGACCGAACTGGGCGCGGAACACCTGGGCATCATCCAGAGCCTGATCAGCACCTGCAAGCTGCACGATATTAACCCCTACACTTACCTGGTGGACGTGCTGCAACGCATCAGCCAGCATCCGGCCAGTGAAGTGGTGGATCTGACACCGCGACTCTGGAAAACTCGGTTTGCCGAAAATCCGCTACGGGCGCTGATCGATCCGCGCCATCCTGGCCGACAGAGCAAACAGCCGGAGGCCGTTCATGCGCATTGAAGACATGAGCATCGACCAGTTGCTGGAACTGAACCAATACATCTGCCGGCGCATCGACGAACTGTGGGATCAGGAAAATCTGCAGGCGCTGAGCCAGTTGCGGGTGGGCCTGAAAGTGACCTTCGAGGGCCGGGACGGACCCGTGCTGGGCATCGTCACCAAGATCAACCGCAAGAGTGTGATCGTGTTAGCCGAGGACGGCACCAAACAGTACAAGGTCTCGCCGGAGTTATGAGGCCACTGCGTGACGTGAAGTAGGTCAACTACGTCGTGGAATGAACGCTTACACTGAATCTGCGCATCAAGCCCAAGAAGCGTCTGGTTCGTGAAAAGCCGGAACCATTGGCTGTGCCGGAAATGATCAACGACAGTTGGTCGATGGACTTCATGCACGACCAGCTCAACGACGGACGCAGTTACCGGCTGTTGAACGTGATCGATGACTTTAACCGCGAGGGGCTTGGCATCGAAGTGGACTTCTCGCTTCCGGCAGAGCGGGTTATCCGATCACTGGAGCAGATCATTGAGTGGCGGGGTAAACCGCGTTCTATCCGCTGTGACAACGGACCTGAGTACATAAGCGGCAAGCTGTCAGCCTGGGCTGAAAAACGGGAGATCAAGCCAAGCCGTTTACCTTAAGTGGTGCTCGCTTCCGGGGCGGCCAAAATAAAAAGAGCCAGTGACCGATAATCACTGGCTCTTTTTTTGTCAAAATTTCTGAACATATCTTGAGAATAAATCCCTGTCTAACGCCGGTTATTGAGATAAACGATTTTTTTCACTTCGACTGGACCTCTCGCGAGCCCAAGCCTCATCGCTGGAGTTTGACCTGTCTTCTTTTCGCTACAGTAGTTGTAGTAGACCCGGAAAATCTCACCAATCATGGTATACATGGTGGGATCGTAGGCTGAGTAGCCATACCAGGTTCTGCCTTTGCTGGTTCCCGAAGTGAAAGGTCTCTCAAAATATGTCGAGAATCGACGAATCTTCATGAAAAAGCGATCAACCGGTGCCAGCGTCGCAATCCTATATAAATTTGCCTGGTGCTCACGATCAAGCCTTTCAACATCAGTGATTGCTGCCACCATTTTTTCTGGCTCTGCCATCGAGGCACCTGGATGCTCAATCCATTTCTCAGGAGACTTTGGAATCCGAATCGGTTTTTGAAGACGCTCCAGTATGATGTTGTTCGAAACATCAACGATATCCTGATAGGTCAGGCTACGAAGTGGCACCCCGGACATAACCGAAACCATTTTCCGGAATCTGGCGACGATCTTTTCTTTTTCATCAACAGTTTTGTTCTTCGCGGCTCGGATCAGAAAACCGTCCGAATTACCTTCGGCAACCATCTCACGAAAAGCAGATAGATAGGCTGCCTTCATGCCACTATCAAGATCCATAAAAAACCGGGTCTTTTCGGTACTCTGGAAAAGCCGCTTTAACAGAAAGAAATGTGCCATCATCGTGTACTCATTGTGAATCAGCACACCTTTGGGCGGAAGAATATTGGTGCGGTCAAAGTGTTCCGATGAGTCACTTAGATTCAATTTCTGGTCGGCAAGAGTCCTTATTTGGACCTCATCCTTCAAGCTTCCTCCAACTGGGAGGTCCTGTTTCGAAGGGAGCCCTTTCAAATACTCATTGAACTCTTGCCGTAGCCATACACGGGCGTACTTTCGGTGGTGTCGAGGGGTTTCATATTCGCCAATCGCCTCAGCGTCCTTCTCAATTTCTTCTGCATCGACACTGCCGTCGAAATTAAAGTTAAAGGCAAATACGTAACCGGTATCCTTGCACGCTGTAGCAATCCCGTAGATATCGCAATTTCGTTTGTCCTCTCGCTTGGTCCAGTTGCTCACCACAACTTGACGATCCGTGCAAAAATACATTCTCCTGAACGCTCTGTTCTCAAGATCCCTTTCTCTACCGGCTGAAAATTCCTGACACTGCCGATAGAGGAACCGAATCTTGTCGTAAACAGTTTTCGTGGATATGTCACAGAGGAACGCGATTCTGCGAATAGGAACCTTGCTAACGAGAAGCTTAAGTATCTGGATGTCAATGTGAGGCTTGGAATGCTTCCGGGTTTTTGGGCGCGATGTAAAACCTTTGCCGCAAACCCCACATTTCAGGCGCTGATTGCCGGATGCCGTTCGGCCATTTCTTTTGACTGATCCGGCGACGTTACCTATATTGCTATCACAGTCGGCATTTGGACAAGAAGGCATCTTTGGATCTAAATGACGTGAAATTCGGTTTAACTCTTCAACCACATGCGTAAACCGCTGAAGGTTGCCACCCATTCCACGTGAAGCCTGCCACCCGGACC